>Ga0310811_10002326_pt1 | contig 23745 bp, 15 predicted proteins | sample YCmetagenome_FD_207642 | JGI IMG/M metagenome (GOLD analysis project Ga0310811, IMG submission 207642) | Soil microbial communities from experimental microcosm in Duke University, North Carolina, United States - YC | ecosystem: Engineered > Artificial ecosystem > Soil microcosm > Unclassified ... | reverse complement strand
ATAAGTTACTTTTGAGATTCCTTCCAATCATCTGTTCTAAAAGGAGATGCAGGCAAACCTTCTCTATTGTATAAGTTCGCATCGTCAGGATTATCACCCCATGCATATCGCACGGCAACGGGCTGCTTTATTACATCACTAAAAACAATAACGCTGTTACCCTTGATATAAGCTTGTGCCCAAACAAAATTATGGTCACTTCCGGCAATAGCAAAGCCTTTCAGATAACCATACTTATCTCCTTTTGCTACGAGTCCACTTCCCTGTTGTGTAAACTTTATTTCTATTCTGTTTTCGACTACACTCATGGACTGAAAAACTGGTCCTGAGTGAACGACATCTTTTTGATAGGCAACTTTCAAAGCCGCGAGCCCTAACCTATTGCCAACGTCATATTTATTTTTTGGATGAATATCATTAGCCTCACCAATATCTATAATTACTGCTTCGCCTGTTTGAGGAAGTGACAACGCACTATGTTGAGCTTCTCTCAACTGAGCCCAGTCACTGAATGCTGGTTGAGCAGAAGGCTGTTTAAAATTGGCCAACTGTACCCACAGGAAAGGAAAGTTATCATGCCATTTATTTCGCCAGTCATTAATCAGTGTCGGAAATAATTTTTGATAACGAGATGCTTCCCATGTGTTGGCTTCTCCCTGATACCATATTACTCCCTTCATTGAAAAATTAATCATGGGTGCCACCATGGCATTATATAGCTGTGAAGGAAAAGAGTTAGGTCCCTTTTCATGAACATCAAATTGAGTTGTTGTGACAGAAGGTTTATACAACCATTCACCTGCCAGTGATATCTGATCAACACCTGTCTTCAGAAATAAATCTTTGGGAGCTCCTGTAAAACCTCCACCGCCACTAACGTCCATTACTTTTACAACAACATAATTTTTACCAGCATGTAAGATGCCATCATGGATATCATACTTTCTGTTGGTATACCAGCTATCCATTTTCCCAACCAACTCGCCATTGATATATGTTTCATCAAGATCATCAATAGCACCCAGGTTGATTGACGCACCACTTCCTAACTGTGAAGCACTCAAGTCAAAATATTTTCTGAACCAAACTATACCATCAGCATTGCCAATTTCTGATTGCTCATACGTCTGAGGCATCTTAATTTTTTTCCATGTAGCTATATCAAGGTCAGGTTTATACCACGCACCAGACTGCCCCGGATCATTTAGCAAGGCAGCGTTATAGGTCTTACGATTATTTTCCCACTGCTCTTGCTGGTGTTGAATATCTTTCAGTTTAATATTCTTATACTCTTCCTGCTTACCCATTTCATCCCAGCTTATCCAGGTCTGAATGTTTGTACCACCCCATGAAGTATTAACTAAACCTATCGGGATATTGAGTTCCTGATTAAGTTTTCTTCCGAAATAATAGGCCACAGCTGAAAAGGATGCCGCTGAGCCAGGTGAACATTCCTGCCAGTTGCCTCCATCAAGATCAGTTAAGGGCGTGAAGCTTGTAGCTTTTTGTACAGTGAATAATCTTAGTTGTGGATAGTTTGCGGCTTTTATTTCTTTCGTAGCATTCAGCGTTGAATCTTTGCCCCATCCCTGAATGGGCATCTCCATATTGGATTGACCACTGCATATCCATATATCACCAATAAGAATATTATGGAAGATCTCCTTCTGCCCTGCTGATTCGTCTATAGTCATTTCATACGGTCCACCGAATGACATTGGCTTCAACAACACTTCCCATTGACCTTGCTTATTCGTTGTGGCTTTCACTGTTTGCTGATTAAAAACTACAGTAATGATTTTACCGGCATCACTCCAGCCCCAAATTTTCACTGGCTTGTCACGTTGCAAAATCATATTATCAGAAAAGATTTTTGGCAATTTAACTTTCGCAAAAACCAGTTGGGAAGCTCCCAACATTACGAATAGAATCAACATTTTCAATTTCATAGATATCAAAATCTTGTGTATTTAAACCTAATTACTTTTTCTGTTAACTTTTACTTTTGCAGTATGTTTTTTTTGCGAGATGCTTCTCCTTACTCTTTAACAATCCTATAATTTTTAATATTACCCAGGGAGTCTTTTATACAAATGATATAGTTACCTGCTGACTGTTTCGATAAATCCAGAAAATAAGAATCTTGATAAATATTCTTGAATTCCATCACGGTACTTCCATTCATCGCCAACAGTTTTACAGAAACGATCTGCTCACTGCTGCAGATCTTAACTTGTTTGCTTGCAGGGTTCGGATAAAAGAATACTGTGTCCTTTGGAGGATCTGAATTTATTCCATTGACAATGCTCTTTGAGAATTTCAGAATTGCTGCATCTTTAGTTCCAACCGAGACAGTAACAGATGCGTTCTGTATCGAATAGTTGCTGCCACTAAACAATTCTTTTACACTATAGCTTGTACCATTCAATTTCAACCTGTTTAATTTAACTTCAACAGATTTTTGATTGCTGTAGTTAAGTAAGGCCAGGTAGTAATCATCACCAACTTCTTTCTCAAACATTTCGCTTGCAGCAGAAGAGCCTCCTTCTACTGGTTTGAAAGACTTACCATCTTTAACGATGTTGAGGATATCCTGTCGTTGTAAAAAATCTTTTGCACGGTTTGTCCACTGACCTGATGTTGAGAAATCATCACCGGTAATTATGGTACCATTAATTACTGCTGATGTAAACCGCGCTCTGTTTTCACCCGCCGACTGTTGATTAAAGACAACATGATCGGCGTCAATGTAATTATACAAATATGTTTGCCACCATCCGTAGGTTGTGCTATTGAGTGTATATTCGGTAGCATTTATATCTGAGAAAGCATCACACGCTATCCTTCGCATGTGCGCATAACGACCTGTTGCCAGGTTGGGTGAGATGGCAGCATAGACCAACATCTTTCCATCAAGTTGATTGACGAGATACTCCATTCCTTTACGGTAAGCTTGCATGCCCGTTGTCACTGTTGCATCATAAAAATGGTCTGACTCTACTGACGCATGACCAAGAAAATCAATCTTGATCATTTCGAAACCACAACTCTTAAATTTACCAATGACATATTTTATTCTCTCTTGTGTAGCAGGATGTGTGGGATCCATCGCTCTTCCACCATCCAGATCATGATATGCTCCATGCACTTGTGTCCATGTTTCTGCATAATTATAGTTGCTGCCTTCTACCTTCCTGTCATATTTTCCCCAGTCCACAAATGGTCCCCAATAAATGCCAGGCTTCAATCCGCTGGCTTTACAATAATTTGCAAACACTGTAAGGTTCGAAAAATCTCCTTCCAAACCACCTTGCACCATGTTATCCCAAAAGGAATCAAGATCGATGTAAGCAATATTATCAACTCGAAAAGTGGGAAGATCTTTTGCAAAAAACTGAACAACAGATTTCGCTTTCGCCAATGATAGTCCTGCTTGAATAACACCCCAGCTATTCCATCCTACTGGTGTAGGTTTTTTCCAGTCAAAAATATAACGTGGTTCAGCAATCGCATTTGCCTTGCCATATTCGTCAAGCCCCTCACGCCAATCGTCAAAGAGGCCAACAAATATTTTAGGCGACTTAACTGTCTTGCCTGAAAGATAACCATGAGGAAGTTGATCACGCGTAACATTTACATCCGTGAACCCGCCCCAAACTTCCAATGCTGATAAGGAAGATTTTATTCCTCTAAGACGAACACCGGTTTTCCATGACATGTGTTCAACCGATCCAAGTACCAATCCTTCACGTGTCATATTATCATAATAAGCTGTTACCTCTGAGCTTGTAACGGTGCTAAGTTTTCTAAGCGATTGAGAACTGTAACGAATGAAGGTGTCATTATCAAAGGGTAATGAGAGCACGTTAGGATCTTCACCCATGTTGTCAATGGATACATTATTAGAAATTAACGGAGCCATATAATTCGTGTTAATAGCATCGCCACTAATACTCACTTCGCTCAGAAAATATTTCCTGTCAATGTATAAATAGAAAGTCTGCTGCATCTGAGGAAGATTGTTACCCGTAAGCCAGACTGTAACTTTCTTTCCTGTACCAAAGTCATCCACAATATCGTTGAATGAAACTGAACGATTTGAGTAGTCCATACTCGTCAGCATTTTTCCATTGCTTGAAACAGCTGCATAAGCATTTCTAATTATTTCATTTCCGTTAACAGAAACTGTTGTCATTCCTGTTTGAGTGTTATAGATTAGTTTGCCGTTCTGTCCAAAATCAAAAGACTTTTTACCAGCACCATCGTCAACCAGCGCTAAAAAGCTTTCAGATGTTTGGTCACTACTCAAGGCTTCAACATGATGATAAACCGGAGAAAATACTTTACCGGTGCTTTGTGGTGTGACAACATAATCGCGATTGGCTGGAAGATCATTGAATACGTAATATCCATTGTCATCTGTTACAACTGAACGTGTGCTTCCTCCAGTAAGATTGACAGAAACATTCTTTAATGGATTATTCTCAAATGTTATAAAACCAGACATGGTATAATGCTCACCAGGGGTAAGTGTAAACCGATCAAGGTTAGGAGCCCAATCATGACTATTATCAAACCGTATGGTATTCAGTCCTTCTGTCAGATCAATTTCTACATTTTTTGTTGCCGGAGTTTGCCAACCACCAGAAGGTGTACAGACAACTTCAATACCAGGTTCGTTATTTATGGTGATAAATAATGAACGCTGATCGGCCGACGAATATGTAAGTGACAGAACAAAGTTACCCGCCGCACTATTGTTAATCTGAAAAACACAAGCTCCGTTCTTGTTTCCTCCCAGGTATCCAACCTGATACATTCCGGAACAAGCATTACAATTTTGTTTATCTGCTCCATTTACAAGAGTACCATTTTCAGCTTCATAGGTTACTGTTTGACCATTAGCGTTCAGATATAAACATGAAATTATAAATAGAAAAAAAAGGAAATACTTATTCATTTAAGATAGTAGAAATAATTTTTGATTAGTCTGCTGCATACGTCAGTATCAGGCAAGCAAAATGCTTGGTGCCTAAGACCTGACTTTGTTTATGAAAACTATAAAAGATGAAATCAGATTTTCTTTGCCTTCACTTTAGTTATCACACCATTCACCATGACGCTTACTGTACGCGGTGACTCCGAAGAAATGCTATACGAGATTACTTTACCATCTTGCCATTTCATATCAACAACAAAATTGCCTCGCGCTTTCAAACCCGTAACTTCTCCTCCGGCTTTCCATAAATCTGGAATGGAAGGCAGCAATTCAATAAACTCACCGTGGCTTTGTATCAACATTTCTGCTATACCAGCGGTGGCGCCAAAATTGCCATCGATCTGAAACGGAGGTCCGGCACTTAAGAGGTTAGGATATACACCGCCACCAGCACCATAGTTGATATCTGTTCTAAGCGTAGGTTTCAGAATTTCTCTTAACAACTTATACGATCTGTTACCATCATGCAGTCTTGCCCAAAACAACAATTTAAAAGCAATCGTCCAGCTTGGTCCATCGTCACCTCTGTTGTTGAGTGTTTTTTTCGCTGCCGCTGCAAGCTCAGGTGTTGAGTACGGTGTGATTAACGAAGCCGGATACAATCCATAGAGATGTGAAACATGCCTGTGTTGTGGATCAACTTCTTTGTAATCTTCCAACCACTCCATCAGACTACCGTTACTCCCTACTCTTCCTGGCGGTGGTAATTTCTCTAATTTAAGTTGAAGTGATTTTTTGAAATCATCATCAACACCCAGTGCAGTAGCTGCAGTTATCACATTGTTAAATAACTCACGGGTAATCTGCTGATCTATCGTTGGCCCCATACAAATACTGGCATGATTTCCATTGGGAAGATAGAATGCATTCTCTGGCGATACCGAAGGTGCTGTTACTAACCACTTCGTTTTAGGATCTTCCATGAGTACACTGCTATAAAACTGAGCTGATCCTTTTAAAATAGGATAGATGCGTTTCAGATAATTTTTATCAAGTGAAAAAGCATAGTGATCCCAAAGATTATTACAAAGCCATCCTGATCCTGCATTGGCTAATCCCCATGATGCACTTTCTCCTGGCTCTGTAAAACCCCAAACATTTGTGATAACGTGAGCTACCCAACCATCTGCATTGTAATATGCTTTCGCTGTACGTTGCCCGGGCACAACCATGTTACTTACTAAATCTGCCAGGGGCAAATTCAATTCTGAAAGATTGACCGCTTCAAGTGGCCAGTGATTCATCTGTACATTTACATCCAGATGATAATCACCATTCCATGGCGTGCGGATCTGGTTAGCCCACAACCCTTGTAAGTTGGGTGGTAATAAACCTACACGCGTACTGCTGATGCTCAGGTATCTTCCAAATTGAAAAAAGAGTACAGGCAATTCTTTATCTGACTTATCATCCTTGAGAAATTTTACAAGGCGAGCATCTGTTGTCATTTGATTCTCCTTATTCCCAGCATCAGAAGTCAAACTGAAACTCACCCTGTTGAAAAGCTTGTCAAAGTTCTTTATGTGATTTTGCTTCTGTAGTGAATAAGCTTTTTCCTTCGCAGCTTTTAATACCTCATTGATTTTGGTCTCGAACGTCGGATTTCTAAAATCAGTAGCGGCCGAAACAAAAATTATTATTTCAGAAGCATTTCGAATAGATAATGAATTATCTACTGCATGCAATGTGCCATCTTTAATACTGGCACTCACGACAGCTTTGTATTTCATACCCTTTCCATCAATTCCATTATCTAACTGACCAACCATTTGAAGCGTCTCTCCTTGTGTAATTGTAACTGATCTTTCTGCTCGTGTTAGTGAAACGTCACAATTTAGCTGACCGGGTTGTTCTGCTGTAATACGGATCACGTCAATGTCATCATCGTAACTCGTAAAGTACTCTCGTGTGTAAGTAATGCCATTCACTTTGTATGAACATGTAGCAATCGCATCGTTGAGCGATAATGATCTCGTATAATTTTCATACTTAACATCTGTTACGTTATTGTAATGAAAATTAATATCAAGATCACCTAGCGTTTGAAAACATCCAAACGGAACATCGCTAGATCCTTTTCCTTTGCAGACAAAATCTCTGTCCACCAGGGCTTGTGCTTCGTCATTCCTGCCTTCAATAATAAGTTTCCGTATCTCTGGCAACTTTTTATAGGCATCGTAATTGTTGGCATCCTGCGGTGCACCTGACCATAATGTGATATCGTTTAATACAATCTTCTCATTGGTCACTCCTCCATCGGGCATCATTCCCAATCGTCCGTTCCCAAGCGGCAAAGTTTCCTCCCACTGGGCCGCAGGTTTGTCATACCACAACTTCAAAGGTTGCTGTTGAGCATTGCAAATACATAATGAAAAGGCAAACCAAATTATACAGAGATAAATTCTGGCAGTAAGCATTTTAAAATAATTCATTTAATCTAAACTTTTTAATATTCAACTACTCTCTATTCCAAAAAGTGAGTTCACTCAGATTACTATAATTGGAATCGCCTGAAACTACATGCTTAACCCTGATTCGTATGTAACGAACTGGTGGTGGATTGCTATCAAGATCAAACTTCATCTTAGCTGAGCCATCATCTGTGCGAATTACTTCCTTGAGTAACGTCCAGCCCTTTGCAATGGAATTAGATTTCCATGAAGGATCATTGCCCGGCACAGTAGTCTCTGCATTGGTAATATCTGCAATACCCCAAACTTCCAGGTCATCAGGATTATGACAACAATTACGTCCTGTAATTTCAATGTGACTCAAGTGACCATATGTTTTTCCAAGATCAAATGTAAAATGATGCGGAAGAGCACTGTTTCCATCACTGTGAAAAATATTAGGATAACCTTGTGGCCCTTCACTTCCATCCCACAGCTTACTTATGCTGGTTCCACTTTCATAGGGAGAAACATCATACGGTAAAGCCAGTGGGCTAAACAATGATTTATCAAGTTTCACATATGTATAAATCTGAGGAAATGTATCATATGATGAAACTAAGAATGTATCAATAGCATCTTCGATGGGAATATAAGATGATCTGTATAAAACTGTTGTACCGCTCTTGTAATTATCCAGTTGTACGGATGATGTCAACGCATCGAGATCCTCTTCAACAATCACATCAGACGTATTGGTGTATTTTACTTGCGTGTCAATGTTAATTGTATCAGGCGTAGCGAAGTTCAAGGTTACAGAGCCATCTGTATTGACTACATAAGGGTTAGTGGGATCATAGGGTCTGTTTAATAAATTAGATTCATACAGCTCTCCATAGACCTTAACGTTATTAATGTCATGGGGTATTGACCGGTTGCCTTTTTGATCGTATGAAAAGATAGTAAAAGAATAGACGTACTCTTTCAGGTTTGGTATGATCGTTTCTACCGTGTCTGAAGGATCGTGACTACCGGCTTCAACCGTAAGCGAATCGCGTTGATTGTTCCAGTAGATAACATACCTGGAAACCGTAGGATCTGAACTTGGCGACCATAGCAAAGCAGTTCGTTCTCTGCCCGCATGATATGAAAGATTGCTGACAACGCCTGGGTAAACAAGTTCTTTGCCATCAAGAAACTTTTGGTAATCTGTATCGAGACTATCGCAAGAAGATATTGCGGCTAATAAAACGAAAGTGATTATCTGATTAATTTTTTTCATAGATATCTTATCTAAATATTTTTATTCAATAGGATTTCCGTACAATGAAATTTCCATAGCGTGAGCGAAGTCACCTCCTGACCAAGTATCGGATACACATAGCCTGATGAAGCGAGCAGCCGGACTCCCTATCGGTACATTAAAATTTACACCTGCAGCAACAAAGGCTGCGTCTTCTGCATTTGTAGCGCCGGGTGGAAGACCAGATGGCGGATCAGGAAAATGATAGTTACCTAAGTTGGTCCAATCACCCACTACAGTTCCTACATCAGAATATCTTGGCAAGGCAGCATCTTGAGGAGAAGATTTGTCAGATCCCCAAATACTAAAGTTCTTAGGATTACCATGACCATAGGCAAAATTGTCTGGTCGCTCCCAAAGCATAAAACGACTTAGCTTTGCTGTAACACCAATGCCAAATGTACACAGCATTGGAATTGATCCGCCTGGTTCAGTATGCCAACCACTTGAATAGCCATCAGTTTTGTCATCCCATAAATACGGTAAGTTCCAGCCGTAACCAATCTTGCTATCACTCGGAAGATTGTATGTGAAGAATTTACTTTTATCCAATAACTCCTCGAAAAGCGGTGTCAATGTCTGACTTACTGTTTCCGAAATATTTCCATACTGATCTGTTACATATACACGAAACTCGCGTTCCTTGTTTTCATATCCCCGAACCGAATAATTAATGGTATCACTCTTTGTGTAGTATTGATCTTCAACTTCAAATGAATCCGTAGAAGAATCATACGCCATAAGAATTAAGCCAATAGGTTGCTTGAGTGAATTAATTGCTTTTATGTTAACACCTCCAAAATCTGTATCGATGGTGATAGTAGGTTTTACTAATTGATACGGTGGAGTATCAGGATGTACCTTTACAACAACAGGATCTGACTTTACATTTGCTCTGCTAACAGAATACAACGTAACATCATACTCAGCCGCATTTGCAAAACCACTAACCGTAATGGTATCAGAATAGTAACTTGCTTTGGTCTGTCTTGATTTCTTTTCATTAATCATATATTCTGCTGAAACATATAGCAGGTTATCAGAAGATGGCAACGTATAAATTATATATGCCCCACCATTAAAATTATGAACCTCAATGTTTGTAATTACTCCAGGCTTTGTATGATCGTCTGAAACGGGATCATTAAAGTTTTTCTCGTCACAACTTGTCAATAAAAACAAAAGTGAAATAAAAACCGATCCCAGTATTTTTAGTGAATATCTTATAATATACTTTTTCATATCATGTCAGTTAATTGAAACTTGTACCAGGTTATCTACCAGTAAGGGTTTTGTGAGAGATTGGGATTAACAACCAGATCATACTGTTTTATCGGCCATAAATAATCACGAAGTCCAAAAAGAGGTGTTATTACAGTTTGTGGTCTGTAATAATTCTCAGGCTCGGTTTCAAAAATATCCCAGCCTTGCAAGGGCTTACTCAGTACTTCCTGTAATTCTTTCCAGCGTCGGAGATCCCATCCGCTTTGTGCTTCAAAACATAATTCAATTCTTCTTTCGTGATGAATGATCTCACGCATACCCTCTTTCGTTGAAATTTTGGAAGGGTTACGAGAGTACGTAGTCCACGCAGCTTCTACTGTAGGAATCCCTGCTCGTTGCCTAACTTGGTTCACATAAGAGTATACGTCAGCCGTTGGACCACTCGCTTCGTTTAATGCCTCAGCATATAAAAGATAAAGTCCTGACAAACGCATCTTGGGTAAATGAAAATGTACCGGTTGAAATCCATCATCATAAACGGATTGATAGTGCACAAGCTTCTTAGGCCAGTACCCGGTAATGTTTATGGTGTTACGATCTTTTGGTCCGGCTAAAGAAGTGTTTCCTCTTGCCTGTACATAAAATGGATTGTTCTGATCATAGATACCATTACCAAACCAAATACCACCATCAAACGCAACACTTGCATAAAATCTTGGCTCTCTGTTAAAGTTTACTCGCGCTGTCTGATAGCCAGTCTTTACATAATAGCGACTGTCATCCGTACCTGTTTGTATAGCATATCGTTTTGAATAATCCCACGTGTTATCTTCATTTATGGGAACACCATGATCTGTATAAAATAATTCAGCGGTAGAGAGTGGAACAGCAAACGTTGATGGATTTGAAAAAATATTCACCACCGACTTTGAAGTCATTCGAGGTGTGCCATAACCTTGATAATCAAAAACAGGATTGAGAGCCCAGATCAACTCCGGGTTTACTTCCCATTTTTCCGTCACAGCATTTTGTAATGTCAAGACGTTAGTCAACTCATCTGAGAGTGATGAAATATTTGCAGGTGGAACAAATGTATATAGTCTTAATCCCTGGTTGAGACATTCATCGATAGCAACCTTGCAAGCATCAGCGGCGCGTTGCCATTTACCTGCATCATACGCTGAAGAAAAAAGTTCAACACCATTTCCATCTTTATAACCTGCGTAATCCGGATTACCGTTAAACAAAGGACTTGCTGCTGTTACCAACACTTCTGCTTTTACACTAAGCGCTATCAATCGTGTTATTCGGCCCAACTCTTTTGTTGGATTTGAAATAGTAAGTGGTAAATCAACGGCAGCCTCATCCAGCAATCTCACTACGTAATTCACAACTGAATCAAGTGGCGCTCTGCTTACTCTAACTTCGTCCTTAGAACTCGAGATGGGCAAGTTCTTGTCAATAATCGGAACGGGACCATACATGCGCATCAAGCTATAATGATAGTAAGCTTTCAAAAATTTAGTTTCTGCAATCCATCGTGTTTTTTCTTCAGGTGTGAGATCAATAGGTTTATCAATGTTCTCTAACATAATGTTGCAAATGCGAATGGATCTGTACAAACTGTAATTTCCATTCTCACCATCCCAGCTGTTTAGCCCAGGTGAGCCTGTATTTTGTGTACCTCTTATCAGGTTAAATCCCGTTTCATTAATAGGATGTTGTGTTAAATTATTGGGATAAATAATTTCAGACGAGGTTGTGAAACCAGGATTGACTACAGCATCGCTTGATCGTTGCAAATAGGCGTAACAGGAGAACAAATAATTCTCAGCTTCATTACGATTTCGAAATGCATAATCAAGCGTACCAACGTTATCCGGGGTTACATCAAGGTAGTCACCACATGAAACGACTAGCAAAATGAGCGTTATACTTGCGAGATATGTATAAAATGCTTTCATATTTATTATTTCATTAAGAATGAATTAGAAGTAGTCATAACAAGTCAAAATGAGAATGATACTTTCCTTCAGTTTTGATTTTTAAATATTCAGATTGATACCAATATTATATACTTTCTGAATCGGATAGTTGAATCCATTTCCACCTTGTTCAGGATCCCACATTTTAAAGTGACTGAACACTAACAGATTCAATCCGTTGAAATATATCCGGCAATTGGACATCTTCATTTTATTAACAATCTTCTTGGGAACAGTGAATCCTACCTCAACAGATTTAAGTCGAAGAAAACTTCCGTCACGCATCCACCATGTACTGGTTTGAAGATTATTTTCTATGCTTGCATTGGTAGTTCCGAGTCGCGGATATAAGGCATACAAATTCTGATTTTCTTCTGACCAATGGTTGTCGGCATAAGCTTTCAGCAATTGTGTATTACCACCAATGTATTGATCAGGACTTGGTATGAAAGGACTTGTACGTGTTGGATCAATAAAAAGTGTAACACGTGCCTGCCCTTGGAAAAAAGCTGATAAATCAAAATTCTTCCGTCGTGCTGAAAAACCAAAACCATATACAATCTGAGGTGTCTGTGGAAATCCAAGAAACGTCATGTCGGCACTATTGATTACTCCGTCATGATTCAGATCTCTGTATTTAATATCCCCGCCTTTAGGAGGTATGCCGTTGGTTGAAAAAATTTGTGCCGGAGAATTCCGTGCTTCCTGATCATCAACAAATAATCTCTCCGCGATATAACCATAGTTACGATTGATCGGTTGCCCTGATCGATAGCGATAAGCTTCAGCATACTGAGGCTCTTCATAATTCACATATTTACTTCTGGCATATGTTAAATTAGATCGGATAGTAATGAACGTATTATCATTATAAGCTTTCTTATAATTTAAAGAGAGATCCAATCCTCTTGATCGTGCAGTACCAATGTTGGCACTAACGTCTGGTCTGTTTGTATTTGGATTAATAGCTTCCAATCCCATTGTTGTTGGGATAGAGGCACGATCCATAAGAATGTTATAGCGGTAATAATTATAAATCTCCGCTACTATATTAAGATCCTTGAATACATTTAACTCAAGTGCCAGATTTTCCTGTCTTGAAGTCTCCCATGTAACCGAAGGGTTTTCATAGCTATTGATGTAAACTCCATTTCTGCTATATGTATTATTGGTACCAAAGGAAGCATAGTTTCCTCCGCCACTTAAATTCACATCAGACAAATAAAAGAACCGCTGATTTCCAATGGCATCATTACCCACCAGACCATAACTGGCGCGGAGTTTTAAATAATCAACAACTGAAGCGTATCGCTCCCAAAACTTTTCGTTTGAAATAACCCAGCCCGCTCCAACCGTTGGAAAAAATCCAAACCGATGGTTTTTTGAAAAACGCTCAGAACCATTGTAACCAAAGTTACCTTCAACAAAATATTTTTCTTTAAATGAATACGTCAACCTGCCTGCAAGACCCAAGTTTCTGTATGGCAATGCATACTGCAAAGTAGCAACCTGATAATTCGTCTTAGGATCTTTTGCATTTGAATATAATGTTTGCTGACGTGTTACAATCATAGAACTGCTAATGGAGTGATTCCCCAACGTCTTACTATAATTAAGTGCACCCTGGAAGTATAAAAATGAATTTAGACTTGGCTGACCAGGTGAATATGTCAAATATTCGGTAGCTACGTTATAGCCTGTAGGGTTCGGATTAATCCATGCAAGCTTATATTGATCTGTCTCCTTGTTGTAAGAACTGATATTATAATAAAATGGCGAATAAGCCATCTGCGAATCAAAATATGAATATCGGTTTGTATTGAATATTCCGCGAAAGCTTAACCCTTTGATCAGGAAATCAAAATTCTGATGAAGCTCCATCTGTGCTGACATTCTGGATTCAGAAGAATTCTTATGCCCCCTTAGCATTGCTGCATAAGGATTATTGTACTGCACGTTATTATTCGATCCTATGTTTCCAAATAAAATGTGCTGCGTGTTCTTATTTGCGGCATCCGGTTGATAATATGCTGGAAATAATACAGGGCTCGTATGAACAGCATAATTATAAAGGTCAGTTGAAAATGAACCATCTGCTGATAGAGGCCCGTTATATTCATTGAACAACCCTGATAACCTTACAACAAACTCAGTCGTCTTTGTAACATCAACATTAACATTCGATCGTAGTTGATAACTCCTGAATTTAACATTGTTATCTGAATTGTTTCTTGGATCTTCTCTTAAGATACCATTATCAACGTTGTAAGAAGATGCGATATAATAACGAGCCACACCTCCACCTCCACTCACACTCAGGTTTGCCCGCTGTGTAGATGTTCTCTTTTTGAAAAGCAAACCAAGCCAGTCAACAGCGGGATATACGTTGGCATTGCTGCCCGGTGCACCATTCAAGGTTGCCTGTGTGTTAATAATCTTGTTCTGATCAAACGGCCGTTGAGCTAATGGATCTCGTGTTACCGTTGCTTCATTGTAGAGATTCATGTACGTGATGGGATCGGCTAACTCAATTGTTTTTACAGATTGAGAGAAAGAATTCTCCAACCGGAAATTAATTTTTGTTGCTCCCTCCTTACCTTGTTTTGTTGTGACAAGAATTACACCATTAGCACCTCGTGCACCATACAGAGCCGTAGCACTTGCATCTTTAAGAATCGAAAAACTGGCAATATCATCTACCTGAAGTCTTGCTAAATCCGAGGCTGTTAATTCAACATTATCAATTAATATCAACGGATTTTGTCTGTATCCAAATGTTGTAACACCACGCACAAAAAATGATGCATTGTCTTGTCCGGGTTGACCAGTGCGCTGATATGCAATCACACCTGCAATCTGACCAGCCATGGCATTTGTTAAGTTACTGGCAGGAATTTTTAATTCAGACGGCTTAATGGATGTAACAGAACCAACCACAGCTTCCTTCCGCTGCTGGTCTCCATAGGCAACAATAACAACTTCATTTAAGCTTGATACATCAGCAACCATGGTTATGTTAACCACCGACCGCTCTCCTACTTTCTCTTCAATTATCTTGTAGCCAACAAATGAAAAAACTAAAACACTTTCATTATCAGGAACAGAAATGTTATAGTTCCCATCCCGATCAGTGCTTGTGCCCGTGTTCGTTCCCTTTATCAAGATGTTCACACCAGGCATAACTTCACCATTTTCATCTTTCACTACACCTTTTACAATAAGTGAACTCATCATAGCATAGTCATCATTCTCCACCTTAGCTTCAACTGAATCCTCATTCAGCGTCACTCCTTGCCTGTTGCTGGCAACTACTATGTAAACTGTATTTTCTTCAAGTCTGTAAGTAAGGTTTTTACCTTTTAGAACGATATCTAAAATCTCTCTCACAGAACGTTCTGTGTGGGAAAGATTTACTGAATAAGCGGCAGCTTCATGTGTTGGAAATACAAAAGATAGTCTCGTTTCTCGTTTGAGCTTTTGAAAAAGTGAAGTAAGATTTTCATTTTTCATCTCAACGGTAACTCGTTTATCCAACCCTTGCCCATAGCCCGTGTGAGCTTTCAATAACTCTATGCTGCAGGTTAATAGTATTATATAAACAAAACTCACGCGCATAAAAAATATCCATTTGCGAGAGCTCACTGAACAGGCACCCTGTCGCGTAGAACCCTCTGGTTCTGTGAATAGAAAATTCATACCTTTAATAGTTTTTAATAATTGAGCAAAAAATTGTTAAGGACGTTTTGCCATCCCCGGCTTCCCTCCGGGGGTGGTCTTTTTGGGTTTACATTCCAAAGCAGACCCAAAGCATTTCACAAATCAGTTTCAAATTCAAAAGACAATACCCTAACCTTCCCCGTTCTGGGTATCTTTTTTTTTAATTCTGTAATTGTGAGCTGTACCTGCCTGGGTACTTTGTGATGATTATGCGGCGTTACGAATCGTTAGGTGTAGAATCTCTTATCATAGTTATAGGATTTAGGTTATAGTTAACTGTTAAAAAATATACTCATAAGTTTATCACTCATTCTCCACATCCAATTCCACCTTCAATAGTTATTAAATCATCTTTTATAGTGAAGGTTGCCTGTTGCACTGCACTAACACCTTTGATTACTTGTTCCAGACTTTCATTATTCAGAAACCATGCACTGATAGTACACTTCTTCAAATTCTCATTGGTAATAATAACTTTTACGTTGAAGCGCTTTTCAATCTGCATTGCAGCCTGCTCAATGGTAGCACCTTCAAGAATAAAATAATCTTTCTTCCATTGCATCACCTCTACTGAATCAACAACCGCTTTCTTATACACACCTGTAAGCGTGTTCACAGCAATCTGTTCATTTGGCGTTATTACATCATACCGTTTGCTTTCATCACCAACTGATACCTTGCCTCGCGTAACAGTGACTACAATTTTCTCTTGCTGAGAAGAGATGTTGAATGCAGTACCAAGAACTGTTGTTATAATTTTACCGGTATGTACTTTAAAAGGTATTGAAGCATTGTGAGCAACATCAAAGAAAGCTTCTCCTTCAAGTGTAACTTCCCGGTTCGTAACTCCGAATGATTTAGCATAAGTAAGTTCACTTCCTTCTTTCAAGGTTATGGTACTACCGTCTGGCATGAGAACAAAGTCTCTACCCGAGATAGTCATAACGTTGTCATCTTGTTTTGAAATTGCGGGTAACTCATTTTTATAAAGTCCTAACCCAACGAGTACCAGCAATGATATTGCGGCGGCCGCCATCCAAACTATTTTCATTCGACTAACTCCTGACCTTTTCTCTCCGGAAAGAATCTGCTTAAGAGAGGCAGAACGTTCTTCTTCAGTTTGTCCCTGGCCCTTATGATCAGTAAGGAGTATCTCATCGAGAACCTGGTTAAATGTCGCTTTGTTTGCATCGTCATGAATGAGATTCATTAGCTCTGCAACCTCTCGCTCGCTAGCTTTATTTTCGATATATAATTGAAGAAGGGTTTTAAATCTGCTCATAATATTGATTTCACATCTTTGGAGAATCGCAGCATTTGCTCAACTCGTTTACACATTAAAAAAACAATTGTAGGCACCTGAAAACCTATTTTAGTGGTGCTTATAGATAAGACTCATTACAGCCAGGCAATAACTAGATGGGAATGAATTTTTTTTTGATAAAGAGAAAAGATGATTAAAAAAGCCGATCCGTGGAATCAATAATGGCTATAATCATTAAACCAATATGTGGTTTGAGGCGTCTTCGAATTGATTTTAGCGCCGTGGTCAGGAGATTATTTACTGTACTATCAGAAATCTTCAACTGCATGGCAATAGCTTCATGTTTCAACCCTTCAACTCTTGAAAGTTGATAGACCCTGCGTTGTTGAAGAGGAAGCTGTTCAAGTGTCTGGTTAAGAATCAATTCATAATCCTGTTCCGTTATATTGTTCTCAATGGAGTTATCGACAAGATTACGTGTCTGCGAATATTGATAAGAAGCGGCAATTTCAGTGGACCTGTCTCTTAGATACGTTAATGTCAGGTTCTTTGCCATGGTATAAATAAATGCCTCGAGGTTGCTCACCTGGGCAAACGCAATGCGTCTGTTCCACACCTGAAGAAATATTTCCTGAACAATATCATTGGCTAACTCTCTGTCCTTTAAAATAGAAAAAGCCGTAACAAAAACTCTGTCCTGGTACCGCTCATAAATCTGTGTAAATGCGTGCTCGCTTCCCTCAGCAAACAGTTTAAGCATCTTCGCCTGATCAAATTCTATCTCTTTTCTCTCCATTTCAGAAATAATATAAGGGCAAATTATAGTGCTATAATTAAAGGCTTATCGCAGGTTTTTATCAGAACCTGAAATCTAAGGTAACAAAAATAAAATCTATTCAGTATCGAAAACGCTATTTCAAGCAATTTCAATCGAATTAGATTTAATTCTGGTTTTTTGTATGATTAGCGAGTGATCAAAATGTCATCGCCAACTGATATTGTCTACCCATAATGCAAACCCTTAGTTGTAAACGGCAATACAGAATTGTCTACTTTCGACATTTTCTAAATACAATAAATATTTATTGTTTATCGATAATTATTTATTATTATTACAATAGAATCTAAAATTGTAAAATCATTTATGAAAAGAATCTCGACAATATTTCTTCAGGCAGTCATTGTGCTTATTGGTATTGTGGTGCTTGCCGTTTTGATTCGATTTCCTTTAACCGAGGGAAGAGCCACAAACTTAGACTTGTTAAGCATTTACGCTGACCCGTTCATCTTGTATGGATACGCAGCATCAATCGCTTTCTTCGTTGCGCTGTATAAAGCGTTCAGATTACTGGGATACATCGGACAAAATAAAGTATTCTCATCAAACTCTGTTGGAGCTTTAAAGAGTATAAAGTATTGTGCCATTGTATTCAGTATTTTAATTGTGATGGCAGGACTATACATAAAGATATCCCATCATAAGGACGATGACCCTGCTGGTTTTCTTGCGATTTGTATGGTGACTACTTTTGCTTCTATCGTAGTGGCAACGGCTGCAGCAATATTTGAAAAAATCCTGCAGAATGCCATCGATATGAAATCTGAAAATGACTTAACCATTTAAGCCATGCCAATCATTGTAAACTTAGACGTGATGATGGCGAAACGAAAAGTCTCTCTGAATGAACTTTCCGAAAGAGTTGATCTGACATTATCTAACCTCTCTATTTTAAAGACAGGTAAGGCGAAAGCAATTCGTTTTAGCACCTTAGAAGCAATTTGCAAAGCATTAGACTGCCAGCCGGGCGACATTTTGGAATACGTAAATGACAAAAAAAGAACAGCGAACCGCTAGCAAAAGCTATAAGTCATTGCCGGGTTTAGTATCACCTTATGGCAATAAAAAAGGCGATCTTTTTAAGATCGCCTTTTTATTTGAGAGCCCCCTATCGGAATCGAACCAATGACCTACTGATTACAAGTCAGTTGCTCTACCAGCTGAGCTAAGGAGGCTTTAAACTAGCTTTTAAGGGCTATTCCAACTACTCTGTTGTAAATTGGAGGTGCAAAAATAATAGTTACTCTCTACTTTGCAAATAAAGTTTTAAGAAACTGTACGAAGCATTTTTAATTGATCTTTTAACTGCTTCAAATGCTCTGAAGATTCCTTTATTTTCTCGTTAAATTCATCCTTGTATTTGTCTGCATTTTTAGAGCGTCCAAAGAATTCAAGATTGTTTTTCAGAATAGCAATATCTTCTTCCACTTTGCTGATCTTCTTACGGATAGCTTGTTCCTTGGCATAGATCTTCTGGTCGCCCATAGGGTCTTTGCGCAAGTCGTTTAACTGACTCTCTAACAGTACACGATTCTTCTGATCTTCTGAAAGATCTTTTAATGCATGCACAAATTTATTTACAGCATCGTTGAAGCGATTACGAATTGTACTCACTTCTTTTTTAGGAACGAACCCTATTCCATTATACTTTTCCTGAAGAGCTTCAAGAATTTCAACAGACGTAGTCTGCTCTTGTGTATGCTTTTCTAATTCTTCACAGATGGCTTGTTTCTGTTTCAGATTTTCAATCTGCTCAACTTCAACTTTACCTTGCTGGCCACGTCGTTGCTCAAAGAAATAATCGCAGGCATCCTTAAATTCTTTAAAAACTTTCTCTCGGAATTTCTCTGGCACCGGACCAATATCTTTCCATTTAGATTGAAGTTCTTTGAGTTCGTTAGAGCTCTTATCCCAATCATTACTTTCTTTCAATTCATTGGCTTTCTTCACCAACTCATATTTCAATTGAAGATTACGATCACGCTCTTCATCTAACTTTTTAAAGAAAGCATTTTTGTTATTGAAGAAGGTCTTGAAAGCTGACCAAAAACTTTTATTAACTTCTTTTGCTTTGGCACGAGGCAGTCCACCGAAAGTATCCCACTTCTTTTGAAGTTCAAGAACTTCTTTGGTCTTTTCATTCCAGTCTTTAATACGATCGGAGTTAAAAGAAACGAAAGCCTGTACTGCTTCAGTCAACTTATGCTTTTCATCGTAGTTTGTCTGAAGTTCGTGCTGAAGCTTTTCAATATACTGATCACGACGAGCGTAGACAGCATCAGATGCTACCTTAAAGCGTTGCCATGTCTTTTCTTTTTCTTCCATTGGCACCGGGCCAACGTGTTTGAATTCATGGTGCAACTCATTCAATTCGCGAATTGCATCTTTAATAATATCAACACCGGCAAGACGCTCTGCACGTGCGCAGAGTTCTAGTTTTAACTCCAGATTTTTTCTGCGGTCTAATTCTTTTAATTCGAAATAGATACTTTGAGTGTCATAGAACCGATCAACTAGTGCATGGTAATTAGCCCATAATGTTTTAGCCTGCGGACCAGGAACTGCACCTGTGGCTTTCCATTCTTTTTGTATTTCTTTAAAGGCATCAAACTGATTCGTGTTATCATGCCCATCAACCAACTGACGAAGTTTCTCTATGAGCTCTTCCTTTTTATGCAGGTTGGTGATTTTAGAATCTTCAAGTTGCTTAAAATATTGTGTCTTCCTGTCGCGGATGAGTTTCAGATTGGCATCGAAAATAGTATCGTACTCATCTCCTTTGTAATCAAAATCTTCGGCAACACCACCGTTGTTTATAAAGCGTTGAAGAGCATCTGCTCTTTCCTTATCACGGATCTCATCAAACAGAGGTTTTATCTCACGGATGATGGTATCTGATTTTTTAAAATTGTTTTCCTTTGAAAGTTCCTTGATCAGTTCGGCAAATTCTTTTTTGGTGAAATGAGAATAATCAACGTGAACCTCATCGTCAATTGTGTCGGTGGTTATCTCATCACGTTCAGAGAGATCTACCTCGGAATGTAGTTCCTTACCATGGTTTTCTACCAACCCGGGTTGTACATTTTCCTGCTCTCTTTTGTCTGCTTCCATTGCCATGGTCAAGTCCATTACTGCGCTTTTGTGTAAAGTTACTAAAAATGCTTAATTCAATCGTGGATCAGTCGGATAGTTAGAATAGACAGAAAACCGTCCTCCCATGCTCTCCAACGCCTTTTTCCACATCAGGGTTGGTTCAGTTTCAAATAAAAACTTATCACTAACATAATCACATACAATCCATGAATCTTCTTCTAATTCTTTTTCCAGTTGTCCCGGACCCCAACCACTATATCCTAAAAAGAAACGAATATTAGCTTGCGAGATTTGATGCGTCTGCATTAAAAGTACCAAACTCTCAAAACTTCCACCCCAGCTTATTCCTTCTAAAATTTCAGTAGCATTTTCAACACTGGTATTACGATGAATAAAATGTAACGTATCCTGCTGTACCGGACCACCAACGTAAACAACTTCATCCAGATTCAGCGCCTCTTCCATTACTTCACTAACTTTCAAAATGGATGGCTTATTTAATACAAACCCAAAAGATCCCTCTTCGTTATGATCACACAAGAGTACAACAGTGCGTTCAAAATTCGGATCAGGTAAAAAAGGTTCTGATATCAGAAGCCTTCCCTTCTCAGGTTTTATCTTATTCTTGTATTTGAAAAACTCCATTAAGTTGTGGGGTTTATTGCGCTGAACATAAAATACAAACTTAAATTTAAGGAAATATTACACTTTCAATAGCTCAATGAAATACTTCGTCGCCATCCTTAACAAATTAATTAGACGGGTTAAAATAACAATTAAAATTGCAACCGTATGCAAACCATAGCCGATCTGCGAAAAGAATACTCAAAAGAGACATTAGACATCTCAACAATCCAAAAAGACCCTATTAAACAATTCCAATTGTGGTTTGATGAAGTCCTGAAAAGTGATGCATTAGAGCCAAATGCCATGAATCTGGCCACTATTAATGAAAACGGGAGACCATCGTCACGCATTGTGTTATTGAAGGGAATAGAAGCTGGTAAGTTTCAATTCTACACTAATTATCAGAGTAAAAAAGGCAGAGAACTGGAGCAAAATACAGCGTGCGCCTTAACATTCTTTTGGCCCGAACTTGAAAGGCAAGTGCGGATTGAGGGAACTGCAGAGCGAGTAGAATCCTCAGTTTCAGACGCCTACTTTGTTAGCCGACCTCGTGGCTCTCAGATTGGAGCATGGTCTTCTCCCCAAAGTTCTATCATTAATGATCGGGCAATTTTAGAGGAAAGAGTAAAGCAGATTGAATCAAGATTTGTTAACCAGGAAACATTACCCCGGCCCAACCAATGGGGGGGATATCAAGTCACTCCGCTCTTAATTGAATTCTGGCAAGGAAGACCCAGTCGCCTTCATGATCGGATTGAATTTACACTGGTAGATAATGATTGGAAAATACACCGTCTGGCTCCCTGATCAAATGAGATCAAATAATGATCTCACTCCGGGGTAACGACTTACGGTAAATCCTTCACCATGCTTAACGCCTATGGCATGCCCTAACTCAGTGGCACGAGATTCTACCATTCGCAGAAACTCAGGACTTGAAATGTATGTCTCAGGCTCTTTACTGTCAGGATTGTAGAATTGTGTTTTGAAAGCCATGATCGCTTTCATTTTGATCTCCCAATAATTTGAGATGTCAACGACAAAGTCAGGTTTGATAAATTGACTTTGAATAAAATGATAAACTGCTCCGGGTCTCCAGGCTGCTTGTTTGTTACCCTTCTCATCAAAGGTCTCAATCTTTATCAACCCTGAAAGGAAACATGAATCATACGTGAGATGGGCTCCCTTTCCGTGATCAGGGTGCCGATCCTGAACAGCATTTGTTAAAACTATGGATGGCTGATATTTACGAATAGCCTGGATAACTTTAAGCTGATCTTCTTTTGTATTCTGGAAAAAACCGTCTTTCAGGCCAAGATTTTCGCGAGCATGAACACCCAGAATTTTTGCCGACTCTGCTGCCTCACGATCGCGATCTTCTGCAGTACCACGGGTACCAAGTTCACCTCGGGTTAAATCAACAATACCAACTTTATGACCCTTTGCAATATGACTCGCCAATGTACCTGCGCATCCTAATTCGGCATCATCAGGATGAGCGCATAGTACAAGAATATCAAGTTTCATAGGTGGTGGTATTGAATTAAGAATCTGATTTAATGAACGGCCTCCATTTCTTTTGCTACCAGAAATTTCTCAGCGTCAAGTGCACCCATGCAGCCTGTACCAGCAGCAGTAATAGCCTGACGATAAACTCTGTCAGCAGCATCGCCTACGGCAAACACTCCTTCAACATTAGTTTTAGTAGAACCTGGCTTAACATTAATGTAGCCGGTTTCATCCATATCAAGATAGTCTTTAAAAATATCGGTATTTGGTTTATGACCTATCGCAAGGAAGAAACCCTGAACTGGTAATATCTTCTTCTCTCCTGTTTTGGTATTCACAATGCGAGCACCTGTAACGCCACTGTCATCACCAAGAATTTCTTCTGTCTCTGTACTCCAGTGTACTTCAATGTTAGGCGTGTTCATAACGCGTTGCTGCATAATTTTGGAAGCACGCATTTCATCACGTCTTACTATGAGGTGAACCTTTGTGCAAAGATTAGCCAGGTACGTTGACTCTTCTGCTGCAGAATCACCAGCACCTACTACGGCAACTTCTCTACCACGATAAAAATAACCATCACATACAGCACAAGCTGATACACCATGGTTAGCATATTTCGTTTCTGATGGAAGTCCTAAATATTTTGCAGTAGCACCTGTAGCGATAATAACAGTTTCTGCTATAATCACTTCTTTTTCATCAACTGTAACTTTGTGTGGCCAGCCAGAAAAATCAACGGCAGTTACTAGGCCATAATTTATCGTTGTACCAAAACGCTCAGCCTGCTTCTGAA
>Ga0310811_10002325_pt1 | contig 23745 bp, 14 predicted proteins | sample YCmetagenome_FD_207642 | JGI IMG/M metagenome (GOLD analysis project Ga0310811, IMG submission 207642) | Soil microbial communities from experimental microcosm in Duke University, North Carolina, United States - YC | ecosystem: Engineered > Artificial ecosystem > Soil microcosm > Unclassified ... | reverse complement strand
AATAAAATTCCTCATGTATACCCTCTGGAGGGTAGTAAGGAATACCCTTTACAAGCTACATAAAAACGCTTTATAAGGTTATTGTAAGCAGGTACTTACCGACACTACTTTTGCCGGTAATTATATAGCACAATAAACTTATTCTATGCGAAGCATTTTACTATTTTTTATTTTCTTATCCATACTTTCAATAACAGCCTATAGTCAGCAGCATATTGGTACAATAAAAGGCACTATAAAAACTGCTGATGGCTCGCCTGCCGAATTCATTAATGTTGTTTTAAAGGGTACTAACAAAGGAACGACAACTAATAGCAATGGTGAATTTGAAATTAAACATGCTACACCTGGCACGCATTCCCTTGTCATTTCTTTCATTGGTCTTGAACCACAAGAACTTGCTGTAGAAGTGAAGGCAGGCGAAGTTACTTCTGTACCAGAGGTTACGCTGAATGAAGATGCCAGCCATTTAACAGAAGTTGTAGTTACAGGTATGAGAGAAAGATCATATCAGAATGAAAGTTCTAACATAGGCTCCAAATCAACCACGCCGTTAAAAGATATTCCGCAGGCTATAAGCTATGTAACAAAAGAGCTTGTACAAGATCGTCAGTCGTTTAGAATCAATGATGTTATTAAAAACATAAGTGGTGTAAGTTTGAATAATTTTGAAAACAGATTTACGCTGCGTGGTCTTGCAGGTAACAGCTACCAGTTGATCAACGGCCTGCGGGTTAGTGGCAGATCATTCAATTCACCGCTGGTTAGTAATCTGGAAAGAGTAGAGGTTATTAAAGGACCTGCATCTGCTCTCTATGGTAACACTGAACCTGGTGGCACGATCAATAGTGTTACCAAAAAACCATTGGATGTGCAGAGAAATTCTGTTAACATTTCAACCGGTAGTTTTCAAACATCTAGATTTAATACTGATTTTACGGGCCCTTTAAATGCAGAGAAGACGGTATTGTATAGACTAAACGTTACCTATCAGAACTCTAGCACATTTCGTGATTTACAGGAGCGCAAGGATTTTCAGATTGCTCCATCATTTTCATACCTGCCCAGTGACAAAACCAGAATTGACGTTGATTTTGCATACAATACTGTGAATGGAAGAAACGAACGTGGCCAACCTATTTATGGACCATCAACAAGTGGCGCATCTCGTTTATTCAAAACACCTATTTCTCAAAGCATGTCTCGTGCAAGTGATTATTTAAAAGAGAATAATTATTACATCACTGCTGCCATGAACCATAAATTCAGTGAGAACGTATCGTGGAATGTTTCGTACCTGAGATACGTCTTCTTTGAAGATATGTTTGAACATAGAGGTGACAATGCTTATGCCGTTGATAGTGCCGGTAATGAAATACCCAACTTAATGAAAATGAGAACACTTGCCCGCAAGCGTACGCGTTATGATGACAATCTGACTACCTATTTTAATGTGAAATTAAAAACAGGACAGATAGAGCATCGCGTTGTTGTTGGGTCTGACTTTATACAAAGCATTGTACCCACCGGAACTACCAACGATGAAGCAAGCGGCTACTTAAATGCAGCTAAAAATGGCACCATTGCAAACTATGATCGTAAGAAAAAAAATCTTTATGCCTTTGATTCTAAGGGGATGCCAATTCCTAATGTAGCGTACTACGATATAGATAATCCGAACTACTCAAACGCTGATGTTACAAAGTATATAACCACCAGAAAAGTTAATGCGCCAACACGCTATAACAGCCGTAATGTTTATATACAGGATCAGATAAAATGGAAGAAGGTTCAGGTTCTTTTAGGATTGCGTAAAGAATATTACAACGACTATTCTTACTACAAAACAGATACTGTGAAAGTAATTACACAAAATGCCCTGATTCCAAGAGCAGGTATAGTGTACAGTGTTTCCAAACAGATTAATGTGTATGCAAACTATGTAGAAGGTTTTCAACCTCAAACCGCTGGTATCATCGGAACGCCAGAAATTTACGGAGGACCATTTGATCCGCTTACCAGTAGCATGTATGAGTTCGGTGCAAAGAGTGAATGGTTTAATAAAAGATTGACAGTAAATGTGGCGCGTTATCATATTGAGTTGAATAATATTTTGGTGAGCGCAAACAGTACAGCCAACCCGCAGCTTTTGGAACAGCGTGGACAAGAGGTTTCTGAAGGTGTAGAAATTGATGTTACCGGAAATATTTTACCTAACCTTTCTGTAAATGCAAATTATGCTAACAACTATGCACGCATTACTAAGAGTGATAAACCTGAGCTTGTTGGTACGGTAAAAGAAGCAGCGCCGGCAAACCAGGGTGGAGTATGGATAAAGTATACACTTGACAGAGGCGCTCTTAATGGTCTCGGTTTTGGGTTGGGAGGAAACTCAGCTTCATCACAAAAAACACGACTGGCTTATTTGACATTGCCTGGTTATACTGTTATTGACGCTGCTGTGTATTATCAAATAAAACAGATAAAGTTCTCACTCAACATCAACAATGTTATGGATAAGGAATACATCGTATCGCAGGCGAATCCAAATCTGGTTGGACCAGGGGCGCCTCGAAGTTTAATGTTTAATGTTGGTTATAACTTTTGATCCACTTGCGAAATCATACTTTTAATTGATGAAGAAAATAGTTGGCAAACTACACCTCTGGCTCGGACTCACATCCGGGGTGGTTGTGTTTATAATCAGTATCACGGGCTGTATCTATGTTTTTGAAGAAGAACTCACAGCATGGTTTCACAAAGACAGGGAAGTTATAACAGTTCCAGATCACCATGTTAAAAGACCTCTGTCATCATTATTAAAAATAGCTCAGGCTGCGGCAGGAGCGGAGCATCCTGTTCAAAGTATAGAAATACCAAAAGAGGCTAACAGAACATATTCATTCCGACCTGTTCAGATTTTGAATAAAAAGGCATACACTCATTTTGGTGAAGTTGTCTATCAGCACAAATTTTATTTGAATCCATACACCGGAGCAGTTGTTAAGGATGAAAATTATAAATATGATTTTTTTACAATTGTATTAAGGCTTCACAGAAATCTGTTGTTGAACAGAGCAATAGGTTTGGTTGTTGTAGGCACATCAGTTTGCATTTTTGTGATCATGCTTATCACAGGTATTGTGTTATGGTGGCCGAAAAACAAAATGGTTATCAAACAACGATTGTCATTTGTCTGGAAAAGCACTACACAATGGAAACGTAAAAACTTTGATTTACATAGTGTGCTTGGTTTCTATAGCTCATTTATTGTTTTGATAATAGCGTTGACTGGTTTAACATGGGCCTTTGATTGGTTCGACAACAGTGTTCAATGGTTGGTAAATGGAGGAGTGAAAACAGAAAAGCAACATCCTTTATTTTCAGACACAACAAAAATCACAACTATTCCAATAGATAGAATTCTGTTCGATCTTGAAACTCAAAATCCAGAGGCGCACACCTTTACTATTAATCTGCCAGAGAAATCGAAAGGAATTATTAATGCATCAGCGCGCAGTGGTATTCATGTTCGTTACACTACTCGCCGATATCAGTACGATCAATACACAGGCAAGCTGTTGAAGGCTTCAACTTTTGACGAGAAGAATGCCGGTGAGAAATTGAAAGCCATGAACTATGATATTCATGTGGGTTCTATTCTGGGTCTTCCAGGTAAAATCCTGGCGTTTGTTGCTGCATTGATTTCAGCTTCGCTGCCGGTAACTGGTTTCTATATCTGGTATGGGCGCCGATCTAAAAATGCTTTGCGTGAGAAGAAGTCTACATCGGATAAACCAACAAAATCAATGCACCGACACGTGAAGACTAAGACGGAATCCCTTGTCTCCATCGATTGAAAAAACTGCTGACCATATAGCAGAGAAATTTTTCCTCTGATTTTTTATTTTCAACACTAGTCGTTAGAAATCCTTTCCCAAAGGCAATATTGTATTTGATTAGGATAATCGAGGTACTATTTTGTAGTACCCGGAATTCTAGCTTTGGTTTATTCGGATAATAATATGCAGGAGAGTAAAGTTGATTTTAAGCCCACACTTGGATTGTTAGATGCTACCATGATTGTTGCAGGTTCAATGATTGGATCGGGTATCTTTATTGTTAGTTCAGAGATTACAAGAAGTGTAGGCGGAGCGGGCTATCTCATAGCGATGTGGGTACTAACAGGAGTGGTAACTATAATTGCCGCGGTAAGCTATGGAGAACTATCGGCCATGTTTCCAAAAGCTGGTGGCATGTATGTATACTTGCGTGAAGCGTATGGTTCGTTGGTTGGGTTTCTTTATGGCTGGACATTCTTTACCATTATCCAAACTGGTACTATCGCAGCGGTAGGTGTAGCGTTTGCCAAATTCACTTCGTATCTGCTTCCCGTTGTAGGCGAAGATAATATTTTGTTCTCCGTTGGATCATTTCAGTTGAAAGCATCACAACTTGTTTCCATTGGCGTTATTGTGTTGTTAACCTACGTGAACAGCAGAGGCGTAAAGAATGGTGCATTTATTCAAACGTTTCTTACCATCATCAAAATTGCATCATTGGCCGCTTTAATTATCTGTGGTTTTATATGGGGAGCCAAATCAGAAATCTGGAATGCTAACTGGCAAAACCCCTGGGTGCTGTCAAATGTCTCTTTGGATAATGGACAGCTTATATACTCTGCACTAACAGGATTAACTTTTTTTGGAGCCATAGCAGTGGCCATGAAAGGTTCTCTATTCTCAAGCGACTCATGGCATAACATTACTTTTATTGCCGGTGAAGTTAAAAACCCACAACGTAACATTGGATTGAGTTTAGTATTGGGTACGGTGATAGTTACCATTATTTATGTAGCGACAAATCTTATGTACCTGGCTGTTATCCCACTACACGATATAGCTTTTGCCAAGAGTGATCGCGTAGGAGTAGTTGCTGCCGAATATATTTTTGGTGCAAAAGGAACAATCATCATTGCTGTTATGATTATGATTTCCACTTTCGGTTGTAATAACGGATTGATCCTTTCAGGTGCACGTGTTTACTACACCATGGCAAAAGACAAATTGTTTTTTCAACGTGCCGGCATTTTAAATAAATATGAAGTTCCTTCTTTTAGTTTGTGGTTGCAATGTATCTGGGCTTCCGCGCTTTGCTTAACGGGCAAGTATAATGACTTACTGGCACTGGTTATTTTTGGTGTGCTTATTTTTTATGTACTCACTATAATAGGTATTTATATTCTGCGTAAGACGAGGCCAGATGCCAATCGTCCATATAAAGCATTTGGTTATCCTGTATTGCCTGCCGTCTATATCATTGTCGCTAGTGGTTTAGCAGTTTTATTGTTAATTTTTGAAACACGCTATACACTGCCGGGCTTAGGTATTATTCTATTGGGTATACCTGTTTATTTCTTCGTATTAAATAAGGAAGGCAAAAAGATAGAGCTGTCAAATTAAGAGCATGATGAATTTCTATAAATTTTTATTTGCCCTCGCTTTTATAGGAAGCTCATGGATATGTATAGGTCAGACAGTAGATGGCTCCATAAGCTTTAGTGTTTCTATGGAAAGACCAAATACACACTACTATCATGTGGTAATGGAATGCAAGAGTGTAAAAGGTGAGTACATTGATTTTAAACTCCCGGCATGGACACCTGGTTATTACTGGCTGATAAATTTTTCCAAGAATGTAATAAACTTTAAAGCAGAAAGTGATGAAGGTAAATTGTTGAGTTGGAACAAGACAACAAAAAACACCTGGCATGTAAAATCAAATACCACTAAGAATATTAGAGTAAGCTACGATGTCTATGCCTTTACACAATCAGTAGCCGATCCGTTTTTAGATGACAGTCATGGTTATATTTCTCCCGCGGGAATTTTTATGTACGTAGATGGGCAACTACAACATTCATCAACAATAACATTACATCCTTTATCTGATTGGAAAACAATATCGACAGGGCTAGATCCTGTTGTCGGACAAGTCAATACGTTCTCAGCATCTAACTTTGATGTTTTATACGACTCGCCCATTCTTATGGGAAACCAGGAAGTACTATCTTTTGAAGTCAAAGGAGTGCCACATTATGTTGCTTTAGCAGAACCGGAAAAATTCAACAAACAAAAGTTTGCAGACGATTTAAAACGAATTGTTGAGACAGCCTCTTCCGTTATAGGTGAGTTTCCTTATAAGCATTACACCTTCTTAATTATGGGAGAAGGCCGCGGTGGACTGGAGCACCTGAACTCAACAGCTGTATTTTCAAGCGGAACAATTTATAATAATGGTGACGATGCTGGTTACAAACGCTGGCTAAACTTTTTAACGCACGAATATTTTCATCTCTATAATATCAAAGCTATCAGGCCTGTTGCCCTGGGTCCATTCGATTATGATAAAGAGAACTATACAAACATGTTGTGGGTATCAGAAGGCTTTACTGTCTATTATGAATATATAATTCTAAACCGGGCAGGTATTATCAGCAGCACTGAAGCACTGGATTTTTTACGAGATAACATTAAAGATTATGAGAATAGTCCGGGCCATCTCTTTCAATCAGCAACACAATCAAGTTTTGATACGTGGATAAATTTCTTTAACCATAACGAGAATACAGCCAACACAACAATTTCATATTATGATAAAGGCGCAGCACTTGGCATGTTACTCGATCTTAAAATCCGTAATGAAACCAAAAACAAAAAATCTCTTGACGATGTCATGCGAGCATTGTATTCAACATACTATAAAGAGAAGAAACGTGGCTTTACAGATGATGAATTTAAACAGACGTGCGAGTTAATAGCTGGCGTATCGTTAGCTGAGTTGTTTGAGTACGCATCAACTGTTAAGCCAATAGACTATCAGAAATATTTTAACTATGCCGGATTGAATGTTGATGACAAGCCAGAGAAATTACTTGGCGGTTATCTGGGAGCTTCCATTCGTGAAAACGAAAATGTACTTTCTATTACGGGTATAGATCTGAATTCACCAGCATGGCTGGCAGGTCTTAGCAGTGATGATATTATTTTAACTGTCAATGGTGAATATGTTACTTCTAAAACGTTGACAACGATTTTAAACGGTAAATCCGAGGGAGATAAGATTCAACTACAATATGAACGTCATGGAACAAAACATGAAGTTGAAATAACGCTTGCTATCAGAGAGATACGAAATTTTAAAATCACCAGAGCGCAAAAATCATCAGCCTTTCAGACTGTTATTATGCAGAGTTGGCTTAAAGATTAAAAAAAGATTAGTGTATTTTCACCACTTTAAAGAGTTAATATCGTATCAGCACATGTTAATCCGGATGAATTAATTTTTTTTCTTGAGCCGTACATTTGTTTTATAATATTTAAAATAAGATGCGTATGAAGATTACATGGGAAGGAGTTTTTCCAGCGGTAACAACGAAGTTCACCACTGATGATAAACTTGATTTCAAGGCCTTTGAACATAATATTGATGAGCAGCTAAGCGCTGGTGTAGATGGAATTATTATAGGCGGAACGTTAGGTGAATCAAGCGTATTAAGTAATACTGAAAAGAATGAACTATTGAAGTTTACGGTTCAGAAAGTAAATGGAAAAGTGCCTATTGTACTTAACATAGCAGAAGGTTCAACGCGCGATGCTGTGAACATTGCAGCAAGCGCAGCTAAAGCCGGGCTTAGCGGATTAATGATGTTGCCGCCCATGCGTTATAAATCCGATCATCGCGAGACTGTAGAATATTTCAAAGCTATTGCTGAAGCTACTGATCTCCAGATTATGATTTACAATAATCCGGTTGACTATAAAGTAGAAGTGACGCTTGATATGTTTGAAGATCTTGCAGCATGCAGCAATATTGACGCGGTAAAAGAATCAACTCGTGATGTAGTGAATGTTACCAGAATGATCAATCGTTTTGGAGATCGCTTCAGCATCATGAGCGGTGTTGATACATTGGCTATGGATAGCCTTGTAATGGGAGCGAACGGATGGGTCGCCGGATTAGTATGTGCTTTTCCAAGAGAGACTGTGGCTATTTATAAACTGATAAAAGCCGGTAGAATAGAAGAAGCTGCCGAAATTAATCGCTGGTTCATGCCGTTGCTTGAACTGGACACCTTTAGTAAATTGGTTCAGTACATTAAACTTGCCGAAGCTGAAGCGGGTATCGGAACAGAAACCGTGAGACCACCAAGATTGCCATTGATTGGCGAAGAGCGTAATGCAATTTTAAAAATTATTAGAGACGGAATTAAGAACAGACCGATTTTACCTGACTATCTTAACATCGGCAAAAAAGAAAAAGCATTGCTTTAATGATGATCTCAGCAACTCAATTAGATGAAGTGATGATAAAAGCCGACAAGGCTTTTCATGAATATAAAAATGTAAGCGCGTCTGAGCGCGCCAGATTTATCAGAACAATTTCCGAAAAGATTGAAGCGTTAGGTGAAGATTTGATTCAGACCGCTATGGATGAATCTCATCTGCCCGAAGCAAGATTAAAGGGGGAGCGCGGTCGTACCACCGGTCAGCTTAATTCATTTTCAAAATTACTCGAAGCCGGTGATTGGGTTGAGGCCAGTATTGATCTGGCTGATGCAGATCGTAAACCTGCTCCGAAGCCGGATCTGCGCAAGATGCTTTTTCCTATTGGTCCCGTAGTTGTTTTCGGTGCCAGTAATTTTCCGTTGGCCTTTTCTACTGCCGGAGGTGATACAGCATCAGCATTGGCTGCAGGCTGCTCTGTAATTGTTAAGAGCCATCCTGCACATCCTAAAACTTCGGCAATGGTAGCAAGCGCAATTCAGAACGCAGTTGCTACGTGCAAAATGCCAGCGCATGTATTTCAACATATAGAGGATAGTAGTATTGATGTTGGTCAGAAACTTGTTCAACATCCGTTAACAAAAGCCGCTGCATTTACAGGATCATACCAGGGAGGGAAAGCCCTTTTTGATTTGGCTAACAAGCGCGAAGAACCAATTCCAGTGTTCGCAGAAATGGGTAGCATAAATCCCGTGGTCTTATTACCGGAGTCTATTAAGCAAAATAAAGATCTACCATCACTGTTAGCTACTTCCATAACAGTAGGCGTTGGACAGTTCTGTACCAATCCTGGTTTACTGTTGGCAATTGAAGATGAGAACCTCAATTTATTTTTAAGTTCTTTGAGTGAACATTTAAATAAAGTAGCTCCATCAAAAATGCTTCATAAGGGAATAGCTTCAAATTTCAGACATCGTAAAAGTGAAAGCCTGTCTCAATCAGGTGTTGCAACACTGGCGGAAGTTGTTGTTGCTGAAGAAGAGTTTGGTGCTGCTGCATTGGCCACAGTTTCGGCAAATGATTTTCTGCAGAGCGCAGTTTTAAAAGAAGAAGTTTTTGGTCCGTATTCACTCGTAGTGAAGTGCAAGAGCAAAGAAGAGTTATTAAAAGTAATACAAAGTTTACGCGGCCAGCTTACGGCTACACTTTTTGGCTGGCGCGATGAATTAAATAATTATAAAGATGTAGCTGATGCACTTCAGCAGAAATGTGGGCGATTAATTTTTAATGGTGTACCCACAGGCGTTGAAGTTTGCAAATCAATGCATCATGGAGGTCCATTTCCTTCAACCACCGATTCACGATATACTTCAGTTGGTGTTGATGCTATTTATCGTTTTGTAAGACCAGTTTCATTCCAGGACTTTCCAAGCGATTTATTACCACTTGAACTTCGGAATTATAATAAATTAAACATCTTGCGATGTGTAAATGGAGATTGGACACGCAATCATATTTAGATAATGATAGTCCATCTTCTTGTTGAATTTTAAATGCAGAGAAATTAAACATGGCAAGAAAAACATTCTTTTGTATAGATGCTCATACCTGTGGCAATCCTGTTCGATTAGTTGCAGGAGGTGGTCCTATTCTGGTGGGAAAGAATATGAGTGAGAAGCGCCAACATTTTCTTCGCGAATATGATTGGATACGAAAAGGATTGATGTTCGAACCCCGCGGTCATGATATGATGAGTGGCAGCATTCTCTATCCGCCGAGTGATCCACAGAATGATATTGGTGTTTTATTTATAGAAACCAGTGGTTGCCTTCCCATGTGTGGTCATGGTACAATAGGTACAGTAACTATTGCTATTGAAGAAGGTCTTGTTACACCTAAAGTTCCGGGGATTTTAAAACTGGAAGTCCCCGCAGGTCTTGTAACAATTGAGTATAAACAAGAAGGAAAGAAAGTTAAGTCTGTTAAAATAAGAAATATAAAAGCTTATCTGGCGGCAGAGAACCTCACTGTTGAATGTCCGGATTTAGGTGAGCTTACACTGGATGTTTCGTATGGTGGAAATTTTTATGCTATTGTTGATGTGCAGAAAAACTTTCCGGGTCTCGAACATTTCAAAGCCGATCAGTTGATTAGCTGGAGCCGTGTGCTTCGAAATAATATTAATGCAAAGTATAGTTTTGTTCATCCGGATGATCCTACTATCAATGGATGCAGCCATATTTTATGGGCAGGCAAACCTATCGATTCAACATCAACAGCACGCAACGCTGTGTTCTATGGTGATAAAGCAATAGATCGTTCACCATGCGGAACTGGTACATCGGCGCGCCTGGCACAATGGCATGCTAAAGGAAAATTGAAACAAGGTGAGCCATTTATTCATGAGAGTATCATTGGCTCAAAGTTCACAGGTAAGATAGAAGAGGTAACAGAGCTTGCGGGTAAGCCTGCTATTATTCCAAGCATAGAAGGATGGGCCATGGTTACAGGATACAATACTATTATTATGGACGATGATGATCCGTATGTTCATGGCTTTCAGGTTCTATAAAGATTTAATGAATATAGGATGCTTTCAGATTTGATCTGTTGAGTGATCGCTCAGTTCAACTTTCATTTCTGTCCGCATCCTATATTACGTGATGATAAAAGATTAAGAAATAGCAAATGAATGTAGCGATTATTGGTGGGGGTATTATTGGTCTAAGTTCTGCTTACTATTTACAACAAAGCGGACATCATGTTACCATTTTTGATCAGGGCGATGGAATGGATAATTGCTCAACAGGCAATGCTGGTATGATTGTGCCCAGTCATATTATTCCACTGGCAGCACCTGGCATGATTTCAAAAGGCGTTCGCTGGATGTTTAATTCGCAAAGTCCTTTTTATGTTAAACCACGGTTGAATGGCAATCTTATAAAATGGGGTTATCAGTTTTACAAACATGCTAATCAAGAAAACGTAGATCATGCTATACCTGCGTTGAAAGACATCAGTATGTTTAGTAAAGCCATGTATCAGCGAATGGTTCGTGATAATCCTTTTGAGTTTGGTTATCAGGAGCGCGGACTCATGATGCTTTATCAAACTAAAGAGACAGAAAAAGAAGAATTAGAAACAGCACACATTGCAAATAAAAATGGAGTAGAAGCCCATGTTCTTACACTCCAGGAAATACAAAAGCTTGAGCCCGATGTTAAAGTTAGTGCACGTGGCGGAGTTTATTTCCCAGGTGATGCACATCTCATTCCACAACAGTTAGTAACAAATCTGATTAGCTATCTGAAGGAGAACGGCGTTACTTTTTATACCAATACAACTGTTACAGATTTTGTTTCAGATGAAAAAGGCATTTCAGTTATCGTTACATCTAAAGGAACATTAGACTTCGATCATTATGTGTTAGCTGCCGGTGCATGGTCGGGAATTTTTAGTTCCAAGCTTGGTATTGATCTTCCATTGCAAGGTGGTAAAGGTTATAGCTTTACGTTAGATAATGTAGAACGCAATATTCGTATACCTTCTATTTTACTGGAAGGCAGAGTAGCAGTTACGCCAATGGGGAATGCATTGCGTTTTGGTGGAACGATGGAAATAAATGGCGTTGATCGTTCTATTAATATGAATCGTGTTAAAGGAATTGTAAAGACCATTCCTGCTTATTATCCCGAGATGAACTTAAGTGTTCCAGAAGAGAAAATTGTGTGGCGAGGTCTTCGTCCATGTTCACCTGATGGACTTCCTTATATCGGACGATCCGATCGTTATAAAAATCTTGTTGTTGCAACGGGTCATTCTATGATGGGCCTGAGTCTCGCACCGGGTACAGGAAAACTTGTTTCAGAATTAGTTAACAATACAAAGACAAGTATTGATCTGAAGCCTTTCAATATCCATCGATACATGTAGTTGGAAATTAAAGGAGATCCTTCAGTTGAAACATAACACCACCATCAATTCAGAAAATCAACCAGGAAATTTCTCCAGTCATCCGCGTGGACTTTCTACATTGTTCTTTGTTGAAATGTGGGAACGCTTCAGTTATTATGGCATGCGGGCACTGCTGTTGTTGTACATGGTAGAAAGTGTTGAACGTGGAGGACTTGGTCTTTCAGAAAAAACCGGCGGAGCTATTTATGGTTTATACACCATGATGGTTTATCTTCTTGCTCTTCCTGGTGGTTGGCTCGCAGATCATTACTTCGGATTAAAAAAATCTGTTTTATACGGAGGATATATCATTGTATTAGGTCATGCTTGTCTCGCACTTCCATTTACAGAGTCATTTTTTGTAGGCTTGCTTTTAATTGCCATAGGCACAGGTTTGCTTAAGCCTAATATCAGCAGCATGGTAGGAGAGCTTTATCCTGCTCACGAACAGGCAAAACGCGATGCAGGATTTTCTATTTTCTACATGGGCATAAATATCGGAGCTTTTGTTTCGCCATTCATTACCGGATACATGGGAGAACAGGTTAACTGGCATTATGGATTTGCCATGGCAGGTTTAGGTATGGTGATAGGTGTGGTGTATTATAAGTTTTCAGAAAACAGATTAGGTGATGTTGGTATGCCTCCCGCTCACGCATCTGCGAAAGGTGAAAGTGAAACTGATAAAGAAAAAAATATCAGAAAGTGGTTATGGATTTTATCTTCAGTGCTTGTATTGTTTATCGTATTAATGATTTTAAAAATTGTGGTCATTGATCCGGTATTGTTGGCTCATGCATCGGCTTATATAATTGGTTTCAGTTCTATACTTTATTTTAGTTATATTTTTCTATATGAAAATCTTACCGCTACAGAGAAAAACAAAGTAAAAGTCATCTTTATATTTTTTCTCTTATCAATAGCTTTTTATTCGGGCTATGAACAGCAAGGCTCTTCCTTAAATTTATTTGCCAAGCGATACACCAATATGGTTGTTGGAAGTTTTGAGATGCCTGCAGGTTGGTTGCAGTCCATTCCCCCAATAGCCGTTATTATTTTTTCACCATTGTTTGCCTGGTTATGGATAAAACTTTCGCACAAGAAATTAAATCCATCTATTCCCGTAAAACTCTCTATGGGATTGATCTTTGCGGGGCTTGGATATCTGGTGATGATGAAAGCATCGCAGATCGTTGCACATCAAGGTAAAGTATTGCCAACATGGTTAATTGTAACTTATATCATTCACACCTTTGGTGAGATCTGTTTATACCCCGTTGGACTAAGTGCCGTCTCAAAAATAGCACCTAAAAAAGTGCTCGGCCAGATGATGGGACTCTGGTTCATGTCGCTTGCATTAGGCAACTTATTTGCTGGTATATTCGCTGGTAATTTTGATGAAAAACGAATTGGTGCCGACACATCATACATGGCAGGTTTATTCCTGAATGTTGCTTTAGCCATGTTCGCGGCAGGTATCATCGGACTGATACTTTTTAAACCTGTCCAGTCTCTTCTGAAGAAGAATTAAACTGATCAAAAACGGACGAATTGTCCTGCCATGTCATTTGCAATATCACACTGATCAATTAGAGAATTGCTCCACAATTGTAACAGGATAAATTATTTAGAGAAGAGTATTTGGCATAGGGAAAAAAGGTAAAAGTCAACAGTGATAAAATAGTATCATGAAGTGATAATATTATATGACTAGTTACAGGTGAGCTAAAAATGAACTTCTGTTGTAAAGAAGTTTCAAATCATTTTAATCGTAGTAGCTTCGCTGGATGACGAAATAAAACTGAAATAGGCGATAATATCATGTAGATTTAATTTGGTCAAAATAATATTATCATAAGATAATATTGGGAAGAACGAGGCTAGTCTGATGTTGTAATTTTATTGAACAACTTAACACTAGACTATGTCGAGAATCACTACTAAACTAAGGATTGAGTTACTTGCAATCAGTGCAACACTGATGTTGGTAACTCAATTTGTTTTTGCACAGGTTCCCATAAAAGGGAAAATAAAAGATGAAACTGGTGCTGCATTAGTTGGCGCCAGTGTTGTTGAAAAAGGTACTACTAATGGATCTACAACTGATGTAGAGGGAGTTTACTCACTGCAGGTTAAGGATGCCAATGCTGTTTTGGTTTTTAGCTTCATTGGGTATTTAACAGAAGAGGTTCAGGTAGGATCACAAACGTCAATCGATATTACCTTGACACCCGACATTGCAGCACTACAAGAAATTGTGGTGATTGGTTATGGCTCGCAAAAATCCACCGATGTTACCGGGGCTGTCGTTAGTGTAAAATCCAAAGACTTTCTGGTTGGCAAAATTCAGGATGCCACCGATATGATAAAGGGTAAAATAGCAGGTCTGTTCATCAGTAAAGGTTCGGGTGATCCAAATGCAACCTCCAATATTTCTCTTCGGGGTATTACAACAATTAATGGAAATGTTAGCCCATTGGTATTGATCAACGGTGTGCCCGGAGACATCACAACCGTAGCACCTGATAATGTTGAGTCAATTGATGTATTGAAAGACGCATCAGCTGCAGCTATTTATGGAACGCGGGGTGCCAACGGTGTAATTCTGATTAAGACAAAGTCAGGCAAACGTGATAGTCAGCTTACAGTAAATTATACAGGTTATGTATCAACGTCTGATTTTTACAAACGCGCCAATTTTATGGGGCCTTCTGAAATTCGCAGAGGATTAACTTCTTTTAGTGACGGCGGCTGGGATACGGATTGGGTGAAAGCAGTAACCCGAAAAGGTTATATGCACAACCATTCATTGACAATTGATGGAGGAACCAAGAATGCTTCTTACTCTGGTAACTTCTCGTATCGTTATGAAGCTGGTACCATTAAGAAAACAGATAATGATCAGTACCGTCTGCAGTTTAACATCGATCAATATCTGTTTAATGATATTGTAAAAATCAACATGAATATCTTTAAACAATATCATGTCAATACTGTGAACGATGCCAGCAATGATGGTCTTACTAATATATATCGTCAGGCAATTATCCGTAATCCTACTTCACCAATCTATGACGAGACCACAGGAGGTTACGCTGAAGAATTTAACAGGTTTCAATATTATAACCCGGTGTCTATGCAGAAAGAGTTGATTGGTCAGAATGAAACCGAAACGACTAATCTGATTGGTAACATCACTGTTGAGCCGATTAGTCGTTGGAAGACTAACCTCATGGTGTCTAACAATCTGTTCAATCAGAATTATTCTGCTTACGCTACATCTCAATATTTCTCATCATACACTTCAGGGTTTCCGGGTTCGGCAAATCGCTCATATAATGGCTCTAAGCAGAAATCACTTGAGTTAACCTCAACATATGATTTTACAAAAGGTGATCATAGAGTTTCAGCGCTGGCAGGTTATAGTTACTATTATATTGTTAACAATGGCTTCAGTGCAAGCAACGCTGGTTTTCCAACCGATTCGTATTTGTACAATGACATTGGAGTCGGCTCAAGATTGAAAGATGGAAATGCCGGAATGGGTAGTTATAAAAATGATGCAACGCTGGTAAGTTTCTTTGGTCGTCTTCAGTATGGCTTCAGAGATAAATTTAATTTGTTGGCGAGTGTCAGACGTGAAGGCTCTTCTAAGTTTGGTGCAAATAATCAATGGGGTTTGTTCCCAGCCGTATCTGCAGGATGGAATATTAACAAAGAAGGTTTTATGAGTTCAGTCAGATGGGTTGATAACCTGAAATTGCGTGCGGGGTATGGTGTGACCGGACGATCACCTTCTAATAGTTATGGTTCATTGACACTATTTGCATACGATGCTAACTATGGTAACTACCTGGATAAAGATGGAAATTGGGTTCCGGGACTAAGCGTTGTCCAAAACCCCAATCCAGATTTAAAATGGGAGACTACTGCTGAAGTTAATATAGGATTGGACTTCGCTTTATTCACAAATCGCATAAAGGGTTCCGTTGATGTTTACAACCGGAAGACAAGTGATTTGATTTATGACTACTCTGTTCCTATTCCTCCCAATTTGTATCAGACAACTGCCGCTAACGTAGGTGCTCTTCGTAACAAAGGGGTTGAAGTTATGCTAAGCGGCAGCCCGATAAGTACCGGTGATTTTGATTGGACTACTACTGTTACAGCTTCACACAATGAAGCAACGCTTATCAATCTGTCAAATAAATTATATGAAACGAATGATTACCTGGATCAGTACTCAATCGGTGATCCTATTTCTGTACCATCTCACCGATGGAAAGAAGGTATGTCGTTGGGAAATTACTATGGATTGAAATCAGTAGGTGTAACACCCGAAGGTATTTGGTTAATTGAAGATCCAAATACAGGCGAAGCTATCCCGTATTCAACGAGCTTAAATAGTGATACCTACCGTCAGTTTTTAGGTAACGGTATTCCTAAAGCAATCCTGGGATGGAATAACACGTTCCGTTATAAGAATATCGATCTGAACATGCAGATGACCAGTCAGCTTGGATTTAAAATTCTGAATCAGCAGCGCATGTTTTATGAAAATAATTCGATTCAATATAATCGTTTAAAATCTGCTGCTGATCCGGTGTATGGCAAAGTGCCACTTTCAAGTTCACAGGCGCAGGCATTTGTAAGCTACTACTTAGAGAACGGTAATTTTGCAAAAATTGATAACGTTACACTCGGCTATAACTTCAATGTAGGCAAGAGCGCACACCTTGCAAAGGTAAGGGTATATGGTTCAGCGCAGAATTTTCTCATCATAACAGGATACAAAGGATTAGACCCAGAGCTAACCTTTAATTTCAGAACACCGGGTAGTGATGCTCGTGATAAATATCCAACGATAAAGTCATTTAGTTTGGGTCTGAACGTAACTTTTAAATAATCCAGAATTATGAAGGCTATACAAAATATATATAAAGTACTTGGTGTAAGCGTGCTGTTAACGTTTAGTGCCTGTACGAACTTGACTGAAAATGTTTACAGTGATTTAAGTGACAAAAACATTAAGTATTCCGACGAAGATTTGTCGCGAATGTCAGGTACAGTCTATGCCAAATTCCGCGATATGTATTGGGGATGGAATGGCATGTTTGATATCAATGAAGAATCGAGCGACTTGATCATGACTCCCTTGCGAATCGGTATTGGATGGGGTGACTTGTATATTTCCATGCACAAACACACGTACCATCCTACTGTTGATCACTTCTACACGATATGGTACCATGGCTGGAATGGTATAACCTATGCCAACAAGCTTTTAGATATTAAACAAATAAGCGATAACCCTTCTCTAAGTGCAGAACTAAGAACTATGCGCGCGCTCTTTTATTATGTGCTGTTTGATTGCTTCCGTAATGTTCCGTTAGAGACAACCACCAATGTAGCGAAGGGATATCTGCCTGAGCAGGTTGCACCTCAGGTGATGTTTGATTTTATCGTAAATGAACTGAAAGAAGTGAAAGATAAGTTGAGCACCGAGAAAGTTTATGGTTATCCAAACAAGTACGTAGCTGAAATGATTTTAGCGAAAATGTACCTGAACCACAATGCATGGTTTAATGATTTTACTGACAATAACTTCTATGAACTTGCTCTTGCTGAAGCTGATGATATCATAACTAACGGTGGCTATACGCTCTCCGCTAATTACAAGGATAATTTCAAAGCTGACCTTTCTGGCAACACCGAAGTAATTTTAGGTATTCCACTTGATTATACTTATGCGTCTGCCAATTACCTGGTGAACAAATGTCTTATCGGTGCTGGTGCGAAGGCATTTGGGTTCAACGGTACACCATGGAATGGAAGCTGTGCAATACCTCAGTTTATGGATACCTACCATCTCAATGATAAACGTTTTGATGCAACCTGGGCAAATGGCCAGCAGTATGACTTCAAAACAGGTGACCCTATAACAACAGATGCAGATGATCAGGGAACTGTTAATCTTGTTTATACCAAGGAAGTACACTCTATCGATAATCCAGGAGCTTACATGCTGGAGGGATATCGTTTTGTAAAAAATGAAATTGTTGCCGGTCCGGATGGTACGTACGGTGATGATGTACCTTTCTTCAGACTGGCTGATGCCATGTTCATCAAGGCTGAATGTCTTCTCAGATTAGGACGTGATCAGGCCGTTGCCGCTTCATTGATTACTGATGTACGCAGAAGAGCATTTGATAATGCTTCAGAAGCAACCCGAACTGTAGACGATCTTACCGGTGGAAGTGTTTATGACTATGGTCATCGCGAATGGACAAGTGAAGGTGCAAAAAACTTTACACCTGAATCTTTTAAAGCCACCTATGAAGGAGGTGATGATATTGAATTTGGCGGTTTGCTTGATGACCTCGCATGGGAATTTGTTGGTGAACACCATCGCAGACAGGATCTGATTCGTTTTCGCGTGATCGATGGCCCGTCAGAAGGCATGAATGTATACCGCGGAAAATCATGGTTCTGTAAAGATGCAGAGACCAATCCAAATGATATTCATACGGATATCTTTCCAATCTTCAAACAGTTCATTGATGCGAACCCGAAGATGAAGCAAAACGATAAGTACTAATCTTTGATTTAAAAATAATCAACAAGAAAATTATGAAACAATTTATTTCATCAGTTCTTATACTGGGAGCAGCAATGTTCGCCATGATAGCCTGCGATGATGATGTAGTGAGCTCCAAGCACGTCTACACGGAGGCAGAAATTAAATTACGTGATTCACTGGAAGCTCTTAAGAATAATGTAAAAGCGAATTATGTGTTTTCATATGATGTAACAATTCCACTTGATACCGTAAACTACAGAAGTGTGGAAGTGGCAGTTGATCAGGCCATACTTTTGGAAAAACTTGGTTTTTCAACGCTTGATGAATTAGTCGCTTCCATGGGTACTGTTACTGGTGGTGTTCAATACGATTATACTACCACGTTTTTTGCAATCAACAATTCAACACGCTATGATTATACAGGTGCACTAACCGCCAGTGGCTTTGGCCATTGGTTTGATAAAAATGGTGATGTATGCTCCTGGGGCGACACTGATGCTTTGTTCTCTGAGTTGACTCCGGAAACATTTACGTTTAACATTGGGCAACATCCTAAACATTCAAAAACCGGAGACAAGAACAAACTCATCCAGGTAATTAAAAAAGGTGATTACCGTGTAGCGTTTGTATTCAACATTACTATGGGTGAATACTATGTAGAAGAAGTACCCAAAGCAGTTAACGTTGCTACAACAGAATTATCATTAGAAGTAGCACCTGATAATGATTATGTAACTACAGATCTTCCTTTTAGTTTTGCTGATGCCGCTGCGGCTATTGGTGTTTCAGAGTCTGAGTTAAGTGCAAACTCAACTTTTTACGGAATAAGCTCAGACGCCAGTATGACTGCGACTTATACAGCTGATGCCGGCTATTGGTATTCAAATGTGGGCGACGTTACCGATTGGGGTACCGAGGGTTGTACGTTGTTTGTTAACTATGATGAAGGAACTTTCCATATCGGACAATTTCCAGATGCTTGCAAATCAGGAGACGAGTTTAAAGTCTCAGTGGCCATCATGTATAAGACTACAAAAATGGTTACTTACAAAATAACTGTAAAGATTGTTTAGTCTCAATATTCGATGCGATACAAATAAGTATATTAAAAATATTACTATATAAATCAATTTTTAAGATGGTGTTTCCTGATAAGTTGAAGAAGTTTGGTGTGTACACTTGCGCTTTATTAAGTACAGTTCTTCTTACTGTTTTAATGACTGCTTGTGGGGGGAGTGATAAGGCCGACCCTAAACCCGTAGTGCCTGATCCGACGGATACAGTAGTCGTGCTTGATCCGTCAACAGTCGATACTAGTAAAATTTACATTCCTGAAGAGTTGAAGAAAGTTAATTTTTACAAGAGCTCAAGTGCATGGTATTATGGACGCAGCAGGCAGTCTGATCACTTTATTGTTTTCTGGGCGCCCGGGTATGGTAAGAAAGATCCAGGCTCCGCTGAAGTTCCGGCAGCATATCGGGTAGACATAGATGATCTGCTTGAAAAAGCTGAGCAGTTTTATAACATCAATATTAACGAGTTAAAATTTGCTGAAACAGGTGTGGGCAAGTCAAATCTCGACAAGTATAAAATGTTGATATTTATTTATTATCAAACTGAATGGCTTGCAACAGGTTCTGGTTATGACAATACTATCGGAGCACTATGGGTAAGTCCAAATACTTGTCAGCCGGTTGGTTCTACCATTGGCCACGAGATCGGACATAGTTTCCAATACCAGGTGTTTTGTGATCTGGGTGGAACATCAGGTTTCCGTTATGGATTTGGAGGCAATGGAGGTAATACGTTTTGGGAACAGACTGCACAATGGCAATCATTCCAGAGTTATCCTAATGAAGCATTTACTTCTTATAATTTCCCAGTCTATACAGAGAATTATCATCGTCACGTCTTTCATGAATGGTATCGCTATGCCAGCTATTTCATTCACTACTATTGGACAGACAAACATGGCATTGATATGATTGGAAAGATCTGGCGCGAAGCGAAGAGCCCAGAAGATCCGATTGAAGCCTACATGCGTATCACGGATATTACAACTGATCAGTTGAACGCAGAGATCTATGATGCTGCCACAAAATTTGTCACATGGGATCTTGATGCCATTCGGAATATTGGTGCAGACTATATTGGTGCACAAACTTTCAAAAGCTCCAGGTTAGAAGATGGAAGCTACCAGGTATCGTATGATCGCTGTCCGGGAACAACGGGTTATAATGTTATCCGTCTCAATGTTCCAACTGCAGGTACTGAAGTGTCAACTGCTTTTACCGGTCTTGTTAATGAAACTGGTTACAATCAGGTGGATGATGCGGGTAGAGCAGGTTGGCGTTACGGTTATGTCGCATTATTGAAAGATGGCACACGTGTATATGGAGATATGAATAGCGGAACTACGAATGCAGTAAGCTTCACCGTACCTGAGAACTGCAGCAAACTCTGGTTTGTAGTAACGGGTGCACCAAATACTTATGCTCCACATCCATGGGATGAGAATGAAGCCAACGATGATCAGTGGCCTTACAAAGTTAAGTTTACCAATACAACTTTATATGGAGACCTGGTTTTCGATGGAACCGAAGTACCAAGCGATTTGACTTTGACGTATGATGTTAAATTTCCATTCAGTGCAGATACTTATCCTGGTGGAACAGTTCAGATGAATGACGATGATATTTTTAAAATGGCCAAAGCTTTCGTGCTACAGCCTAGTCAGATTTCAAGTGCAATAGGCAGCAGCGTTAAGTTCTACGGTGTAGAGAGTAATGGAACGTTGAATCCAACCACCACAGCAAATGGTTATGGACATTGGTTTGATACCAGCGGAAATGTCATTGCATGGGGCACTAATGCTATGGTCTATTCAGAATTCACCAATACAAATTGGACGTTTAGTCTTGGTCAGTATCCAGGACATAGTAAGTCTGGCTCGACCTACACTATTAAACAAGCATTGGTGTATGAATATGAATCAGGTAAAACGGTGCAGACTACGTTTGTATTTAATATTACCATTGAATAACGAGACTCAGTAGTAGGTTAGTAGGTTAGAATGTGATAAAGAAGCCGTTTCATTTTGAAGCGGCTTTCTTTATTGAAATAATTCGGCAAGTAGCCAGCATACTATAATGGATTGAAACGACGGGGAGCAAATAACATGAACATGAATTTGAAATTTCACTTCACTTCATTTAGACATTGGTTTTTTACATTGACGATGATCATCTTGTTTTTTTCATGCAAGGATGATTCAACTGGAAAAATTACAAAATCTGATGACGTGCCCGGACTTACATCGTTTACGTTTATGACAAAAGAGAATAATGCTCTTTATCAGGATATTGTTTTTAAAAAGCAAGCTGACAATTCTTTTGAAGCAACTGTAGTTTACGAAGTTGTTCTTGAAAACATCATTGCTACTTTCGATTATAAAGGAAGTGCAAAAATAGAAGGTAAAAATATTATCAGCGAAAAAACTGCATTAACCTTTCCTGACGAATTTGTCATCCAATTTGACAACAAGCATGTAATCTTCCGTGTGAATCGATATTACACAATCCCCACGATGTATATTAATACTGCGGATAATGTAGGAGTGACTTCGAAAATAGATTATGTAAAATGCCAGATTCGAATTGATGGAAAAAATATGTTTGAAGATTTTACCACGGAAGAAGCTGACTCTGCAGAAATACGGGGTAGAGGAAATTCAACATGGCTCTACTATGACAAAAAGCCCTACCGCATAAAACTCGGTTCAAAAACAGAAATCCTTGGAATGGGCGAATCAAAAAGTTGGGTACTGCTTGCCAACTATCGTGATCCCACAAATTTTATGAATGCTATTGTATTTGATATGGCTCGCTACATGCAAATGCCTTATACCAATACCAACCGATTTGTTGAAGTATACCTGGATGACGAATACATTGGAATGTACCAGTTTACGGAGCAGATTCAACAGGGAAAATATCGTGTAGAAATAGATCAGTCTGCTGGTGTAATATTAAATCTTGACTTAGATGATGGACCGGATTATTCTCCTGGAACGGGCGATAATTTTTTCTCCAGTGTTTATGAACTTCCTGTTTCTGTTAAATATCCGGAAGAACAAACTCCAGCGCAACTTGATGCTATAAAAGCAGACTTTGCTGAGATAGAGCAGTATATAAAAAATCGTGATTTTACTAAATTATCGAAACGATTAGATATCAATTCAATGATTGACTTTCTGATTATCCAGGAGATGACACGCAATGTGGAATTAGTAAGCCCGCGCAGTATGTACATGTATAAAAGTGTAGACAATATTTATCATTTTGGTCCGGTGTGGGATTTCGATGGAGGCTTTTCATTTGATTGGGCATCCATGACAATAGGACATAACTACTTTGGCAGTCAGTCCTGGCTGATGGGCAGTAGCAATCCTTCGGCACATCCATCAAGCGCCTATAATTATATCCCGGGATTTTTTGTAAATATGTTTGGCAATGACGATTTCCTTGCGGCATATAAGGCCCGTTGGAAAGAGCTTGCACCAGGCTTACTGAATTATTGCTATACACGACTTGACGACAACGTACTTCATTGTGAAACAGCAATGGCCAATAATGCAAAACGATGGCCAATCGGTAAAGATTATAAAACAGAAATTGAACGGATGAAAACATGGTTGACCACCAGAGCGTCTAATTACTCCAATGTTGTAAAAAATTATTGAGACATTAAATGTTGCATGCTGTGTACAAGAATCTTATCTGACTATCTGCGTGCAGAAGAAATACAGAAGCGATTAATTAGACAAAGATGCTTATGATCACAGTTCAATTTAATGTTGTATTTCGGCTTATGTTATAGTGATGCTCGTAAGAGAATAGCCTCACCATTCAAATGATGGTTAGAAGT
>Ga0310811_10002323_pt1 | contig 23760 bp, 24 predicted proteins | sample YCmetagenome_FD_207642 | JGI IMG/M metagenome (GOLD analysis project Ga0310811, IMG submission 207642) | Soil microbial communities from experimental microcosm in Duke University, North Carolina, United States - YC | ecosystem: Engineered > Artificial ecosystem > Soil microcosm > Unclassified ... | reverse complement strand
GCAAATCTGCTCAGGGACGAATACCGCATGAACGCCCTGATAGGTTCCTATCCAAAGCCCTACATCGCCCTGGTCCATGGCATCACCATGGGCGGCGGCGCCGGCATCTCGGTGCATGGCAGCCAGCGGCTGGCCGACAGCTCACTCGCCTTCGCCATGCCCGAGACGGGCATCGGCTTTATTCCCGATGTCGGCAGCAGCTATTTCCTCTCCCGCCTGCCGGACCGATTGGGCTTCTATCTGGGCCTGACGGCAAACAGCATCGGGCTCGGCGATGCGATGGCGGCTGGTCTTGTCACCCACGCAATGGCGCGCAGCGATTTCGATGCCGTCATCGCGGCGCTGGCGCACGGAGAAGGTGCTGACAAAGCCATCGCGCCCTTCGCGCGCAAGCCCGAACCAGGCTCCTTGGCGCCGCACCGCCGCCGCATCACCACCATTTTCTCTGCCTCTTCGGTGGAAGCGGTGCTGGAACGGCTGGACCGCGACGGCAGCGATTTCGCGGTTCAGACAGCGCAGACTATGCGCTCGCGCTCGCCCACCTCGCTCAAGCTGGTGTTTCGCCAATTGCACGAAGCCGAAAAGCTTTCCTTGAACCAGTGCCTGGCCATGGAATTCCGCCTGGCACTGCGCGTGCTTAGGTCTCACGATTTCCGCGAAGGCGTGCGCGCCGCGCTGGTGGACAAGGATCGCCGTCCGAAATGGGAGCCTTCTTCGCTGGCCGGCGTTGGTGATCTCGGACATTTCTTCGCGGGGCTCGGCGATGACGAGTTATTCTGATCCTCCCACGCGTGCGCGAAGCGCTTGCGGGGGAGGTGCCCGAAGCAACGCTTGCGGTGCGAAGGGCGGAGGGGGCATCAAAAATTTTCGGAAAAGTTTTTACGATTTGTTTGCCTTGCCTTGTAACAGTCCCGCCTCTTGCCGAAGTGTTGCCAGCGGATGCGCGCATTTTACGCGTCCTTAAGACATGGCGCCTAATGTGGGATCCAACAACAGGTGGGCCCCGCAAAAGCGGGGAAAAGGCAAAATGACAGCATTGGCCAAACCGCAGGCGGCGGCGGCGCTGGGTGGCGCTACCACGCTTCGAAAGAACTATCTCGAGACGCTCAATCTCGTGGAGCGGCTGCATCGTCAGCTGCTGGACGTGATCAAGGACGAGCTGGATCGGCGCGACGAGCGCGAGATCAACTCGGTCCAGGCGTTGCTGCTTTTCAATGTCGGCGACCAGGAGCTGACCGCCGGCGAGCTGCGCACCCGCGGCCATTATCTGGGCTCCAACGTCTCCTACAATCTCAAGAAGCTGGTGGAAGGCGGTTACATCCATCACGAGCGCTCCGAAGTGGATCGCCGCTCGGTGCTGGTGCGCCTGACCCGCAAGGGCGAGGCGGTGCGCGACATGCTGCGCGAGCTATTCGACCGCCATCTGGTCTCGCTGGAAGCCGTGGGCAATGTCGCCTCGGAAAATCTCGAAGTCCTGAACGTTACCCTCAAGCGCATGGAGCGCTTCTGGATCGACCAGGTTCGCTTCCGCCTCTGATATTCAATCCCTGAGAAAGTTGGATGGCCGTCCCTCTCGGGCGGCCATTCTCTTTTCTAGGCCCCGACTCAAGCTAGTCTCGCCCCCATGAAGGGGCTGATCGCCATTCTCTCGCGGCATGGGCGTTTCTACATCGCGCTTGGCCTGGGCGTGGCGACGGCGCTTCTCGCCCATCTGGCGGGCTTTGAGGCGCCGTTGCTGGCGGGCGGCGACGTCTTCTATCTGGTGTTCCTGGGCCTTTGCCTGGTGATGATCGCCGGCCAGACCCCATCCGACCTCAAGCTGCGGGCCAAGACCGAAGACGAGGGCATCGTGGTGGTGCTTTTTGTCATCGTCGCCACCATGGCCTTCTTCACCTACGGCGTCTTCACCGCCTTGAACCGGAAGCACGGGATCGAGGTGCCGGCGCTGGTGCTGGCGGGGATCGGCGCGCCGCTGGGCTGGGCGGTGCTGCACACGGTCATGGCCTTCCACTATGCCACGATCCACTATTTCGACGATCCTGACTGTGTGGGCGATGAGAAGGATCTGCTGTTTCCGGGGGAAGGCGATCCGGGGCCCTGGGACTTTCTCTATTATTCCTTTGTGGTGGGTATGACCGCCCAGGTCTCCGACGTGCAGGTGACCACCACTGAAATGCGCAAGGCCACCTTGTTTCACGGCCTGGTGTCGTTCTTCTTCAACACCGTCTTTATCGCGATGGCTGTGAATGCCGCGGTCGCGCTCGCATTCTGATCAGGTGCGCGGCGGCCGTGGGAGTGAGACGCGACCGGCGGCGCTAAGCGACAGCGTAGCGGCGCGGTCAAATCGGTCCAGTGGACCGATTTGAGCGTCGAACGCCGCGAGCTAAGGCGAGCGGCCTGTCTGGCTTTTGGGTGGCCATGGAACGAAAACACTCACCCGGCGACGGTAATCGGCATAGCCGGGGCGGCGGCTGGCGATGGTCTCCTCCATCAGGCTGACGCCGGAAACTTTCAGCAACAGCCCCGTCACCAGGATTGGCGACAGCAGCAGCCATATCTGATGGCTGGCGGCATAGCCGATCAGGAAGCAGCCCCACCACATCAGGCACTCGCCAAAATAGTTGGGATGGCGCGACCAGCTCCACAGGCCGCGGTCCATGATCTGGTTCCGGCTCGCGGGATCTGTCCGGAAGGCGGCCAGCTGGCTGTCGGCCAGGGTCTCGATGATCAGCCCGGCGGCGGCCAGCCCGATGCCCAGATAGTCGGCCCAGCCCATCGGCATGTGGCTGTAGAGCAGGGCGGCCACAAGCGGGGCGGGAATGAACCAGATGAGAATCGCTTGCAGGAGGAACACCTGGATCAGGCTCAACCACCACCAGTTCCGGCCAAAATGCTGGCGCAGGACGGCATAGCGGCGGTCCTCGCCCTTATGGCGCGCCCAGAGATGGGCAGCCAGCCGGAAAGCCCAGAGATTCACCAGCACCAGCACCGCGGAGGCCCGCGTGCCGCCCGCCCCGCCCAGCCAGGCGGTGATGTCCACCACACCAGCCATCCCTGGCCCCCAAAAGATGTCGGAGATGCTGGCGTCCTTCAGGCGCAGCGACAGGAGCCACAGCAACAGCGACGTGGAAAGAACGAAGATCAATCCCCATATCGGGGGTGGCAGGATCGGACTTGTCATGTGACAAATTGCGTGGAATCAAACACTTCTTCTGGGTTATCTTTCAAATGGTAGCCGCGACGGGCCTTAAGGGCGAGTTTCATGGCGTTTGACTACAGATCCCATTTCCAGAATGCCTTGGAGGCGATCCGGCAGGAAGGCCGCTATCGGGTTTTTGCCGATCTGAAGCGCATCCGCGGCCGTTTCCCGCAAGCCCTGTGGACGGGCCCCGACGGGGAGCGCGAAGTCACCGTCTGGTGCTCGAACGATTACCTTGGCCAAGGCCAGAACCCGGTCGTGCTGGACGCCATGCACAAGGCGCTGGATGAAGCCGGCGCTGGCTCGGGCGGCACGCGCAATATCTCCGGCACCACCCACTATCATGTCGAGCTGGAGGCTGAGCTGGCCGACCTGCATGGCAAGGAAGCCGCGCTGCTTTTCACCTCCGGTTATGTCTCCAACGAGGCGACGCTTGAGACCCTGCAGATGATCCTGCCGGGCCTGATCATCTTCTCCGATGCGCTCAACCACGCTTCCATGATCGCGGGTATCCGCCATGGCAAGTGCAAGAAGCATATCTTCCGCCACAACGACCTGGGCCATCTGGAAGAGTTGCTGAAGGCCGCCGATCCGGCCGCGCCCAAGCTGATCGCTTTCGAGAGCGTCTATTCCATGGACGGCGATATGGCCGATCTCAAGGGTCTTATCGCGCTGGCCAAGCGCTACAACTGCATGACCTATCTCGACGAAGTCCATGCCGTGGGCATGTACGGCAAGCGCGGTGGCGGTGTTGCCGAGCGCGACGGCGTGATGGATCAGATCGACATCATCGAAGGCACCCTGGGCAAGGCCTTTGGCGTGATGGGCGGCTATATCACCGGCAGCACCGTGCTGATCGATGCCATCCGTTCCTATGCCCATGGTTTCATCTTCACCACATCGCTGCCGCCGGTGCTGACGGCCGGCGCGCTGGCCAGCGTGCGCTGGCTGAAGGAGCATGACGAAGTGCGCCAAGCCCATCAGGAGCGCGCCGCCACCCTGAAAAGGCGTTTTGCCGAGGTCGGCCTGCCGGTGATGCCCTCGGTCAGCCATATCGTGCCCGTGCTGGTGGGCGATCCCGTCCACACCAAGCTGGTCTCCGACATGCTGCTGCGCGACTTCGGCGTCTATGTGCAGCCGATCAATTATCCCACCGTGCCGAAGGGCACCGAACGGCTGCGCTTCACGCCCACGCCGTTCCATGACGATCGCATGTTCGATCATCTGGTGCGGACGATGGACAAGCTGTGGACCCACTGCAACGTCAAGCGCCTGGGCGGCGTCGCCGCTTAAATCCCCCTTTTGTCATTCCCGCGAAAGCGGGAATCCATGGTCGGGCTTGGTGCTTGGTCGAAGGTGGATGCCCCGCTTTCGCGGGCATGACAAATTGGCTTGGATCAATGGCGAAAGAAATCTACGTCGAATTCGTGGTTCTCGGTAACACGGTCAAAGCGACCGCGATTGACCCTGAGACCGGTGAAGAAGCCAGCGTGATTGGTCCTGCCAGCGCGGCACAAGCCACCATGGCGCAAGCCGCGCGCAGGAAACTGGAATATGTATTGAGGAAGAAGGTCTAACTTTTCTTCTTCTTCCCGCCGCGCTCGCCGCCCTTGCCCAGGCCGATCTTCTTGGCGAAGTCGCTGCGCCGCTGCGCATAGTTCGGCGCCACCATTGGATAGTCGGGCGGCAGATTCCAGCGCTGGCGATATTCATCCGGGCTCATCTTGTAGCGTGCCCGCAAGTACCGCTTCAGCATCTTCAGTTTTTTGCCGTCCTCCAGGCAGACGATGTAGTCGTCCTGCACCGACTTCTTCACCGGCACGGCCGGGGCGCGGGGCAGGGCGCGATCGTCACCGCCGATCCCGCCCAGGGTGGCATGAACATTTCTGATGATGGCCGGCAGTTCGCTGGCCGGAACCGGGTTCTTGCTCACATAGGCCGAGACGATTTCCGTCACCATCTTGAGGATGTCGTCTTCGCTGTCCTTGCCCATAGATCAGAATCCGATGTTGTCGGCCGCTACAATAAGCATATGAGCCGCATAGGGGAATCCCAACTTTTCCGGGGACTTGCAAGAAGCTCTTCACATCTTGTGGGAAACGCTAGATTTGGTGCCGCCGAAGGGCTAAACCCGCCATCGCGGGGGCGCGGCGGCCGCCCTCTTTTCCCGTTCTGGTTGTAAGTGAGGGTTTTCATGTCGGCTGTACCTGTTGCATCCCCACCCGGCTTTTTCAGCAAGGGCCTGGAAGCCGCAGATCCGGAAGTCTTCAGCGCCGTTCAGGACGAACTGAACCGCCAGCGCGACAAGATCGAGCTGATCGCCTCCGAGAACATCGTCTCCAAGGCCGTGCTGGAAGCCCAGGGCTCGGTTCTCACCAACAAGTATGCCGAGGGCTATCCGGGCAAGCGCTATTACGGCGGCTGCGAATATGTCGACGTGGCCGAACAGCTGGCCATCGACCGGGCCTGCCGTCTGTTCGACTGCTCCTTCGCCAATGTGCAACCCCATTCCGGCGCCAACGCCAACCAGGCGGTGTTCTATGCGCTGCTGCAGCCGGGCGACACTTTCATGGGCCTGGATCTGGCCGCCGGCGGCCATCTCACGCACGGCCATCCCGCCAACTATTCCGGCAAATGGTTCAAGCCGGTACCCTACACGGTGCGCCGCGAAGACCAGCGCATCGACATGGACCAGATGGCGGCGCTGGCGCGCGAGCATAAGCCCAAGCTGATCCTGGCCGGCGGCTCGGCCTATGCCCGCATCATCGATTTCGCCGCCTTCCGTAAGATCGCCGACGAAGTCGGCGCGCTCTTCATGGTGGACATGGCCCATTTCGCCGGACTGGTGGCGGGCGGGGTGCATCCCAATCCGCTGGAGCATGCCGATGTGGTGACCACCACCACCCACAAGACCCTGCGCGGTCCGCGCGGCGGCATGATCCTGTCGCGCAATGCCGATATCGGAAAGAAGATCAACAACGCGGTCTTCCCCGGTCTGCAGGGCGGTCCCTTGATGCATGTGATCGCCGCCAAGGCGGTGTCCTTCGGCGAAGCGTTGAAGCCCGAGTTCAAGACCTATGCCCGCAATGTGGTGGAGAACGCCAAGGCGCTGGCCGAGGTGCTGAAGTCTTCGGGCCTGGACATCGTCACCGGCGGCACCGACACCCATCTGATGCTGGTGGACCTGCGCCCCAAGGGCGCCAAGGGCCGCCCCACCGAACATGCGCTCGATCGCGCTGCCATCACCTGCAACAAGAACGCCGTGCCGTTCGACACCGAAAAGGCCGTGATCACCTCCGGCATCCGTCTGGGCTCGCCGGCCGGCACCACCCGCGGCTTTGGCACCGCCGAATTCCGCGAGATTGGCAAGCTGATCGTGGAAGTGGTCGACGCCGTGGCCAAGAATGAAGCCGGCGATGCCCAGGTCGAACAGAGCGTGGCTCGCCGCGTCGGTGAACTCTGCCGCCGCTTTCCCGTCTATCCGTAAGGAAACACCATGCGCTGCCCTTTTTGCGGACACGATGACAGCCAGGTGAAGGACAGCCGGCCGTCCGAAGATAATTCCGCCATCCGCCGCCGCCGCCATTGCCCGGAGTGCGGCGGGCGTTTCACCACCTTCGAGCGGGTGCAGCTGCGCGAGCTGGTGGTGATCAAGAAAAGCGGCCGGCGCGAGGCCTTCGACCGCGACAAGCTGGAGCGTTCCATCAATCATGCCCTGCGCAAGCGCCCCGTGGAGCGCGAGCGGGTGGAGCGCACCGTCACCGGCATCGTCCGGCGGCTGGAGTCCATGGGCGAAAACGAGATTCAGGCCAATGTGATCGGCGAGCTGGTGATGCAGGCCCTGGCCAGTCTGGACAAGGTTGCCTATGTGCGCTTCGCCTCGGTCTACAAGAATTTCCGCGAGATGCGTGACTTCGAGATGCTGATCGGCGAGATGGAAGGCGACGACAAGTAATTTGATGAACCCCTCCGGTCTTCGCATTTTTGCTTTTGGCGCTCCGGCTCGCGCCTACGCGCCTGCAAGCGATGCTACGACCACCTCCCTTTAGGGCGCTGCGCGCCAAAGGGGAGGCGGGCATGAGCCTGATATGAACATTCTGATTGTCGAAGCCCGCTATCATCCCGATGTCGCCGACGCCCTGATGGACGGCGCCACCGCCGCCCTGGAAAAAGGCCTGGCGCGGTTCGAGCGCGTCTCCGTGCCCGGCGTCCTGGAAATCCCCGCCGCCATTGCCATCGCCGTCAACGCACCGCAGCGCATCGACGGCTATGTCGCGCTGGGGGCGGTAACAGGCCCGGCCCATATCGCGCAGACCTTCTATGCCGAGACCATGCGCGGGCTGATCTCGTTGTCGGCCTCCGGCCTGGCGCTGGGGCAGGGCATTGTGCTTGCCGGCGACGAGGGCGCAGCCCGCGACCTCGCCATCACTCACGATATCGGCGGCGATGCCGCCCGGGCGTGCCTTTCGCTGATCATCCTCGGCCAGCGGCTGGGACTTTCCCAAGTTGAAAATGATTGAAGATTTGGCATGAGCAGCAAGCAGTCCGAGACCCGCGCCGAGGCGCGCCAGGCATCCCGCTTGGCCGCGGTGCAGGCGCTCTATCAGATGGAGATGTCGGGCGGCGGCGCCGAGGAAGTCGCGCAGGAATTCGTCGAGCACCGCTTTGCGGAACTGCCCGTACCGCCCGACGAGGAATTCTTCACCGCCATTCTGTCCGGGGTGCCGCAGCACCAGGTGGAGATCGACCGCACCGTCGCCGGCGCCCTGTCGGAAAAATGGAAGCTGGAGCGGGTGGATTCCATCCTGCGCGCCATCCTGCGCTGCGCCACCTTCGAACTGGTGGACCGCCGCGACGTGCCGGCCAAGGTGGTGATCGACGAATATGTGGCGGTGGCCGGCGCCTTCTTCGGCGGCGATGAGCCCGGCTTCGTCAATGCCGCGCTCGACACGATTGCACGCCGGAAACGGGCCTCGGAGTTCGGTCTGCCGACTCCGGAAGGTGAACTCGATTTCTGAACTTTCGTTAATGTCGCGACGCGATGTTTTCCATCGGGGCGACCAAAACGCGCAGGCCTTTGTTTTGAGGGCTTAAACACCGCGGTCTCGCACCTGCAAACACAGTTTTTCCTGTACGCGCCGCCAGCGGAAGGTTCAGTCTCTTGCGACAAGATTCAAGCAGGGGACGAAATTCCATGGACATGAAGAAACGTGATTTTCTCAGCCTGGCGGCCGGCGTTGGCGCTGTGGCGGGTGTGGCGGCGTCTACCGGCAAAGCCGAGGCGCAGGGCCGGCGCGGCCCCAATCTCCAGGGCCCGATCGACGTCAACCAGCGCGGCATGGTCAGCCAGAATGTCCAGCCCTCGACGGTGGACTGGAACTACAAGCCGCGCCGCATCAACAAGGCGATCGAGCTGTGGGAAGACGGCCAGCCCATCTATTACAACGGCTCGGGCCTTGGCGCGGGCGTGGATCCTTACGCCCAAGGCGTGAAGATGGCCCGCACCTGGTACGACGCCATCAATGTCGAAATGGAACACGGGGCGCTGGATTTCTCGCAGCTGCGTGAGTTCATGCGCGGCCTGGTGGATGGCGGCCCGACCCGTTCCGGCCATCGCACCCCCGCGGTGTTCGTGGAAATCGGCATCATCGGCCTGGACGAGGCTTATGCCCGCGCCAACACCTGGGTACTGAGCCAGCTTCTGGACTGCGGCGTCCACGGCATCCATCAGTGCCATGCCCGCGACACCAAGGCGGTAGCGACCACCATGCAGATGGGCTGCCGCTATCCCTTCCCGCGGCCAGGTATCAACCTGCCGATGCGCGGCCTGCGCGGTTCCGCCGCCGGTTATGCCGCCCAGATCTGGGGCGTGCCGCTCTTCAAGTATAATCACGTCGCCGATCTGTGGCCGCTCAATCCCAAGGGCGAGCTGATCTATGGCGTGAAGATCGAGGACACCTTTGCCGACCAGCAGGTCGAAGGCACCCTGGCGCTGCCCGGCCTCTCCATGGCCGAATGGGGCCCCGGCGACCATAGCTACTGGCTCTATGGCCTGGATGTGATGCCGGAGGATGCGACCACCCGTCCGCCGAACATCATGGACATGCCCGAGATGGTGAAGGTGCGCCAGAAGGTGCTGGACCTGTGCAAGAAGAACAAGGTCCGGTTCCTCAACGCCGCCAACACCGACAAGAACTCGTCGGATTACATCGTCAAGCAGCTCACCGACGGCGCCATGGTGCTGGAATGCGGCGAAGATGCCGCGATCATTGGCCGCGAGTACACCAAGCGGAAAATGCCAGTCTAAGGGCTGTCTAAAAGTGACGCAGGAAACAAAGGCGGTCCGTTCCGGGCCGCCTTTTTTCGCATCTGCGAAGGCGCGGGCGCGCTTGCAAGTGTCGCAGGATTATGGTCCCTCAACGCGCTGTATACGCCCCGGCAACGTCCGGGCGCGTGGAAAAAGGTGGCTCAACAGGGGGCGAGAGCACACCGGAAAAACAAGGCCCGTTAAACGATGTGGGTCCGGCGCCGCCGGACTTCGAGAAGAGGAATAAGGAATGAAGAACCTGATGATTGCGGCCGCCGCCTTGGCGCTGCTGGCGCCCGTGTCGGCATCCGCCCAGTTCCTGGGCAAGGAAGACAATCCGGTCACAAGTTTTCCGAAGGGCGCTATCTTTTGGTCGCCCAAGCCGACCACGCCGACCCCCTATGTGGCGCCGAACAAGCCGCACTGGAAGCTGTCGGAAATCCTGGCCGCCCATAAGGGCCAGAGCGACTGGGTGCAGCCCATCGTCCGCAACAAGGACCAGGAAGGCGATTACATCTCCCTGGGCGCCGGCAAGAAAACCAAGCAGAAGATGTATTCCGACGACCGGGTGGTGTTCATCGTCTGGGACGGCTCCATCAAGGTGTCGATCGACGGCTATGCCCCTTTCACGGCGACCAAGGGCTTCATGGTCAATGTTCCCTTCCGCCACATGTACACGCTGGAGAATGTGGGGAGCACGCCCGCCCTGCGTTTTGAAGTGCGCCAGGCAGGCGCGGTTCCGCTCTATCCGGTCAGCGAGACCCCGGATCCCGTCAAGGGCATGACCTATGTCAAGGTCACCAACCTGACCGGTCCGGCCAAGGAGAAGGAGTCCAACCCGATCTATGTGGACTATATGAAGGAGTTCAACGGCACGGATAAGCCCTATGGCGGCAAGTTCGTGTGGGACGACCACTTCACCTCTAATATCCTGCGTGGCAAGGGCGCGCCCGTGCCGCCGGATACCAACAAGGGCCACTTCCATGTCGGCTGGACCGAGTTCTGGTTCATCATGGAAGGCAAGATCGGCATGAAGGTCGAAGGATTGCCGTATTTCAACTGCGATCCGGGTGACGTGATGATCGCCGCTCAGGGCCGTTGGCACCGCGCGGGCGATGATCCGGCCGCGCCCTGGTCCACGCGCGTTCCGTTCAATCCGCGGCCTCCGATTCTGCACAATTTCGATGCCACGGGCGACTAGTCACGGGTCTTTTCCCGCGTGACTGGCGAGAGATACGGCGGCGCTTCACAGCGCCGCCGTTTTTCTTTGCGGCGAGGCTTTGGGCTATAAAGCGGGCGTGATGGACGAATTTGACATCATTCGACGCTATTTTGCTCCGCTAGCGGGGGAGGGCGCCTTCGGCCTCCAGGACGATGCCGCGCTGATTGCTGCGCGGCCAGGCTTTGATCTGGTGGTGACCAGTGACGCCGTTAGCGAGGGCACCGATTTTTTTGCTTTCGATCCGGCCGATACCATCGCGCAAAAGGCCCTGCGGGTGAATATGTCGGACCTGGCCGCCAAGGGCGCCGAGCCCTTCGCCTATCTGTTGAACCTGTCGCTGCCGCACAGCATCGCCCCGGACTGGCTGGCTGCTTTTGCGGAAGGCCTCGCCAGCGACCAGCAGGAATTTGGCATCTCGCTTCTGGGCGGCGACACCGGCGCCACCGATGGCCCTCTGACCATTGCCGTCACCGCCTTCGGCTATGTGCCGCAGGGGAGGATGGTCCGCCGCAACGGCGCACGGCCCGGTGATGCGGTCTATGTCACCGGCCATATCGGCGAGGCCGGTGGCGGCCTTGCCATCTTCAAGCGGGAAAAGCACGGCCTGAGCGATACGGATCGCGACCAGCTCACCGCCCGCTATCGCGTGCCGCAGCCGCCGGTCGCGCTTGCCGCGCGCCTGCGCGACCTGGCGCATGCAGCGATTGACGTGTCGGACGGCCTGATTGCCGATCTCGGCCATCTCGCCGCCGCTTCGGATGTTCGTATTGTGGTTGAGGGTGAGCGGGTGCCGCTGTCGGCGCCCTTGCGTGCCTTGTGGGGCGATCAGGCCCTGCCGCGCGCCGTCACGGCCGGCGATGATTACCAGATCGCCTTCACCGCGCCTCCAGGCCTCGCAGGCCCTTTCACCTGCATCGGCGGGGTCGAGGCAGGTGAGGGCGTGGACCTGCTGATTGCGGGCCGCAAAGCCGTTCTGCCTTCGGGCGGCTATCGCCATTTCTGAAAGCGGCCCGATGTCCGAAGCCCTGCTCAATCAAGCCGCCTTCGCCCTGCGGCGCGGCGATCTGGGGCAGGCAGAACATTGCTGCCGCGAGGTGCTGGGGCGCGATCCGCGCAATTTCGAGGCTTGCGATGCGCTGGCCGTGATCCTCAGCCGCAGCGGCCGGCTCGCCGAGGCCGCGTATTTCTTTGAACAGGCCCTGAAGCTCAATCCGGATGATGCCATCGCCCGGTCCAGCTATGGCGATGTGTTGCGGGCGATGGGACGCCCTGCCGAAGCAGTGGAACAGTATGACCGGGCCCTGAGGATCCAGCCCGATTTTACCGATGCCGCCATCAGCCGCGCCGCGGCGCTCTGTGCTGTGGACCGGCCTTCCGAGGCGCTGGAGGGCCTTGAGCCCCTGGCAGGACGAGAGCCGCGCAATCTCTTCGTCCATTACAATCGCTCGGTGGCGCTGGCCATGCTGGAACGGTTCGAGGAGGCGGTGAGCGCCTGTGACGCGGGCCTGGCGGTCGACCCGAATTGCGCGGATGCCTGGCACAATCGCGGCGTGGCCCTGTTCCGGCTGCAGCGCTTTGCCGAAGCGGTGGAAAGCTATGATCGCGCCGCCGCGATCGCGCCGGGCGTGGCGCAGCTTCACATCAACCGCGGCGGCGCCCTGGCCGCGTTGGCGCGCTATCCCGAGGCGCTGGTGGCCTATGACCGTGCCTTGGCGCTGGATCCCAATTCCGCTTACGCTTATTTCAATCGTGGCGTGGGGCTGACCGAGATGAAGCGCATCGAGGAGGCGATCGTCAGCTATGAGAGAGCGCTGCGCCTCGCGCCCGATTATGTGCTGGCCGAGTATAATCGCGCCCTCTGCCGGCTGCAGCTCGGCCAGTTAGAAGAAGGCTTTCAAGGCTATGAGGCTCGCCACCGCCTGACGCCAAAGCCGGTCCTTTATCCGCAGTCTTTGCGGCCGGGTGAGGATATCGCCGGCAAGACTCTGCTGGTGCGGGGCGAGCAGGGGCTGGGCGACATCATCCAGTTCTCGCGCTACCTCCGGCTGCTGCAGGAGGCGGACGCAAAGGTGATTTTGTCGGTGCAGCCGCACCTTGTCCGGCTGCTGGGCAGTCTAAACCCCAGGCCACAGATCATCGCCTGGACAGATGTGCCGATGGCCTTCGACCATCACATTGCGCTGGAAAGCCTGCCAGGCTTTTTTCAAACCAGGCTCGACACCATCCCCGCTTCCATTCCCTACCTTTCCGCCGAGCCGGCGCTGGTCGAAAAATGGAAACAAAAGCGTGGTGCGGATGGCTTCAAGATCGGCATAGCCTGGCGCTCCAGCGCCAGTGGTGCGTCCATCGGCAAGACGTTCTCGCCGGCGCATTTTGCGGCGCTGTCGAAAATTCCTGGCGTCCGCTTGATCAGTCTGCAGAAGACAGAGGAATCCGCCGAGCTGGGCGATCTGCCGCCCGGTCTGACGATCGAACAACTTGGACCGGACTTCGACGCGAGGCCCGATGCCTTTGTCGACAGCGCTGCGGTGATGGCTTCGCTTGATCTGGTGATCAGCCCGGACACCGCCATCGCCCATCTGGCCGGGGCGCTGGGCCGGCCCGTCTGGACGGCGCTGAAATATGTGCCCGACTGGCGCTGGTTGCTGGATCGCGCCGACACGCCCTGGTATCCGACCATGCGGCTCTACCGTCAGCCCGCGCCGGGCGACTGGCCGGGTCTGTTCGCGGAAATGGCTGCGGCGCTCGCGACTTTTAAGGGGTATTCGCAATGACCCAAAAGCTTCTTGTCTATCAGTCGCTGTGGGCCATGGAACGGCGGCGCCCCGATGGCCAGGAATGGGAGCTGGATGAAAAGCTGCGCATGATCCGTGACGCCGGCTTCGACGGTTGCGGCGTGCGTTTCATCGATCCGGCCTATGCCCGCGAGGTCACCGCCTTCCTGGGCGCCAACAACATGACCTGGCAGGCGCAGTGCTATCCCAGAAGCGTCGATGACCTGAAGCCTGTGCTGGCCCTGGTGCGTGAGCTGGGCGCCGATCATCTCAATCTTCAGGCCGATGTGCGGCCCTATACTTTGGCCGAGTGCGTTCCCTATATCGAAGGCTGGCACAGTCTGGCGGCCGAGGCTGGGGTCGAGCTGCACATCGAAACGCACCGCGACCGTATGACCACCGATCTGTTCTTCACCCTGCATCTGCTGGATCGGTTCCCCGATCTGCGTTTCACCGCCGATATTTCGCACTATGTGGTCGGCCGGGAATTCGCCTGGCCGATCGCGGCGGAAAACCACGCCATGATCCACCGCATCCTGGACAATAGCTGGGGCATCCATGGCCGCGTCGCCAGCCGCGAACAGATTCAGGTCCAGTTGAACTTTCCCCAGCACCAGGATTGGGTGCAGCTGTTCATGGGCTGGTGGGAATATACCATCCGGTCCTGGCGCCGGCGCGCCGGTCCCGATGAGACACTCACCTTCCTGTGCGAGCTGGGCCCATCGCCCTACGCCATCACCGGCGCCGACGGCTACGAGCTGTCGGACCGCTGGCAGGAAGCCATCCAGATGAAGGAGATGATCCGCGCTCTGTGGCGCCGGATCGAGTGTGAAGGCTAGGGCTTCGCAGCCTGGTTAATCTCCTTGGACTGCTGGCCGCGAGCCGCAACGCCGCTTTGTCCTAAAGCGGACACAGACATTTCTGCTGTCACTGTCAGCTGGTTAAGCAAAAGATCCGCCCGGCATTGTGGGCGCGCGGGCGTCCCGCTATCCATTTTCCCCTTGTGAAAATGCCGGCGGGACGCCGCCGCGGGGGCGTTATCTATGACCATTCTGCGAATTGCGGTGGCTTCTCTTGCTGCGGTGGTGCTGTCTTGCGGTGCCACCTTCGCCCAGCCTGCGCTGGACACGACAGCCGCACAGGACACATCGGCGCCGGCTCAAAATTCGATCAAGCTCGTTCGCGTGATTGCAGCACTTCCAGCGGGCGCTCCGTGGTTGAAGTTGAGCACCCCAAGTCTTCGCGGCGGTCTTCTTTCATCAGTTTTGTGCTTCCATGACGGCGTTACAAAAACTTGGGACGGAGGACGTCAGGACCAGGATCTGCCGCCCTACGCGGCCGCCTTCAAATCGGAACTGGACCGTGGTGGCTACAAGGTCGTCACGCCCGGTGAAGACAATTTATTCGGTCAGCAAGCCGGCGCGACCGATCTGCAAGTGGCGGCGGTCATTACCGACATGCAGATTGATGGCTGCTTGTCCCATGCAGGCCAGATCAGGGGCGACGGTGTCATGAAAGTGGATTGGCAGGTCTACTCGCCGATAAAGAAGCAGGTTGTCGCGCGCGCCAGCACCAGCGCCAACGCCAAACTGGAAAACAGCGAAGCAGGTGGCGTGCAGCGGCTCGTCTCGGAAACCTTCGCCGCCAACACCCGCGAACTGGTTTCATCCGCCGACTTTCGCACGGCCATGAGTGCGCCCAAGGCGCTCACCAAGGGCTTTGTGATGCCCGGGCAGCAGAGCAAGATTGCGCTGGCCGGCAGCCTGGAGGCAGCCAAGAGACCGGTCGCAGATGCGGTGGCCAGCGTGGTGACCGTCCTCACCGGCCAGGGCAGTGGTTCGGGCGATCTTGTATCGAATGACGGCTATATGGTGACCAATGCCCATGTCGTGGGCGACGAGGAACAGGTCCGTGTCCGCTGGTCCGACGGGATTGAGACGGTGGCCGAAGTTGTCCGGGTCGCCAAGGACCGCGATGTCGCCCTGATCAAGACCAATTCGCGCGACCGTGATCCGCTGCCGATCAAGCGTGGCGCGGTCACGCCCGGCGCGCGCGTCTATGCCATCGGCTCTCCGCTGGGGAAGGGATACCAGGGGACGGTGAGTAGCGGGATCGTTTCCGCCACCCGCGTGATGGAGGGGCTCCGCTATATTCAAAGCGATGTTTCGGTGACGCATGGCTCCAGCGGCGGCGCGTTGCTGGACGAAAATGGCTCGATGATCGGCATTACTGTCTCGGGCAACGAGCGGGCGTCGGGGCTGAATTTCTTCATCCCGATCGGCGACGTCATGGACTTTCTGGCCCTGGAACAGAAATAGCGGCCGCGCCGGCACGATTGTCACAAGAACGGTGCATCCATAACCCGCCGCGGCGGCCAATAAGCTGATATTGGCGCCGGGGAGGGCCGCGATGTTTCACTGGTCCCTGCTGTTTCGTATCAGCCTCTATTCCTGGATCGCGATGGAGACCTGGGTCTGGGCGCGTGATCGCCACAGGCGCAGCGGCACGTCCGGCGATCGCGGCAGCCTCTTGGCGGTCGTCGCGGCCTATGTCCTGGCCATGATCGCGGCCTGGCATTTCGCCAATTTCCAGCGCTGGGCGGCGATCCAGCCTTTCTCTCCCACGGTCTTTGTGACCGGTCTGGTGCTGGTCTGGGCCGGCATGGCGTTTCGGCTCTGGGCGGTGCTGGTGCTGGGGCGCTTCTTCCGGATCACCGTGTTGGTGCAGGACGAGCACCGGCTGGTGGAGGCGGGGCCATACCGGCTGCTGCAACATCCCGCCTATAGCGGCAGTCTTCTCACCCTGATCGGTCTGGGCCTGGCCATGGGAAACTGGCTGTCACTGGCGGCCATGGTCCTGGTGCCGCTGGCCGCTTACGCCTACCGCATCCGGGTCGAGGAGCAGGCCCTCAAGGCCCGTTTCGGCGAAAGCTATGACCGCTATGCCGCGACGCGCTGGCGGCTGGTGCCGTTCCTGATCTGATTAACTATTCCTTCACTGCGTTTTGCGAGCTTTTCCGCATGAGAAAAGCCGCGATTCCGGTTCTGCTAATGCTTGCCCTGGCGGCGCCATCCTTCGCTGCCGATGAGAAGGGCGCAGCCAAGCCCGCCGATGCGAAAGCCGGCGAGGGCAAGTCTAACGAAGGCAAGAAGGGCGGCGCGCCCGGCACCAATGTGGACATGCCCTATCTGATCGCGCCCCTGACCGATGCCGATGGCAAGCTCACAGGCTACGCCTATCTGTCCTCGCGCCTGACCGCGGCGTCCGACGTCATCGCCCTGGCGGTGCGCGACAAGCTGCCCTTTATCCAGGACGCGATGCTGCGGGACGTCAATGCCGAGTCCGTTGCCACGGCGGATGATCCGGAAAAGGTGGACATCCCGGGCGTGGAAAAACGCCTGTTGTCCGATGCCGCCAAGATCATGGGGGCGGGGAAGGTCAAGCTGATCACCCTCTGCACGGTCCAGATCTCCGAGCTGCATCCGGTCCAGACCCCGGCCCTGAATACCCCGCCGGAAGAGATGATCCCCGCCGGCCAGGCCCCCAAAAATCCCGTAAAGTCCCGTTGCGAAAGCTAAATTTCGGCTCCCCGGCGGCGATTTTCCCTGGTTGCCTGAAAAGCGGGCTTTTGGCACTCTCTCGCCGCCCTTGAAGCGGCGCGTCCGGGACCTGATCCCTGCGACACCGGCCATGGGGATCGGCGGCTTCGCCCTTCCTCTTCAAAAAGGCGGGCGCTCCACCGACCCAAAAACCTATCACCGGCACACATTCTCTGGGGAGCAATATGCAATTGGAAATTGTTTTGGCCTGTGGCGTGCTCGCGCTGCTCTATGGCCTATGGACCATCCGCTCGGTGCTGAGCCTGCCGGCCGGCACGGCGCGGATGCAGGAAATCGCCGCCGCCATTCAGGAAGGCGCGCGCGCCTATCTCAACCGGCAATATAGGACCATCGCCATGGTGGGCGTGGTGATCTTCGCGCTGGCCTTCTTTTTCCTGGGCTGGCAGGTGGCGGTGGGCTTTGCCTTGGGCGCCACGCTTTCGGGCGCCGCCGGCTATGTCGGCATGTATGTTTCGGTGCGCGCCAATGTTCGCACCACCGAAGCTTCGCGCTCCGGCCTGGCCGCGGGCCTCTCGGTCGCTTTCCGCTCCGGCGCCGTCACCGGCATGCTGGTGGTGGGGCTCGGTCTTCTGGGCGTGGCCGGCTATTACACTTTCCTCACCAAGGGGCTGGGGCTTGATCTCGCCAGCACCGAGCAGAGCCGCATCATCGTGGACTCGCTGGTGGGCCTTGGCTTCGGCGCCTCGCTGATCTCGATCTTCGCCCGTCTGGGCGGCGGCATCTTCACCAAGGGCGCCGATGTGGGCGGCGACATGGTGGGCAAGGTGGAAGCCGGCATTCCGGAAGATGATCCACGCAATCCCGCCACCATCGCCGACAATGTGGGCGACAATGTCGGCGACTGCGCCGGCATGGCCGCCGACCTGTTCGAGACCTTCGCGGTGACCACGGTCGCCACCATGGTGCTGGCCTCGATCTATTTCTCGGGAGACCTCAAGGCTCAGCTGATGATCTATCCGCTGGCCATCGCGGCCTTGTCCATCGTCACTTCGATCATCGGTACCTTCTTCGTCCGGCTGGGCGCGTCCGGGAATATCATGGGCGCTCTTTACAAGGGCGTGATCGCCACGGTGGTCCTGTCGCTGATCGGGCTCTGGCCGCTGACCAACACTCTCATCGGCATGGACACGGCGCTGAACTCCGGCGGCGTGGACTATAGCGGCGTGACGCTGTTCTGGTGCGGCGTGGTCGGCCTTGCCGTCACCGCGGCCCTGATCGTGATCACCGAATATTATACCGGCACCAACTTCCGTCCGGTTCAGTCCATCGCCAAATCGTCGGTCACCGGTCATGGCACCAACGTGATCCAGGGCCTGGCGATCTCGATGGAATCCACCGCCCCGGTGGCCCTGGTGATCTGCGCCGGCATCATTGTCACCTATCTGATGGCGGGCCTGTTCGGCATCGCCATCGCGGTTTCGACGATGCTGTCGCTGGCCGGCATGGTGGTGGCGCTCGACGCTTTCGGCCCCGTCACCGACAATGCCGGCGGCATTGCCGAGATGAGCGGGTTGGAAGGCGATGTGCGCAAGACCACCGATGCGCTGGACGCAGTCGGCAACACCACCAAGGCCGTGACCAAGGGCTATGCCATCGGTTCGGCGGGCCTTGGCGCGCTGGTGCTGTTCGCCGCCTATACCCAGGACCTGAAATATTTCGCGGCCCAGAACACCGGCTTCTTCTCCGGCCTGGAATTGCCGAGCTTCAGTCTGTCCGAGCCCTGGGTGGTGGTGGGCCTGTTGTTCGGCGGCTTGCTGCCTTACCTGTTCGGCGGCATGGCGATGACGGCGGTGGGCCGCGCTGCGAGTTCGGTGGTCGAGGAAGTGCGCAAGCAGTTCCGCGAAATGCCGGGCATCATGCAAGGCACCCAGAAACCCAACTATGCCCGCGCCGTGGACCTGCTGACCAAGGCTGCCATCAAGGAGATGGTGATCCCGTCTATCCTGCCGGTCTTCTCGCCTATCGTCCTGTTCATCCTGGTGAACTGGATCGCGGGCAAGACCCAGGCCTTCAATGCGGTCGGTGCCATGCTGATGGGCGTGATCGTCACCGGCCTGTTTGTGGCGATCAGCATGACCTCGGGCGGCGGCGCCTGGGACAATGCCAAGAAGTTCATCGAGGACGGCCATTATGGCGGCAAGGGCAGTGATGCCCACAAGGCCGCGGTGACCGGCGATACGGTGGGTGATCCCTACAAGGACACCGCCGGTCCGGCCGTCAATCCGATGATCAAGATCACCAACATCGTGGCGTTGCTGCTGCTGGCAACCCTGGCGCACCTGTCATAACCAAAAATTCTCCATGGGCGGGTTCAACCCGCCCATCCAGGGCAAAAGGCAAAGTTTGTCGAAGTGACTCTGGATGGCCGGGGCAAGCCCGGCCATGGAGAGGAGTTAGAAGGCGCGGAGGGTGACCTCCGCGCCTTTCATTTGTGGCCAGCTGCTAAGCCGGCGCGGCGATCTGGCCGAAGCGGCCGCTGTTGAAGTCGGTGATCGCCTGGCGGATTTCACCTTCCGTGTTCATCACGAAGGGCCCATAGCCGGCGATCGGCTCCCGGATCGGCTCGCCGCTCAGCACCAGCAGGATGACGTCGCTGCTGGCTTCCACGGTGGCTTGCGTGCCCGCCGGATCGAACAGCACCACCTGCGCATCGCTGGCGGTCTTCCCGCCATTGACGGTGACATGGCCCGCCAGCACGGCCAGCGCCGCATTATGGCCTTCCGGCAGATCCAGTTTCAGGGAGGCGCCTTTCTCCAGCCGCACGTCCCACAGATTGATGGGCGTGAAGCTTTTCGCCGGGCCCTTGGTGCCCGCAAAATCACCCGCAATCACGCGCACCTTGCCACCTGGCATGGCCACCGCAGGAATGTCGGCATTGGTGATGGCCTGATAGCCGGGCGGGCTCATCTTGTCCTGGGCCGGCAGGTTGACCCATAGCTGCACCACACGGAAGTCTCCGCCTTCGGCCGTGAAGCCTGGCGAATGAAATTCCTCATGCAGGATGCCGCTGGCCGCGGTCATCCATTGCACATCGCCGGGCCCGATGGTGCCGCCCCTGCCGGTGGAGTCGCGATGCGCCACTTCGCCGTCATAGACGATGGTGACGGTCTCGAAACCGCGATGCGGATGCTGACCGACGCCGCGCGGCCTGGCTGCCGGCTCGAACCGCGCCGGACCGGCATAGTCGAACAGCAGGAAGGGGCTGACCTGGGCGCCATGCCGGTCATAGGAAAAGAGGGTGCGCACGGGAAAGCCGTCGCCGACCCAGTGCTGGTTCCTGTTTTCCAGCACACTCACAATCTTCTTCATCTTGCGCTCCTGTCCGGATAGTCCGGACGATACATCATGTGTTTAACCGTGCACGAACGAGAGTGGCAGTCCCGCCAGCAGCAGCATCCCCGGCACCGACCAGGCATAGCGGCCATGGCGCAGCAGTGCCACAACCGAAAAGAAGGCGATGAAGCCACCCAGGATCACGCCCCAGATACGGGTCTGGGGCAGGGCCAGAAATAGCGCTACCGTCAATTCGAGGCCGCCGATCACGCGGTAAAAGTTCGGCGGATAGTCCCAGGCGCGATAGATTCTTCGCAACCAGGACAGGCTGCTGAGATTGACCAACCCCGCCAGCAGGAACAGTCCGGTCGCGCCATAGAAAGCGAGGTCCATCAGATCCGAAAGCGTCATGGCCTTTACCTCAATGGACCGCCGCGCTCTGTTGTGCGGCCGGCTGTGCCGCTACCAGGCTGGCGACTTCGCCCCTGGCTTCGGCGATGGATTTTTCCTTCTGCTCGGCGCTGACATTGAGGCCTTCCGCCCGCAGGAAGCGGACGTCGGTCACACCAAGGAAACCGAACAGGGTCGTCAGATAGCTCTCCTGATGGTCCCAGGCGGCCACCGGCGACCCGTCGCCATAAAAGCCGCCGCGCGCCGAGGCGATGATTACGGTCTTGCCGCCGGCCAGGCCCTTGGGCCCATATTCGCTATAGGCAAAGGTCTTGCCCTTGATGGCAATGCGGTCGATCCAGGCCTTGAGCTGGCTGGGGATCCCGAAATTGTACATCGGGGCGCCGATCACCACGACATCGGCGTCCAGGAATTCCTGCAGCACCTTTTCACTTTCGGAAAGGATGGCACGCATCTCCGGGCTCTGCTGGCTGGGATCAGCGCCCGCGGCGAAAAGCTGGTCGCCGGCCAGATGGGTGAGCGGCTGGGCGACCAGGTCGCGATAGACAACCTCGGTGTTGGGATGACGGGCGCGCCATTCGGCGACGGCCTCGGCGGACAGCTGGCGGCTGACAGACGCGGTGCCCAGGATGCCGGAATCGATGTGAAGCAGTTTCATGATGACCCTCCGTTGTTAGACGAAGGCCGGACACGCGTTGTGACAGCCCGGCTTCCGCGGGTCTTCAGATAAGGCCATGCCCGGGCCCCCAGAAGCTCCGCAGACGGAACTCATTGTTCCAGATATGGAACAGCGGTTTTGCGCTGGAAAAGACGGCATTCCGGCCCCGCATGGAAGCAATGCGCAGAGCGCGGTTGCCGCGCAGCGCGCGGAACCAATCTACCAGACTGCAGATTGGAGAACGCCATGTCCGGCACAAAATCCGTCATTTCGTCCCATGCCGATTACCGCCGCAGCGACTATATGTTTGCGCGCGAGCAGTCGCGCGCCCTCAGCCGCCTGGAATGGGAGGATCGCGAGCCGCCGCTGCATTCCTGGGCGGAGGTGCTGCCGACGGTCCTGAGCATCGCCACCGCGGCCATTGCCCTCTTCGAAACGATTCACTGACAGCCTGTTCCACGCCTATCTCACCGACTAAGGTGGCAACAGCGATTAAACTGGAACGGCTGTGCAGGACCTGAACGACATAAGCTTTTTCGCGGCCGTGGTGGAGAACAAGGGCTTCTCCGCTGCGGCGCGCGCCCTGGGCCTGCCCAAATCCACCTTGAGCCGCCATGTCAGCAGGCTGGAGAAGCGGCTGGGCGTGCGGCTGCTCGAGCGTTCCACCCGCCATTTCCGCCTCACCGATGTCGGCGAACATTATTATGGCAAGGCACGGGAGATCCTCGCCGAGCTCAGCGCTGCCGAAAAAGAGCTGGCCGAAATGCGCAGCGCCCCTTGCGGTGTGGTTCGGCTGGCCGCGCCCCTGGCCACCGCCCAATATGTGCTGCCGCTGATCCTGCCCGCCTTCATGGCGCGCCATCCTCTGATCAAGCTGCAGGTGGTGGTGAGCGACCGGCCGGTGGACCTGATTGGCGACAAGATCGACATCGCCATCCGCGCCCGCACCGAGCTCTCCAACGAGGCGCTGACCATGAAGAAGCTGACCTCCAGCTATCGCGTGCTGGTGGCCAGCCCCGGCTTTGCCGCCGAGCACAAGGTTGGCGATCTCAAATGCCTCTCGGTGCTGCCCTTCCTCAGTTCCAATGAGAGCGATGCAGGCCAGAGCTTCACCTTGGTCGGGCCATCAGGCCGGCGCGAGGCCGTGAGCATCACGCCGCGGCTGATGACCACCGATTTCAATCTGGTGCGGGAAGCGGCCATCGCAGGGCAGGGCATCGCGTTTCTGCCCATTGAAGTGGTGGCGGCCGCGATCGGCGAAGGGCGGCTGATCCGCGTCCTGCCGGAGTGGCAATCGGAAAAGGCGACCATCCATCTGGTCTTTGCCGGCCAGAAGAGCCTCACGCCCGCCGGCCGGCTGCTGGTGGATTACCTGGCCGAACAGTTTGAGCCGATGGTTCGCCGCCACGGCCTCAGCCCGCAATGACAGGTTTGCGCGCTCAGCCTGCCGGATGGCGCGACAGCCGGTAGCGGTCCTTCAGGAAGACCGCGCCGCCAACCGCCAGGCCCGTCACAAAACCTCCGATATGGGCCGCGTTGTCGATGCCGGGCGTGAAGCCGCCGATGACCATGGTCAGGCCCGCAAAGGTCGCGCCGTTGATCAGAATGACTTTCTTCTGCTCGGCAAGCCGCGCATCGCCGAACAGCGCCAGCCCCACCAGCACGCCCCACAGGCCCAGGATGGCGCCGGAAGCGCCGACACTGACAATGGTGGGATGCAGTACGGCTCCGGCAATGCTGCCGCCAATGCCCGTGACGAGATAACACGCGATCATCCGCCAGTTCGGCAGCGCCGTGTTGAGGAAAATTCCGGCAATCATCAGGCCGTACATGTTGTTCAGCAGATGCATGACGCCGCCATGCACGAACAGGCTGGTGACTAGACGGAAAGCCTGCCCCTGCATCAGGGCCGGGCCATAATTGGCGCCCCAGCCAATCAGGTCGTCGCTGTCGAAGGAAATAAAACCGAGACCGGCAATGACCATCGCCAGAAAGACTGCGAAATTGACATCGATCAGAAGGGGCAGGCCATAGGAGCGTCTGCTCGGGACCACCATTGCTCCGAAACCGGCCTCTTCTTTGGTCTGCTTGCGGTCCTTCTCTGCCACCAGCGGCACAAAGGCCAGCATGTTGCCCCAGACCACCAGGCCGATTCCCAGCGCGAGACCGGTCATCAGCAGCCAGCTACTGGGATCGGATGCGAAAGGTTCGGTGTGCGGGACCAGCACGGTCTGGGACGCCGGCAGGCGGATGCCGCCTTTCGCAAGCGCCTTGTCGAAATAGCGCCGGTCCATGC
>Ga0310811_10002322_pt1 | contig 23764 bp, 25 predicted proteins | sample YCmetagenome_FD_207642 | JGI IMG/M metagenome (GOLD analysis project Ga0310811, IMG submission 207642) | Soil microbial communities from experimental microcosm in Duke University, North Carolina, United States - YC | ecosystem: Engineered > Artificial ecosystem > Soil microcosm > Unclassified ... | reverse complement strand
AGGCCAGCTTCGGGCCGAAGCTCGTCGTGCCCTGGCCTGGCGCCAGCACGACCACCACGGTGCCCATCTTCACTCGGTTGTACAGGTCGATGACATCCTCATTGGTCATGCGGATGCAGCCCGAGGAAATCGCCTGTCCGATATATTCCGGCTGGTTGGTGCCGTGAATGCGGTAGAGGGTGTCCTTGTTACCCTCATACAGATACATGGCGCGCGCACCCATTGGGTTCTGCGGACCGCCGCTGACGAAATTCGGCACGTCCATGCGCTTCTTGATCTCGGCGGTCGGCGTCCAGGTCGGCCATTCGGCCTTGCGCTGCACTTTCGCGACGCCCGACCAGGCGAGTGCTTCCTCGCCGACGGTCACGCCATAGCGGATCGCCTTGCCGTCAGGCAGCACGTAATAGAGGAACTTGTTGTCGGAATCGATGACGATCGTTCCCGGTACTTCCTTGCGGGCGTAATCAACGATATGCCGCTGATAAGGCTCAGGAATTGTCGCCTTTTGGTAGGGCGCCACCGCCAGAAGCTTCTTGTCGCGTGCCGTCAGGTTTGCTTCCGAGGAGGGATCCAGCGTGGACTGCATGCAGCCCCCGAGCACCAAACCGACCCCCACAAGAACAACCCACAACCCCCTTACCGCCATGGTCTTCCTCTTTCCCGGTCGCTCCGCGTAGCGCCCGCCTGTTCGAACTGCACGTCGGAATTAACCGAAAGCGCCATGGGAAAGCCACGTTTTCCGACACGCGCGCGAAACGCTATTGTGAACGTGTTGTAGGAATGCCGCACTCGACTTTGGACGTGCATCTGCGCGATTCAGCCGCAGGAAGGCCTCGCAAAAATGACACTGCCTCCAATGTATTAACGGAAGGTTTACCATAACGCGTGCCAGATGAAGGGCTTAGGCGGTAATCCGGACGGGGCTTTGCGAAATGTCATCGTTTGTGAGCGATTGCTGCGCAATTCTGCCTAAGTCACTCACCACATGATCAAGGTACTAGGGAACCAAGGACGGACCGGAGTAGACCCATGACGACACAGGCAACGGAGCGCCAAGACTCCCGAACCCAGGACTCCAAAACGCAGGAGTCGCGGCGTCAGAAGACTGATCTCGATAATCGGTACGGGAAGATCGGAATTTCCGCGGTGGCAGGCGCTGTGTGCCACCACGGCGAGCAAGAGGACCGCCCGAAGGACCGGGCGCCTAAAGTCCCCTACGACCGCGACTGATCGCGGGGATGGCGGTTCCTGAGCGGGGCCGCCGGCTGACACTGCGAGTGGCGACGCGATGAGGACAGCAGACCATCGCGGACGATGCGGCTGCGTGTAAGCGGCGCCGCTTGCCATTTATGGCTTGCCTGAGGCTTCGGGATCGGGCCATGAGAAGCGGCCCGGTCAATACGGAGTCCGCATGCTTTCCGTCTATGTCCCGCGCGGCGCCGCGCTCGAGCGCGTGCCTATCAAGCCCGGCGAGCCGCTGCCCGAGGGGGCCGTGTGGTTCGATCTCGTCGCCCCGACCGTGGCAGAAGACAAAATGGTCGAGCAAATGCTCGGCATCGCGGTTCCGACGCGCGAGGAAATGCAGGAGATCGAGGTCTCCAGCCGCCTTTATGTCGAGAATGACGCGCGCTACATGACTGCGACGCTCATGTGTCAGTCGGAAACGGCGACACCGAAGACCACTGCAGTCACCTTCATCCTCTCCGCTCACTGCCTTATCACCGTGCGCTACGACGACCCGCGCCCCTTCGCCATCGTCGAACACAAGCTCGCGCGCGCGTGCTCACCCAAGGTGTCCGGCGAGACGGTGTTCATGGATTTGCTGGACGCGGTGATCGACCGTTCCGCCGACATCCTCGAGCGCATCGGCGCCGATGTCGACCAGATCTCACATACGATCTTCGAGCCGGACGCCAATGCCGGGCCGCCGTCCTACAACGAGATTCTCAAGGCGCTCGGCCGCAAGGGCGATCTCACGTCCAAAGTGCGCGAGAGCCTGGTCTCGATTGGCCGCCTTGTCCTGTTTCTGGCCAATGAGGCCGACGCGCTGAAATGGCCGAAGGACATGCGCACGCAACTGAAGTCGATGCAGCGCGACGCCGTCTCGCTGTCCGACCACGCCACCTACATCAGCAACAAGGTGACGTTCCTTCTCGATGCCATGCTGGGCGTGGTCAATATTCAGCAGAACAACATCATCAAGATCTTCTCGGTCGCCGCGGTCGTGCTGATGCCGCCGACGCTGGTGGCCTCGATCTACGGCATGAACTTCCGCCACATGCCGGAACTCGATCTCACCTACGGCTATCCGATCGCGCTGATCGTGATGATCTTCGCGGCGATCTTGCCGTACATGTACTTCAAGTGGCGGAAGTGGCTGTGACCGTCATTCCGGGGGGCGAGCGGAGCGAGCGAGCCCGGAGTCCGGAACAATTTCGCAGTGCCAGCCACTCCGGATTCCGGGCTCGACGCTATTGCGCCGCCTCGGAATGACGATCCAAACCCTCACACGTGCTGGCCGCCGTTGATGTGGATCTCGGCGCCGTTCACGTAGGACGAGGTTTCCGTGCACAGCACGTAGATGATCTTCGCCACTTCGTCCGGTGTGCCGAGGCGGTGCATCGGGATCTGCTCGACGATCTTCTCGGTGCCCGGGGAGAGGATCGCGGTGTCGATCTCGCCCGGCGCGATGGCGTTGACGCGGATGCCGACGCGGCCGAAATCGGCGGCCATCTCGCGCGTCAGCGCGGCGAGCGCAGCTTTCGACGTCGCATAGGCCGCGCCCGCGAACGGGTGCACGCGCGAGCCGGCAATCGAGGTGACGTTCACCACCGAGCCCTTCACGGCCTTGAGTTCATTCATCAGCCCGCGCGCCAGCATGATCGGCGCGAAGAAGTTCACGCGGAACACCTGCCGCCACACGTCGATCTCGGTATCGATCGAGCCGAGCCGCTTGCCGCCGTCGGCCTTGGGCGAGATCGCTGCATTGTTGACCAATGCATGCAGTTCGTGCCCAACGAGCCGGCGCTTGATCTCCTCGATCGCTTCCAGCGTGTTGACCTCATCTGAGAGATCGACCTGAATGTGGTCTTCCGGCCCCGCGTCCCACGGGCAGTTTTCCGGAAACGGATGACGCGAGCAGGTGATCACGCGCCACCCCGCCGCCGAGAAACGCTTCACGGTCGCATGCCCGATGCCGCGGCTTGCGCCCGTGAGCAGCAGTGTGCGGCGCGGTTGGTTGTTGTGCGAAGTCGGCATTATGATCCTTGCAATGACTCTGAACTTGGCGCGCGTGGCTTGCGCAAAAACTCTAGCTCACGGATAGAGGCGCGTCTTGGTCCATGGCGCCTCCGGCGCCGCGCGGACGAATTCGATGCGGTCGTGCAGGCGGAACGGACGGTCCTGCCAGAACTCGATGCGCAGCGGCACGATGCGATAGCCCGACCAGTAAGGCGGCCGCGGCACCGCGCCGAGCGCATATTTGGCCGCGTAGAGTGCGACGGCCTTCTCGAAGGCGAGGCGGCTTTCCAAGGGCGACGACTGCTTGCTCGCCCAGGCGCCGATCTGCGCCTGTTTCGCCCGCGTGGCGAAATAGGCATCCGCCTCGGCGTCTGTCACCTGCTCGACGGTACCGCGTACGCGCACCTGTTTGTTGAGCGATTTCCAATGGAAGACCAGCGCGGCGAGGGGATGCGCGTCCAACTCCCGCCCCTTTTGGCTGGTTGTGTTCGTATAGAAGACGAAGCCCTTTTCATCGACGCCTTTGAGCAGCACCATCCGGGCGTTCGGCAGACCGTCGGCATCGACCGTCGCGAGCGTCATGGCGGTAGGATCGCGCGGTTCGGAGCCGGTGGCCTCGTCGAGCCATGCGGCGAACAACCGGAATGGTTCGTCGGCGGCGGTGAAATCACCACTCGTTAACCAGCTCGGGTGTTGAATTGGGGCCGTATCGGACATGCGTTGGAGCGTTTCGTTTGGCTGGGTCCAAGGACCGTCGGTTGGGCCAATCCTGGCCCGCTTTGGTCCACCTATATAGGGGATGCGCCCGGTCGCGCCTATGGCGCGCGCTGCCGCTCGCCTGTGCGTTGACGGCGGCTCTCGCCAACGGCGCATGCAGCCTGTCGAGCCAGCTCGATTCCTTCATCGACAAGCCTGACCAGACCGGCTCGATCACGCCGCCGCCGGGCGCCAAAGGCAATGCCGAACTGCCGCCGGACACCGATCTCGCTTATGCCCGCGCCGCGGCCCGCGAGGTGCTCCGCCGCGGCGAGAAGGACGCCAGCCAGCCCTGGGAAAATCCTCATACCGGCGCCCGCGGGACGGTCACGCCGCTCGCCACCGCCTACACCCAGGATGGGCAGACCTGCCGCAATTTCCTCGCCAGCTACGTCACCAACAGCGCCGAGGCCTGGCTCGAGGGCGAGGCCTGCCGGGCGCAGAAGGGCGCCTGGGAAGTCCGCACGCTCAAGCCCTGGAAGCGGTCCTGACGACTGCGCCTCGCAGGCCGGAAGGTCGGGGGAACCGTCTCACTGCGTTGCATCTGCGCCTGATGCCCCCCACATTATGGTCCGAGTCGCCGGTTTCGCCGGCGCACCGGGGACATTTCACAGGAGTTTGGACGGATGCGCGACCCCTATGAGGTTTTGGGGGTTTCGAAGGGTGCGAACGAGGCTGAGATCAAGAGCGCCTACCGGCGCCTCGCCAAGAAGCTGCATCCCGATGCCAACAAGCACGATCCGAAAGCGGCGACACGATTCGCGGAGCTCAATGCCGCGTATGAGATTGTCGGTGACGACGAGAAGCGCAAGGCTTTCGACAACGGTGAGATTGACGCCGAGGGCAAGCCGCGCTTTCGCGGCTATGAGGGCTTCGGTGCGCAACCGGGCGCGGGCGGAGCCTGGGGCCCTGGCGGCGGCGGCCACTTCGAAAGCTTCAGTTTCGGCCCCGATGGCTTTCAGCGCTCGGGCGGTCCGGGGTCCGCGAGCGGCGGTGCGGGTGCCGGCGGCTTCGAGGATTTGCTGCGCGGGATGTTCAGCGGTGCGGGGCGTGGCGGCGCCGGCGCGCGCGCGCGCCAGTTCGAGCCTGATGATTTCGGCGCGCCGTCGACCGGACAGGATCTGCACGCCTCGCTGACCATCAGCCTGCCGGAAGCGGCGAAGGGCACGAAGGCGCGCGTGCATCTGCCGACCGGCAAAGAGATCGAAGTCAAGATTCCCGCGGGCATCGCCAGCGGCCAGACGATCCGCCTGAAAGGGCAGGGCTGGCCGAGCGCGCAAGGCCGCGCCGGTGACGCGCTGATCACTGTGAATGTCGCGCCGCATCCGGTGTTCAAGCCGGATGGCGCCGACTTGCGCCTGGATCTGCCGATCACGCTCTACGAAGCCGTGCTCGGCGGCAAGGTGCGCGTGCCGACGCTCGATGGCGCGGTGGAACTGGCCATACCGGCCAACACCAATTCCGGCCGCACCTTCCGCCTCAAAGGCAAAGGGCTCAAAGCCAAGGAAGGCAGCAAGAGCGGCAGCGGCGATCTGCTCGCCACCGTGCGCATCATGCTGCCGGCGGAGACCGATGACGCGCTTACCGAATTGATGAAAGAGTGGCGGGAGAAGAAGCCCTACGATCCGCGCGGTGATTTGGAGTAGGCGATTGTCGTCACCGGGCTTGTCATCGCAAGTCGGGTTTACCCGACTTGCGACGCTTAATAGCGCGGAAGTCGGGCAAGCCCGACTTCCGATGTGACCCCGCTTAGGATGGCATTGCATCGCCTTACTAAACGAGATGGCCGGGACAAGCCCGGCCATGACAGTAAGAAGTTTATGGAGTGTCGTCCTAGGACTTCTTGGTCGTCCTATCGATCTGATCGTAGATCGCCTTGCTGACGACCTCGAGCTTCTCTCGCTCGGCCGGGCCGCTCACCACATAGGCGACCTTGTCATCCACCCAGTAGAACGCTGCGTACCGGTCGCCACCCTTGTAGCGCAGCGACGTTTCCGGCATGCGCGCCTTGGCGCAGTAGATCGTGTAGCGGTCGCCCGACGCGCTCTCGTACATGTAGAACGCCGCAGCGCCCGTGGGGCCGGGCAACAGGCGCCCGCCGACCAGCGACAGTCCGATATCTTTCAAGTCGGGAATGCTCTGCTGGTAGCCGACCCGCTTCGAGAGCCATTGCATCATGTGCGAGCGATCGCTGCCCGGCACTTCCACAGGATGGCGAACCTCGACGACATAAAGCTTATAGGCGTCGAGCGCCTCGGACGTGAACATCTCGAATCCGGGCGGAGAACCGGCCGTCGCGCCGCGCGCCATCCATCCCGTTGCTCCGCCGACAAGGAACGCAGCGAGCGCTGCCGCCGCGGCGACGGCCGTCCACGAACGGCGGTTGGCGCGGGTCGCGCGCAGCAGATTGTCGATCTTGAGCCGGTCCGGCACCGGCTCGTCGGCGACGGAGTCGAAACGCGCGCGAATGCCCTCCGCCTGCGCCCGCCAGGCGGCGACCAGCGCGGCCTGCTCCGGATGCTCCGCGAGCCACGCAGCCACGGCCTCGCGCCGATCGAGCGGCAATTCGCCGTCGACATAAGCGTGGAGCTCGTCCTCGCCCACAGGTGAATCACGATCCGTCATGGCCCCTGGTCCTCTATTTCACGCGACGCAGCGCCGGGCGCTCGCCGTCGAGATAGCTTTTGATCTGCACGCGCGCACGCGCGAGACGCGACATCACTGTGCCGATCGGCACGCCTTGCACCTCCGCGACTTCGCGATAGGTGAGGCCTTCCAAAACCACCAGCAGCAATGCGTTGCGCTGGTCTTCAACCAATGTGGCGAGCGCGCGCTCAATGTCGCGCCCGCCGGCTTCCGGCCCCGCAAGGTCGGGCGCGTCGTTGTCCTCCAGCGACAGTAACGCCGGACGCCGCGCTAACGATCTCAGCCGGTTGCGGTTCAGGTTGGTGAGGATCGTATACAACCAGCTGCGCACCTCGCCTCCGTGGAAGAGATGCTCGGAGCGCAGCGCCCGAACCAGGGTGTCCTGGACCAGGTCGTCGGCAGTGTCCGCATTCCGCGTCAGCGCGCGCGCGTAGCGTCGCAAGGCGGGAATCGTCGCCTCAACATCCTGCCGGAACGTGGCCAAGCCGCCCCTCCTGTGCCGGACCGCGTGCCGGACTTGGCACCGTCATTCGCATGGAAAAACCCCTGACTTACGAACATATTCCCTGAAATGAATTGAATTAACAGCCTCGGCCGGTTGTATGGCTCCCTTTGCTTGATGGCCCTCGGACCCTATGCCATAGGAGGCCACCGGCGGTTGCCGGCCAAGACGGGGAGCGTAATGGCGGAAGCCTCGGGTTTGATGCGCGGAAAACGCGGCCTGATTATGGGCGTGGCGAACAACCGTTCGATTGCCTGGGGGATCGCGCGCGCCTGTCGCGAGCAAGGCGCGGATCTGGCCTTCACCTATCAGGGCGATGCGCTCAAGAAGCGGGTCGAGCCGCTGGCGGAGGAGGTGGACGGTCTGGTGGTCGGCCATTGCGACGTCACCGATCCCAGCACCCTCGACGGCGTCTTTTCGGCCGTTCAATCCGCCTGGGGGTCGCTGGACTTCGTGCTGCATGCCATCGCCTTTTCCGAGAAAGACCAACTCGATGGGCGTTACGTCGACACGACCGAAGGCAACTTCACCAAGACGATGCTGGTGAGCTGCTATTCGTTCACGGCGATCGCACAGCGGGCGGAAAAGCTGATGACCAACGGCGGCTCGCTGCTGACGCTCTCTTATTACGGCGCCGAGAAATGGATGCCGCATTACAACGTGATGGGGCTCGCCAAGGCCGCACTCGAATGTTCGGTGCGTTACATGGCCGCCGATCTCGGGGTGAAGAACATCCGCGTCAATGCCATCTCCTCGGGGCCGATCAAGACGCTGGCCGCCTCCGGAATCGGCGATTTCCGCTATATCCTGAAGTGGAACGAGTACAATGCGCCGCTGCGGCGCAATGTGACGCTGGAAGACGTCGGCAAGACCGGCGTCTACTTCCTCTCCGATATGTCGAGCGGCGTCACCGGTGAGGTGCATCACGTCGATGCCGGCTATCACATTGTCGGTATGAAGCACCCCGACGCACCCGACATTGCCGTGGGCAAAGACGTCTGACACGCATAGCCCACGCCGGTCACAGGTTATGACACTCAGTGATCGCGACCTCGACCGCTATTTCCGCCGCATCGGCTATACGGGCAAGGCGGACGCGACGCTGGAGACCCTCGCTCAACTGCCGGCGCTGCATGCGTCCGCGATCCCGTTCGAGAACTTCGACCCTCTGATGCGGCGGCCGGTCTCGCTCGCATTGCCGGCCCTCGTCAGCAAATTGATCGACGAGCAGCGCGGCGGCTACTGCTTCGAGCAGAACACGCTCTTCCAGGGCGTCCTGCGTGCGCTCGGCTTCTCCGTCACGGGCCTGGCGGCCGTTCCGCAATGGACGAGGCCTGGCCAGGCCAGCATTCCGCGCACGCACATGGTGCTGCGCGTCGACCTTGCGGAAGGGCCGTATATCGTCGATGTCGGTTTCGGCGGCGTCACGCTGACGTCACCGCTCAAGCTTGTGGCCGACGCGGCGCAGCAAACGACGCTCGAGCCGTTCCGGTTCGTGCCGGCCGGATTGCAATATCAATTACAGGTGATGCGCGGCGAACACTGGCTGCCGGTTTATCTGCTGTCGCTGCAGGAGGTGACGCCCGAAGACTACGAGGTCTTCAACTGGTTCACCTCGACACATCCGAACGCGATCTTCACAAATCATTTGATGGCCGCGCGCCCGGCCGCGGACCGCCGCTACGGCTTGTTCAACACCGCTTTCTCAATACATCACTGCACTGGTCCGACGGAAAAACACACGATCGAGGATGCGGACGAACTGGCCTTTGTGCTGCGCGAGCATTTCCATGTGCGGCTGCCGGAAGGGTATGAGGCCGTGCTGGAGAAAGTGACTCGGAATGTCCGCTAGTCGGCCGACGCTCTATTACATCCGCCACGGCGAAACCGATTGGAACGTCGCCCGCCGGCTGCAAGGCACGCAGGACATTCCGCTCAATGCGCGCGGCCGCCTTCAGGCCGCCCATTGCGGCGAGATCCTGCGCGATCTGTTCGCGCGCGATGGCCGCGATCCGGCGGCGTTCGACTATGTATCGAGCCCGCTCGGCCGCGCGCGCGTGACGATGGAATTGGCGCGCGCCGCCATGGGTCTTGCGCCGGATGCCTACACGCTCGAGCCGCAGCTCGCCGAAATTTCGTTCGGGACGTGGGAAGGCTACACCATCGCCGAGATGCGTCAGCGCGACCCGCAGGGCACCGTGCAGCGTGAACAGGACAAGTGGCATTTCCTCGCGCCCGGCGGGGAGAGCTACAAGATGGTCACGGCGCGCATGGGCGCCTGGTACGAAACCCTCACGCGCGACACGGTGGCCTCCGCCCATGGCGGCACGGCGCGCGGGTTGATGGCCTATCTCGGCATCGCCAAGCCGGCAGCCGCGCCGCTCATCGATATCGAGCAGGGGGTCGTCTACGTGTTCGAGGGCGACAAGCTCAGCCGGTATCGGTGAGCCCCGTCATTCCGGGCCCGCCGCACCGCGGCGCCCGGGAATGATGGTGCCATTTGACCCCCGCCGCCGCGCGGAGTACCAAGCCCCGCGCGAGAGCAAATCCCATGTCCTTCAACACCTTCGGCCATCTCTTCCGGTTCACCAGCTTCGGCGAAAGCCACGGGGCGGCGATCGGCTGCGTGGTCGACGGCTGCCCGCCACGCATTCCGCTCACCGAGGCCGACATCCAGCTCCATCTGGACAAGCGCCGGCCGGGCCAGTCGCGCTTCACCACGCAACGGCAGGAGCCGGACGCGGTGAAGATCATGTCCGGTGTGTTCACCGACGAGGCGACAGGCCAGCAGGTCACGACCGGCACGCCGATCATGCTGCTGATCGCCAATGTCGATCAGCGCTCGAAGGACTATTCCGACATCAAGGACAAGTACCGGCCCGGTCACGCCGGCTATGTCTACGACATCAAATACGGCATCCATGATTATCGCGGCGGCGGCCGCGCCTCGGCGCGCGAGACCGCCGTGCGCGTGGCTGCCGGTGCGGTGGCGCGCAAGATCGTGCCGGGTTTCTCCGTGCGCGCCGCGCTGGTGCAAATGGGCCCGCACAAGGTTGACCGTGCGCGGTGGGATTGGAACGAGGTCGACAAGAACCCGTTCTTCTGCCCCGACCCGGTGCAGGCGAAATTCTTCGAAGAGTATCTCGACGGCGTGCGCAAGGCCGGCTCCTCGATCGGCGCGGTGGTCGAAGTGGTGGCTGAAGGCGTGCCGGCCGGACTGGGCGCGCCGATCTATGCCAAGCTCGACGGCGATCTCGCCTCGGCCCTGATGGGCATCAACGCGGTCAAGGGTGTCGAGATCGGCGACGGCTTCGAGACGGCGGCGCTGCGCGGCGAGGACAATGCCGACGAGATGCGCATGGGCAATGACGGCAAGCCGCTGTTCCTGTCCAACCATGCCGGCGGCATTCTGGGCGGCATCTCGACCGGGCAGCCCATCGTCGCCCGTTTCGCGGTGAAGCCGACCTCGTCGATCCTGACCCCGCGCAAGACCGTGGATCGCTACGGCCGCGACACCGACGTGATGACCAAGGGCCGTCATGACCCTTGCGTCGGCATCCGCGCCGTCCCCATCGCCGAGGCCATGGTGGCGTGCGTCATCGCCGATCACTATCTGATGCAGCGCGGTCAGGTCGGCGCGGGAACGGCGTGGCCGTTCGCCAAGCCGTAATGCTTCTGCGTCATTCCGGGGCACTCGCGAAGCGAGCGAACCCGGAATCCGGAAACAGGCACGGAGCGTGCGTCTGGATTCCGGGTTCGCGGCCTTTCAGCCGCGCCCCGGAATGACGACAAGTTAATTTGGAGACTTCAGTGTCCGATACCCACCATCGCGTCGAAGCGGCCGTCAAGGCTTTCGCCAACGGCGACCTCGTGGTCGTGACCGACGACGACGACCGCGAGAACGAGGGCGATCTCTTCATCGCCGCCTCGCTCTGCACGCCGGAGAAGATGGCCTTCATCATCCGTCACACGTCCGGCATCGTGTGCGCGCCGCTCGGCGTCGAACTCGCCCGCCGCCTGCATCTCGAGCCGATGGTGGCCGAGAACGATGCGCCGCTCGGGACGGCCTTCACGGTGACGGTCGACGTGCGGCACGGCCTCACCACCGGCATCTCGGCGGAGGAGCGCACCAACACCGTGCGTGCGCTCGCCAATGACAACAGCGGCGCGGCGGACTTCGTGCGGCCCGGCCACGTCTTCCCGCTGGTGGCGCGGCAGGGCGGCGTGTTGATGCGGTCCGGCCATACCGAGGCCTGCGTCGATCTGTGCCGCCTGGCCGGCCTCGCGCCGGTGGGCGTGCTGTCTGAGTTGATGAACGACGACGGTACGGTGATGCGCGGGCCCGAGGTTGCAGCCTTCGCCAAGAAGCACAACCTTCTGCACGTCTCGATTGCCGATCTCATCGCCTATCGGCAGGTGCGCGACAAGCTGGTCGAGCGCGTCGGGGAATTTCCCCTGATGTCGGAGATCGGCACGCTCAAAGGCTACGCCTACGTCACGCCCTTCGATCGCGTGCACCACATGGCCTTTGTTTATGGCGATCTCGGCGACGGCAGGGACGTGCCGGCGCGCCTGCACCGCGCCGACGTGATCGGCGACGTGTTCGGCGGCGCCAAGACCATTCGCGCGGCGCTGTCGCGGTTCAAGGCGGCCGGACGCGGAGTGATCGTCTATCTGCGCGACGGCACCGCCGGCGTGCCGGTGGCGGAAATCCCGCATGGCGACACCGGCACCGAAGCCGCGCGGTCACGTCAGTGGCGCGAGATCGGGCTCGGCGCGCAGGTCCTCAAAGATCTCGGCATTTCCTCGATCAAGCTGCTCACGTCGAGCCATCGCACCTATGTCGGCCTGTCCGGCTTTGGCATCGAGATCGCAGGCACCGACAGCCTGGAATAACCCGCCCCGGCGTGACACGCGCGTCGGCCTTTCTTTCGCCCGGCCCGCGTGCCAGTCTTTCAGCATGGGGCGACGCAGTCTTGGACTTGCCATCGCCGGACTGGCTGTCGCCGCGGGTTGGGCGCTCGCGGTCTATGCCGCGCCTCATCCCCGCTTTGCCGACAAAGATCCGAATGCGGTTTCCGTCGATGTTGAGCTCGTGCTCGCCGTCGACGTCTCCTACTCGATGGATCCCGAGGAGCAGCGGCTTCAGCGCGAGGGCTACGTCCAGGCGCTGACGTCGAAGGAGTTCCTGCAAGCCTTGCACGAGGGCGCCAACGGTAAGGTCGCCATCACGTATGTCGAATGGGCCGGCTCATCGGACCAGAAGGTCCTGGTGCCGTGGCGTGTCATTGACGGACCCGAATCCGCCGATGCCGTCGCCGCCGAAATCGCCGGCGCGCCATATCGGCGGGCCTCGCGCACATCGATTTCCGGCGCGCTGCAATTCGCCAGGCCTTTGTTCGACCACAGCGGCTACCGCGGATCGCGGCGTGTCATCGACGTTTCCGGTGACGGCGCCAACAACAACGGCGTGCCGGTGGCGCCGGTGCGCGACGACGTGGTGGCGAGCGGCATCACCATCAACGGCCTGCCGCTGGTGCTGAAACGGCCGAATATCGGCTCGATGGATATCGAGAATCTCGACGTCTATTACGAGGACTGTGTCATCGGCGGCCCCGGCGCCTTCATGATTCCGATCCGCGACCGCACGCAGTTCATCGAGGCGACGCGCAACAAGCTGATCCTGGAAGTGGCCGGACGCCAACCGTCTGCGCAGGTCATTCCAGCTGCGGCGCATCCGCCGCGCATCTCCTGCACCATCGGCGAGAAACTCTGGCAGGAGCGCTGGGGCGGCGGGTTGGATTTTCAGTAGGAAAATGTCGTCGTCCTGAGGTGCCCGGCGCAGCCGGGCCTCGAAGGACGGCGGCCGTCATCCTTCGAGGCTCGCCGCAAGTGCGGCTCGCACCTCAGGATGACGGCTTACCTCTCAAGCACCCCCACCACTTCCACATGCTGCGAATAGCGGAACTGGTCCACCGGCGTCACGCCGAGGAGCTTGTATCCGCCGCCCGCCAGAATCTTCGCATCGCGCGCGAAGGTCATCGGATCGCACGACACCGCGATGATCGTCTTCACCTGGCTCTTGGCCAATTCGCGCGCCTGCGCTTCGGCGCCCTGGCGCGGCGGATCGAACACCACGGCGTCGAGGTTTTTCAATTCGAGCGGCAGATAAGGCCGCCGGAACAGATCGCGCGTGATCGCCTCGACCGGCTTGAGACCGCTGGTCATCTTCACCGCGCGTTCGAGCGCCTTGACCGCGCTCGCCTCGCTGTCGGCGGCAGTCACGCGCGCGGTCTCCGCAAGACGCAAGGCAAATGTGCCGATGCCGGCGAACAGATCAGCGACGCGCTTGGCTTTGCCGACATGCTGCGCGACGAGCTTGGCCAACGTCGTCTCGCCCAATGCCGTCGCCTGCAGGAAGGCGCCCGCCGGCAGCGGCACCTGCGTGCGGCCGACCGTCAACACCGGCTGTGCGCGTTGCGCCACCAGTTCGCCATGCCGCGTCAGCCGCGCGAGCTTGTGCGTTTCCACGAGCTTGGCCAGCGCCGCCATCACGTTCGATGACAGCGGCCCCGAGCCGCGCACGTCGACGTCCATGCCGCTGTCGGTGGCTGTGACCTGGATGTCGAGCGGCTTCTTCGCCGGCTTCAGCACCTCGGCGATGGCCCAGGCCGCTTGCACCGCGCCCTTCAGGCCGGGCGCCAAGATCGGGCAGTCGTCGATGGCGACGATGTGATGCGCACGCGGGGCGGTGAAGCCGACTTCCAGGATGTCGTGCGTGCCGCGCCGCGCATGCAGCACGGCGCGGCGGCGGCCTTGTCCGTGCGCGTCGATGAGATCGGCAACCGGCGCGACGAGGTCCGCTTGCGCCAGCGCCTCGACGACCAGGCCACGCTTCCAGAGGTGATATTCGGCGAGCGACCAGTGCTGCAGCGCGCAGCCGCCGCAAATGCCGAAATGTTTGCAGATCGGGGCCACGCGCTCATGGCTGGCCTCGTCGACACGCACCAGATGCCGCCGGTCAGGATGGCCGGCGACCGGCTCGACCGTCACCGCCTCGCCCGGCAGCGTGTAGGGGACGTAGACCGGCCCAGCCGGCGTATCGGCCACGCCGTCGCCGCGGTGCCCCAGGCGGTTGATCGTCAACTGTTCGGTCATGCGCCGGCTTAGCCGACTGGCGCCGTCACAGGCAATGCTTCAGTGCGGCACGGCGTGGCCAGGCGCCAACGGCATATAGCCGTGGCGGGTCAGAGCATTGAACCGCAGCACCAAGAGAAGGGCATAAAGGCCGAGCCCAACGGTGAAGCCGATCCAGATGCCGACCGCCTCCAGCCGCGCCGGGAAGGCGAGGCCGTACGACGTGGAGAAGCCGACCACCCAGAAGCTGATGGCGGCGAAGATCATCGGCATACGCGTGTCATTGAGCCCACGCAGCGCGCCGGCGGCGATGGTCTGGATGCCGTCCACGACGAAAAAAGTCGAACCCACCGTCAGCAACGTCGCAGCCAGCGCAACTGTCCCGTCCGAATTGCCCGTCTCCGCGCCGAGGAAGGCGAGTGGAATGACATGCCGCAAGGCGATGATGACGAACGCCATCCCCGCCATGAAGGTGGCGCCAAGTCCGATCGCGGCAAAGCCGGCCCGGCGGCTCGCCGGCGCATCCGCGCGCCCCACCGCGTGGCCGACGCGCACCGTGGCGGCCATCGAGATGCCGAACGGCACCATGAACAGGATCGCCGCGACCTGCAACGCGATCTGATGCGCGGCCAGAGCGGTGGTGCCGATCCAGCCCATCAGGATCGCCGCGCTCGCGAACAGACCGTATTCCAGAAGGAAGGCGCCCGAGATCGGCGCGCCGACGGAGATGAGCTCGCGCATCAGCGCGCCGTCAAAACGCCAGAAGCGCCCCAGCACGTGATATTTCTTGAACGGACGCTGCTTGTAGGCGATCCAGAAGCCGGCGACGCACATGCCGATATTGACCAGCGTTGTGGCGGTGCCGGCACCGAGCAATTCGAGCCGCGGCAGGCCGAAGGCGCCATAGATGAGCGCGTAAGCGAGCAGCGTGTTCATCGGGATCGCGACGAGCGTGATCCAGAGGGCCGGCTCTGGCCGGTTCACGGCGCTCATGAAGCCGCGCAAGGCGATGAACCACCAGCTGGGCAGCAGGCTCCAGCCAAGACCCACCAGATAGAGTCCGGCGAGCCGTGCGATGTCGTGCTCCTGGCCGAGGGCGAGCAGCAAGGTTTCGCCCATGTGCTGCAGCGCCATCAGCGGAATGCCGAGCAGCACGGCCACCCACAGCCCGACGCGCAACGCACGCCGCACCATGCGCGGTTCGCGCGCGCCAAAGGCCTGCGCCGCCAGCGGCGCCACGGCGGAGACGATCCCCAGGCCGAGCATGAAGGCGACGAACATCACGGTCTGCCCGAGCGCAGCGCCGGCGATGGCGCGGTCGCCGAGATGGCCGATGAGAATGAGGTCGCTCGTCATCATCGCCACCTGGCCGAGCTGCGTGAGCGCGATCGGCCAGGCGAGCTTCACCGTGCGGGTGAGCTCGTGGCGCCAATGCTCGACGGCCGCCGGCGCGCCCGCGCCGGTGGCGATGCTGACATCGCGTGAGGTCATGGTTGGCAACATAGTGCGACTTTAGGCGAGAGAAAGGCCGCCATGCGCCGCAGAGAGCATTCAGAACGCGCGCGTGGCCCGATGGCCACAAGTATCAATGGAGGTGATCCGCGGCATCGTGGTGACTGATGCGTTGCCGCGCTATGGCGTCTCAGCACCCAGCAGGAACTCGACATTGCCGTCGCCGCCTTGGATCGGCGAGGGGATGACGCCGCGCACGGTCCAACCGAGCGATGCGACCAAGGCGGCGATATCGTCGCACACCGCTTGCCGCACGGTCTCATCGCGCACCACGCCCTTCTTGAGCGCGCCGCGCCCCGCCTCGAACTGCGGCTTGATCAGCGCGACGAGCTGCGCCGGTCTCTTCAGGAGCGGCAGAACCGCAGGCAGCACCAGCTTGAGCGAAATGAAGCTGACATCGATGACGGCGAGATCGGGTATGACATCAAAATGGGTGGGGGAGAGCGTACGGATGTCAGTCTCTTCCAGCGATATGACGTCGGGCCGCGCGCGCAGACTTTGATGCAATTGCCCACGCCCGACATCGACGGCATAGACGCGCTTTGCGCCGCGCTGCAACAAAACGTCCGTGAATCCGCCCGTCGATGCGCCGACATCGACGCATGTGCGTCCATCTCCATCGAATTTGAAATGATCGAGCGCCGCCGCAAGCTTCACGCCGCCGCGCGAGACATAAGGATGTGCTGCACTTGCGTTCAGGCGCGCATCAATCGCGATCTCTTCCGATGCCTTGCGCACGATGACATCGTTGGCGGTCACGAGTCCTGCTTCGATCGCGGCTTGCGCCTTGGCACGACTCTCGAACAAGCCGCGCTCGACCAGCAAACGATCGGCTCGTTGTCGTGACACCATGCTGTCGTGGCTCATATCTGGAACAAGTTCCGTACACAATTGTTATCGCCAACAGTTCAACACAAAGCAAATCGTTGAGCAGACTGGGAGGCGAGCATGGCACGCAAGTATTCGAAGGGCGCTTCGCGTTACGTCAAGCGCGCGATGACCAAGCGCAAGAAGGGCACGCTCAAGAGCGGACGCAGTGGCCGCAAGGTCCAGAGCCGGAAGCAGGCGATCGCCATCGGCCTGTCGGAGGCACGCAAGAAAGGTAAGAAGGTGCCGCGGAAGACGAGCCGGAAGAAGCGGCGCGCCGCTTAAGCCGATGGGCCTTTGGCTGAGCGTTCCGCGAGGAGTCGCACGCACGCTTCGAATCCTGTGAGATCACGGAATGGATCGTGCACGGGCTGCCGCGGCAGGATCAGCGGAATGCCGAAGGTTTCGAGTGCATGGACGATCATGAGATTGTCGGCGAGCGCGAAGTCTTCGATCATCATCCCGTATGAATCGGCGGCTACCTTTGCATCCGATCCGAGGCCGGCTCTCACTTTGTCGGCGTAGACGCCCGCGATGTTGGAATAGCCGGCACACAGCTTGCCGGCGCCGGCCATGAAACCAAGCTCGTAGACCGTCCCGGCATCGGCGCTTGGCCCTCGGAACGGCGTCAGGTGGGCGATGATCGCATCCGCCTGCTGCATCAGTTCAGTGTTGGCGTGGAAAATCTCGCCTGCGGCCATGGGGCGATCGCGTTCAATCGCATTATCGAGGGGGAAGAGGCCGGTCAGCCCATGCGCCGCGCAAATCGCGCGCTTCCGCGCCCCCATGGCTACGGCGTCGGGGAGGAACACGTCCGGGCCGGCGAGATAGACTTTCATGTCATTTCAAGAGCTCATGAAAGCAATGCGGCGCGGGTGAGAACCGCGCCGCGTTCAATCCAGCAATATGAAAGCCGACTTTACGCCAGCTTCACCGTCTCGGCGGCCTTGTCCTTGCCGAGCGCTTCGAACACCTTGGTGACGATGCCCTTGGCGTCGAGACCGGCCGTCGCATACATCGCCGCCGGAGAATCCTGATCGATGAATTCGTCGGGCAGCACCATGCAGCGCACGCGCAGTCCGCTCTCCAGGACGCCGTGCTCGGCGAGCGCCTGCAGCACGAAGGAGCCGAAGCCGCCGATCGAGCCTTCCTCGATGGTCACCAGCACCTCGTGCTCGCGCGCGAGCCGCAGCATCAGGTCGATGTCGAGGGGCTTGGCAAAACGTGCATCGGCCACCGTGGTGGAGAGGCCCAGCGCGGCCAGTTCGTCCGCCGCCTTCAGGCATTCGCCGAGACGACCGCCGAACGAGAGCAGCGCGACCTTATGGCCCTCGCGCAGCACGCGGCCCTTGCCGATCTCGAGCGGTGTGCCCTCCACCGGCATCGGCACGCCTAAGCCTTCGCCGCGCGGATAGCGCAACGCCGACGGCGCGTCGTCGAGCGCGACCTGCGTCGCCACCATGTGCATCAATTCGGCTTCGTCCGCCGCCGCCATCAGCACGAAGCCGGGCAGGCAGCCGAGGAAAGCGACGTCGAACGAGCCGGCATGCGTCGGTCCGTCGGCGCCGACCAATCCCGCGCGGTCGATGGCGAAACGCACCGGCAACCGCTGGATGGCGATGTCGTGCACCACCTGATCGTAAGCGCGCTGCAGGAAGGTCGAATAGATCGCGGCGAACGGCTTGAAACCTTCCGTTGCCAGGCCGCCGGCAAAAGTCACCGCATGCTGTTCGGCAATGCCGACATCGAAGCAGCGGTCGGGAAACTCTTTCTGGAACAGGTCGAGCCCGGTGCCCGACGGCATCGCCGCGGTGATGGCGATGACCTTGTCGTCCTTGCGCGCGGCCTTGACCAGCGCGTCGGCGAATACCTTGGTGTACTGCGGCGCGGCCGATTTCGACTTCGCCTGCGCGCCGGTGGCGACGTCGAACTTGACCACGCCGTGATATTTGTCCGCCGCGTTCTCGGCGGGGGCGTAGCCTTTGCCCTTCTGCGTGACGACGTGAATCAAGATCGGTCCGGCCTCGGAGTCGCGCACGTTGCGCAGCACCGGGATCAGATGATCGAGGTTATGGCCGTCGATCGGACCGACATAATAGAAGCCGAGCTCCTCGAACAGCGTGCCGCCGGTGACGAAGCCGCGGGCGAATTCCTCGGCGCGCGCCGCGCGCTCCTCGAAGAATTTCGGCAGATGATGCGCGAGCTGTTTGCCGATGTCGCGCAGCGTCCGATAGGTCCGGCCGGAGAGCAGCCGGGCCAGATAGGCGGACATGGCGCCGACCGGCGGGGCGATCGACATGTCGTTGTCGTTGAGGATGACGACCAGCCGCGAATTGCGCCAGCCGGCATTGTTCATGGCCTCGTAGGCCATGCCGGCCGACATCGCACCGTCACCGATCACGGAGATAACATTGAAGTCCTTGCCGTCGAGGTCGCGCGCGACCGCCATACCCAGGCCGGCAGAAATCGAGGTCGACGAATGCGCTGCGCCGAACGGGTCGTATTCGCTCTCCGCGCGCTTGGTGAAGCCGGAGAGGCCGCCGCCCTGGCGCAGCGTGCGGATGCGGTCGCGCCGGCCGGTGAGAATCTTGTGCGGATAGGCCTGGTGACCGACGTCCCAGATGAGCTTGTCGGCCGGGGTGTCGAATACGGCGTGCAAGGCCACGGTCAGTTCGACCACGCCCAAGCCTGCACCGAGGTGTCCGCCCGTCCGGGCGACAGCATCGATGGTCTCGGTGCGCAGCTCGTCGGCGAGCTGCTTGAGCTGCTCGATCGACAGGTTCTTCAGGTCGATCGGCAGGTTTACGCGGTCGAGCAGGGGCGTCTTGGAACTTTCAGACACGAAAAACTCCGAACGGTATTGGGATCGTCTACAAGGCCTTTTTGGCCGGCCCCGTTCGGCCGGGAACCGAGCCTTTACACCAGATAAGCTCTCCCCGGCAATTCAGCGAGCCGCCGCGGCCGTCAATTTGGGCTTTCTTTGGTGCATGGCGGCGATGACATCAGCGGGGTGTGAGGCCCGCCTGGGCAGGTCAAAAGGCCCGCAACAGATCAAATAATAGTCGTAAGCGGCCCCTGGGCGCTCGTTGGCGAGCAAAAACTGGAAATGGGCCTGGAAAAACCGCCAGCGGCGGCTGCCAAAGTTCCCCGGCGTCCAGAGATCACGAAAGCTTACGGAAACCACCTTGGGATTTCGCCGCTCCGGACCGGCCTGGATACCGTGGTCGGCGATCGGATCGAATGGCCAGAAATTCATGATGTCATGCCGCGACTGGTAGTCGATCCAGTCGATGTCGGGCGCCGCGGCCAGCCGGGCCAACCGGTCGCGAAACCACCCCGCTTTGGCATGGAAGCCGATGATCGGCAGGTTGGCGCCGATGGTCAGAAGCCGCACCGGCGGTCCGCTCCGTCCCAAAGCCGGGCTGAGCGCCAGCGCCCGGTCGAGCACATCGACGGCCAGGAACGACCCCGAACTGTGCCCGACAATGACCACCTCGTCGGCGTCGCTGTTGCGCACCGACTCGACCACGTAGCGGGCGAAGGTCTGCATGCGCTCCTCCCAGTCCGGCCGCTGCCGGTGCGCGAACTGGTAGGTCGAGGAGACATCGTCGCAGAGATAGAGAAGGTAGGTGTAGCGTTCGGTCAAGCTGAGCGCCGCCACATAGGCGCCGAAGCCCGCGACGATACCGGCGCTCTTGCTGACCAAAGCAGCCGCGCCGAGCGCGTCGAGAAGCAGATCAACGGCCGCACCCGCGCCGACTCCGAGCAGCAGCCACAAGGTCATCAGCAAAGGCGGATAGAGGACGAACAGCCCGAAACGCCAATGCGCGCGCAGGATGCGCGGAATGACGCCGGAGATCATCGACAGCGCGATCGCCCGATACATATGAGCGATTTTCCAGCCGGGCGGCCGTGCGAAGTCTTTGCGGATGATGTCGTCCCAGCGCAGGAACATATAGCGCGTGTCGACAGTCCAGCCGTCGCCGCTGGTCGTGGCGTCCCAGGTGGTGATGAATCGCTCGGGATCGTTCTCGGCGCGGCCGACCTCGCCGGTCAAGCCATAGAGCTCGCAGGTGCGCCGGTATTCGCGCCGGAACATCCGGTAGTATTCGCCCAGTCCGCGCGGGTCGTAGCCTTGCACATAGATGACCAGGCGGCGCCGGATCTCCACGAGCGCGCTTTCAGTCCACGTCGAGCGGTTCGCTGCCGGCCGGCTTGCCGGAGGCATCGAGCGTGATCTTCTCGACGCGCGCCTCAGCCTGGCGCAGCAAGTCCTCGCAGCGCGCCTTCAGCGCTTCCCCGCGCTCATAGATCGCGACGGATTCCTCCAGCGGAACCTTGCCTTCCTCGAGCCGTTTGACGATCGATTCCAGCTCCTCGATGGCCCGTTCGAAGGGCAGCTTCGTCACATCAGTATTGTTGGTTTCGGCCATATCCTCGTCCCGGCGATGTCTTCCAGCGTCCATGTTAATGGGCGGCAGATGCGGATGATAGTGCGGTTATCCACCGCGGCGCCGGGCCATGACCCAGCGTCGTTGCATGTAGGCCATGGTGGCGCCGCGCGGCAAAAGGCGCGGCAGCACGGTCAGCATCCGGTTCGGTCTGCCGGGCACCACCACGCGGTGTCCGCCCATGAAGCCTGCGTAGCCATCGCGCGCCACGCGCTCCGCGGTCCGGTTGAGGAAGGCGGGAAAGTAATCGTGCGGCACGCCGGCGTGGTCGAGAAATTCGGTCGGCACCGGCCCCGGGCACAGCGCACAGACGCGCACGCCCTGCGCCTTCAATTCGCCATGCAGGGCCTCGGTGAAGGACACGACGTAGGCCTTGGTCGCGTGGTAGACGGCCATGCCCGGTCCCGGCATGAAGCCCGCGACCGACGCGACGTTGAGGATGCCGCCTTTGTGGCGCGTGACGCTGTCGAGGAAGCGCAATGTGAGATCGGTGAGCGCGCGGGTGTTGAGATCGATCATCTCGAGCTGACGTTCGGCGCTGAGTCTGGTGGCCGGCCCGAGCAGGCCGAAGCCGGCGTTATTGACAATGTATGCAGGCTCGAGCCCGGCGGCTTGCAGCGCATCGGCGAGTCCGGTGCGCCCATCCGCCGTCGATACGTCGGCGACGATCACCTTCGGGCGCGGCTGCCCCGCCGCCGCGATCTCGTCGGCGAGCGCCATGAGCGGCGCCTCGCGCCGCGCCGTCAGCACGAGATGATGGCCGTTCTGCGCGAAGACGCGGGCAAGCGCCGCGCCGATGCCGGCGGACGCGCCAGTGATCAAAGTCACGGGTTCGGTGGATGACATCTGCAGATGAATGCTCGACAATGCGCGCCAATGCAATGACCGGGATATGGATTTGACCGACCTGACAGACAAGATCGTGCTGGTGACCGGCGCCGCCGGCGCCATTGGCGCAGCCGTCGTCGCTGCCATCCGTGCCGCGGGTGGAAAAGCCATCGCCACCGACCTCGACGAGCGCGGCGCCGACGCGCCGCTCGACGTCACGGCCGAAGCCAACTGGCAGGGCGTGACCGACGATATCGAGCAGACGCATGGCCGGCTCGACGGGCTGGTGAACGCGGCGGGCATCGCTGTCGTCGGCTCGGTCGAGAAGCTCGACTTCGCCACCTGGCGCCGCGTGCTCTCGGTCAATCTCGACGGGGCTTTCCTCGGCTGCAAATACGCATTCCCGCTTCTGCGCAAGCGCGGCGGCGCGATCGTCAATCTCTCATCGGTCTCGGGTCTGGTCGGCGGCTATAATCTCGCCGCCTACAATGCGTCGAAGGGCGGGCTGTCGTTGTTGACGAAGTCGGTCGCGCTTCAGGGCGCGCGTTACAAGCCGCCGGTGCGATGCAATGCCGTGTGTCCTGCTTTCCTCGAAGGCCCGATGGTCGACTCCATCGTGCAGGGCTCGCGCCGTCCGGACGCGGTGCATCAAAAGCTCAAGAGCGACATTCCGCTCGGCCGCCTGGGCAAGCCCGACGAAGTCGCCGCGCTGTGCGCGTTCCTCTTGTCCGACGCCGCGGCCTTCATCACCGGCGCCGATATGCCGATCGATGGCGGGCTGACGGCGCGGTAATCTTTGGTCATTCCGGGCGCGGCGCTTCGAGCCGCCCCCGAATGACAGCTACCCCCGCATGAGCGCGGTGACATGCGCCGCCACCGAGCGCGACAGGCCCTGCAGGTCATAGCCGCCTTCGAGCATCGACACGATGCGCCCATTGGCGCTCTCGTCGGCGATGTCCATCAGCTTCTTGGTCACCCAGGAATAGTCCGCTTCGACCAGATTGAGATTGGCGAGCGGATCGCGCGTATGCGCATCGAAGCCGGCCGAGATCACCAGGAGGTCGGGCGCAAAGTCGCGCAGGCGCGGGAAGATCGCCGTCTCCATGGCCTCGCGGAAGGCGTCGCCGCCATCGCCCGCGCGCAGCGGCGCATTGACGATGGTGTTGAAGTCACCGCGCTCGTTGACCGCGCCGGTGCCGGGATACAGCGGCATCTCGTGCGTCGAGCAATACATCACGCTTTTGTCCGACCAGAAGATGTCCTGCGAGCCGTTGCCATGGTGCACGTCGAAATCGACGATGGCGACGCGTTCAGCGCCGTGCTTCTTCTGCGCGTAACGGGCCGCGATGGCAGCGCCGTTGAAGAGGCAGAAGCCCATCGGCCGCGCGGTCTCGGCGTGGTGTCCGGGTGGACGCACCGCGACGAAGGCATTGCGCGCCTTTCCGGTCATCACTTCGTCCACCGCCAACACGCCGCCGCCGACCGCACGTAATACCGCCTCGAAGCTGCCCGGTGACATCGACGTATCGGCATCCAGCCGCACCATGCCCTGCGACGGTGAGGCGTTCCGGATTTCCTCGACGTAGTCCATCGGATGGCACAGCGCGACGAGCGCGGCTTCCGCCATCGGCGCCTGCTCACGCGCCAAAGTCTGGAAGGTTTCCGCCTCGAGCGCCTGCTCGACGGCGCGCAGGCGATCGGGCCGCTCGGGATGCCCGGCAGGTGTGAGGTGGTCGAGACAAGCGGGGTGCGAGATGAGGAGTGTGGACATGGGATTTATCTAAGCCGCTTGCTTGGAGACGTAAATGGCGAAGCGCGAGCCGCG
>Ga0310811_10002321_pt1 | contig 23773 bp, 25 predicted proteins | sample YCmetagenome_FD_207642 | JGI IMG/M metagenome (GOLD analysis project Ga0310811, IMG submission 207642) | Soil microbial communities from experimental microcosm in Duke University, North Carolina, United States - YC | ecosystem: Engineered > Artificial ecosystem > Soil microcosm > Unclassified ... | reverse complement strand
TCAACTGGATTTTATGGTCATGAAACTGTCCATGCACTGGGATGAACCGGTTAGCCGTGTGAAACATGTGGTAGGGTCGGCACCACCACATGTGCTGTCCATACAGTGCTTGGTAGACCACCACACGTTGAGAGGTATACTTGGGATGGGTGAACGCCTGAATGGAGGGGATGATCACTGCGTAGAGCTGACCCTTGTAGTGTTGAACGACAGGTGAACGCTGGGTGAGGAACAGGTCACCCGACACGTGGTGGATGAAGTAGGGGATCTGGTTCCAGTTTCGACGAGACATGGTGTAGGATAGGATATGGAGTGGACAGGAGGATGAGGTGGGGTGTTGGATATATGACCTCTCAAAAAGGCCTCTCTCGTCTCTTTTTTGCCTCCGCTTCCTCCACTTCTCTATCTCTTCCAATGGTGTCTCTGACACGCTTCTTCGTGTGTGCTCTGGCTGTGGTCGGTATGACCCTGGGGATGGGAGTGGATCCAGTAGTTGCCCAGACCAACTCCAGTGTGGGGTTCTGTATGCCTATTTCCAACAACGTGGATACGAGTCATGGATTGATTCGAATGGACACCTATTATGACAACCCTACATGGTATGCACTGGAGAAGGCCTCATATGATCCCGTCCCTTACGGAGGCAACTACAACATCTGTGATGACATTGGGTTCTCAGTGGGCAGTCGCTACTATGTTCGTGCACAGTTGTACACGGTTAATGAGAATGGCACCCAGGTCTTCCTGAACGACACACACGAGTTGGTCTATTTCAATGTGCACATCCCACGTGCTACGGTAGCCTGGGCACAGAACGGACTCGACCCAGGGTTCATCAACATCTATTGCTCAGACGATGGGTGCTAACAATCACGAGATCCACAGTGTGTACAGTAACTGGACTGGGAATCTGAGTCGTGATCGCTCTGTTCATCCTCATCACTGGACTCACTCTCATTCCGATAATCTGAGTCGTGATCACTCTCTTCATCCTCCTCTTCAGAATCGCTAGAGAGTTCCAATGAACTCTCTAACTCGTGTATGAGAAACTGGTGAACACCTGACCGGAACGCCGTCATCATCTCACCTTCGTTCACTGTTTCCACCTGACGAACAACCTCATTCAGGATGAACTTCTCGTTCTCGTTCAATTTGTTCTCCGTGTCCACCTTACAAATGGTGGGAGGGTGCTCCCTAAACTCCCTCCAGGTTTTCATCTTGTTATCTATGTGAATAGAGGGACGTACAGCCTCTACTTCTTGTTCATCGTTCAAGTAGTGTACAAAGCATAAAGTGCATCCGTATGACTTCGTCTTCACCATCACAGTTGTACCATGTCTCTTAAGGTGTTGGCGAAAACCATTGTAGAACCGACCCCCATATAGCGTCCATGTGAACAGGGATCCAGACATGGTCAATCCACCGACATCAGTATCGACCAACTCTATATTGATCTCGGCCTTACTCTCACATGCACAAAGAGGACTGCGTGGAATTACTTTACATGTGGACGATATGTTCCATGTACGTATGTCTGTGTTGTACTGGAAGTTCATACAACAATGCTTGGAGCATTGTTCAATCAGGTACTGGGCTGCTTTTTCGAAGGTTGAGAATATACCCTTGGTTATCATGTACTCATCCTCGTACCCACCCACCTTTGTCACCACGAACAACAACGTGGGTGGTCGAGCGAGCAACGCGATCTCATGGGTGATGGCTGGAATGAACTGGTTGTACGGGTTTGGTGGAGTGTGAAGAGTCACTGACATGATGAATGGTGGATATGAATTGTGAATCAGGATCTATTCCACTTCATGCCTCTCAATGATCCAGTCAAATGCACGCTCCACGAAAGTGGTGGGTGCCTTCCTGACCACGTAAGCCAGTATCTCTCCTTCGCTATCGATCGAGGCTAGATCCACCTCGACTTGTGCAATGTCCTCTCCGTTCATTTCGAGGAAATCGAGGATCTGTTGATTCAGCTCGGCTCGAGCACTTGCGTACTCTTTGTACAGGCCAATAACACGGGCACGTACCGAGGTGGGATTCTCCGAGTCTTCGTAGATCATGGTAACCAGAACATAAGTCATGATGGAGATGGATGGATAATGTATACACATCTATTGTGATGGGTTGACTGACCCTTACTGGGACACTGTATGGATAATCTCGTCTTCCATCCTAGCGAGTTTGCCTAACCAATCTTGACACAAGATACGTGTGAAGATCGTTCCTGTCCTGTTGTCTCAACTGGATGTTCTGGTCATCAGTATAATCAATATGATGATCAAGAGCAACCCCAGCACACCACCCCCAATAGCAAGTCCAATGTACAGAGGGTTGGAAGTCAATGAAGTAGTGGTCGAGCCACTCGCTGATGGACTGGTGGTCAATCCCAGTGTAACCCCTTTGGTTGTGGCCTCGGGCAGAAAGGTAGGCAAGATGGCTGGCCAATTGATGGTGTATCCAGTACTGGATACAGAGCTCGCTGTACTGCCTGCGCACCATGCGTTCAAGACGCCCGTTGTCTGACTCGAGCAACTGTTGACTTGAACACTCAGGGCGTTGTTGACATAGGATGCAGTGACATACTGAGCGACCTGAGACAGTTGAGTTTGAGATGATGCCGGGAGGGTGGCTGTGATGGCCGAGTACAGAGTGGGGTTGACGAAACTGATGAGGTACACCTCTGGCAAGGTGAAGTTCCATGTCACGGTTACGGTGCCTGATGAAGTGCTGTACGTGTACGGGATAGTGGTTACATTTGCAGACTTGGCTATAGCTTGGTTTTGCAGGATGGCAGTCTCCAGAGCCTGTGTGACAGGCAAATTGAAAATGGGTGTGGTGGTGATGCTCATGGCTTTTATTTCGATCCACAATGGTCTCCCATCCACCTAGCTAGCTTAGCTTCTCTCGTGAGATCGCTCCACGCATCTCTCCTCCTCCTAACATGTTCTGATCTCAATGGTGAAACAAAAGACATATTGCACACTAGCTCTGGTATATTTAACACCATGGATGCCGTTGACGAGCTCGCCGAACAGCTAGAGCAGAAGCTCGTGATTACTGGTGTTGTCCACTCGAAGAAACTCAAGGGTCAGTTTTACAGTGTGAACGCCAAGGCTATCTTCCAGGGGTTACGTGCACCGTGTCTGGCAGATGAGAACATTGAGGTGATCGAACCGTTTGTAGGACAGGGCGATCTTGTCAAGTACATTCGTTCCGAACACTCGTACAACGGACAGATCGTGTGCTACGATGTTCAGCCTCTGGAACAAAAGACGAATGATCCCAGCACTCACTTCACCCAACAGGACACCCTGCTCCACCCACCTGATTATGGGAACAAGTTCATATTGACCAACCCTCCGTTCTTAGCGGGTAACAAGTCCAAGGATGTGGTGACCAAGCAAATCTTGAACAAGTACGACACGGATGATCTATTCAAATGCGCCATGCTGTCATTCGTACAGAGCTCACAAGTATTACCCAGAGCTGGTATGTTGATCCTCCCTGTTGCATTCTTTCTGTCCATGGATGTGGTGTGTCGATCGCAGTTCATGAGGCGATTCCGAATCCCCCGAATCAACTACTTTGAGCGTCAGATGTTCCCTGACACCACAGTGTGCGTAGTGGCGTTTGCGTTCGAGCGCTCCGACACAGAGCTCACCATGCAGAGGGTGGAGTGGTACAAGTGGGACAATGACGAGAGCCACCCCGATCCTGTTTGCCGTACGTTTGAAATGAGAGCTGACCGTAACTGGATGGTGGGAGGGAAGATCCATTCGCTTCCGAAAAGCGTACTGTTCGGAAGAGTTCCTGCTGGAGGAGCGTGTAGAATGAACGTGTATCCCACACACCTCACCCTGAAGTCGACCGACACATCGGGTGGTGTGGATGGACATGACATTGGCCTCACATTGGAAGATGTGGACTTTAAGATGCCCGAGATCAAGACCACCGATCGCACCTCAGCAGTGGTGTCATTCAAGGGACGAGTATTGACTAGGGATGAACAACAGCGATTGGGTGAGAAGTTCAATCGATTCATTCGTGAGAAGCGCACAGAGTACTGGAGCCTGTGGTTACCTCCTTTTCGGGACAATGGTCGTCATCGCCTCGGGTTTGACACAGCGTACGCCATCATGCAACACCTGTTTGAGGGTGTGAGATAGAGTTGACCATCTTTCGATCAGTGATGAATCAGGGGAACAGCGGGTGTATACATGGAGTGCATCTTGTCATGGTTGTTCTTAAAACAAGATGTGGATGTCTGCACTCCTGGGACTCGGTGTGTTACTGACCCTTCTGGTTCTGGTCGGGTTGCTTGTGTGGATCAGGTTCAGAAGGACAGTGGTTGATGACTGTCCTCCCACCTTGGTTATAGATACGCTCCCTGTTCCCACCGTCGTTCCTCCTGACCTGCCCGAACCCATCGCATCAGCATACCAAGCTCTGGATAATGAACAACCGGATTCTGCCGATCAACTGGTGGAGGCGTCCATCCAGGTAATGAATGACACTCCTCTTGTTGTATCACCTGAACAACAGCGTGCCATTCTAGACTCGCTCTGGACGGCGGCCACCTCCTACCGGTATGGACTTGGAATGAACAACACTGGACAAAATATCGAATCCGCCAAAGCCATCTATCGGTATATCATCGATTCTCCGTTCTCTGACAAGGTCATGAAGGCAGATGCACTGACGGAGTTGGATATCGTGGATCAGGAGTTCAGGAACAAGCGCTCGTACGAGGACTTTATGCACCGGTTCGAACAGAGGCAGATGGCACAGAACAACCCTCCACCTCCACCACCTCGAGCTGTTCAGATATTGGAACGACAAGGTCATCCACCATACGACTTTGAGGATCTCCAGCCTGTGATCCATCCTCCTCACAGGGCAGTCAGCGTTCCTACACGCATTGACAAGCAGAATGTTCACGACTCGACATTGGTGGCAACCATGCGTTCTGGCCTGGATAAGCTGAAGGAATCCACGGGTCAGAGGGATGTGCCCAGTGACTTGAACGACATTCGGCGTGCGCTCCCTATCCGTTCCAAAGCACAGAATGTTCTTGATCAAATGATGGCCAACCCTGTGCCATTGTCAGCGTTTGGAGTGACGGAAAGCGAGGTGTTATCGATGGTGTGGGGTCGTATCCAGGATCCAGTCAACCAAGATCGAAAATCTGACCTGATCGAATCACTGACCAAGAACCTGGAGCAATGCTACGAGAACGGACACATGGTGTGTGCCAATGGTCGAACGACTCATGCTGTTCAGACACTGGAAGGTGGGGATCGCGAAGATGTCGTTCATCTCCAACCCAAGTGGGCACTTGATCAAGAGGTTCAACAAACGGGTGCGCATGTATATCAGGCAGTGCTCCAGACATGCAGTCCAGATCAACAGCATGCGTGCACTGTACTACCTGAGGATGCCACCCCCCAACAATTGCAAGTCCAGAATGAGGTCAAGCAGATGTACACAGACAAGCTGAAGGACACACTGACTCGTAATTACAAGGACATCTTGTCTCCGACACAGATCGAGGCACGGGTCGAGTCGATGGCTGAACTGATTTGATGCAGATTTCCCACCTGAGCACCTGTATCCCTATCTACCCAACCAGTTGTTCAGAAACATGTGGCTCGATAGGTTCACTCGTCCCGTCCTCCTCTCCATCACCTGCTTGTTTGGAATCGTTCTTCTTCTCAGCTTCCAAACGCTCCTTCTCAGCCTTGCGCTGATGCTTCGTACAGTAAATGGAGTTCAGGGTTGACCAGAACTTGCATGGATTACCCTGTAGTGTCTTGCCCTGACAGGCTGGAGTCTTGATGGTCAAGGCCGAATGCTTGGGACGCACACTGTTGTTCTTGACTGGAACAGGGGGTAGATCAAGATCGTCTCTGTTCAGAGACTCTGGTGGTTTGGAAGAGGATGTTGTGGAACGTTTGGATGAGTGCATCATCTGTTCGTTCTTAGATTCCACCACCTTGCCTAGCCGAATGGGTGCATATTTCTCCTCTGTCTCAGCTGACTCTCCTCCTGCTCCATTCGTCTCCTTCAACAACTGAGCGATCACCTGGTTCTGAAGAACGAACGCCGTTTGTGTAGGAGTTTCTGTCTTGTCGAACGTCGCCAGTGCCTTGCTCACCAACCTCAACCGTTCATTCAGCTTGCCAGATGTCATGTTACCCTTCTCGTAACCAAACATCTCCAATAGCACTTCTCGCTTGTCTGTATCTCGTTCCCATATCCAGAACACCGGGTACTGATCAGTAGGGATCATCAATGTCTCACTGGGAAACTCTCTGAGCAGTCTGTTTTGTAGACCTTGACGAGACAAGATGGTCACCTTGTCCAGTTCGTGTTGTAGCCAGTCACGAAGTGCAGGCTTGTCAACCAGGTGGTGGAACAGTGCGTACGGAAGATCGGGATTCTTGACAGAGGAGGACATCACCAGACGAGGGGGTGAGGTCATACAGGTTCGAGGAATGGACAAGGAGAGGGATGCACTGATCTGAATATGTAGGAATGGACTCCAATGGAAGAGTAGAAATAGGAGGGTAGGGAGACGTCTTACTATAGTGGTTCAGTCGAACCAGAACAGATTATACGACTGAGTTGAAAGGATTGGCAAACCGCTTGATAACGTGGATTGTCGGGAGTGATTCGAGTTTGAAACTGCGCAATTCACGATCATCCTCCATGGGTCGTCCTCGATAAACGAGTCGGAACGAGTGTAGATCCATACCACCATGTGTGGCGACTAACTCACGCAGTGCGGACACGTGTGAACAACTCTTCAGTGCAACATCGAAGTTGCGCTCTCGCTGTCCCAAGTAAGCTATGTGAAGACGGATCAGACCATCTGATCTTTTCGTTCGACTTGCATGAGGTGATGCTGTACGCTTGCGCTTGTGTGATGCTGTACGCTTGCGCTTGTGTGATGCTGTACGCTTGCGCTTGTGTGATGCTGTACGCTTGCGCTTGGGTGATGCTGTACGCTTGCGCTTGGGTGATGCTGTACGCTTGCGCTTGGGTGATGCTGTACGCTTCCTAACAGGCAAACGTCTCGATTTGGTGACAGGCATGTCTTGTGTATGTAGCCAGGTGTGGTTTTTGGAAGGGTCTATCACACATCTATCTCAGAAGCCACACATACATTGTTCATGCGTCATCCCCCATGCTGTTCAATACTTGCTTCAGGAACGCCAAATCAAACTGAGTACAATTCATTCGAATGAACCGTTCAGTGTCGGGTTGATCACGGATATGCAAGGGTAACCACTCTCGAAACTTCTGCTGTTTGGCCAGATCCCGAGCGGTTTGACGTTCGGTCAAGTACGTGGCAGGGAAGATACTGGTAGCCACACGGCGAAAATCACGGTACCACTGTTGTTCTGAACGGAATGGCTGACGGATGACCCTGGGTGGTGGCTCCATGACGATATTTGCTCGAACCGGTTTGGGTTGTTCCAGTTTCTCATCCTTGGGACTGGGTTCCGGTATCTTCTCTGCTGCGTTCTCATGAAACACCCAGTCCTTGAGTTTCTGTGTGACATCTTGTTCACCCTTCTCTTCCCGTTCCTTAGCATCCCCCATCTGATCCACCACACGGAACTTATTTGGAACCGTGCGAAATCGTCTGACCTGGGTCTGATACAACCGATGAGCTTCTCGTTCACAGGCCACACTCAACAGCTTGTTCTGAGATGCGCAGACCTTGGCATAGCCCATGAACGCTCCATACAAGAAACAGAGCTGGCTCTCGGAGAACTGATCACGATCGACGTTCGCTTCTCCCTCCATGTATACGTGTGCCAAAATGTCATATTCCTTGAACTCACAAGTCTCCACAGCCCATTCAACAGCACGAGAGAGCAGATCGTGATAGTTCCGATACACTGAATTGCTGGGTTTGAACTCTAGCTTGGGCTCGGAATGACTGGTAGTCGGTTCACTGTTCCGAGCTTGCTGGCTCAATGACTGACTTTTCCAGTAAGGAGTGGATGTGGGTGTGGTGTTGTGAACTGTTCCTGTCTTCTCCTCCGTTCCATCGTCGTTCAGCAGGACAATTTTGAACGGATCCACCTCGTCTTGGTAAATCTCCTCCACATCGTCCTCCTCCTCTTTTAACCAGTCCTGGTCGTGGTTCACCGTCCATGTTGACACGACCGACTGAGCCAACAACGCCCTCAACCGCTCGGCTTCCAACATACACGCGGTCTGCTGTGAAGCTCCGTACTGAACATCTACATACGTATCGTCGTTCTGATCAAGAGGATCAACAGACGCCGACTCTTCAAAAATGGTGGCCAGCAGGGAGAGGTACGCCGTGTTAGTCGTAGTGTGAGAGAAGGGTTGCATATAAGGAGCATACTTGAATCGTTCAGCTTTCAGAATGGTCAACTCCTCGTCGGAGGCGTTCTTCCACACATAGCGGTTCAGTACGTGTTGGAGATGAGGAAGCGCGTCAGTGTTCAGTGGATCAGAAGACGTCATCTGGGAATGGGAATGAATATGATCGCGTCTATTCATTCCAGACTAAAAATGGGTTGGTGTGTGTAGGATACTTTGGATTATGAGCACTCTCAACCCATGCAAGCCTCACACTCCACACCATTCTTCATGGCTTCAAGACTACACAGAGGCAATTCCACTGGTGGTGGTTTCACAGACGGCACAGCAGTGTGTTTACGAACAACCAGTGGAATGGTGCTGGTAGTACCTGAAGATGAAGATGAGGACGAGGGTAACGCTCTCGCACGCACGGCCAAAGGTGCACTTGACGCGGTCTTGGTGGTATTCCCACCCACGTTTGCACCCTGAACGGCCGAATGACTACGCACATAGTACTGTCCACACTTCAACCCTTTACGCCATGCCTCAACATGCCACGTCGTCAGCAACGCCTTGGTGGGGATCTTGAAGAAGGCGTTCAACGACATGGCCTGATCCACAAACGCCTGTGCCGAGACAGCCATGTCCAGACGGACACGAGGCGGGACTTCATACACAGTGGGGTAGACCTGCTTGAGCCACTGAACGTCTGGTGCCAGATCGAGCTGTTGGATACTGCCTGCGTTCGCCCAGATCGACTCCAACACTGGTGCAGTGTACAGGCCGAGTTTGTGGAGATCATCATATAGTGGTTTGAACATCTGAACCGAACCACTGGTCTGGTTGTTCTTGAACGCCACGAGATTCTCACTGGGTTCAAACGAGTCCGTGTACCCCATGATCTTGGCCGTTGACATAGTGGGCATCAGAGCAATCAACATCGAGTTGGCCACACCATCCCTCATGATGTCTTGACGCAGGTCATCCCACGGTAGAGATTCGTACCAGATAGACACCGTTCGTCTCCCGCGTTCTTTGACAGGGTCAGGGGTATATTCAATCACTCCGCGATTGTACGTCATAGGGGTGATGCCAGGACTCGCTCCATCTGAATTGGCGCATGAATCGGTAGCACTAGTCATGGGTGCAGGTTGTACACCTGTCATCTGCCAATGAAACAGCCCTCTCTTGAGTGGTGGTGTTTCTCCATTCTTGCCCACCACATACCACCCCGGGTACGCACCATGTACGAGTGCCAGCTCATGAGATTCGTGGTGCGCGTAAAAGTACATGTGCTCCAAAATCAGCTGGTACAGTTGGGACGCTTGGGGAGATTCGAACGGCAGATGAAGGAGCGCAAACGTATCTGCCAATCCTTGAAGACCGATCGCAATCGCGCGCACAAGGTCATTGTTGCGCTTGCACGCTTTGATGGCTTGTTTGCCTCGCAGGCACACAGCTAACAGGTTGCGAACGAGCTGACGCACGTCCTTCTCCAGCTCTGTCCAGCTGAATCCATAGATAGATGGAGTGGAAGGTGCTTGTTCCGTCACCGTCACGGATGTGGGGAGGCACACAGACGACAAGATGCACACCGCCACCGACTTGGAGTCATGGTACTGAACGATCTCTCCACACAGATTGGAACTCGTGACCGTTCCGAGATTGATGTGGTTGGACTTGGCGTTGACCGTGCATCCATGATGAGCGTACGGCTCACCCTTCTCTGACAAGGCCGTCAAGTACTGATTCCAGATCGACATGATAGGTACGCGTTCCACGAACTTCATTTCCCGTTCCAACTTCTCAATGAGCGCTGTCTTCTCTGGCCCCCATAAATCAATGAGTTCAGGGTGATCTCCAGGGTTGAACAATGGCCAGTAGATGGTCTCGGTCTCCTCGTGCTTGAGCTGGTACTCCAATCGAGCAAAGAAGGCATCACAGAACCAGATAGCGGGGTGGAGCGCTGGACACCGGATGTCATCGTTACCAGCGTTTGGTGATTTCAGAGTGATGAGATCCCGGATGTCCCCATGAACAATGTCCATGTATACAGCGTTTGAACCCTGGCGTTTGCCACCCTGATTGACCAGTTTGGCAATGCACTCGGCGACCTTGCACCAGCTGATCGCGGAAGATGTGAGTCCCTGGCTCGAGTGGATGATCGAGTTCTTGGAACGGATACGAGATGTTGATCCACCGAGCCCACCACCCCTGGCCGAGATACTGGATTGCTGAATCCATGAACGTTGAATACCACGAAGGCTATCTTCAATGTCGTACAGGTTGCACGAGCTCATGCACGGTCGCTTGCTCCCAGCGTATTGGAGGACAGGGGTGGCAGGACTGATGGATCGGTTGATGATCCTCTGAACACACCGTTCAATTTCATACAGGTCAGGCATGTGCAACTGGATGGCCACACGAAGGAATGCGTAGCTGGGTCGTTCGATCACACGGAATTGCTTCTTCTGCTCTCTCTGTGAACCATCGGCCAGTGTCTTGAGCCTGTGCTGGATACCTTGCGGGTTGGGTTGCTCCACCTTGAACAAGTACGACTCGGTGAGCATTCGATATGCCAGGAACGAGTACTGGTCTCTCAAGTACGTTGGATCACGTTCTTCCCGTTGACATTCCGGTGCAATCATCCGTTCCAAGGCATCCATATTCTTCACACAGAACTCTTTCCACTTCTTGTTGACAATGTCCTTCTCGATAGCAATGTGAACAAACTCTCGAAAAGAAGATGGCGCGGTCTTGATCAAGTTCGACCACCCGATCGCCGAAGCCAACACACTGTACTGGTGATCATCGCGCATCTCCAGATCCACACACGCGTCCACTGACAGCGCGTCCAAGTCAGCAGTGGTCATATTATCTGTTCGATCAGCAATCACACGTTCAGTGATCAGTGTGAGGTTGACACGAGAGAGACCCACAGCCAGCTTGGCATTGCGTTCCGTGATGGAATCAAAGCTGAGTGGGACACGGACACCATGTCGATTGGTGATCATTGTCTGGGACGGCACATCATGAGGCGTATGTTTGGGCAATTTGGTAACGAGCATCGTGGCGGACATAGAGAGGACAGGTGAATAAGGTTAGATAGATCGTTATATGGTTAGAGAGAAATTGGTGAGTATGGAGGAGTCTGCTTATGATCAGCGAGAGACTACTATCCCATACCAACCTCACATCTGTCTGTCAAGAAGCGCACGCTTACAACCACAACTTGATCAGCTTAAACAGAAAGGAAGCGACGATGGGTATTGACAATGTCATGAAGTTTCTATGGACGCATGCTCCAAACACCGTGACGGAGCCCATGTCGCTAGGAGTGAGCTATCCGAACGCCCACGTGTTTGTGGATGCGTTCCCGTGGTTCTGGCGATGCTGGTGTTCATTGTTTGGTGGGGTGAACGACGTCAATGCTCGACAAGTGCAGTTCGCCGTTCAGTTCTTCGGGGAGATTGTTGATCAGTGGTTGGATCAGTATGGGTTTCGTATCACGTTCGTTCTCGATCCCAACCTCGTCTCCTCCTTGAAACAACCCGAACGAACCCGCAGGAGGGCAGAACGTGCTCGATCTCAGAGAAGAACGAGAGATGACATCCAGCGACTGGCGAACGGAACTCTGAACATTCAGAGAAGGCGAACTTTGGCAGGTCGAGCAGTGGCTCAGGGGTTTGGTAGAGGACGCCAGGGACTGGATACATACCTGGAAAAGCGCAGGAGACAGGTTCGTACCATGGGTGTAACGGCGGTTCGAGGGTTCATCCAAGTCATCCAGCAACGAAGGAATGTTCGAATGGTCTACTCACCCGCACACGTGGAGGGTGAGATGTGGTGTTGTCGACTGGCCGACCAGGAGGTGCTGTTGGAACAGAGGAAACCTCTCAGCCAGCGTGTGAGTGTGCTGGTGATCACTCCCGACTCAGACGTTCTAGCCTACCGTTCGGATTATCGAGTCTCTCGAGGAGCAGGCTGGGTCTGGGTGAGCAACGTGCTACCCAATGTGAACAACCCCAAGAACGGTCAGTATGACTTTGAGCAGTGGTGGAATGATCCCAGTTCAGATACTAGTGGCATCTGGAGAGCGATCCGACCAAACGCCGTGCGCAGAAGGCTGAGGCTAACCGTCGCTCAGATGACCGACTTTGCTATCCTATGTAAGAACACGATCCGTCAGACCGACCTGAAAGGCATGTCCTGTACGAAAGCATACGACCTGATCCGAAGGTACAGGAACCTGGAAGGACTGAATCGAAACCTGAACGCTCTACCAAGGTCGAGAACGAATCAAAACGCTTGGTCTTGGATATACACCAATCGAAGGCGGTTGCGGAGCTTCTGGACATCCACCCCTGTGCCATAAACCGGGGTTTACACAAGTCAAATCAGGTCATGGTTCATACCAATCGATCAGGGTATTGCACCCTGAACCAGTATCGTCCAGATCTGTTGGATGTCTGGACACACCACCTGTTGCCGTTCCTGTTACCTAGTCGTTCCGAATCTAAAGCTCGGAAAGCGGTCATGTTGTTCTACCTTATCAGCATCGGCATGCATCTGCCGGGTATGTTGTTTGCAGAGTATACAGGGGTGTCGGAGCTTCTTGTCCTTGGCGATCACAGGATGAAGACCATCTGGATCCGACCTGACTTGGTGAGTTTGTCGTTCGAAAGATCTCGGACATCTGTCAAGATGCTCTGGCTCTCAGAATGTGTCAGCTTCCTCGTTCAGTATAACCCATCATATGAATACAACCCCCACGTCCAATGGAACAGGGAATCGATCGAGGTCTTCCATGATGGAATTGTCCGTTATGTTCTGGAAGACGATGACGTCACGTTTACAAGGGTGGAATATCCACCACTCCCTCAGTGTGTACAGGATTGTGTCCATCGTACGCGGATGTTATTCTCCGTGTGGCATGAACGACCGACTCTGCGACATACAGGTTAGAATAGATGGCATGGATATCATTCTATTCGTCTGTGTCAGCTCACATCTGCTTACTGAGCTTCTGGACATCCACACCTGTAAGATATGATAGACAAGGACAAGTCAAATCATACACTCTTCACTCAGATACGTGGAAGGCAAGAACATGATTTATTCTAGTCGATCAGGGTATTGCTCTCTGCACCAGTATCATCCAGATCTGTCAGATATCTGGACACACCATTTGTTGCCGTTCCTGTTACCTAGTGGTTCCGAGTGTGTAGCTCGGAAAGCGGTCATGTTGTTCCACATCATCACCATCAATAGGCATCCGCTAGGGTGGAAGTGGATGGAACGTGTTCATTACGAGATGAAGATTGTCTGGATACGACCAGATGTGGTACGTGTGTCGTTCATGCTCCCTACGAAACTAGGTCACACAACTATCATGTTGTTGCATCTGTCACAATGCGTGTTCCATCCAACCAGAGGTACTAGCTTCCTCTGTCAATACCATCCATCGTACCATGGTAACCCCACCATCCACTGGAAGCGAGAATCGATCGAAGTGTTCCATAGAGAACGAGTTTTCCGCTATGTTCTGGAAGACGACGATTTCACGTGGACACAGGTGGAGCATCCAGTCCTTCCTGATACCATCCAGTACTGTATTCATCGTATGCGCATGTTGTACTCTGTAATGTATGAACGACCAGAAATGCCTATGTTAGAATAGAATGCTGGGTTCATTCGTTCTATATGCATATCATTCTATTCGTCTGTGTCAGGTGGGATCATGTTCATATGGGAGATATCCTTGACCACCCTGGTTCTCGATTTGTCGCCAGCCCAGCATCGCATCTCTCAGTGTCGACAGTGTGTCTGGTTGTAAGAATGGCGCGTTAACGTAGAACCCGTTCGTCACCATACACACATCCGCATGAGCAGGAAGACTACTGACCACGCGGATGTTCCAGCATCTGTACTTGTCCTGATCAATCACCATTCTCACACCCAAATTGTTGGTCGCATTTAAGCATGAGATGCACACACCAATCATCCACTTCTGGTTATTGTGCATGATCTCGAACAACCGGGCTACCCATCTACACTGTACGAAACTCTCCTGATTTGAACCACACAGTGCACATCGAGTCAAGTCATTCATCACACGAACAAGTGGGATATGAGCGAACCATTCGATCTTAATTGTGTTGTTCGTAGAGTCCAGGAGAAACTGGTCGCATTGACTCCAGCCAATGACATCAGCAGTGTACAGTGTACGTGTTCGAATCCACCATATACGTACGAACTTCTGTCCCTTCTTGTTCACCCAGGTGACAGAGCTGGTAGGGGTGTCAAATGCTGGACGAAGTCCTCGATCTAGCTTGCGCTGTAACTCATTGCTCACCACACAGCTCATCCAGTTGCGTATGGGTTGAGAGTGTGGGAGCAAGAACGGCATCAAGTGGTATGTCCAAACATCCTCCAGTTCAGGGTGCGCATAGCACAAGATAGTGTGTGCACTCATGGATGTGGGTATGAGTGCTGAATGAGATCTGATTGCAGTGGATGGGATATATCTATCGAGTTCTATCCCATCCATACAATCCACTCAGAGTAATCAAACTCCGTCTTATAGAGTGCCACTCGTTATCCATCAATTGTTCAGTGATGTAGAACCCATCACACACAGGATACACATTATCCAGCTCACTCACCTCATTCTCGTCCACACACTCGACGCTCCAGATATCAAGGTGCGAACTTGATCCTCCACCCACTACAGTAGATGTCTGCAGATTGAACGTCACAGACACGCATGTGTAACACACACCCACGAGTTTGGTACGTTCACCACAGGCGATCTTGTACACTCTACCTATTAACATGTCCCACCCATCCAAATGATCATTCCCACACAGCGCACACCGGCTGAGATCCCCATCCACGAACCGGATTACAGGCACATATGTGATGTATACCCTGTCAAACCAATGTTCGGATGAAGACTTGATAGCATTGTTACTATCGACATACAAGTCGTCTGATGTACAGTAGTCAAGATTCCCTTGTTTTCCACCTACGATCTTACTACGATCACACCACACACGAACGAATGGCTGGCCATCGTCACTTGTACACCTATCATGTGCTGTTCTCGTGAGACACATGTGAGACACGCTATAATAATGGATAGTCTTCCGTATCAATTCATGTCGTACGACATAGTGGAACCAGTTCAGCAAAGGCAGGGAGGGCGGAAGCAAGAACAGTACCACCTGGTGTCTCCATACATCGGCCAGCCGAGGTTCGACCACACACAGGATCGAGATGCCATTCATAGTGATTGTGTATGAGAAGTGAGAATCAAGTTAGGAAGTATTCTAGTATTCTAATATTCTCCCTGTGAATCAAAACACCACCATGTTGGCACGTGCTGTCCTCCATCCTCTGTGTAATGTGTCCTTCAAACCAAAACCTGTTCTCTCTGCCTATCGATCCGTTCTACCTCACAGACAGATGCCCACTGTGAGGTTCCAACTGATCTCGGACATCCACATCAATCATGTGGATGAGCACCATGTCTGGACACTGACGGACTTTGTTCACCCACAACCCAATGTGGATGCGCTCCTGATCGCAGGAGACATTGGCAATCCGAAGGATTTCTCGTACAGACGGTTCTTAAAGCAGTGTAGCGAGGCATTCCCGACTGTGTTCATCACAATGGGCAATCATGAGCCATACGGTCATACATTTGAACAAGCGAGGGTTCTGGTGAACCAAGCCGTAGAATCCATCCCTAGACAAAACGTTCACTTCCTCGACCGCACCTCAGTATCATTCAAGAACGTCCAGATTTTGGGATGCACGCTCTGGTCATTCATCCCTCCCGAATCGGAACCCATGGTTAAGAACTACATGAACGACTACCGAGCCATCTTCCGAACACCCGACAAACTCGAGAAGGTCGACATTGCTTATCTGAACGAAGTTCACAGGTCAGAGGTACAGTGGTTGCGCACCGAGTTGGAGAGAACGTCTAATGCATCTCCTTCTCCCTCTCCCACCTTGATCATGACCCACCACCTGCCTTCGTTCCAACTGATCCATCCCAAATACACCTATGGTGATATGAAGAAGATGAACTGCGCGTTTGCCACAGACTTGGAACATCTCATGTGTCCACACCTCAAACATTGGGTGTGTGGACACACGCATACAGCTCGAACGATAGTGGTGAATGGAGTGCAACTAACTGTCAATCCACATGGATATCCGAATGAGAAGCGCACAGCCAACAAGTCTTTGGTGATCGAGGTCGATACCACTTGATCAGATGACTTCATTCACTCATCCATTATGTCTGAACTCCAGCCCCAACCCACCACTGCCAACCCGTACAACCAGTTCATACCGGCTATCACCCGTGAGATCGCACAGTTAGCGTGTCCACCTCCTGTGTTCTATGTGGTGCATGACATAGTGGGATGGAGAAAGGGACGAGCATCATTCCTCACGTTCGCTGAAGCGGCAAAATATCTTGTGGAGAAAGATGGCTGGAGTAGAATCATGCCAGACGATCCACAACCCTTGTGTCCATGCGTGGAACACCTATTTATCACACTAGAATGGATGGGTACAGAGCTTCGAGGTGAATGTCAAGACCTATTGTTTGCCTGGGGTATGCACGCAGGTCGGTTTTACAATGGTCGTACTACTCACTTTTGGAACGAGGAAGGGTTTTTCAAACACAGTCATCTGGCTCAGGTCGGTCAGGGGTTAGGTGCTTACCGGGTATGGACGTGTTTCGTGGCATACCTGACAGAGGAGGAGGTCAAGCATACCAGACTAGTCATCAGTGAGACAGCCCGAATGAACGCATGGCAGGCATTCCAGGACGATCCTCCGTTCATTGACAAGGACGACAGCAAGTTGGATGAAGAGAGCAAAATCATATTCAGGAAGATGGTGGCGGAGGTCGAGTTGGTCAATGAGAGTTCGATGATGGATAGCTATAGGCGAGCGATGCGCGCACGGTTGTTGGAGTGAAATATCATGGGTACGAACACCGAACACCTGATGTTTATGTGTGCATACAATCACGATCACCTATCCTGAGTCTCATTACAGGTATCGATGCCTGTCGTTCTGCACCTCCTCGAAGTACTCGTCATACCTATCCAGCATGCTCTGAATCCATCTCACAGTTGACCTGCAGTTACATGTCGGTTGTCCTGGACTAATGCACTTGCACTGCTCACAACGTGTAGGATCACGTTCAGCTACTTTCAAAGCGTCTACCAGGTGATCACGGCTGTTCTCACGAGATTTCTTCTCTGCCTCTTGTAAGGACTCAGATAGAGCCCCGATCCTCTCCTCATATGATTCAGTGATGCCTTGCAACTGGTTCTGTAGCTCGGCAATCTGCTCGTTGTACTGTTTGATGTTGCGATCAGCCTCGTGACGAAGACACGGATCCACATGTGGGATATCTGGTAGTACTGGATGGCTCATGGTTCAGACAACAGGAGACAAGAAGATATGGGATGGCTGGATGAAGAGTGGTTGGTATACGCATGTTGATCTTACACAGAAATGACTGGATTTCTGTGTGATCTGTGTGAGCTCGGAAGCCGAGCGAGCGCATTCAGAAGTAGGGAAGACATATACACACAATTGGTCTCAGTTCTATCAGCACCTTCGTACTTTGCACATGACCTCTTGATTCTCTGCATCAGTCAGACAAACACATGAACTTCGTTCGCATAGCGTTGTAAATGGCCTCCTGCCTCTCCGCATCACTCAGACGCACACGTGAGTCGATGCACTTTTGGATATATTGACACGCCACACCATCGTACATGGCTCGAAACACACCAAAACTCACGTCCGATCGACCAGCCAACTTTCTCGAACTATCCCATAGTTCACAACATGTTGCACTGTTGATCACACAACTTACCTGAGCCAGTGTGCATTGTAGCACATCGCGGTCGAATCCCATAGCTTCGAGTTCACACAACCCAGTGTACATGTGTTGGTTCAAGAACTCTTCGAATGCAGTTGTCTCGTTCACCAGTGTTGTCCAATCTGTGTGCTGGAACGTGGTAGGAACTGAACCTCTTCTTGTCTTGAGATACGCTATGATCGTATCAAAGATACTGGGTCTTATACACATGCGTGTGAGAGGACAATCGCCTTCAAAGGTGTTTAGGGTGCCTTTGATCAAAGAGCGATTGGTTGACGTCATGTACTCATCCAGCTGAACAATGTACCTGTGGATGTGCTCATCAATCGTCGAGTCTCGTGCGAACGAACTGACCACACCTCCAATGACGGCATCTATGGTCTGGTTCGACATGGTGAGTATGAGGAATGAGGAATGAGGAATGAGGAATGAGGAATGAGTTGTGAGTTGCGTCTGTCTCTCATGTGATCCTGTAATCGTGTGCACCACTCCTCATCATTCATCCATTCACCATGTCCGAACTCCAGCCCCAACCCACCACTGTCAACCCGTACAACCAGTTCATCCCGGCTATCACACGTGAGATCGCGCTGTTAGCACGTCCACACCCGTTCTTCTATGTCGTACACCGTGAAGAAGAAGATGAGGATAGATGGATGTGGACGGTGGAGGCGTTCTTCACCTCGTTCGCAGAGGCGTCACGGTTTCTCCTTGAGAGCACGGATGGGTACAGCAAGATGAAGATGAAGTACGATGAACACACGGCTGAGTGGAGTTGTCGCATCCATCCACAGAGTCGAATGGATCACCCGGAGTATTACATCCACCCGCTCTGTATCTGCGAGAACAATCGGTTCATCTCAGTCGAGTGGATGAACAGTCTCTGTGAAGGATGCGACCAGTTGGAGGTGTTCATATGGCGTATGTATGCAGGCCGATTCTATAACAACACCAATCATGACAGCTTTGCATTCCACACACACTGGAGTCTAGGTATAGAAATAAAACGACGCTTGGGTATAGAACAACATTGGTGTAGTGAGGAAGCATCGTTGTCTCCCCTTGACAGACGCGTTCGAATGTGTTTCCTTAGTCACCTGCATAACGAAGGTGAGGTTGCTCGGGTACGACCACTGATTTCAGAGGCTGAGAAGCTGATGTGCTGGCAATCACTCCAGCAACACCCGCCACAGATCACACGAGATCATCGTGATCTAACGGATGACAAGAGGCTAGTATTGGAACACACGATTCGAGAAGCAGAGGTGGTCAATGAGAGCCCAATGTTGCAGTCGTACAGACGAGCTGTGCGTAAGTACCTGGGTTGTCAGGATGAATAGAACTAGAATCAAACAGTATACACAATATATATTTGCTCACATCAGGATCGACTGGATAGGTTCGACCTCACGAGTTCCACCTGATTTCTCATCTACCAACAGGCTCACCTCGTGCACTCGCCACATCCGAGCCAACTGATACACCATCACCACCACCTCCATACAAGCGACGCGTTCGTACCTCGTACCCCAGGTCATACACCAATCCTTCATCAAGCTCAGGCCATCACTACAAGACGCACGCCACACGTTGATCTGACTCGCACAGACGTTCATCAAACCAGTCATCCCCAAGGTCTTGGCGGTTTCAAAGACCTCAAACACCATCTCTCGAGATGTGGTGCGTAATTGGTATGGAACATTCTTGTGCTTCCATCGGTACGCTTGGCGTTCCAATCTCCGTCTCATTGGTTCGTACATTAACGGCACCTCCATGGTAGATATTCTGTCTCCCTTCTCACGTATCTTGGATGGCAGAGTTGGCCACGTATAGGGTGTGTATCCAGGTATCCTGTGAATATCCACAAGGTTTTGAATCATCCCTTCAACCCGTTCTTGTTCGTGTTGCAGGGTGGTCAAGCCCACGGTTGTCTCGTACTGCAACTTGTCAAAGTGGACAAGGTCACTGATGTACGCCTTCTCAAACGCGCGTTTGTTCTTGTCCACCAGTGGGTTCATCTTGTGGTTGTACGAGTCATCGCCATTCTTATGAGCCATGTACTCGGCGATCCAGGTCAACAGCATACCAGACAGGTGTGTGTGGATCTCGACGATCTCTGCAGACTGGTCTTGTTCCATCTGTTCCTTCCACACCGAACACACGTTCAAACACACACTGGTCAAGGCAATTTGAGTCTCACCATCGGCACTGAACAGTTTCACCAGTCGAATAGATGTTGTCCATTGTGCACCGATGGGTTCGGAGACGATCCGTTCATAGTCCTGGTGGATGAGTTCAGAACATGAAGACGAGCGTTCAGATGCACAGACGGAATCGGAACTGGAGGAAGCGGAGACAGAGTCGATATCCATCCTGTTCACTGTGATGTGGTGGGACTGCTCGATGAAGAATGAGGATCTGGAGGTTGACCATCAAAGACAGCACCTGATGACACAGTAGTGGGTGTGCGACGCCTCTTCCGGGTGGATGGGACACTGTCAACCAAGGTGACAGGCGCTGTCTGATTCAAATGGAAGTTTTGCATGTCCTGTAGCATACCCTGCGTCTCTGTCAGGTCAATCAACAATCCGGCACAGCGCTCCTCACTGGCTTCCAGTTGATCCACAGTGATGTTGTAGTTGTGTTCGAGTTCACTGATCTCGGTGCGCAGAGTGCTTCGCTGGTTCTCTAGTCTCTTGACACGCTCGGTCAACTCATTCACCTTGGTCTGGAGTTCTCGTTCGTGAGCCAGTCCAAAGTCGTTCCGTTTATATCGTTCGGCTTCCCGGAGCACAGACACCATCGATTGCAGGTGGGGTAGTCTGCCTGACCATGGGATTGTAGTGACTAATTGTTGGAGGATCCACTGTAGTCCCGGTGCAAGCATATCGGTTTGACCCTCATCCAACATGGCTGGCTCGCTTGTATCACCACCTGTATATATACTACCCGTGGTGGTGATCCATGTGGTGCTCACCACAGAAAATGTACCATGATTCACCACACCAATACACGCCTCCTGTTCGGACAGCTGTAACCCAGGCGTGGGGTAGGTACGTACTAACCGCTTGCAATCCTGAAAATAGTGCTTGTGAGCGTCGGATGCCACCACTATAGTATGACACAGCTTGCAAGATACATGTATGACCTCACGCAGTTTGTCCGTCACATACACAGGCACGTCGTTGTAGTGTGGACGCTCCTTCCGGCACAGGCCACACTTGTCACGCGGTGCACATAGCATGCAAAACATCTGACGACACTCCTTATGCATAACAGGATCAGAGAGCACCATCAGGCAGATCGGACATGACAGGTGGTTGTTCGGTTGTTCGCATTGCGTGGAGAAGTGGTCGAGCATTTCGAAAGCCATGGTTAAGGAGTAGTAGAGTAGTGGGTGATGGATGTATGATTCATACACTCGACTGATCTTTGTATACCTATGACACACACTCTTCATACACAGACTCCACCCTGTCTTCCATGATGTGGAATCTGATCCATGGATGTGCACACAGGTTCTGGAACGGAATCCTATGGCTTTATCCCACTCGGGAACGTATCTTGGTTGTCCAGTGCCTATATGCAGGAATTATCGTGCTACTGGGTATCATCTTGCCTGTGTCAATGCGAACGTGGGTCACTCCAATTCTCGTGTTGTATGTTATAAACATCGTGATCGCAGTCATCAGATCCGTAGACGTTCAGCATGAAAACATGGGTGAGATCCATGTTCACATTGCTCCACACAGAGCTGGTGCACGTGCTTGGCTCAACCAGCAATCCAAACCCTTAGGCACCCTGATCATCAATTGTCCACGAGATGGCATGTTCATGATAGATGACACGAGGATGGTGTCAGTATCTGAGATGTACGAGACGTGGAGGACAGCGATCAATGTCCGACAATACCTGTGTATGCAATTGCTCGAAGAGGTCATTCCTGTACAAGGTATAAGGCAACTGATCGTCGAGTACGAGAGGATCAGCCGACCCCATGTGTTACGACCTGAACATGTGAATGAGAAAGACGTATTCGAGTTCTGTGCACTCCCGGAGTAGAGAGTGATGTGGTGTCTCCTACAGAATACAAACACACGTGTGTATTCTGTATTCTCTCACCATGACCACCATCGTCTTGAACAATCGCGCACCCGAACAGACGACCATCGAGGTACAAGGAGAGATGGCTCTATACAACCCTCAACCCAATCTCAACCTCTTTCACATGACTCCACCTGTTGTGAACAATCGCCCGAGCATCATTATGAGCTGTCCGAATGACTGTTTGATCCAACTCAGTGATACGGAGTGGATGTATGGATCCGAGATCTACCAGATGGTTCAGGATACCAAAGCGCTCAAGAGATTCACCATCCAACAGATGATTGAACGACACGTAGGCAGTAGCGATGTGCAGAACATCATACTGGACTACATCGAGCACGTGGCACCAGATTTCCCAACACCCACTGCAATGGGTCACAACGGTGGACTGAACATCAACGTGTCGAAGAAGAGCAGTGGAAGCGCGATGTCTTTCATGTGAGTAGATGGGTGGAAGTAGGATCAACCAGGCTCGCTGACACACTCACTCACACTATTTCAGTTGGAATAGTGTGAGTATGAGCACACACTCATTTATCCTGATCTCCTGCTTGTCTATCCATCCATCATGCTCGACATTGCTCAATCCCTTGGTGTGGTGCACCTGTGCATCGTCTTTCTTGGTGTGATCCTGCTGTTCGGACTACTCGGACTATGTTGTCCATCGTTTCAAGAGCCTTACCCACGCATCGTTCAGTACAGCTATCCATCGCATGCAGAGAACCGATGGTTCCTGATGCATGTATCCAAGACGGCGTTAAAGCGCGACTACTACGTGTCGAGCATCTCCAACTTCGTGTCGGCTCGAGGAACCACGCCATCCAAGCTGATGCTCTTACTCATGACCAGCCTGTGCCTGTCTTCTGCGTATATTCAAGGCTTGCTCTGGACACTTGAACGCATTCCGACTGCTACCCTGGTGCTCAGTTTGGTGTCCAGTGTAGGACTAGGCCTGCTCGGGTGGGTGGAGAGTAGTCTCCAATGGGCTCCTTTGCCTGTCGATTACCCCGACCTGGAGTCAGATGTGGACAAGCAACGCATGGAGGATTACTACAAGCAGATGGAGATCACACGGTTGACCGGTGAAGAGGACGCCCAGATCAAGTCGCAGTTTGCCACGCTCCACCTCATTTCGGCATTCACGTTCATCATTGGACAATTCGTGGCTCAGCTCGTCTTGTACACTCATGACCCACACTCGACTATGACGCTCTCCAGCTGTATTGTCGCTGTAGTTGGGATGGGCATGTTCACCTGTTTCAGCCTCCTCCAATGGATTACTGGTGCTAGTGATTCGATGTTACAGGGTGGACGACTGTCTAGCTTTGCGATCGCGAACGTGTCTTGGCTCCAATGCTTCTATTTCCCACAAAATGGAAGCCTACCCCAACC
>Ga0310811_10002320_pt1 | contig 23778 bp, 29 predicted proteins | sample YCmetagenome_FD_207642 | JGI IMG/M metagenome (GOLD analysis project Ga0310811, IMG submission 207642) | Soil microbial communities from experimental microcosm in Duke University, North Carolina, United States - YC | ecosystem: Engineered > Artificial ecosystem > Soil microcosm > Unclassified ... | reverse complement strand
TACCCACAAGACTTTCAAACAATCCTTATTTATTTACATTTACCTTTTTAAAACAAATACCTTTAAAAATTAAGTAAATGAGAAGAATGCTTATTCTACCAGCTTTGTTGCTGGCCGGTAGCAGCCTGATGGCCCAAACCAACAATGCCCTTACGGCTAAAGAAAAAAAAGAAGGCTGGCAGCTACTGTTTGATGGTACAACAACAAAAGGCTGGCACAGCTACCTGAAAACGGAAGCAAGCCCCGCCTGGACAGTTAAAGACGGTACCCTGCAGCTTGATGCGGCGGTAAAAGAGGGCAGAGGCGATATAGTAACTGATAAAGAGTACGAGAACTTCGAATTGTCTATCGACTGGAACATTTCACAAGAAGGCAATAGCGGTATCATCTTCCTGGTGCATGAGGATAAAGCTTACGATGCTACTTATCTTACAGGTCCTGAACATCAGTTACTTGACGATAAAAAGGCTGAAGATAACAAACAGGCAAACCATTTGGCTGCATCTTTGTATGACATGATAGCGCCTGCTAAAGAAGTTGAGAAACCTGCAGGCGAATGGAACCACACAGTTATCAGGTTAAAAAATGGCGAGCTCACTTTTTGGTTGAACGGCACACAAACCGTAAAAACCCATATGTGGGATGATAACTGGAATGCGATGGTTGCCAAAAGTAAATTTAAAGGATGGAAAGCCTTTGGTACGTTCCGTAAAGGGCATATTGCTTTGCAGGACCATGGGCACCATATTGAGTTTAGAAACATAAAAGTGCGTGAGCTTTAAGCACATACGCTGAAACAATAGACATATATTTATACGTATAAAGGCAAGCCGGTAGTACCGCGGTTTGCCTTTACAAATTTTACAACGGATACTCAACACGAATCATTTTGAAAAAGTTATTACTTGTTTTGTTGGTCGCAGGGATTGCATTTAGCGGATGTAAAAAGGATTCGAAATCAAACATTACGCTTAGCCAGGCTGACATTGCCCAGGTAAATACACAATTGAAAGGAACATGGGTGTTTCCCGTTAAGACCTTAACTGTGGTTGATGATGCGGGTAAGCCATTGTTGCCAGGTCAAAACTTACCTGCTGCTGCATTTGCGTTTGACGGCTTAAATACGGTTACAGTCAGGCCCGACCCTACAACTGTTCAAACCGGCACATACGCCTTGTCAGGCACCGAAGATGGTAAATTAAATATCCATGTGGTTTATGCAGATAATACCACCCAGGATTTTAAGATCACTAATCTTACAGGTACTTCACTTACTATAGCTTCATCGGAGCCTTACGTATATTATCACGATGGTGTGTTAACGCCTACGGTTGCAGTAACCAGCACAGCCATGCAAAGACTGAGTTCAGCAGATATTAACGGTCAGCTGGTTCGTGTCGCAGTAACACACGATTCAGCTTACAGCGTAAAAGTATACCTGATACATGGCGGCGCATCTAAATTGGTTGATAGCGTGGTCAACATCAACCATCCTTACCTTTTAGCGGTGCCCGCTCTTGCAGGCGACCAGTTAAAGGTAGATGTATTGGGCAATGTACTGCATACTGCTATCAATGCCTACGTGGATGGCCTGCCAATAACAGGCGATATCAGCGCATCCGGCGAAGAGACCGTGACCACCAACGGATGGATCATCAGTTTTCCTACAAAGTTTCCATAAAATGTTAATAACATTTTTACAATCAGCGTAACTAGTTAATTCATAATTGCGTAGAACTCTCTATTGTGTTTAAATAACACATAATATCAGGCAATCATTTCACTTAATTAATTTTCGCTGTTATGAACTATTTTTATCTGTTTTTAGGAGCTGGCTCTTTCATCGTTTTAATGATCATCATGTATGATATCAGGAACAGGAAGAAAGTTAATGACATTTTAAGACACAATAAAAATGTGCCGCCGCTGTTTATGCTGCGTTCGGCTGAGTTGAAAATTGCAGCCATCAGGTCGGCACTAAATATCCCCGACTACGGTGACACTGAAACCGAACAGGCGAAAGAAGGCCTGATAAAACAGCTGGACAAATTGGTTGCCGGCTATAAAAACCGCGAAATGCCGCTTACTGCATATTATGCCAAACTTGGCTCGCTGCTCATCAGCGTAAACAAGTTCAGGGCCTCAGTAGGTACTCCGGTTGAAGTACATGCCTAATTAGAATTCTATTATCATAATATCAGTTGATTGATTGATTGTAAAGGTTGATTAAGTTTTTACTTTTTCAACCTTTTTCATTTTCCCCACCAAATAAATTATTATTGCAGAAAAACAGCCCGGATGTCTGACGATGCAATAGTAAAACGCTTAAAAGTAATTGTAAAAGATCATGGCGGCCAGCTGGCTTTGGCCAATAGCATCGGTGTCGATCAGGGCTTTATCAGCAAGGTCATCAACCGCAAGCAGGAGGTAAGCTACTATTTGATCAAAAAGCTTTGCTTTCAGCTTAAATACTCACCCGAGTGGCTCATCCTGGGCACAGGTGAAAAGAAGATAGACAAGGCAGATTCTCCCAAGCTGGTTACAGAAATACAAATGCTGCGTACCGAGGTGGATATATTGCATGCGCGTATGCGTGTGTTTGAGCTGCAGCTGAAAGAGTTACAAGGCAACACTGATACCGGGGAGCACAAAGCAGCGGGATAGGGATACCATAAAAATCGCTTATAAAGGGAGGCACCTAAGGAGCCTAAAAAAACTTCTCAATTTTTCTATAAACAGGAAGCTCCTACGGAGCTTGTATAGCTATTGATTCGAGCTTTTAATTCCGTAGGAATACCCTGTTTATAGTAATATAACGAAAGTAGTCTGGCTCCATAGGAGCCTCCAATCAACATCATTTTAAAGCGATTTCCCTGATAAGCATTCTCCATTTCCTTATTTTATCAAAAATCTATAGTTTAGGGTTTCAAAGTAAACCGTATGGCGCTTGCGATATTTCTGGCAGTAATAATCCTGATGATCATTGTCAGTGCGCGTACCATCAAACGTAAGTCGGTTTTTATATGCAAGGGTGATTGCCTTTATTCGGAAATACTCCGCGAAAAGCGCGACATCTGGATCTATCTGCCCAAAACAGAAGATGACCCTGAATTAAAGCAGCACCGATACCCGGTAGTTTATTTGTTTGATGCCGAGGAGCAGTACGCAGGTTTCCGCGAGCTGATGCAAAAAGAAAACCCTGATGGCAGCAAAGTGTTCAGGGACACCATTGTTGTCGGTATACGCAATACCAACCGTAGCCGGGACCTGACGCCAACCCACTCCATTCGCGACTCGAAGGGTAAACGAACCAGGGAGTTCAGACCCTCAGGCGGCGGAGATAATTTTATTGCTTTTATTAAAGATGAACTGTTCCCTTATATAGAGGGAAAATACCCTGTTTCAACTGATCGTATTTTGATGGGGCATTCATTAGGCGGATTGACTACTATAAATATTCTTTTGCATCATCCTGAAATGTTCAATGGATACATTGCCAGTGATCCGAGTATGTGGTGGGACGACAAAATGATGCTGACGGAGGCCCGTGAAATACTGAGCCAGGAAAAGTTTGATGGAAAATGGCTATATTTCAGCATAGCTAATACAACGCCGCCTTTTAAAGATATTGAGCATATCCAAACCGATAAGTCGAACAAAACTAATCATGTTCGATGTATTTTTGAGTTGGGCGATATTCTGCAGCAAAACCCGGGAAATGGTTTGCACTTCAGTTATAAATTCTATGACCAGGATGATCATAATTCTGTCGCAATGAAGACAGCTTATGACGGTATGAAGTTGCTTGAGAAGCTTCCTGCCGGTAATTAATTTATAATTTAATATCCTTTTATTCCTTCCTGAAAATTAGTAGATTAGATATCTATTCCCCTCACAAAAAATTACATACGAATCAATATACCCATCGGTATAATTTATTATATTTGTATATGGGAAAAGCAGAGCGCACACGGGAGTTTATAGTTGAGAAAACTGCTCCCGTATTTAATCGAAAAGGGTATGCCGGTACATCCATGTCCGACCTCACCGAGACAACCGGGCTTACCAAGGGTGCCATTTATGGCAATTTTGAAAATAAGGATGAAGTAGCATTAGCCGCGTTTGACTATAACCTGACGCGGATGAGGCAGCGTGTAATGTCTGTTCAAAGCGAGAACCCTACGGCAATGGGCAAATTGCTGGCTTACGTGAATGTTTACCGCAAAGGACTTTTTAATCCGACACTATCAGCCGGGTGCCCAATCGTAAACGCAGGCGTTGAGGCTGACGATACCCATCCACCGCTTAAGAAAAAGGTGGGTGAGGCGATAAACTCCTGGCACCGCAGTATATCGGCCATTATTCACCAGGGCATACGTTCTGGCGAGATGAAGGAAAATGTTGACGTCTCAGCATTCGCGTCGCTGATGATCGCCATGATAGAGGGAGGGATCACGGTATCCAAAATTTCAGGAGATATCACCTATCTTAATCAAAGCCTGGATCAGTTGGAGAAATTGATCGCCACACAACTCAAAAAATGATCTAAAAATAATAGCCGGACTTTGCGGTCCGGCTATTTCCCCTAATTAATTATTTAAAAGGCATACTATCATTACTGATTGTATGTAGGGATAACAATGCTCGTTTAAAAAAGTTTAATTAGAACGACAAAAAACTGTAAAGTTTTTGGATTTAAGCAGAAAACAGGTTCAGCGTAACTGTTTGGGCACGATCCGGGAATAGTTGACACATTTTGTTTGTTTTCCTTAATTTTGTGGTATGGGAAAAAACAATGATTGCGATATCGCTGTGTCCAATACCTCCAATCTGAAGTTAAAAGGCTTCAACGTATACCAGATTGAGACCGGGGAGAGTAAGCCGCCTGTTTATAGCCGCCGCGATTACTATAAAGTTTGTATCATTCATAATAATTGTATTATCCACTATGCCGATAAAAGTATTGAGCTCAGCGGTCATAACTTGTTTTTTGCGAATCCACATGTTCCGTATTCCGTCGAGTTGTTGTCGCCCAACCAGCTAGGTTATGCCTGCCTCTTTACCGAGGATTTTATGGCTGCTAATGATCGCACCGGCATGTTGCAGGAGTCGCCCATGTTTAAAATAGGTGGTACGCCTGTGTTTCCGTTGAATGCCGACCAGGCTGAGTTTGTTGGTACAGTTTTCAGAAAGATGATAGAAGAAGGAGCAACAGACTATATTTATAAGAACGACCTGATACGCAATTACATCAACCTGATTATTCATGAGGCAATGAAGATGCAGCCTTCGGCCAATTATGTGATGCATAAAAATGCGTCTTCACGTATAACGGCGCTGTTTCTTGAATTGCTGGAAAGACAATTCCCGATTGAAAGTATCGATCGCCCCCTGCGTTTGAAGACCGCCCAGGATTATGCCAATAATCTTTCGGTCCATGTAAATCATTTGAACCGCTCTGTAAGGGAAATTACCGGCAAGCCCACTACCTCTCACATAGCAGACCGGATCATCAGCGAAGCTAAGGCGCTATTGCAACATACTGAGTGGAGCATTGCTGAAATTGCTTATGCATTAGGCTTTGAGTATCCTACTTACTTTAACAATTATTTTAAAAGAATAACGGGCACAGTACCCCGGTCGTTAAGGATAAAAGCTGTTTGAATTTCTTAATCTTTTGTTTGATAATCATTACCATGCCGCTCTGTAAGCGGGTTACTTTTGTATCATATTGTTAATCGCACATCAGCGATGAAATTTTAATTGAAAACAATAATGAAAAAAAGAAAATTAGGTAAAGAACTTGAAGTTTCAGCTATCGGCTTAGGGTGTATGGGTTTAAGCTTTGGATATGGCGCCGCTACAGATAAAAACGATGCTATAAAACTGATCAGGGCAGCATTTGATAAAGGCGTTACTTTTTTTGACACGGCTGAAGCTTACGGTCCGTATGTAAATGAGGAAGTTTTGGGCGAGGCTCTTGAGCCTTTCCGCGACCAGGTGGTTATCGCAACCAAATTTGGTTTTAAAAACGGATCGCCATTTACAGGTGTGGACAGTCGCCCTGAAAATATACGGGCGGTGACGGACGCCTCGTTGAAAAGATTAAAAACTGACCGTATTGATCTGTTGTATCAGCATCGTGTTGATCCGGAAGTGCCTATTGAAGATGTTGCGGGAACAGTTAAAGAGTTGGTCCAGGCAGGCAAAGTAAAATACTTTGGTATGTCAGAGGCTGGTGCGCACACCATCCGCAAAGCTCATGCTGTATTGCCGGTTGCTGCATTGCAAAGTGAGTATTCACTATGGTGGAGAGAGCCTGAAGCCGAAATATTGCCAACGCTGGAAGAACTGGGTATCGGTTTTGTACCATTCAGTCCGCTGGGTAAAGGTTTCCTTACCGGCGTTATTAATGAGAATACCAAGTTTGATAGTAACGACTTCCGTAATATAGTTCCACGCTTTAGTCCGGAGGCCCGCAAAGCTAACCAGGCTATGGTTGACATGATCGGTAAAATAGCAGAACAAAAAGGAGCGACGAACGCCCAGATCGCGCTCGCATGGGTGCTTGCTCAAAAACCATGGATAGTGCCTATTCCGGGTACTACAAAACTGCATCGCCTGGAAGAAAATCTCGGCGCCGCGGATATAACGCTAACAGCTGATGACCTCCGCCAGATTGAAGAAGCTTCTTCAAAGATCACTATTGAAGGTGCCCGTTATCCGCAACAATTGCAGGATAGGGTAGGCAAGTAATCAAATCACTTAGGGTTTTTATATCGCTTAACATTGACCCATCGGGTCTACCGCTTTGTAGAAAAAAACAATAATATATAATTTGCCTCGTAGAGGCTACCCCTAACCGAAAATGCGACGTCTTTGGGCGAAGATGGGTAGCCTCTACGAGGCAAATGGGAGACTTTTTGTTTTCTACGAAGCGGTAGACCCTACGGGTCATTAATTCATTCCAGCTAAGAAGTATAGTCACAATGGCTATGACGGGATTAATCCACCTTCACAAACTTCCCACTTTCATCAAAAATTAAATCCTTTCCTTTTATTTCTGCTTCAAAAAAATGTTTTCCTGAAGCATCAGTTACTTTGCCCGCTTCCTTTATTTTGGCGCCGTTGTAATGTGCCTTTACATAGGTTGCTATTTCTGCTGGTAACTGGCTAACCGGGATAGCGTCTACCTCTTCAACAAATGCGCCGGCAGGCGTAAACTGCACCGAAGTATCTTCTCCCGATTTACCGCCCCAGTTGGCTTCGTAATTTCCTTTCTCTTTCTCCCAGCTCACTTTAGTGGCTTTGGGGTATTTTTTAATCAGCGCTTCTTTAACTGCCGCAGGAACGTCTTTGGTTTTAATATCCTGGGCATAGGTGCTTGCTGCAAAAGCAAAAATTACGGGTAAAATAAATGCTGTTTTTTTCATGATATCTGCGTTTGATTTTTCTCAATTATAAAACAGCAATCTGGAAGAATGCGGGATATTGTTTGGATAAAAACTGAAGACATGTCCAGTGGCAGGTGCAGGATGCAGTAGCAGTAAAAAAGTTAAGGCATAAAAAAAGAGAAAGTTTGGGGCTTTCTCTCTTCTTCTCAATAATTAACTGAACTCATAATTAAATCATAAAGAACGAAGTTTTTGTTTTAGATTGATAATTAAGAATCAATACAAATATAAAGTCTATCGGGTTAACAGACTAATAGTTTTTTATTATTTTAATGCTAATTTTTCAACATTTATATTAAAATACACCATTTTTCGAAAAAAATGTTAATAACTTTTGATTGGGAGGGTAATGAGTGACTAAAAATTTGTTTTTTGGCCTAGTTTTTGATATATTGATAATTTTGATAGGGTGATTTTACTATATTTATATCAATATTGTAATTTACTATAGTGATTTTTATCAAAAATTTATTAACCGAACAGATTGCTGCTCAAATAGCGGTCGCCACGGTCGCAAACGATAAATACGATAACGCCCTCTTTTAGCTCCTTCGCCAGCCTTATAGCTGCCGCTGCTGCACCGCCACTACTCATACCGGCGAAGATGCCTTCAATCTTTGCCAGTTGCCGGGTTGTTTCAACTGCTTCAGGTTCGGCAATATCCATTACACGGTCAACACGCACTGGTTCGAATATTTTAGGGAGATAAGCTTCGGGCCAGCGACGGATGCCCGGAATGCATGATCCTTCGGTTGGCTGGCAACCAACTATCTGTATATCGGGGTTTTGTTCTTTTAAATATCTTGAGCAGCCCATTATGGTGCCGGTGGTGCCCATTGCGCTTACAAAGTGGGTTATTTTGCCTTCCGTATCGCGCCAGATTTCCGGGCCGGTAGTTTTTATATGTGCTTTATAATTATCAGGATTGGCAAACTGGTTCAGGATAAAATATTCACCTGTAGCAGCTTTTTCCTCGGCGTAATCGCGGCAGGCTTCAATACCATCCAGCAAAGTAACTTTGGCCCCAAATGCTTCCATCGCCAGGGTACGTTCTTTCGTAGAGCCTGACGGCAATGCCAATTCTATTTCTAATCCATATATACAAGATATCATGGCCAGGGCAATACCCGTATTCCCGCTGGTAGCTTCAATCAGCTTCATGCCGGGCCTGATATCACCACGCTCAATAGCGCTTCGGATCATGTTCAGGGCCGCGCGGTCCTTAACGCTTCCGCCGGGGTTAGTGCCTTCCAGCTTGGCATAGATGGTTACATTGGGGTTGGGACTGAGTTTTTTTAATTCTACAAGCGGCGTATTGCCGATAAGGTCGATTATTGTGGACATGTTTTTCTTTTGGTTGAATGGTTTATTGAGTTGGATTAAGTTGATTAAGTTGGACTTAGTTGATTAAGTTGGTATTATCGAAGTTATTAACTCAATCAACCTAATCAACCACTTAACTCAATCAACCACCCCACTAATCTTTAATTTTTTCCTTGAGCAAGCTTACCTCGTGTGTATGGTAAACCTTTGAATATGCCGGTACCGATTTAGTAAGCCATACGTTACCGCCGATAATACTACCTTCGCCAATTACGGTACGACCGCCAAGGATAGTTGCTCCCGCATAGATCACCACATTATCCTCAACTGTCGGGTGGCGCTGGGTATGTGCCGGGGTTTTGCTTACGCTTAGTGCACCCAAAGTAACACCCTGGAATAGTTTTACGTGCCGGCCAATAACGCAAGTCTCACCAATTACGACGCCTGTACCGTGGTCAATATGGAAATATTCACCTATTCGAGCAGCAGGGTGAATATCGATCCCGGTTTTTGAGTGGGCATGCTCAGTTAATATACGCGGTATCAGCGCTACGCCCAGTTGATGCAGGGCATGGGCCAGGCGGTAGAATGAAATAGCATAAAAGCCCGGATAGGCCCTTATCACTTCAAATTCGCTTTTTGCAGCAGGGTCGCCATCAAAGGTGGCTTGTATATCGTTATTTAATATGCGGTACAGTTCGGGCAGGCCATTAAAGAATGTTATCGATAGTTGCTCATTCTTTTCATCAAGAGTGCCCCGCGTTGCATTCAGAATATCGTAAAGCATATGCTCCAGCTTTTTGAATTCCGATTCGAGCTGATGCACGTAAGTAAACAAGCGATTGGATTGTTCGGGATATAGCAAACGGATAACCTGCAGTGCCCAGTCCGCTATCTCTTTGTTAGACGGCACAGCGCCGGTGATCTGCTGTTTATCAAGTATATGTTGGTAGAAAGATTTTTCTATAGTCATTTCTGTGTTCTCTTAGCTTCAAAAACGCAACGGCTTGGCGAAACAATTTTAATCAAAAACCAGTTCTGTCGCAGTCTCCTAAATGTCAAAAACGCTGGTTGGAGCAAGAAATTTTGGCAACCCGCATAGGTGAAATAAGGTTTTAAAGGCGAATGTTTTTTGTAATTAAAATTTGCCTTTAAAAACGTTTGGTTGAGCCATAAAGTTACAAATAAATGCAATACCCCGCATGTTCTACCTGCTTAATAGTTGAAATAGGGTGTTTTTACGCGAATGTGGTTTCGGGTTTTACTTTGTTCGGTTTAAAATAGCAAAAACTTTGAGATCATTGAGGTAACAGAATGTCGTTTCATTTGTAGTTACGTGTCGACTCACCCCAAATACACTACGCTGTTCGACCCTCTCTACCGCAAGCGGTAAAGAGGGTTAAGAAAAATAAGATCCCCTCTTTGCGGAGCAGAGAGGGTGGTCGAGCGAAGCAATGACCGGGTGAGTCTATACACGCCATGCTGTTTTAAAACACTGCTGACATAAGGCTGTCACTCGCGCATCGTTACTTTGAATTATAAATCAAAAACAAACACACCATGACAACCATCGAATCATTATTAAAAGAAATGCACCAGGAAGCCGAAACCACCCGTAAAATGCTGGAGCGTATACCTGACGATAAATACGACTGGCAACCACACGAAAAAAGCATGACTGTGCGCCGCCTGGCTACCCATATTGCCGATATCCCATCATGGGTTGAAATAGCAGTTGAAGACGAGGGACTTAATTTTGCTACCACTGGCCATAAAGAACCGGTTATTAATAATACTGCTGAGCTTTTACAGTTTTAGGATGAAAGTGTGCGCAAAGGCGGCGAGGCATTGAGCAAAGCCAATGAAGAAGTATTGAAAGAAGATTGGACATTGGCAAACGGCGAGCAAGTATTGAGCGTGCGCCCTAAAAGTGATGTTATACGCATGGCTTATTGCCAGATAGTACATCACCGCGCACAGCTGGGAGTTTATTTGCGCTTGCTAAATGTTCCTATACCAGGTAGTTATGGTCCGAGTGCTGACGAAATGCCTTTCTAACCAGTTAAATGAATTATAAACAATGAAGCAGGGTAAATTTATCCTGCTTTTTTAGTTTTCCACATTTTACACCCCCTAAAATACCGTGAAAAAACGGGGTGTATCTCATTTTTATTCCTAGTAATTTAGCATTGTGCTGTAGGGGATATCACATTTACTATATATATGGAAACTTGGGATTACTATATTTCCGGTATCTGGAAACACAGGACAGAAGATGTCGAATACATTACCGATGTTTTTCTGCATGATGCAAGCAGCGGTTTTGGCAAAGGCGTAAAAACCAACAAGGATAGCGTAGTGAGCTTACTTAAAGAAGGGGCAAAGATCACCACCATAACCTGGAACTATCACCTGATACAATGGCGCTACGGGGCAAAGGTGGAGTATATAGAAACGGACGGCAGGGTTATATTACGTACAGACCCCAATGCCAGCACGTTTGATGATCTGGAAAGCGCTATACAAATGCAATACCTGGTGGCTGAAGAGCCCGAGCAACTGGAAATAAGAAAATCTGCCGGATAAGTGAATTTGCCGGCTGGGAGTATAAAATATTCCTATCTGAACTTTATCTGTGAATTATAAATTGGTTAATTAGTGGTATGCCGTTCCTGGTAAGAACGGCATTTTTTATTATACAACTTTTCATCATGACTACTGCATTCCTCTGTCAATAACGCAGTTTAGATAATAAATATAAGTGTCTATATAATAGCATGGTATAGAGTAGTAAAATCACCTGCTGAAACATATATAATACTTATCAGTTGTAATAATAACCAACTATTCTACCTGTTATGATTGCCTGTTTACCCCTTGCGGCGGTAATATATATTTTATTGCTATGCCGTCTATCTAACCGCTTACCGCGGATAATGTTGTTAAGTGTTCTGCTTGTTACATTTATTTTTAACAGCGCATCTGCTCAGAAAACTACTACGCATCTTGATACTATCGTACCCGGAAAGGGTACGCCAAAGCAACAGATCAAACAGTTTAAGCAAATAAAAAAGCAGCAGTTAAACGACTCAACCGGGAAAAATGCGCCTGCGAAAAGCCCTCTTGTTGATACGACCGTAAAGAACAAATATGGCGATTTGCTGAATGACGATATAAAATACAATAAAAAATATCCGGCTTGGAAGCCACTGGTTGAAGTAGTTGGAACCAATGTTTTTGTGTGGACGCTTGACAGATATGTGTTGAATGAGCCCTTTTCGCACATTGGTGTAAGTACATGGAAATATAATATCCAAAAGGGGTGGGAGTGGGATGATGACCGTTTTGGTATCAACTTCGTCGGTCACCCATACACAGGATCGTTATATTTTAATGCTGCGCGATCGCAGGGGTATAACTATTTGCAGTCCTTTCCTTACGCTGTGGCAGGCAGCCTGATGTGGGAGTATTTTGGTGAGAATACCCGGCCTTCTTACAACGATGTGATCAATACGCCGGTCAACGGGGCTTTTTTGGGCGAAGTATTTTATCGCGTAAGCTCTAATATTCTGGACGACAGGGTATATGGCGGTAACAGGGCTTTCAGAGAAATAGTAGCCGGCCTTATCGATCCAGTAAGAGGGCTTAACCGACTATTAGAAGGCAAAAGTTTCAGACATACCCGGACGCAGGTATATCAGCAGGAACCGTTGAATGTGACCTTTTCCGCAGGTATGCACAAAATCAACCTGGATAATAAAACTATATTCGGATCCGGGCCGACCAATGCTATGATTAACCTGCAGCTTGATTATGGTAACCCGTTTGAGATACGCAACCGAAAGCCTTTCGATATTTTTAGATTTAAAACGGAGTTTAGCTTTGGCACGGGCAGAAAACTGCTGGATAATATTTTAGGCTACGGGTTGTTATTTGGCAAAAGCACCAATTGGGGGAAGCTGTCTGTGTTATACGGTGCTTTCCAGTATTACGATTACTGGGATAATAAAACCTTCGAGCTAGGGGCATTGGGCTTTGGTGGCGGGTTGATCACCAAATATCCGATAACCAAATCAATTGAGTTGCTTACCAATATCCATATTGCCGGAACGCCACTAGCAGGTAACAGTACCCGGTACGGCCCCGACACCAGCCAGGTGAGGGATTACACCTATAATACCGGAGTCGAGGCAAAATTTGAAACCAGGCTAAACATAGGCAGCGTGGTTAGCGCCTCATTTTCTTACTATTATTATATCCTGCATACGTTTGATGGTCCGCCGGGTAATAATTATGTAGCAATATTGAGGCCCCGTATTGATGTTCGTGTTTACAAAAACCTAAGCATTGGTTTTGAACACTTTCAATATTATGACGACCGGTACCTGAAGAATTATCCTGCTGTATTTTCAGACAGGACGGAGCAAAAGATATTCCTGACCTACTTCTTTAAAGATTCGCAACGTAAGGAGGAGTATAATGCCTATTAGGTGAGCTGCTTTGTAAGTCAAGCAAATCGCCTATTTACTCACCCCGACTACGCTGCGCTGGTCGACCCTCTCTATGGCTAGCCATAAAGAGGGTGAAGAAATAAATAAAAATAAAACACTCTTTGCGCGAAGCGGAGAGAGGGTGGTCGAGCGTAGCAATGACCGGGTGAGTCAACACGTAATATGGTTAGACCCCGAGGTTTTAAATTATCACCGCTTCTTATCAGTTACAATAAATATGATACCCACTACAAGAAGCACTCCGCCCAAATATGGCGGCCATGTAACCTGTTGCTTCTTATCTACCGATACTGATAAAGGCCCAAGATCTACCACCTTTTCCTTTTTGGTAAAAGATACACCCGTCCAGATGAGCATTGCTGCTCCGGCGATGATCAAAATAATGCCAAGGTTTCTCTTCATTGATAAGTTTGTTTAAGTGTATTAAGCAAGCTGCTAATATCCAATTGTATATTCATATTTTCCGGCCTCAAAAGCGCCTTTATAGTTCTGATAATGGCATAAATTTTCGGAATCTACGCCATTTTTCCGGGTTTAAACCTACATAAAAATACCGTTAAAACACGGGTTTCATGGTGTTATAATATGCCTTAAGTTTGTATTAATAACACCAATATCATATTGTAACTATGACTTCTTTTACTACGCGTTCTAACAGAGATTTGAAAAAGGCATCAGATTATTTTCAAAAAATGCACAGTGAGCTCGGCATCGAAAAATACAAACTGGCCAAATACCAGGAATTATTTAACCTGGCGAGTTTCCAGGCCATGCATGATGCTGATCTGGCTTATTTTAGTGTTTATCAGAAATGTTCAGAACATTCAAGCTCCAAAGAGGACTTGTTGAATTGCCTTGAGCAGGAAGAAATATTTCTGTCCAAGCATCCGGATGCATTTAACCAAGCTATTTTTAGGAAACATGCACTGAACGCGATAAGCGAAGTAAAGGAACACCTGGAGACAGGACAGTTAGATTATTTATACTATCAATAGATCGCGACCTATTCTACCCTACATATTTAACACCTGTGAAAAAAATACTTTTAAATTAACTAAAACAAATCTTTGGTTAATTTATTAATTATAAGTCATAAGACATCTACCTATGCGAAAACTTGTATTTATCGACGATGATCCGATCGATCACTTCCTTATGAAGCATATTCTTCGGGGGAAAAACTACTTCGACACGACCACCTACACCATTTACGGTTCGCTGGTTCTTGACTATATCGAAGAACACAAATCAGATCCTGAAAAACTTCCTGACATGATTTTCGTCGATCTGAACATGCCTTTGTTCAGCGGCTGGGATTTTTTGAAACGCATGGAGCAGATGCAGAACGAAATATCAAAGGATATACCTGTTTTTGTGATATCATCGTCCCTGCGCCCTGATGACATGGCCACATCATCAAAATATTCATTTGTGCAGGACTTTATAAGCAAGCCGGTAAACAGCGAAGAAATTGAGCGTATTGTGAATTCTCAGAGCGTTACAGGCTCCTGAACACTGTCGCTGTGTTCTTTTAATTCATCAACCCGTTTGTTGGTTTTGATGAGCATTTCGTCGAGTTCGCCGGTGCATTGCTCCATCATGCCAATATACTGCCTGCGTTCCAATTCGCTTTGGCTATCTTTAGTTAATTGAATGAGGCTGATGACGGAGCACAGCGACTTGCGTACTTCATGTGAATTTAACCAGGCAATCTCGTGTAAGGCTGCATTTTGTGCTTTAATGCGTTCTTCTTTAATTACCGAATCGGTGATGTTGGTTGCCATTACCAGGCGGCAATCGTTGCCCTCAAAATTAAGATCGCTGGTAAAAATGGATGCATATATAAACTCGCCTTTTTTTGATTTATGTTTCCACACGCCCTGGTCACTCAGTCCATGCGGAACATTTTTAGAGTTGCTTATGAACGCTTCTGCTTCTTTTTCTGGGCGAATATCCATGACCCGCATCGACAGGAATTCCGACTCGCTGTAGCCATACATCCTGGTTGCGGCCTTATTTACCTTCACAAAACGAAAGTTGTCTGTGCGGAAAATCCATAGCGGACTGGGGTTCCGTTCAAACAAATTGCGGTATTGCTCTTCGGAAAGTAATATATGCTTTTGCTGCTTCCTGATCTGGAAATATAAAACTATGGCGGCTATCGCTACAAAGCCGAGGTGGTTAAGGCTTCTTACAATCTCGCGCCCGGAAGGACTAAGAAATCGATCTAAGCTGGCCAGCAAAGGGTGACTGTACAATGCCCATAATATGCCCACAATTAAAAAACCAACAGGGATCTTAAACAGTCTGAAATTCATGTTTACTGGGATGAGGCGGCTAAAGAAAACAATAATTGTTTATTGTCATTTTTACGGTTTAATATTCCAAATAGTTATACAAAGGCGATTTTATTATGTAAAGGCTTTGTTACTGGTAGATAGGTGCTGGCAACAAAAAAGCCCACCAGTTCTTGGTGAGCTTTTACACAATATTTATTTGTCAATGACAATTATGGCTGAGGGACCGCTATTATCCTGCTGGCGATAGAGTAATCTGATCCATTGCCATGAAGTTTGGTAGCTACCCCGTTTTTCCAAACATAACTTTCAGACTGTTGCGTAGTTGCATTCCCTACGGTACTAAGGATGTAAACGTCGCTACCGTATAAACTTATTCCGTTTGCATAATTTCTTTGCGGATTATCTTCTATCGACGAAGGGGCTACCAACGTAGCTTCTGAGGTCCCTTTCCAATACACTGCTGATGTACCGTTCGCGCCATCAGGCGCCATTCCTACTGCATATACATCTGTACCGTTTGCTGCTATGTCCTGGATATCGGACTCGCCGGGCACTATGCCGTTGCCGGGCTGCGGACCTGTGGCGCCTGTGCCAAATTGCGTGTATGCGCCGTTTTTCCAATAAATAGCGGCGCCGTTTAATGTTTGTCCGCCTACATAAATATCGTTTCCAGATATGGCTATTGATTTGGCCCAGAAACCTCCGGGTAATACTACCTGCGTACCATTTTTCCAGTATACAGACTGCCCGGTTGCGTCGTTCTTCGTGGTTCCGGTTATATAAACATCAGTGCCGTTTATTGCTATCGCTTCTGCTATAAAACCGTTAGGTAAAATGGTTAACACGTTGTTTTTCCAGTAAGTGGCACGCGATATATTGTTATCGTCCAGGGAACTACCTACCACATATACGTCATTTCCACTAACGGCTATACCAAATGCATCCTGATTACTACCATTTAGTTTTGTAGCAACACCATTTTTCCATACTACATTATAACTGGAACCTCCGCCAGCCGGAAAAACCGTACCTAAAACATAAACATCACTGCCTTGTACCGCTATACCACTGGCGAAAGACATCCCTGCGGTATCGCCTAAAATGGTAAGCGCGTTGTTTTTCCAGAATGCCGCTACCGGACGGGTAGCTTTCACTTCGCCGGCGACATAAATGTCTGCGGGTTTATCTGTTATGTCTTTATTAGATGGACCGTTAGCCTTTTCTTTTTTGCAGGAAACTGCAAAAAAAGCCAGGCCGAGAGCGATAATGGATAGGTATTTAATTTTCATTGTTTGGGTGGTTTAAGTTTACAAAAACCATTACGTGCGGATGGGCAGTAGTGTTACATTTCAACTAAAAATTTTTTAGTTGAAGCCTGCGATTGACAATGGTGAATAATCTATGCTTTTTAGAATTACTTCGCACATTCCTGCAGTGCACCGTCAGACTTAACGCCCACAGGCCCGGTAGCCACCTCGCTTTTGGTTTTACGATATTTAGAAAGATTGATAAGCAGTACGCTGCCCAGGATAATGATCAAACCTGTTATTTGGAGTAATGATACATGCTCGCCAGCAAAGAACATTCCGAGGATTACCGCTATCACGGGATTTACATAAGCATAAGTGCTAACCTGGGTGGCCGGACGTACCTGCAATAGCCATACATAGGCGCTGTAAGCAGCAATCGACCCAAATACGATCAAATAACCTAAGGCTCCCCATGCTTTTAATGGTACTTGCGAGAGATCAAGATGATCAAATTCATGGTCGAGCCAACTACCGGGGAGAAAAAGTAAACCAGCAATGATCATTTGCCAGGCTACATTTACTGCACCTGAGCCTTCGGCAGGGTGATGTTTAGCGTATAAAGAGCCTGACGACCAGGATATCGAACCCAATATCAGCAATAGCATTCCGGGAAGTTTAGATGCTACCGAACCACCTGCAAATATCGTATCCAGTTGTTCGCCAAATAACAGGATGACCCCGGCAAAACCAACGATAAGACCTGCTATTGTTGATTTACTTTTGAAATTTATACCCCAGCTCTGCTTATCCAGCAATACAAACCAAATTGGCGCAGCCGATACCAAAATGGCCACCATGGCGCTGGGCAATTTTTGTTCAACCCATATTACGGCGCCGTTGCCACCACATAACAATAGTATGCCGGTTACTGCTGTCGGTACAATGCTTTTGCGATTAAATAGCTTCTCACCCTTTATTGCACACCAAGTCAATAACAACAACCCCGCCGTGACAAATCGCATAGCACCCATCAGCAGGGGCGGAATGCCGTGAATTGCCATCTGAATAAAAAAGTAGGTAGATCCCCATACAATATAAACAGTTGCAAAGGCTATGATCACTAATAAGGGCGAGGCAGATTTGTTGGTAGCTGGTGTCATAAGTTCTTAGTTTTCGGGTATTACTAATTGTTGTTGCTCTTTCACAGTTTCCAGTACGATGGTAGTACGTGTACTCAGCAGGTTGGGTATCTGGCTAAAGTTGTTGCGCATTAATTGCACCAGGGTTGATGAATCGTACGTGCGCACTTTTACAAGGTAGCAATCGTCGCCTGCTATGTGATGTACTTCCTGTACTTCGGGTATTTTTGACAAGGCCTCAGCTGTATCTGTACAACCTGGTCCGTCGCTTGCCTTCAGAAAAATAAAGGCCAGCATTTTTTGCTGCAGCGCTGCCGGGTTGATGCGGGTGGTATATTGTTGTATCACGCCTTTTTGCTCCAGCTTTTTTACACGCTCCAATACTCCGGATGGCGCCATACCCAACTCACGGGCCATATCGGCGTTGCTGATCCGGGCATTTTCCTGCATTAGCCGGAGAATATTCAGGTCAACCTTATCGAGTAGTAATTCTGTTTCAACTATCATACAGTAAATTTACTTGTATTTTGAATATAATTCAAAATAATGTTTTAAAAAATGAATTTAATTCGACAAAAGTATCATTTGTGTGTTTAAACGTGTAAATTGTAATATTGGTCAGAATGGAGCTGGCAACGTTAATCATGCATCAACTAAATGTTTAATATTTTGTATATTAGATTAAATATTAGAACCGATTATGAAAAGGACAGGGTTAGTTATTATAGGCTTGGCAGTGATGATGCTTTTGGGTTGCAGTAAATCGAAAACTCCAGCGCCTGTCCCGATTCCGCAAACACCAACAAGTCCCAAAACGGCTCCAGATAATTACGCCAAAACGTATTCAGACGGCACCAGTCTTTTTGCGTTGTGGAAACCCATATCCGGGTATACTTCTATTTATAATCAATATGGTGTGCTTCTGGGGGTGGATAAAATACCGGCACAATCGTTAAGCCAAATACAATTTATTGATGCTACACATTTTAAAGAGACCAGCTATTCGGGTATAATCACTTCAGGAAACTACAGTCTTGATGTGTCAGATACCACCCACTATATCAAGTTTATAACCGACGAAGGATATAACAATTATGGGATTGACACCTTGGTATCAAAAGGGCTGGCCATTTCTCAAATCATCAAATACCAGGCCGGAACACTTTATAATCTGAACGGCACTAATTACTCTGTTTACGAATTGGTGCTGCATTTCAACTTCAATCAATAGGGGCATTTTTGCAATATTTTTTACTTCTCTTTTAAACCTTCGTTAACCGGGGCAGTCATAATAATAAATAGCAGATAAATTTATTAACCTGCTGATAACCATTTTATTAATTAAAGATATTGCCTTATGGAAACCTTGAAAAACCTCAGAGATGATTTACACCATGTGTTTATTGATGGTGACGCTAAAAGTCAGCAATTGGCCCGCGTGCTTGTGTTATTAGATATCCCTTTAATGTTTGTAGTGTTGCTGGTTTGTCACTTTGTTTAATGACATACAGGCATCTGACAACAATAACTAAGAAATGATGTTATACAGATAACATCATTTACCATTATGGATACCTTAAAACAGACCATATCAAATATCAGGCTCAGCTTTGACGATCTGCAGCAGGATACTTTCAGGAAAATATTCACCAATATCGATCAGCTTGGTATTAAACAGGGAGTTGACAAACTGGGACTGGATCGATTTATAGAGCAATGTGCGCGTCTATCCGCCACTACCGGAGTTATCTCAGGCGGTGGCGGAGCGCTCACAATGGCCATAGGCATCCCGTTCGACCTGATCAATATGATTACGCAGCAGATCAGGGTGACTCTGGGCATCATGTATTATAACCGCGGCACTTATCATATCACTTTTGATGAGTTCGTTTCCATCATGGCGGCGGCAATGCAGGTAGAAGCCGGAATTGTGATCACTAAAAATATATTGGAACGAGGATCTGAGCGCATATTATTACGCCTCGGATCAAAAACTGCTGCACGGTTGATCCCCGTTGTAGGAGCAGTAATCAGCGGTACCACCAATTACTTATTCATCAAACGTATGGCTGAATCGGTGAAAAGGCTGCAACCGAGATTTCAGCCGTTGACGGTGCATTTGGATTGAGAACAGTGGAATAGGTTTATTGGTGACAACACCAATAAAGGAGTGGGATTTTTGAACTAGTGTGCCTTAAGTTGATGCCCTGAAAGCGTTGTAATAAAAAGAGGTAGAGCTATTATTCCGATTATAATTATCAATAATATAATTATTATACCGATAACGCCTTTATTCATTTTATTGGGATTTCAAAACTAATATAGAAAAAACACCTCACGTTGTTACGTTGTCCGAAGTTTGTAACTTCGGACTATTATGCATGTAGTCTTAGACTACATTTTAGGTATTCGAAGTCACAGACTTCGAACAGCATTGGTGACAACAGGAGACTATATACGTGTTAGACCAAAATGGTGACGTGTTTACTTTTTTAAACTGCGTTTATGTACTACAAAACCAATCAGTATGAATGCGTTTAAAAATGAAAAAAACATGAGCATTATTAATTCAAGACTTGCATGGCCAAATTCTATGTAAGCTATTTGATTATCACGTAAGTAGTAATGAAGTTGATTTACTGATTCGAAATAAAAGTATGTAAGTACTAAATAAATTACAACCGATGAAATGAACCAATTTTGGGTTAGTGAAACAGATATTTTATAAAAAATAAATGATAATGTTAGAAATACGATATATACTATAAGGCTCGCTAATTCTCCGCTTATGTCGAGGACTCCGTCTATTTTTGTCATAAACTTTTGCCCTTGTTGGTGTTGTCACCAACAAGTCACTATATATTGTTAATACTCCGCCGCCTCCTCATCCACATAACACCACAACCATCTTTCTCCCGGCTCCGCAGAAATAACTACCGGGTGACCAGCTTCGCGGGCATGTTGAGAAGCATGTTTGGCCGGCGAGCTATCGCAGCATAAAGTAATACCGCAAGTTTGGCAGGTACGCAGGTGCACCCAATGACCGCCGTGTTTTATGCACTCATCACATACATACGCCTCAGCGTGCTTTAGTTTTTTGATGGCACTCAGGTGCTCGCAAGGTTGATCTTCCATAGGATTGATTGAGTATTAAAAATAATAAAATAACCATGTCATTTCGAACGATAGAGAGAAATCTTATACTCCTTGCAAAGTCTGCGAGTCGCTTGTATAAGATTTCTCCTCGCGCCGTCTACACAGGCCGTTGGCTCGTTTGAAATGACAAGTGGTGGAAAGGTCTTACACCTCCGCCAAATACTTATGCACAAAGCTTATCGCCATTGAGCCTTCGCCTACGGCGGATGCCACACGGTTCATCGCCCCGGCACGAACATCGCCTGCTGCAAATACGCCCGGACAACTGGTCTCCAATAAGTAAGGATCACGTTTAAGCTTCCATATCTTTTTGAAATGATCGTAAGCAGACAGGTCGCGGCCGGTTTCAATAAATTCCTTATTGTTTTTAATGATATCGAGCTTTATCCAATCGGTAAAAGGTTTGGCGCCGATGAAAATATACAAAGCATTTGCATCGTAATCCTTCTTCTCCTGTGTTTTTACATTGAGCAAAGTCAGCTTTTCGAGATGGTCATTGCCGCAAGCTTCGCATACCTCGGTATTAGGAAGTACTTCAATGTTCGGCGAGTTTTTGATCTGATCGATCAGATAAGCTGACATCGTTGCTGTCAGATCTTCGCGACGGATGATGATAAACACCTGTCTGGCAAATTTCGACAAATACATCGCTGCCTGTCCAGCTGAATTGCCTCCGCCGATGACGAACACATCCTTATCCTTGCAAGCGCTGGCTTCGGTAGTTGCAGCGCCATAGTAAACACCTGCTCCCGTGAAATTATCCACTCCCTGTACTTCCAGCTTGCGATAATCTACACCAGTGGTTATCACCACAGCACGACTCATAATATGTGGCCCGTCATCAAGAATGATCTTTTTATAACCGTCTTTTTCACGAATATCATTCACTGAGTGTGGTGAAAGAAATTGAGCTCCTAAGCGAGTAGCCTGGCTTATGGCACGGCGGGTCAGATCAGATCCGCTTAAACCTGCCGGGAAGCCGAGGTAGTTTTCGATACGTGAGCTGGTCCCGGCCTGACCGCCTGGTGCACGACGCTCGATCAGCAAGGTTTTCAAACCTTCTGATGATCCATACACTGCTGCTGCCAATCCCGCCGGACCTGCCCCGATAATCACCACATCATAGATATCGTTCTCGATCTCTGGTTTTAAACCGGCTTTCTCAGCTATTTGACGTATGGTCGGCTGACAGGCACATTCACCGCTTTCAAAAACGATCACAGGCAGAGCACTTCTGTCGAGATTATTTGACTCGAGTAATGATTTCGCCTCCGGATTGCTTTCGATATCAAACCAACGGTAGGGGATAAGATTCCCGGCCAGGTAATCCTTTATCTCATGTGATTTTGGATTGTATTGATAACCAATAAGCTTGATGCCTTTAAAGTCTGGGGTGTAATGACTCTGCCAGTCTTCCAGCAAGTCATTGATCACCGGGTATAATTTTTCTTCAGGCGGATTCCATGGCTTTGTCAGATAGTAATCAAGCTGAACCACATTAATAGCCTTGATGGCAGCCACCGTATCCGAATAGGCGGTAAGCAGCACACGTTTGGCATCAGGATATATTTTTATGGCTTTTTGCAGAAAATCTACCCCTTCCATTTCGGGCATGCGCTGATCGACCAGGAACATAGCCACCGGGTCGCCGGAGTTTTTCATCTCCACAAGCGCTTCCAATGCCTCGTTTGCTGAGGTTGTGCTAATGATCTTGTATTCCGAATTATAATGCGATTTCAGGTCGCGGTTTATCGCTCGCGAAACCTGGGGGTCGTCATCTATAGAAAATATTATGGGTTTGATCATGGTAGTGTCTTGGTTAATTAAGTTAGACTATTTGTATTGGTTGCAGATGTAAGAAGTTGTACTAGTTAGACTGATCGTATTGGTAAATGTTTCAAACTACTTCAACCAATACAACCTTTACAACCACTTCAACCATACAACAATTATCCATCAATCGGGAAGCATACCCTAAATTCGGTGCGCCCCGGTTCTGAAATTACTTTTATCGATCCGTTATGTTGCCGCACAATACGCTGCACCACTTCTAATCCCATACCAGTGCCTTTTCCCATCTCCTTGGTGGTAAAAAACGGATCAAATATGCGCGATTGGATTTCCTCGGGTATGCCCGGTCCATCATCAATAATGCTAACCTGCACAAATTCCCGGTCCCTTTCAGTTTTTATGGTCAGTGTGCCTTTTCCCCTTGATTCCATGGCATCCAGTGCGTTGTCTATCAGGTTGGTCCATACCTGGTTCAGCTCGCCTATTTGTGCCTTGACAGGCGGCAGCGTCTCGTCAAATTCCTTCACCACGGTAATATTCCCTTTTTTGATCTTATAGATCAACATCTGGAAAGTATTTTTTATACCGATACGGATATCTGCATACTGCTTTTCCTGGCCCTGGTCCATGTGGGTATAAGTTTTCACCGAGTTGACCAGCGTAGCGATACGACGGGCCGATTCGCCTATATCCTGTACCATTCGGTCAGTGACGAGCAGGGTATTCATCCAGTTAAAAACTGGTCCGAGGAATTGTTTTGGAATATGATGACTAAAGGACTCTACATCAGATGGCTCAATCCCAAATTCAGCAAAGTTTTCGGGCAGTTCCGGAAGGTATTGCATTCCCAATTC
>Ga0310811_10002319_pt1 | contig 23779 bp, 13 predicted proteins | sample YCmetagenome_FD_207642 | JGI IMG/M metagenome (GOLD analysis project Ga0310811, IMG submission 207642) | Soil microbial communities from experimental microcosm in Duke University, North Carolina, United States - YC | ecosystem: Engineered > Artificial ecosystem > Soil microcosm > Unclassified ... | reverse complement strand
ATTGAGCGTATCATTCGCAATTACACGAAGAATATAACCGTAGGCGTTGCGAAGTCTTTGAAGAGCCAGATCAAACTCAAGGTCAAAGTCTTTATTAATAGAGTAAGCATTATCCGGATTGAGGTCAAGTCCTGTTCGGTGATCCTTTGTTACTTCATGCGAAGCAAAAGCAAGTCCGTAGTTAAGATTACTTCCAGGGGATTGGGCATGCAGTGCCCCAAGCGAGACAAGGAAAACTATTGAATAGAGAACACTCCGCATATCTGATTCGCAACTCGCCGCGCCACATTTTTTGTATCAATATTACTTATAAAAAATGAAAAGTAGATTTAATAAATCGCCTGAATTTATTCGTTAAGCGGATATTAATCCGTTTTTAAGAACCTGACCCTAGGTTTGTGTCATTAAATAAAATTACAATAAAGATGCGCAAATCGTTTTGGGTAATGGTCCTGCTTCTTTCAGGATTTATATACTGTTCTGCACAGGTGAGCAAACTCGACCTGGTTAATCCATTTATTGGTACGGGTGGTCATGGCCATACCTTTCCGGGAGCAACCGTTCCGTACGGCATGGTACAGTTAAGTCCGGATACCCGGTTAAATGGTTGGGATGCCTGTTCCGGTTATCATGCTTCAGATCAGGCAATACTTGGATTTTCGCACACACATCTTAGCGGTACGGGCATTGGTGATTACGGAGATATACTATTTATGCCTACTACGGGCAAGCAGGAATTAACTCAGGGTACATCAGAGAAACCCAATACAGGTTATGCATCGCTTAAAGTACAAGGATCTGAATCAGCCTCTCCCGGTTATTATACGGTGCGACTTAAAGATTATGATGTTAAAGCAGAGCTCACCACAACTACACATGCAGGGTTTCATCGATATACATTTCCTGCAGGTGCAAAAGATGCCGGCGTTATTGTTGACGTAGGTCATACACTTCAAAGCCATCTGAATCAAGTGAACCAGATCGAGATCATTAATGATCATGAGATCCGTGGATATAAATTAACGAAGGGCTGGGCACGCGAGCAGCACATTTATTTTTATGCTGTGTTCTCAGAGCCTTTCTCATACAAGCTGGCGAATGGAAAAACTTTTGCAGCAAACGGAATTCAGAGCATTAATAAAGTGGGAGCAAAAGCGTTGCTGAAATTTAATCAGCATTCCGGACATGAAGTTCTGGTGAAGGTTGGGATCTCATCAGTGGATTATGCTGGTGCAAAGAATAATGTGATGCAGGAAATTTCAGATTGGAATTTCGAAAAGATAAAAGATGATGCCGCAAAGCAATGGAGCACATGGTTGAATCGTGTTGACCTGAAGGGTGGTACTGTTGATCAGCAGAAAATTTTTTACACGGCATTGTATCATACCGCAATCAGTCCGAATGTGTTCACCGATGTGGATGGAAGATATCGTGGTATGGATAAAAAAATCCATCAATCATCTAATGGATCGGGTAACTATACTGTCTTTTCATTGTGGGATACTTTCAGAGCATTCCACCCACTCATGACAATCATCAATCCATCCATGAATGAAGCGTGGATTCGTTCGATGATAAAAAAATATGAAGAGAGTGGAGCGCTGCCGATGTGGGAACTTGCTTCCAACGAAACGGGCACGATGATTGGCTACAATTCAGTTCCTGTAATTGTAGATGCTTATATGAAAGGCTACAGAAATTTTGATGTAGACAAAGCATATAAAGCCATTGTACATGCATCTACCTATGATACTTCTCTTGTGTTTTCAGATGATGAGGTGAAACATGGTATTATGCCAAAAGCAAAATATTATAATGAGACGTTGGAATTTATTCCGTCAGACAAAGAAAATGAATCGGTATCCAAGGCGCTGGAGTTTGCTTACAATGACTGGTGTATTTCTCAAATGGCAAAGGCACTTGGAAAAGATGATGATTACAAGAAATTCAGTGAGCGGTCAAAACGTTACGTTCGTTACTTCGATGCAAAGACTGGTTTCATGCGTGGTGTTAATGCAGACGGTAGCTGGAAGTCACCATTCAACCCGCGATTCTCCAATCATCGCAAGGATGAATATGTTGAAGGAAATTCATGGCAATGGTCATGGTTTGTGCCACATGATATTCCGGGGTTGATTGCATTGCATGGAGGGAGAGAGCAATTCCTGAATAAACTTGACAGTCTTTTCCAAGAGAGCTCTGTGGTAGACGGAACAAATTCATCAGCAGATATTTCAGGATTGATCGGGCAATACGCGCATGGCAATGAACCGAGTCATCACATTACCTATCTCTATACGCATGCAGGGCAACCATGGAAAACACAAGAACTTGTCGACTCCATTCTTCATACTTTATATCACAATGATGTGAATGGATTGTCTGGCAATGAAGACTGTGGACAAATGTCTGCGTGGTTTATTCTTAGTAGTCTCGGCATTTACCAGGTGAGTCCGGGAAATCCTGTCTATACACTGGGAAGACCTTTATTTGATGAAGCCACTATTCACCTTGAAAGTGGAAAGAATTTTACTATACGGACAATCAATAACAGCAGTGCGAACAAGTATGTCTCAGAAGTAAAACTGAATGGAGTGGCGTTGCCGCAACCCTTCATTACTTACGCTGAAATTATGTCGGGAGGAATGCTGGAGTTTACCATGAGTGCCACACCTCAGAAGAAATAATATTAGAGGAATGTTGCGGAAAGCAGTGAAGGATTTTTCAAAACTTGAGAAAGAAGCATTGATTGAGTTGCTGCTGAAAAACCAGGATACTATTGAAAAGAAAAGATATCAATTGCGCATGACTCGCGATAAGCTGAGTTCAGCCCGAAAGCGCATGCGAAAGATGCAAGACATCATTCTTTATCAACGCCAGCGCATACTGGAACGATAAAGAAATGGTGTTTGGTTTGGTGAATGAATGCTGTGCAGAAATGCGCGGCATTCTTTTTTGATCAGAATAATTAAATCAAAAATTCCGGAATGATCTGACATGAGAATACATGTCTTGAGAAAACAAAACGTTGATAAAAATGAAAATACTAAAATTGATTGGTGCGTTGTGTTTGTTATTGATGTTGTGCTGTGCATATCATAATGAAGTGGCGTCAGGTCCAAAACAGCGTAATGCAACAGATGTGATAGTGGATGATCCGAATGCGATGTACCCGTCATACAACAAACTGGTTATGGCTGGCTACCAGGGATGGCATGCAGCCATGGGTGATGAATCAAATCGCGGATGGTATCACTATCAGAAAAATGGTTGCGGTTTTTTTCCAGGATGTACCAACGTTGACCTATGGCCTGACATGACAGAATATGAAGTCAAATATAAAACTCCGTTCAAGTACCCTGATGGAGCCAACGCCTATGTATACAGTCCATATGATGAGTCAACTGTAGATCTGCATTTTAAATGGATAAAAGATTATGGTCTTGATGGTGTACACATGCAGCGTTTTGTTGGTGAGATCAAACCACCGGATACAAAGGGTAAAAGACATTTTAATAAAGTACTTGCCAACGCACTTAAGGCTGCCAAAAAGTATGACCGTGCCATCAGCGTGATGTATGATCTTAGTGGCTGTTCATCTTCAGATGTAGCATACCTTGAAACAGACTGGAATGAATTAGTTGAATCGTTTCATCTGTTAGACAGCAAGGTGAATCCGACGTACCTGCAGCACAATGGAAAACCACTGGTGACCATCTGGGGAGTGGGCTTTAATGATAAACGAAATTATACAATTGCAGACGTAAACAAACTCGTTGATAATCTTCTTGCTACTAAGAAAGTATCGATCATGCTCGGTGTTCCTTATTACTGGAGAACATTTGGCAACGATACACAGAAAGATACCTTGCTGCATGCATTGATCAAAAAAGTAGACATCATTATGCCGTGGGCTGTTGGCCGCTTTAATATCACTGGATACAAGCCGAACAATGTAGCAGAAGACATCAGTTGGTGTAAGGCTAACGGTGTTGATTATGTGCCATTGGTCTTTCCTGGTTTCAGCTGGGCAAACATGCACAATAATCCAGGTATCTATAATGCCATTCCAAGACTGGAAGGAAATTTTCTCTGGAAGCAAATTGCAGGAGCAAAAACAGTAGGTGCAACATCACTCTACGTAGCCATGTTCGATGAAATAGATGAAGGCACAGCCATTTACAAAGTAAGTAATGAAAATAATGTTCCACTCAATGGCGACTCCGGATTGAAGTTCGTTGGCGTTGAAAAAGATCTTGATACAGATTATTACCTATGGCTCATCGGGCAGGGGGCCAACTGGTTTCATGGTAACGGAACCTATGGTAGCACAAAACCTGCGCGTAAGTAACATCTTGAATATTTTTTTGATGGATACCCTCAATTGATTTTAAAATATGATTCTCTAACCTGATTATTTATGACTACACCCATACGATTAGTTTGCGTTTTGATTTTGCTCCTGATGTTCAATAGAAGTGATGCTCAAAGTCATCACGGAAAAACAGGAACGTATGCTTCTTACAAAGGCTTGGTTATGGCAGGCTACCAGGGATGGTTTCGCACACCTGGTGATGGAACTGGAAACGGTTTTGTTCACTATGGACGAAATGGAAAATTTGAAGACGGGAATTCAACAGTCGATTTCTGGCCGGATGTTTCTGAATATGAAAAAACGTATGAGACTTCTTTTAAACGGTCTGATGGGTCGAATGAAAAAGTATTCAGCTCAGTAGATAAAAGCACTACCGATCTTCATTTTAAATGGATGAAGCAATATGGTGTAGATGGCGTTTTCGTTCAACGTTTCTTTGATCTAACGCGTGACTACAAGAATTCATCCAAGTCGGCAGATGTGATTTTACAGAATGCCCTGAACGCGGCCATCAAATATGACCGTGCCATCGCAGTGATGTATGATTTGTCTGGATTGCGTGCAAACGGTGAAGATTGTTCTTCTATCATTGAGGATTGGAAAATGCTTGTGGATAAACTGAAGATCACCAACGCAGGCCCAAAACAAAATTATCTTTTTCACAAAGGAAAACCATTAGTGGCTATTTGGGGACTTGGCTTTCCTGATCGTTCATATAACATCCGTGAGATCGGTATCAATCGTCTGATTGAATTTTTAAAGAATGATCCTGTATATGGTGGTTGCTCCATTATGCTGGGTGTACCCACATATTTTCGTGAGTTGAACAAAGATTGTTTGCCTGATCCTTACTTACATGATCTCATTCGTTCTGCTGATATTGTTCTTCCATGGATGGTGCAGCGATTCACTCCGCTTGTACACAATGTTTCCGATCACTACCGTGATCACATCATGGCTGATCTTGCCTGGGCAAAAGAGAATAAGGTGGATTATGTTCCTATTGTATATCCGGGATTCAGCTGGAGGAATTTGTCACTGGGAAATCCTGGGTTAGCGAAGTATACTTCGTATGGCGCTATCCCGCGATTGAAAGGAGAATTTTATTGGGATCTTGTGCATGGATCAATTAATGCCGGAGCAGAGATGTTATATGTGGCTATGTTCGATGAGATTGATGAAGGCACCGCTATCATGAAGATAAATGATACTCCTCCTAGTGGAGCAACTACACGATTTGTCGGCAACGACGGAATGCCTTCCGATCATTATTTGTTTTTGACTGGTCAGGCAGCTAAGATGTTGCGTAAGGAAATTCCATTGACAAAAGAGATGCCGTCTCGATAATTCTATTTGTCAATTGAATGATAAAATACTCCGGATCATTCCGGGGTATTTTTATCTAATTTGTGTTCCTGTAAAAAATTCCTTCTTACTATAGACTTTGCATTATGAAATATTATTCACGAATAATTCTTCTTCTACCACTTCTGTTATCATCAGCATTGACTCAAGTCAAAGCAGAAGATAAAGAGAGAACTAAAATTGTTTGCCTTGGTGCGAGTATAACGCAAGGAGTTTTTCTGAAGAACCCGACATCTGATTCTTATCCGGCACAACTTCAGCACATGTTGGGTGATGCATATGAAGTAACTAATTTCGGTGTAAGCGCTACAACACTGCTTTCGAAAGGAGATAATCCATTTGTAAAAACAAGTCAGTACCAACAGGCATTGCAAAGTAATCCAGATGTTGTGATCATTGATCTGGGTGGAAATGATAGCAAGCTGGTCAACAGGATACATCTTAATGATTTCGAACACGACTACGCCGCGCTTATTAAATCGTTCCGGGAATTATCATCACATCCCAGAATAATTCTAATGACACCAGTAACATCATTTGTTACTGACACCGCTGGCATCTGGGATATTGTGATTCATTCACGAATAATACCAAGACTCAGGAATGTAGCATACAACGAGCATGTTGAGGTAATTGATTTCTATTCTTTATTCCTGGGGAGACCCGATCTTTATTTAGATGGAATTCATCCCAACGTTGAAGGAGCTACTACAATGGCAAAAGGATTGAACGAACTTCTCACACAAGAGCGCGACACACGATTCAATATTTTTCAGAAAATCAAAGTTCAGGGAGAAACAAGTTCATACATGGGTTATGAATGCATGTCGTTCAAAATGTTTAATCATGATTGTAAAGTTGTAAAACCTAAATGGACCAACAGGCAGCGAAGCTGGATTTGGCGTGCGCGATTCTGGGGACATGAACCGCAGCTTGAAGTAGCGTTACTAGAGCGCGGTTATCATGTGGTTTATTGTGATGTAGCTGAACTCTTTGGAAATGATGAAGCGATTGAGACCTGGAACAAATTTTATGATCTTCTCACGCGCGCTGGCCTGAATAAAAAAGCTGCGATGGAGGGCATGAGTCGCGGTGCGGTGTATGTATATAACTGGGCAGCGAAGAATCCAAAGAAAGTAGTGTCTGTCTATGTGGACAATCCATTGCTTGATCTTATGTGGTGGCCAGCCCGTCAGTACAAAGAGGGAATGTCTGAACGAAAGGAATGGGAACAGTTCAAGAAGGACTATGGATTTAATACCGATGAGCAAGCACTTCAATTTAAAAGCAGTCCGATAAATAATGTAGAAGCCATAGCAAAGGGAGGTTACCCCATGCTTCACGTGTGTGGTGATGCTGATGAAGATGTTCCGATGAGCAACAATACAATTCCCTTTGTAGAAAAAATCAATTCATACGGTGGAAAGATTGACGTCATCATTAAACCAGGTTTTAAGCATCATCCACATAGCCTGCCAAATCCCGCACCGATTGTTGAGTTTGTATTGAACTCTTATATCAATAACTAAATCAATCACTAACTACAAATAAACACTCCAGAAATGGAGTGCATAAATGCAATCAAGTTATTTATCAGTTTATTGTTTTGACATGTCAATGACATCGGCTTTCCGTGAGACGGGAGTAACAACAAGGTCAGTTAACTTACCATCTCTTATTTTACCTTGAACCGTAGTGTTGTAAGGAGCATTTAATTTAAAATCTGTATCCCATTCTTTTGGCCATGCAGGTAGTAACATTATTTTTTTACCGTCAGTCTGCATCAGCATCTCTTGTAAACCATGTTCACCATTGCCACCGTTATCCTGGTCAGGCATATAATCATGACCCCGAACCCAAAAGGCAGGGAATTTTAGAGTCGGATCTTTTCTGGTTAAGTTGAATGAAACATATGACTGAGCAATATCTGTTAATCCAAGCATAGCAGCTTGTATCGGATCTTGTGACCAGCAACCTTTGTCTTTAAATACACGAGCGTTATAAGTATTTAAAGCTACTTGCATATCGGGTTTTCCTAAACCATATAAGCGAAAAGGATAAACTGAATATAACTCAGGGTTCTCAAAATTTCTTGCTGTTGCTGTTTGTGGGCCAGTGTAAGGTAATAAAACATCTTTGCCATCTTTTTCTCCGACAGGTAATTCAGGAAGTTCCTTGTAGAGACGTTCCCATTGCTCATGTAATTTGTTTTCGACAAGATCAGTAGGAAGAGCAATCAGTCTTTTTATGACAGCATGTAATCCAGCGATGTCCGGTGCAGGATTATGTACTTTCCAGAATTGCTCAATGGAGTTAACAGGATCAAGCAATAATTTTCCCGCATCGTCACGTTTAAAATGTTGATCATAAAATGTAATACCTCCTGATGCTACAGGTAAAAGAATTTCTTTCGCGAATTTCTTGTCGCCTGTATAATCATAATAGTCTAGCATCATCATGCTCAGCTCAAGTACCGGAAGGAAATAATGATCTGTCCAGTTTTCTTTAATCTCAGGTCCTACGTATTTTAATCCACCCCAGAAAGGCATTGTCTCAGCAAAATATACTCCGTCATGATTATAGAATTTTTTTATCTGGGCAGCATTTTCAGCTACTACATCCGCATACATTTTAAATAGCGGAAGCATTATATCAAAGTCACCTGCTTTAAGGCGTGGCCAGTACATCGGCCTGGTATTCTGCATCCAGTATTGTCCGCCCCACTCACGAAAGTCGGCGTCAATCGCAATGGTTGTTTGTCCGTTCTTGTATTCAGGATTATCGACTACGAAAATAGAACCGTTGAATTTTATTGGATATGCTCCTCTACCTGCACATGCTGTTATATAACGTTGAAGCACATAACCCTGATTCATTTTACTTGTAACTTCATCAGCATGGATGAATATCCAACTGCGATTCCAGAATTTATCCCACCATTGCTGATGAGCTAAACGTGTTTGTTCCAGTTTGAGCAAACTAAGTTTATCAACCTGCTTATTCAACTGCGATAGCCATTGATCTTTTGTTATGCCTCTGGTAGTTAAAGGATAAATAGATATTACCTGGGAAGTTGCAGCACTTGAAGTTTGAAGTGTTACGCTATCCTGATTTACAAATCCATATCCTTCAATTCTTCCACCAAAAATAAAACCACGCAAATGCGGATCAGCAGACGAAGCGTTTTCATGATACCATGTAATTTTATTTTCCTTATCAGGAAGGGCTGTATCGCCTATGCCCAAGCGCCAGTTTTCTAACGTAACTTTTACTGAAACAGGCTTTGCACTTTTCGATTCAACTCTGATAATAGGATTATTTGCGTCGACCCACACTCTGAACGATGCTCCTGCAGCATCGGTACCTTCCTTTATAATTATTTCACTACTGCTTAAGCGGAGTACCTGGTTAAATGGTGTACCTTTTATGAATGGATTCGGGCTTAAGGATACACGTACCTTTCCCAACTTCATTAGGATACCACCATCCTTGATCCAGTTATTTTTTTCATTCTCTGCCGCAGCACCCCATGCATCTGTTTTTGCAATAAAGAAACAGAGGTCGCCATTCTGTTCAACCCATACATTCAGGCCTATATCGCCATTACCAATTGGCATTGATTGCGAAGAAGTCGGACCAGGCGTATCCCAGCTTACATTATATGAATCTAACCTTGGCTTTATATCGAGAGCCTTTTTATCTTGACCGTTAGCGGTTGTATTGATTGCACCAATACTTATTACTGCTATCGATAATAGTTTAACTAATACTTTTGTGTTCATTAATCATTGAGTTTTATTGAAGTTACGAGGAGCTAATTGGCACGAGCATGTTATTCAAAATACATGTTGACGTGTGGTTTAGAGATAAATGTTAAAATCACTTTTATTCTGAATGACTGCTGGAAATAAAAAGATTTGACCACCATTATATCATTGGAATCTCCGTTATCCATTGTCCTCCACGGGTTCGAAGTAATCCTGACCCTATTAAAACATGATTAATTTTGACTTAATAAGTCCCCCGGCTGAAATTTATATCTGACGCTTTCTTTTCTTCTGCACGAAATCAGTTGCCGAAATTTGCAATCAATATTATCGATTGGTTCTTACTTTCTATTATGAGCAGGTTTACAAGCCCACAGTTGTGTGAAAAAGGCAGCCTTTGCCTCCTGTAACCCCATTTTTCTGATGATCAATCACTCCTTTTCATACGGCAGAATGCCACACTTTTACATTTGCCTTGAATCCTGAATGTGTCGCATATTTTTCGACCGCTTGCATTTATTTATAAGTTTTTCTAAAAAAATATCGCATTAATAGGGATTTAAGAGAAAATTAATTGACCCCGTGTAAGTTTGGTTTACCGCGAACGATTGAAACCAAGTCGCAAACGGTAACATAGCTCTAAACGTCTAACCCTAAAAGTTCAATTCTATGAGTAAAATCTACATGTTTTTGTTTTGTTCACTGGCCTGGTGCTCGGTAGCAACGGCGCATACTGCGTCGGTCAGGGGAACCCCTGATGCCGGGAGCGGCGACGCCTCCGAAGTAGTTCAGCAAAGCAGGAAAATCTCCGGTACCGTCATCGAGAAAGATGGTACAGCACTGCCGGGTGTTAGTGTTCTTGTTGAAGGCACTAATGATGGAACAATGACCGACAGCGAAGGAAAATTTGTCATTAATGTCCCTTCGGATGAATCTGTGCTGGTATTCAGTTTTATAGGTTTCGTGTCTCAAAAAGTTGCTGTTGGAAATCTCTCAGCGATTGATGTTTCGATGGTACCCGATATTACAAACCTTGGCGAAGTAGTAGTAGTGGGTTACACTACACAGACGAAAGCAACCTTAACTGGTGCAGTATCTTCGATCGAGAATAAAGACATTGTTCGAACCAAAAACGAAAACGTACTCAATTCGCTTACCGGTAAATTACCAGGCGTTCGTATCATACAAAAGAGTTCTGCTCCTGGTGCTTATGATACGCAAATTGATATTCGTGGTATGGGCGATCCACTGTTTGTCATTGACGGCATTGTTCGTGATAAAGATTTCTTCGCCCGTATGACGTCTGAAGAAATAGAAAGTGTATCCATACTAAAAGATGGTTCAGCGGCCATCTATGGTTTGGGTGCTGCTAATGGTGTAGTGTTGGTTACTACAAAGAAAGGTTCTTCGCACCCCGATGGAAAGGTGGACGTCACACTTAACACCAGTTACTCCATGCAACAATTTTTATATGTGCCAAAAAGCGTTGGTGCGATCGATTATATGACGTTGGTAAATGAGAAGAACGCTCAGGACTTTGGAAAAAATTACCTGGTAAAGACCAACCCTATATTTGCCGATAATGCATTCGCGCCATACCGTGATGGTACAAAAAAATCGTACGACTGGTTTGATCAAGTGTTTAATAAGAGAACGCCACAATCAGAAACCAACCTGAGTGTTAGTGGTGGTGGTGAAAAATTACACTATTATTTTAATCTCGGCTATAATAAGCAGATGGGTGCTTATAAAAGCAACGACTACTATTCATCACGCTGGAATATGCGCACCAACATCGAAGCTCAGATTACTAAAAGATTGAAAGCGCAGATTGGGTTGGGTGCTATTATGGTGAACACACATCAACCTGATGGAACAGGATGGACAACTTATAAGCTTACGTGGTTATCTCGTCCCGATGCATCGTTTTATGCTAATGATAATCCACTTTATCCTAACGGTGATACCAAATATCTGAATGAAGGAGCTAACATGATCGTACAAACCAATTCTAAATATGTTGGCGATGACGTAACCAATGATCGGAAATTCAATGGAACATTAACACTTCAATATGATATACCTGGTATTGAAGGTCTATCAGCAAAAGGTGTGTATGACTACTCACCTAACCTGCCCGATTACACTACCTATAAAAAGGCATACACATTGTATCAATATCAATTGGATGATGGTTCATATAAGCCTGTATCAAGAAATGCACCTTCTGATATTACCCGAACCATCGGCCTTTCCTACAGCACTAACATGCAATTGGGTTTACAATACAATCATACATTCTTGAGTAATCATAATGTAAGCAGTTTTGTGATTTACCAGGAAAGATATAATACATGGGATAGTTTCAGTGCTTATCGCCAGTTGTTGATCAACTCTCAATACTTGTTTGCTGGTGAAACAAATGATCAGATGAAAGGTACTGAAGGAGACATTGGCGATGTTACTACGAAGTCACTTCTCGGTCAGGTGAATTATGATTACAGAGGCAAGTATCTACTTGATTTCAGATTCCGTTATGATGGATCATCAAGCTTTCCTAAAGACCACCGTTTTGGATTCTTCCCTTCGGTATCAGTTGGATGGCGCCTCAGTGAGGAAGAGTTCATAAAAAACGCTTTGCCTCAGGTGAGCAATCTTAAGTTCAGAGCTTCTTATGGTGTAATGGGTGATAACTCAGGTGTTGCTACTTATCCTCCTTCACCTGGCTACAACTTAGATGGTAACAACTACGGATGGTACTATGGTGGTGCATTAACGGGTGGTGTATCGGCTTCAGCTATAACAAATCCTAACTTGACATGGTATACTGCAAAAGCTTATAATGCTGGTCTTGACTTTGGTGTGTTTAACCAACACATTACAGGTACATTTGATATTTACAAGCGAGACCTTACCGGCCTTCTCGCTACAAGTTCTGCAGTAATTCCCGGTACCGTTGGAGCTACCTTACCACAGGAAAACCTGAATGCTACGCGCAATTTTGGTTATGAAATATCCTTGCGATACAACAACACCTTTAAGGATATTAAGTACTACATAGGCGGTCAACTTTCGGCTACCAAAAGCATGCGCACAAAATGGCTTGAAACACCAGCGGGCAACTCGTATGACCGATGGAGAAACCGCACCAGCGGACGCTATGATAATATCTGGTGGGGTAACGAATCTAAAACTCAGTTCACCAGCTACGACCAAATTCAAAACTCCAAACTTCCTGTAGGGCAAAGTACATTGCCTGGCGATTGGCAGCTTAATGATTGGAATGGTGATGGTGTTGTTGATGCCAACGATGATCATCCGATTGGTACTCAAGGTCGTGCCATATTTAACTATGGTATTTCATTAGGTGCAGCGTGGAGAGGACTTGACCTGGCCATCGATTTTCAGGGAGCGTATGGTGTATATGTAAAATACTCCGAAGTACTTACCGAAGCTTTGCCATTCGGCGGTCAAAATACACTAAGCTATTTTATGAATCGCTGGCATCCGGTAGATCCTAATGCTGACTATTATAATCCTAGTACACAATGGGTTTCTGGTTACTACCCTGTTACTGGTCGCGACGGTCGCAGCACAGGTACCAACGGAGTTCAGAATGCATCATACATGCGTTTAAAAACGGCCCAGCTTGGTTATACACTTCCTAAAAAATGGGTTTCAAAAATCAATATGCAAAGCGTGAGATTCTATCTAAGTGGATACAACTTGTTAACCTTTACGGGACTTAAAAATGTTGACCCTGAACGCCCTACGTCAGGAGGAACTGGTGCCGCATCTGTAGAATTCTACAATTACCCGGTGAACAAGACGTACACCATTGGTGCAACTGTTAAATTCTGATACGACTATGAAAAAACAATTTTTAATATATATCACTCTTTTGTGCGTCGGCATGTTTTCGTGCCACGATTTGAACCTGGACCCCAAGGGTAAATTGGGCGAGCCCGAACTTTTTGGGAATGAGTATGGTGTGAAGAAATACTTTGCAGCTATTTACAACGGTCTGCCTATAGAGGACTTTCTTTACTACGGAACAAATTCAAACACAGCATTCCGCCCTGACAACTACTGGGAACAAGGCAAGAACAGCCTGGGAAATATGAGTGGTGAATTTTTTAACACTTGGGTGAACGTTGACAACGATGGCTTTGCCTATTGGCCATACGATCGCATTCGCGACATCAATAAGTTTATTCAGAATTTTCCGAACTATAAATCTAATTACACGGATGTAGTTTATAACAATCTTCTGGGTGAAGCTTATTTTCTGCGTGCGTTCTATTACTTCGGTCTGGCCAAGCGTTATGGCGGCGTGCCTCTCATTAAAGAAGTGCAAGATCCACTCGCTCCTGCAGATTCATTGAATGTGTCGCGCAATACAGAATATGATACATGGAAATTAATCCATGATGACCTCACGTTTTCTATAAGCAATATGGCAGCAACCAGTGAAACAGGTCGTGCCAATAAATATGTGTCGGCTGCGTTGATGTCGCGCGCTATGCTTTACGCAGGTTCTATTGCTAAGTATAGCCAGTTCCTTGGGTTTGATAATGAAGCAGCAACATCAGCTGGCATGGCTGGGATTGATCCTTCAAAAGCAGAAGAATTTTTTCAATATAGTGTTGATGCCGGTAAGCTTATAGAGCAAGGAGGATATGCGCTGTATGAAAAAAATGCTGATAAGGCTAAAAACTTTGCAGAGCTTTTCCTGGCTGCGGAATCTCCTGAAAATATTTTTATAAAAGATTATGGTGTAGCGTCACCACATGATAATCGTTTAGTTCATACATACGATGCGTTGATGTCGCCGAGCCCTGACATGTCTTCATTTGTAGGATCAGAAAGTTACCCCCCACTTGATTTTATGGAACTGTATGACATGACTGCTTACACCAATCCTGATGGAACGCCAGTACGTTTTGATAAACGCAGCGACATCAAGAATGAAATGGAGCCACGCATGTTAGGTACAATGTATTTTGATAGTGATGAATTGAGAGGTACAACGTTCAGCATCCAAAGAGGTATTTACAAATCTTTTGACGGGCCTGCTACTGATGCTCAAAATGGTAGCAATGCCGCTCCTGTTAACAGTGCATCCAACCGTATTTTAGGTGGCAAAGGCTGGACAACAGATATCGGTGGTACAACTTATACTATTGCCGGAGTTCATGGCAACTACGAAGATCAATGGGGTGAGAATAATTGCTGGGGATCTGCTTTCATTCGCAAGTATGTTAATCCTGCTTTGGCTAAAGATCTTGTTAAAGTTTATGGAAGCGACCAGCATTGGATCGTATTTCGTCTGGGTGAAATTTATCTTAATACTGCAGAAGCTCTCTATGAACTTGGCAAACGCGACGAAGCTTTTGATTACATCGAAAAACTACGCATGCGCGCAGGATCTACAGTTACTCGTCCAGCCATTGACATGACGGCATCAAATATTGGTTCAGTAAACAAGGCTAACTATCCTTACCAGATTGAGAAGTCATTACAATTTATACGTGATGAACGTGAACGCGAACTCTACGGTGAAAATCACTGGTGGTGGGATTTGCGTCGCTGGAGAACTGCTGATCAGGTGTTGAACCAGTTCCGTCATAGAGTGCTCAGTTGCTACTATGTGGCCGATGAAGATAAGTACATTTATCTGGATGAAATCAACCGCGCCAATATAAGCTGGACAGCATCCAAGCAATGTTATTACGAACCGATTCCATGGGGAGAAATTGGTAAGAATAGAAAACTCCTGCCACAGAATCCACTTTATTAATTCTTAACTATTGAGATGACTATGAAAAATATAATACACATAATGCTGGGAGTACTGCTGATCGCAGTTACTTCTTGTATGGAAGTCGACAACTGGGGTGGACCCAATGCAAAAGTTCACGGTCGAATAATTGACTCAACTACCGGTGAGAACCTTCTTACATCACAAGGAGACTGGGGTATTCGTATTTGGGAAAGAACCTGGACGGCATCAGCACCAACTTCTCAATCACTTTCAGTAATGCAGGATGGTTCATACAATAACACCAAAATGTTTGCAGGTACGTATGATATGCTTCCCTATGGTGGTGCATTCTGGCCAGTGGATACAATTAAAAATGTTGCATTCAAATCAAATACGGAACAGGATTTCACCGTCACTCCATACTTAGTGATACAAGGCTTTGAAGCTTCATTGAAAGGTTTGAAGTTAACCATGAACTGTGTGTTGAAGGCCCCTATTCGTGACGGACTTCCTAACCTTGTTGAGATCAAACCTTTTTTAAGTCTTAACCAGTTTTGTGGCGCAACAAATTTCATTGACCTACCTGACTATACAAACCAAAGGATTCAGATCAATCAATCATGGATTGATAAGTTCGGTGATGTTGATACAAGTCCGGTAATTCACATTGGTCCGATTGCCGTGAAACCAGGCTACACATACTTTGTACGCATAGGTGCCAACGTGAACGATGCCAACAGAAAATATAACTATAGTGAAATTGTTAAAATCGTTGTACCGGCAGATGCACATAACGATCCAAACGAAGTGCCTGATAATTTTTTCACGAATGCACAATGGCCATTTCAAAAAGATGATTGGGATGGTAACAGATGGGGAAATCTTTTAGGCTGGACTACCAACGCAGCTATGCGCACAAGAGATGGCAGAGGCGGTTATGATGGTGGCTGGGAAGGACCAGCAAATGATAAGAAAAGCCTAGGGTTTGAACGTTGGGGTGCTGGTGAAACTGAAATCGTTGATGGTAAACTCTATCAAACTTTCGATCTTCCTGCAGGCTCTTACAAATTTACAATGAGTCTTGCCGGAGACAATCCTATCATCAGTAACAATGGAAGCGACCCAAGATATATAGCAGCCGCCGCTGGTGATATCCTTCCAGATATTGCAGATATATCGTCGGCACTTGCATCTACAAACTTTGCTGGCCTTGGTAATGATGGAGTAGCAACGATACAATTTACATTGGCTGCCCCTACAAAGGTATCAGCTGGTTTTGTTGTCAGCTTCACCAATACAGAACAAAACGTTAGACCCTCCTGGCTAAAACTGGAAAAAACAGATTAGGTAGGTAATTTGAATGGTTGTCCAGTGATGGACAACCATTTTCCTTAATCATTAATCCTGATTTGATTGCTGCATCTCCCGTAGTGTAAGTCACATGACACATACGGGATATTTTGTTTTCCCTTGACTTTGTTAGCGGAACAAAATTGCCTTAAAAAGCTGCATTAATTGAATAAGCCTAAGGTAACTCCATACTAAAATCGTGATGACAATTCATTGATAAAAATGACATGAAGCAAATACCAAAACATAAAACATTATCACCAGCTATCTGGCTTTGTACTATTTTTCTGATTTCATGGTCAACATTATCTGCTCAAAACTGGCGATTGGTTAGCACGAAATATCCGACGAAAGACAATGTTGTGATCGCATATTCGGCTGCAGATTTCAGTATCACGGGCGATGGCACTACTGATGTTACACAACAAATTCAGGATCTCCTCAACCAACTGGGAACACTAGGTGGAGGTACCTTGTTTTTACCGGAAGGACAATACGTGATAAAAGGTAATCTACTCCTTCCAAAAGGAATTACACTGAGAGGTGAATGGAAGAAACCCGTAAAAGGAGAACCCGTTGCAGGAACAATTTTAATGGCGTATGCAGGTAAGGGTGATGAAGAAGCAACTCCTTTCATTACTATGGAACCTTCATCGGCAGTAATGGATCTCGCTATATGGTATCCTGAACAATCACCGTCTAACATCACGCCATATCCACCATCAGTTGAGTTTGGCAGACCAAACTATTTTGGTAATGAAAACTGCAATGCCAAAAATATCACGTTGGTAAATTCTTATGCAGGTATTGTTTTCTCAAGAAAAAATGGTGGAACATGTCCAACCATAAATGGTGTCTATGGAACTCCGTTATCAAGAGGAATTGAAATAGATAATATCGTTGACGTTGGGCGTATCGAATGGATCGATTTTTCTCCCGACTACTGGGCAGGATCAGGATTGCCCAACTCACCATCCATTGGTGGAAATCATAAAGCATGGATCTATGAGAATGGAACAGGTATTGTTATGCGAAGAAACGACTGGTCGTATTCATGTTTTGTAAATATTGAAGGTTACAACAGAGGCTTTCATGCTGTTGAGTCTATTACCAGTCCTGGCACGCAACCCAACGGACATAACTACTCGATGACTTTTACTAACTGTAAAACAGGTCTCGATGTTAGTGCTGCGAACTCTGTCGGACTGATGTTTACAGGAATCAAAACTGTAAAATGTGAAACAGGCATCGCCGTTCTGAACTCGGCATCAGGGGTATTGCAACTTCACACTTGTTCCCTTGACGCTACAAAGAATGCAATCTTCGTAGATGAATCTGCCAGTACACGCGTGATGCTTCTGCAGTCAGATATTATTGCAGGTGCAGTAGATGTGAGTGGCGGCACTTTCACCGTGACTGATTGTGATTTCAACAATACCGCACCTCAAATTAATATAATGAGAAATGCACGGGCTTTAATTACCGGTAACCGGTTTGCAAAAACAGTGCAGATTACAGAAACCTCTATTTTCAAAAATGTTATTGATCATACACCTGTCAGTACCAAACAACTTCCTGCGATAATTGAGGTTGCTCCTGAAACACACAAACCACCACGTCTCGTGTTATATGTAGCTACAGCTTCGCCCTTTAACGCCGTTGCCGATGGTACTACCGATAATACAATTGCTATTCAATCGGCACTTGATCAGGCTGCTGCAGATGGAGGAGGTGTCGTGTTTCTTCCACCTGGAAAATATAAAGTAATGGGAAATCTTGTTATCCCTACAAACGTTGAGTTGAAAGGTTCTGTTGATGTAAGCACTACACCAACCGGTCCGGGAAGTATACTGGAAGTTTATGCCGATAGAAATAATCCTGATGGAGAACCATTTCTAAAATTGTCAGCAAACAGTGGCATTCGTGGAATTGTATTCGATTACCCTGAACAATTAATATCACTACTACCTGCTGTTGCAAAATATCCATATTGCATACAGGCAACAGGTGCAAACACATACATGATTAATATTGGCATGCGAGCTGTTGAAAAAGGTATTGATCTGTTCAGCTATCCATGCGACAACCATTACATTGATTATCTCGCCGGTCACGCATTTGATGTAGGCCTTCGGGTTGGTGGAGGTACCAAGAATGGAAAAATATACAACACACAATTTAATGTAATAGCCTATGCTGCCGGTGACGAATCGAAATATGGAAGCTGGCCTAACTCTGTTGGCAACGGAGATCCCGCATACGATTATGGCTTCGCCTATTTCAATTTTATGATTCTCGGAAATTGTAAGGATGAACTTCTGTACAACGATTTTGGCTATGGCTCTAACAATGGTGTAATCTTAAGTGACGTCGACGGTACAGGTCCTTCAGGTTTAAGTATCGGTACCGGAATTGATGGCTCAAGAAACGCACTTGTTATTAACGCAGCAGGCAACCCCGGATTTGATTTTGTGAACTCACAGATTGTTGCTATTGGAAATCAAAACACAAAGTACATTCAAACAGGCGGTTCATATACTTCAGGCGTTGCGCTTTACAATGCAGACTTTTGGGGTAATCCATCCAATGGTGTTTACATGGATGAAGGTGTGCTCACACTTCAGCAAGTAAACTTTAACCAGCCGGGTCAACAACGGATGGCGGTGATTAACGGAGATACGTTGCATGTTGAAGCTTCAAGCATCTATCCTGTTAACCAGTTATTGGCATCAGGCACAGAACCTCGTCTTTCTATACATTCTTCGGTTGTTGATCCTACGGGCATTGACAAGACCAAGTGTGATTTATGGCTTAACAATATTGGAAATGGACCGGAGATTTCAATCGCATCTGCCCTAAGCCGAAGCTTGTGGAAAGTTTCTGCCTCTGTTAGCACAGCTAATGCTAACCTTGCCATTGACGGCAATGCAACAACGCGTTGGGCTACTGGTGGTCCGCAACTTTCAGGACAATGGTTTACGATCAACTTTGGTAAACCTGAAAAACTCGAGCAGATAATTTTAGATGTTACAAAGAGTCCATCAGACTCACCTCAAAAATATCAATTGTTTGTATCGGATAATGGCACTGATTGGTATGGGCCTGGAGTATCAGGGGCAGGCGCAGACTTGATGACGGTTATAAGTTTTCCATCGACAACGGTTCAGTATGTGAGGATTGTCCAAACCGGATCGAAAGGCAGCTGGTGGTCAATTCATGAGATCTACGCCTTTGGGAATCAATCACCAGTTAGTGTGGCAGGGGTCAGCTTGAAAGACGAATTAACAACATTGCCTATCGGAAATGTTTACGAAGCTCAGGCAGAATTTAATCCGGAAGATCCTGCCAATAAAATTGTATTCTGGAAATCAAGCAATGCAAATATTGCAACGGTTGACGTTGATGGCAAAGTAACTGGTATAGCATCAGGCGTTGCCACCATTACAGCGATAACGATGGATGGTATTAAGAAAGCCAGTCTCAGAGCGATTGTAGGTGATGGAACTATAACAGGTACTGATGAACTCATCGAACCAAATGATTATGCTCTGAGGTTGTTTCCAAATCCTGCATCAGGTAGTGTTTCAATAAATTACTGGCTGGACAAACCACAGGAGGTTCACGCAGATGTTGTCAACATGTATGGTGTTAATGTGAGAACCACAACTGTTCAATCACACGCTGGTGAGAACCTCGTGTCTTTACCGTTGACAGGTTTTTCTCCGGGTGTTTATCTTTTTCGTTTACGTTCGGCAAATGGAACTCAAGTGAAAAAACTAGTGATGCAATAGTAAATTGTTAAGAAATGAGAATGGCTTCAGCAAATAAAAATAAATGGAATGTTCAAAGGAGAATAGGATTCATTCTCGTAATGTTTTTGTCCTGCATTTCCATCATGGCACAAACTCCCAATCCATTCGTCCGGAGTATCTACACGGCTGATCCATCAACTCACGTATGGTCAGATGGTCGCTTGTATGTATATCCTTCTCATGATATCGATCCACCTCAAGGCTGCGATTTAATGGATAAGTATCACGTCTATTCTACTGATGATATGGTTAACTGGACTGATCATGGTGAAATTCTGAAAGCTGCCGATGTTGCCTGGGGTAGACCTGAAGGTGGCTTTATGTGGGCGCCAGATTGTGCTTATAAAAACGGAACGTACTATTTCTATTTTCCACATCCTTCCGGTAGTGGTGATCTATGGAATTCAACCTGGAAGATAGGCGTAGCCACCAGCGCTGAGCCTGCAGCGAATTTTGTAGTGCAGGGATATATAGAAGGTTTGAAATCAATGATTGATCCATGTGTCTTTGTTGATGACGATGGACAAGCCTACTTGTATTATGGTGGAGGTGGTCAATGTGAAGCTGGCAAGTTGAAAGATAATATGATGGAAGTTGACGGCACCATGAAGCAAATGCAGGGCCTGCAGGATTTTCATGAAGGTACATGGGTACACAAGTATAATGGCATGTACTATCTCTCGTATGCAGATAATAATCCATCAGGAGGAAACCAATTACGTTATGCAGTAAGCAATAACCCACTTGGTCCGTGGACTTCCAAAGGTGTTTATATTAAACCTACAGGAAGTCCTACCAATCATGGTTCCATCATTGCATACAAAGGACAATCATTTGCCTTTTATCACAACAGTGTGTTATCAGGAAACCCATGGCTGCGTTCCATTTGTGTTGACTCTCTTTTTTACAATAATGATGGCACTATACAAATGATCAAGCAATCGCGCGAACACGGAACATCCTATGCAGAGAATACATCATCCATTCCTGGAACAATTGAAGTGGAAGATTACGATAGGGGAGGTCAGGGCAAGTCGTATAGTGACTCAGATCCTGCAAACAATGGAAATGCCTATCGTGTGGATGAAGGCGTGGATGTTGAAATGAACAGTCCGGGAAATTATAACATCGGGTGGACTAACGGTGGAGAATGGTTGGAGTATACAGTGAACGTTACTGAAAAAGCATTTTATACTATCAAGACAATAGCAGCGTCACCAAACAACAATAATAGTATCCGCTATAAAATAGATGGTAATGATATTACCAACTCGGTAATCATTTCGAATACAGGAGGCTGGCAGAGTTACAAAACAATTTCAACAAAAGGAATCAGTCTGGAAGCTGGCACTCATATTCTTCAGTTGTTTGAAGAGACTGGTGGTTTTAATCTTGATAAGATTATTTTTGAGAAAGAAGTAGTTACTTCAGTCTCAGATGTGCCTCAACGTACATCATACAAAATATATCCAAACCCTGCCCGTACCGAAGTGATCATGGAATGGTCTGAGCAAGATCCTTTTGTTTTTCAGTCCGCAATTTTCGACATGAGTGGTCAGGAAATTCAACGATTTAATAATCATACCAACGGAAAAAGTTTTTCATTAGACGTCAGCGGAATTAGGCCGGGTTGTTACATCTTGAAGTTATATTCTGCAACTGCAATTCAAACCAGGAAATTACTGATCAAAGGAACCTCAGATTGAATGTGACAAGAGAAGAATAAAAGAAAATTAAAAAAGATTATCAGCTTATAAAATTTACAAACAGATCAATTATGAAAATAGTCAGAGTTACGGCAGCTGTATTTTTCGCTGCGTTGGTTTTAGTTTCAATCCATGTTGATGCTCAGAAAAATCCTTTTATCACACAGATGTATACGGCAGATCCTTCTGCTCACGTCTGGAAAGACGGTCGGCTATATGTTTATGCATCGCACGATATAGCTCCACCACGCGGTTGTGATTTAATGGATCAGTACCACGTCTACTCTACTGACGACATGGTAACCTGGGTAGATCACGGTGAAATTTTACGTGCCAGCCAGGTAAAGTGGGGACGCCCTGAAGGTGGTTTTATGTGGGCTCCTGATTGTGCCTATAAAAACGGTACCTATTATTTTTACTATCCTCATCCAAGCGGTAGCGACTGGAACAAGACATGGAAAATAGGTGTGGCCACTAGCAAACATCCGGCAAAAGATTTTGTAGCTCAAGGTTATATTGAAGGTCTCGAATCAATGATTGATCCTTGTGTTTTTGTTGATGATGACGGCCAAGCCTACTTCTATTACGGTGGTGGTAGCAAATGCCAGGGCGGCAAATTGAAAGACAACATGATGGAAATTGACGGAGCGATGAAGCCCATGGAAGGCCTTGAAGATTTTCATGAAGCTTCTTGGGTACACAAGTATAAAGGTGTTTACTATTTATCTTATTCCGACAACCACGATGAGAATAACAGTAAAGATGGAGTTAAAGGAGACAACAGAATGAGATACGCTACCAGTAGCAGTCCGTTAGGTCCATGGAAATATCAGGGAATTTATATGGAGCCAACCGATAGCTATACAAATCACGGCTCCATTGTAGAATTCAAAGGCAAGTGGTATGCCTTTTATCATAACAGTTCACTCTCAAATCACGATTGGTTGAGATCAATATGTGTCGACAGACTTTACTACAACAATGATGGAAAAATAGAAATGGTAAAACAGACTAAATAGTTAGAACTAGGTGTAGTTTACAGTGAGTTTTGAGAATTCATGACAAGAAGGTCTAAAGCATTTCGCTTTAGACCTTCTTTTTTTAATTAATGCGTGCCATTAAAAAATGGTGAATGAAAGTGAGAATGCTAGTTCGTTATGTTTTGACGTAGCAGGTTAAAACACTAACGGGAAGGCTATTTAAAATCTCTTCTATCTATTTCATTGCATTATTTACAGGTTGACTATCGACAAACTGCTCAAAGCTTACAATTTTTTGTTCTTTTAATTTCCAGACGTGAGCAACTCTTGCTGCAAATGATTTACCTGTGATTTTGTAGGTGCCAGTATACGTGCCGTAGGCTACCACCTTATTATCACTGGTTACGTAATCTTCGGGAGTAAATTTATAATCTATCCACTCGCTACCTAACCGATAAAACACATTCTTAGTTACATTCTCTAAACCGATGTATGTTCCAGCATAAGGAAAGCCTTTGGCTTCCGTCCATGAAATATCTTCAGCTACATACTTAGCCAGATTTCTGCCGTTCTCCTCCGAAGTTTTTCCTTCGTAAGTACTTTTTATAATTTCAAGATTTGTCATTTTTATTTAGAAGATAAGTATGGTGGCAGCGCACT
>Ga0310811_10002318_pt1 | contig 23781 bp, 21 predicted proteins | sample YCmetagenome_FD_207642 | JGI IMG/M metagenome (GOLD analysis project Ga0310811, IMG submission 207642) | Soil microbial communities from experimental microcosm in Duke University, North Carolina, United States - YC | ecosystem: Engineered > Artificial ecosystem > Soil microcosm > Unclassified ... | reverse complement strand
AGTCATGACATTCCGGCCCTGAAGCTCTTACAAGAGGAACATATTCCTTTTTATGAGTCGGTAGAAATCACCTGTCGCGCTATGGCGGCTCTGACCGAAATCGGTCAATTCCTTGCCAGCCAGACGCTGGCATAACCCTCATATATGATAAGGCCTGGTTGTGACAAAAATCACAACCAGGCCTCACATGATTTTCAGAACAATACACCACAACGCAGGCGACATCCCCACCACTGCCACAACGTTATACTATCGCGGTGACTTTCCGTAACTTTCCTTCGCGTATAAAACTGATCAACAATTTCTCACCCACATGTAGACGCTGAACGATCCGCTGCACATCACGCGGCTCCGTGATAGCTTCGCCGTTCACAGAGATGATCATATCCAGCAACTTTAATTGAGCAACGGCGGCAGGACTCAGTGGACGGATCTCCAGTACCTGCATCCCAAATTGTTGCGCGAGGCCCAACCGACGACGAATATCTTCATCCAGAGCCACACGCATCCCCCCCACGCCAAGAGACACACCAGTCGGAACAGCCCCACGTTGCCGCTTCACCTTCGCGATCACAGATTTTACTGTATCCAACGGCACAGAGAAGCCCAACCCCTGAGCCATCGGCATCATCGCGGTCGTAATACCTACTACACGACCAGAACTATCCACCAGAGGTCCACCCGAGTTCCCTGGATTAATCGACGTATCGGTCTGAATCAGATTTATCATCTTATGCGATCCAGGCGCATCAAGCGTCCGACCAAGCGCACTGACAATGCCAGCCGTCACAGTATAATTCAAACCATAAGGATTACCAACAGCGATCACAAGCTGGCCCACACGCAACGTATCGCGTCCCAGTTCAGCCACCGGAAGATGATGTGCGCCAATGCGCAAAACTGCCACATCGACGTCGGGATCACTGCCGACCAGACCAGCTACAAACGTACGACCATCGGCGAGTGTTACCTGAATACGATTTGCCCCTTCTACCACATGAGCATTTGTCAGAATCTGACCATCCGAAGCAAAAATGAAACCAGAGCCAATGCCACCACCATAGGGGGAGGGATAACCACGGTAACGCCTGCCTTCACGAACTGTATCAATACGCACAACCGCCGGACCAACACGTTCAGCAGCCGTCGTCACCGCATGGGAATAAGCGTCCATAGCCAGTGCATCTCGCTCATAAGTACTCATAGCACTAAACAGCACTTTCCGTGGAACCCGTTGACTGCGATCATTTGCGTGCGAGGCTACAGCTCAACAAGTTTGATACACATTGTATCACAGAGAACATCTTTGCTGCTATATTTCTTCCCACGACAAGGCAATTTACGCTCCAGATGATACCCCCTCCTCAATCCTCCAACTCCAAATACACCTTACGGTAAATCCGACCAACAGAAAACAACACTTCTATACTCCAACACCACAACATTATCACCACCCTCATAATAGCAAACTTCCCATTTCGGATAATCCACACGCTAATAATGTTCTACTTAATGACACGAGAGTCTATAAACAAAATATGAGGATGAAGGTCGACAGCACAAAGTGCCCCGATATCTACGTTGATGCCATGCACAATGGGGCAGACAGCAAAAGCGAATAAAGAGAAGACAAATCTACAGAACAGTCTAATTACAATGAGATGTTTACCATAAAAACGATCTTTCCGACAATATACAATTGGAAATAATCATACCCTTAAAAAAGCTCAAAACAATCTATCACCCATAAACATTGATACGCTACTTCTTTTCTTCATTCATCACCTGATCGAAAACATTGCATACCATCTCAGTTGCCTGTTCATCGCCGACATATGGAGTTAATCTACAGTGAACATTCTCCGCTTCACGCATCTTTTGATGAATAAATACATGACGCGCACCACCGGAAGATAAGCCACGCAAACCATTTACCATCCCAAGATACACATCTTCCAATTCTTGACGGAGTTTAGCGACTTCACTTTGCATGATACACTCCTTTTGCCACTTTTCAAATATAGAACATTCCATTACAATAGTATGTATAGGATAAGTTCTATTCAAGTAACTACGTGTTACACAATGTAACACCTCTGTTACATCCATGATTGGAGGACGAGGGTGGAAAGTAAGTCTTTTGGGGAACTGGTCAAAACTTATCGCAAGCAACGCTATTGGAAACAAGAGGATCTGGCTCAATCGTGGGGATATTCCAGAGAATACATCTCTCAGATCGAGCAAGGAAAAAGAAAGTTAACAAATGACGAACAAGTCAGAAAACTCGCGAATATATTAGAAATTCCGATCGAACAACTTGAGAGAATTGGCAAAGTTCCTGCTCGCATTCCTACACCAGTACAACCCCAGGAGGGAGATAATGCTCTCTTCTCTGCATTACTTTCACCAGCCCAGACTACAATCAAGCTTTCCTGGTTAGTATGGCATGGTAACAGCGCCCCGGAGATCCATCAACAACTTCAGGATCTGATTGTCCAATTGGAAACTGCCCTCACATTATATCGAGGGCAGTTTGTCAAACAGGCGCTCGAACTACAGGCATACGCCCACGAAATGCTTGGTAGTATGGCATTTGATCAACTTGATTTACAGACCGCAAGCTACCATTATCAGGAGATGTATGATATTGGCGAAGAATTGCAACATCCCGACCTGATCACACTGGCATCGGTGCATCAGGCAGATATTCTACGCAAGCGGAACCGCCTTGAAACTGCTCTCAGCAGATTTACAGCAGCCGAGGAACAGAAATGGGTCGAACATGCGTCGCTCCATGTTCAGGGCCTCTTCTATCAGGTCCGAGCACGTACCTATACCATTTATGCCTCTGAGAATGATTTCTTGCGCAATATTGAGAAGGCCGAAGCTATCGCGCACGATATCCCACGCACGATAACCACCGAGGCCGATAAATTTGACCTTGTCGAAGTCCTGCAAGAGAAAGCACAGGGCTATACGATCCTCTGGAAACCAGAAGAGGCGCTCAAACTCTATCAGCAGACCGATCAAATGCGCCCTTACAGACCTCTCCGCGACCAGGGATCATATACGATCGTCAAAGCACAGGCACATACATACAATGGAGATATCCGAACAGGCATTGATTACGCACTACGAGGGATAGAGTTAGCCCAACAGTATCACTCTAAACGCCACATCAAACGTCTTCAAGGTATGTATGACCGCCTGAGCGTCACAAAGATTGGCAAACATCCACTCATGAAAGATTTACGTACCGCATTGATCGACGCATCCAAATAGACAAGAGAGAGTAAGCGGATTGCACCCTGACGGTTGCAGTCTGTTTACTCTTCCTCATCCTCTGGCGGCAAAGCTGTAAAAATCGCATCAGGGTTCCATCCCGTCTCCCATTCTTCTGCTTCAATCCAGATTGTATAATTCTGAGGCTTGCTGCTGGTAAAAAAAACATCCATCATTCACCCATTAATGCCTCAACACATGCGAAACCACCGCGATCAGCTCTTGATAGGTAAAGGGCTTCTCAATAAAGCTGGACTGGGGAGCAATATGCATGGCATTTGCTATTTCTGAAGAGGCCGCTGCTGTACAGAAAATCAACGGCAGATCCAATGTGCGCGGATCATTACGCAATGATTGAAGCACTTCCAGCCCAGGAATATCTGGCAAATGCAGATCTAGAATCAATACATCTACTGGTAGCGTTGAACCGTGTTCAGACACCTGGGGCGCAGACAATACAGCTTGCTTTGTTTTCTTTGGCAAGAGCGCAGTCAGACAATCACGCGGATGTTCATAAATCACGACATGATGACCTGCATATTGCAACATCATTGCGCAAAGCCTGGCAATACGCATATTATCTTCAAGCAGACCGACATGGGCCATAACCACAATATTCCTTATTCCTGGGACCAACTCATCCTGATTGTAGTGCCTCAATAGCCGTCTGTCAAGCATAGTGTTCTGCTTATCTTCATATCCGACTCAGAAGCACCAGGGAGATATTGCCCCTGAATAGATAGACACAGAGCTGCTCCCTGGCTTCTCCCCACCTACCTAACTTACCCGCATAACGGGCAGTGACGTACATGAAGACAATATATGAAATATCATAATCAGTATCACCATCCTGAACAAGCAACCTCTCGACGCCGTCATTCTCATGATGTACAATCTATGGGACGATTGAGTCACGTTTGCATGAAACAATTGACGGAAACGATTTGATGAGCGAAAACGAGAAACTTCCCAAATATCCTATATCAACTGTCCGTTTTGGACTGGGTAAAGAACTACAGCTCTACTATGACGAACTCGTCGTCATAAGTCAAGAAGAAGGCCACGAATTACGTCAACCATTGGCGACGATCAGGCGTCTGACGCTTATGCCTGGCGATCCCACCCCCTCAAAACTGGTCCTGCTAGCCGATCTCGATGATGACACTACCGTTATGCTTGCTGAAGGTATGACGAATGTCAAAGATTTTCGTGAAATGCTACCACATCTCACTGAACTCTGTCCCGATCTCGAATTGGACCCGCCAGATATGAGCGAACAGCTCCGTCAGGCACTGAATAATCGCCGCGCCTGGAATCTGACCTGTTACGGAACCTGTATCCTGATCTGCCTCTCCCTCTATGGACTCTATCTCCTGGTAACCTTTATCGGTTCCATCCATCATTAAGAGTGCAGAGGGAAAGAGAAGGAACAGTAATGGAAGGCTGACTATTTGTCTGGTGGTATCTGCCGTTCGCTATTCGCTGGACGCTGCTGCGCTCGCAACGCTTTTATACTACGTCTGCGTCCACTGGTCGCAACGTAGTATAACACGAGAAAGAAAATTACAACGCCCACGATGGTGAAAATATGTGCATTGCTCCCGCTACTACCAGTCGTACCAGGATAAAAATAAATTTGATCGGCGGCTCCAAACAGGCGTGTATTCTGGTTCGCACCAATGGTAAGCGCGGTGACTGTGGCATTCTTTGGCATGCCCGTGCCTACTTCTTGCCAGGTTTGCCCCTTATCATCACTGCGCAATGCCCCGAATTTCGTTCCGATATACACTGTGGCGGCGTCAGGACTGCGGAAATCGACCAGCAAGGTGTACACATCGATATTCTTGATGGAATCTTGCCCGACCGACCAGTGCGCCCCATTATCCTTCGAGATAAAAAAGCCCTTCTGGGTCGCGACATACACCAGATCAGGATCACCACCACTGACATAAGCAGGGGCAACAACATGGACGTTATCGTCAGCGGGCAGGCCAGTATTATAGGCCGACCAGGATCGCCCTTCGTCATTTGAGCGATAGACACCCGCTGAGGTAGCGGCCCATAGTTGCTGATGAGTAGGATCATAGGAGAGGCCATTCACAGCGATATTCTGCGGCCATGCCTTCTTGCTGGTCGGTTGCCAGCTAGCTCCATTATTGGAACTACTATACACGCCATGATGAGCGGTAGCGACAAAAATAAGCGGCGCATGCGCATCGCCAAAGGCCAGCGCGGTATAGGCGTCGGCAGGCAAAGAAGCGGAAACGCTGTTCCATTGCTCACCTCCATCTGTGCTATGGAACAGCCCCTTCGCCGTTGCCGCATACAAAATCTTCCCGCTCACATCAAATGAGAGTGCGGAAATACTATTCTGCGCGGGCAAACCAGTATTCCGCGTCGACCAATGCGCCGCCGCATCCGTGCTGACAAAGACAGAGCCAGTACTACTGCCTGCATAAATAGTGTTTTCATTATTGGGGTCAACAGTCAGCGTCCGTATCGTCTGGCCCTGCAAACCACTTGCCTGCCATGTGCCACTGCCCAGAATACCACCATCGGCTGCACATGCGGATAGGAGAAAGAGTAATACGCCCAAAACCATGACCATGAGTTTCAACCTGGGAACTCGTCCCGATGCTGTTAAACAATCCATATCTTCCTCTTGTTGACATCAGATTCTTTTTACCCCTCCCTTTCCACAGTGGAACCACCTTCTATCTCTATGCAACATTATAGACACAACGGAACAGCACGGCATCCCCACGGGGGCACGTATCGCTCACTTTTCTTCTTGCTCTACCCTGTATCCAACCGGACACAAAGATCTGCTATCTTGACTTTAGCCGCGACGAATCACACGCCGAACACTCACAACCGTTTCCTGAACTTCGTACCCTCTAGGAATCCTGGTGGGTTTGGTGCTGGGGAAAAGGATGTCTTTCATACCAGTCATGGCAGGGAGTGATTTCTCAATTGAACTACTGCCACGCAAACGCCCCAACAAATTACGGCGCAACAGTTCCAGACCAACTCCGACAGCCAGAGCACCCACGCCCGCAGCGACATTTCGTGAGACAGGAGAGTTATACAACAATGCCGGGAGATTTGCCTGAAATGGCATGATTCCCTTTGTTTCCGATACAACATCCGCTCCACAGGTAGCGCAATAGGTGTCCCCCACAGCAAGATTGGCATGACAGTTTGGACACTGCATAATCTGCCTCCTCTAAGATCTTATGCCGAAACCCAATGTCACTCTCGTGACTGGTGCCAGGCACTCAGGTTTTCGGATAAGTAGTAAAGCTTTTCTTTTCATTCAATTTTACTTGATTGGATGGCACAACCATCGTATTCAGCGATCATCTACAATAGAGACTTTACATAATACGCATGAGAACACAGAAACGAGCCGAGAATAGTATTTTTTCGTCAGTCTATCTATACGTATTGCTTTTCAGGTATACATCCGTTCGTTATCGTGTTGTTCTTTAGAAGGCCACTATAATTTAGTCCATTATACAACTTCATTACCTCTGTGTCCCTCTATTTATCCATCACTAGTACTAGCGCTAAGCTTTTCCTTTGCGACTCTCACTCTTACAGACTTTGTGACAATTTTTCCATCGTCCATGCCTGCTTTTATTTTTGTCTCTCAGGCACGGAACAGTATCTGGCAGGCTGCATTTCTACCTTACAATTCAAAAAACGAGCGAGAGCATTTCCATTCTCCTCTCGCTCGTCTACACGTTGCTGCAAGTCATCCCTGACGGCTCTTTAAGATGTCAGCAATGGCCTCAATCACAATTGCGTTCTCTTCAATCGTATTATAGAAATACGGCGAGAGGCGCAACAATCCTGGTCGATAGTCAGTGATAATGTTACGTGCAAGCAATGCCTGTACAATCTCCTGCGGCTCTTCCAGGGCCAGCATGACAATCGAAGTTCGTTCTTCTGGCGACTGTGCTGTACGCACGTCCCAACCCTGTTCACGCGCTCTGGCTATCAGATCGTTGGTCAGATAGCGCGAGCGTTCACAGATGCTCACAACGCTGGCTTCACGGACGATACCCAGTCCAGCGCTCGCGGCATAGACAGCAGCCATCGCGGGTGTACCTAACTCAATACGGGCGGCATCTGACCGAAATGCAAATGACTGCGTCTGAAATTGGAATTGCTCGCGATGACCAAACCAACCGGCGATAGTTGGCTCTAACGTTGGAATGATCCCTTCGCGAATATACACAAACGCAACACCAGGACCACCCATCAGCCACTTCAACGACCCCGTCACCAGAAAATCAACATCCAACGCTGTCACATTGATGGGTATCTGGCCGGTTCCTTGATAGTCGTCTACCAGCATATAGGCACCTTGCCGATGCGCGATATCAGCAATCGCTCGGATATCTTGAATGTAACCGCTCGTATAAAACACATGTGATGTGGCGACAAGCGCGGTGCGTTCATCAACACGCTCAGAAAACGCGGAAAGCGGCATCTGGATATGATCAGGACTATGGACAAAACGACATTCAACACCCAGTTTCTCTTTTACCAACCACTGATGCGTCAACGTAGGGAAATCCATATCGGTCATCACTACGTTGTTCCGTTCATGGTAATCGATGGCAGATGCGATGATACTGAGTGCGGTCGAGACGTTCGGCGCAATTGCCACTTCATGTGGCTGAGCACCTATCAACGACGCAAACTTCTCACGCAGTTGTGCAAGCTCTCCCATCCATAGCTCATACCAGGCGTGTGCTCCCCATTCATCCCACAGGTCTAAGAACTGCGTGACGTTCTTTCTTGACCGTTGCGACAGCGCTCCTAATGAGCAACTATTCAAATAGGTCTTCTTCTGTAATATGGGAAACTCATCACGATAGACAAGCAATTCTGGATGTTCAAGTGCCGGGGGTGTAGGATATTGCATTCCAGGCTCACCTAATGACATTTGGACCGCTCCTTCGCTCAAGTTTGCGGATGGAGGATACCCATCTCTGCTGCAAGCTCGATACATGTTGTTCTCTATTGTACCGTGTTCACTCCTGAGAGTCCACTGCTTCGCGCTGACAAAGAGATGGGGAATTTCCTCAGGTCTGTTACCCTGCCCTCTAACGCAGAGTTTTAACGGCACGAGCAATCAGGGCTGCTGCTTGCTCTATCTCTGCTCTGGTCGTCCAGCGTCCAAGCGTCAGACGCAATGTGCCAAGCGCGGCATTCCGCTCAATACCCATCGCTAACAATACCGAGGATGGATCGGTATTCCCCTCGTGGCAGGCAGAGCCTGTAGAACTGGCGATCTCAGGGATTGCTGCCAGGACCTGATCTCCCATGACTCCCTGAATACGTACGCTCAATGTATTCGGGAGACGCTGCTGAGGATGTCCATTCAGTTGGACCGCTTGCGGCAAGAGTTGCTCAAGCTGCTGCTGCAAATAGTCACGTAACTGTGTTAACCGCTGCTGGTTAGCGACAAGCTGTTCCCCGGCCAGTTCCAGTGCCTGCCCCAGCGCAACCATATAAGCAATATTCTCTGTACCCGCACGCCGACCCGACTCCTGCCCACCACCATAAAGCAGTGGTTCAAGCTGGATACCGCTGCGCACATAGAGCGCCGCGATCCCCTTCGGTGCATAGATCTTATGCCCCACGACGGTCAATAAATCAGCACCCAGTACTTTGACGTCAACAGGGATTTTCCCGATCGATTGCGCGGCATCGACGTGCAACAGAATATCATGCTGATGTGCCACCCGCGCAATCTCCGCGATGGGTTGGATCGTGCCTGTCTCGTTATTGGCATGCATGATTGTAATCAGTGTCGTCTGCCCGGTAATCGCCGCCTCAAGATCCGCTAAGCGCACCTGACCATATTCATCGACCGGGAGGTACGTTACGCTGAAACCATGCAAACGCTCAAGTGAGCGGCAGACGTTGATGACAGCCGGATGCTCGGTTACCTGAGTAATAATATGCTTACCACGTTGCTGACGCGCTAACGCCACCCCACGAATTGCCAGTTCATCACTCTCTGACCCACTACCAGTAAAGACAATTTCCGCAGGCTCGCAATTGAGCAGGTGCGCTACCTGCGCACGCGCATGCTGTATGGCCTGCCGCGTCTGCTGCGCGTACGCATGACTACTGGATGGATTACCAAAATAGGTAGCGAGATACGGAAGCATAGCATCCACAACCGCCGGATCAACTGGCGTTGTAGCGTTATAATCAAGGTAAATAGGACCATTACGCAAGCCCGGATGTAAGACTGTTTCCATTCTGAATCTTCTTTCCTCAGCGAATACTATTATCGTGCAATTCCAGTGTATCTCAGTCTGTCTATCTCATCTGATCACTGGCAACAAATTTCATACTACTTACAGAAATAACACAAAACAAATGCATAGCGCTGTTTTTTGGATATTTGAGTTTAAATAGAAACACATTTAAAAAATCATATAGTATAGTATATAAATTGATTGGTGATTTTAGGGAAGTAAAACACCTTAGAGTGTATTGTTACTTTTAGATTAGGATGATCACAGAGTACAAATGGGATTTTTTTCTTTATTTGCATCAATATCCTTATTGATATATTTGCTCTCCCCAAATATAAATACAGCACATGCCACACCTGCAATTGTAAATCCATCTCCGGCTTCGGCTACTACGATTGTAGAGGAAGCCTGTTCCGCACCATATGTACATATTTATAATTCATCTGGCAATGCCTATTGTTTTGCTGGAGATGGATACCTGGGACTTCATCCAGATATTTACAATAGTAGAGAATGGAAAGGATTTCATTAACTGATGATACAAAAAATCATTCACCTCTCTAAACGTCATTCCCTCGTCTTATTTCTACTTGGGGGGGCAATCATCCTACGCCTCATCTTTATGCTCAATAATTGGCCTGCGACAGATAGTGAAGAGGGAACAATGGGGTTAGAAGCCCTTCATATTCTCCAAAAAGGTGAGCATCCTATCTATTTCTACGGCCAATATTATATGGGGGTCGCAGAGGCGTATATTGGCGCAGTCATGTTTAAACTCTTTGGCATTTCAATCTTTTCGCTCCGATTAGGCATGCTCCTTCTCTTTCTCATTTTTCTCATACTCGTTTACTTGCTTGGCTCGCTCTTATACAACAAAAAAGTTGCGCTATGGACCCTTGCTTTGTTAGCAGGCGGATCAGAAATCCTGCTAACGCCAGAACTGAAAGCGGTAGGAGGAGCCGCCGAGACGCTGGTATGCGGAACAGCATTACAAGTCCTTACTTCATGGATCATTCTGCGTACCATACGTGGACAAGCAACCAAAAAAAATTATCAAGGATATGCGTATGGCTGCTGGGGATTCATTGCGGGGTTTGGCTTATGGAGCCACTTACTTGTTGTCCCTTTCATCCTTACCAGCGGAACCTTCCTTTTTCTCTTTTGCCGGAAAACACTCAAAAAAGGTACTGGTTGGCTGATGTTGATCGGCTTTCTCATTGGAGCAAGCCCGCTCATTATTTTTAATATCCTTACTCCACAACATAATACAATCGCTGTTTTTTGGGGATTACACCAAACAACCTATCCGAACGCTCCAACAGGCATCACACTTTGGGCCAAACAAATAATTGGAACCTTTTTTTACACCTTACCATTGGCAACAGGAATGCTCCGTTTTAGCGATTTACAAGTCGTACCCGGTCTTTCTCAATTCATTCACATCAATGAACTTAATGCGTTACCATTGTATGGTCCCCTGAACTGGCAATCGTTGATCCCCATCGTCTTCTTTGGCGGGTGGAGTACAGGTTTTCTCGCATTACTTTTCTCCTCAACAAAGCATTCATTCACGAGAACCTATCTCTTCTGGAAAAAAAGCCGTAACAATGTCAACCTCTCCAAAGAGGAAAGGCTCCAGTTCACACTTCATGCGCTACAATGTATGTTACTGCTGAATGGATGGTTAACCATCATCTCCTTTGTAACGAGTGCAACAGCAGCCGAACGCCCGTGGAGTTTTCGTTATTTAATTGGTTTGCTCATTATCACTCCTGCACTCGTTGCCCCCCTTTGTCAATCACGACCATCCCTTCAAAAAAGACCTGTATGGAAATATATAGGTATCCGTACGCTCATAACACTGGCACTTGGCATCATCTGCCTCAGCACACTCCAAAACTTTTTTGAACTGCCCCAGGCAACCACAGCTTTTCAGAATCAAACACTCTTTGTTCACCAACTAGAACAGAAACATATTACTCACATTTATTCCGGATATTGGGTTTGTGATCGTTTGATTTTTGCCAGTCAGGAAAACGTTATTTGCGCTGTCTTGAACAACAATATGCAACCAGGATTAACACGATATAGCCAGTATCAAACGATTGTTCGCAAAGACCCTCAAGCAGCATATGTGTTTACCACAAATACTGACTTTGACCCTCAACAGGCAATCAATACCTTGAAACAGAATCGAGATTATCAACAATTCTCTACTGATGGCTATATTGTCTTTTATCCTAAATAATATTGTGTACGTGACTGAGTCAGTCCCGTATTTTTGTGTAAACTCATGACTACCATAAATAATGTGTATCTCCAGTTCCTTGACAGATAGACAGAACGGTCTGTATACTTTTTTTGAGCACGGATAGACAGAACGGTCTGTCTATGAGTAGAAAGGAAGCATTACCATGAGTCAGCAAGATGCGGTCCCTCATGAGCCAACACCATACGAGCGTATCCTCGAAACGGCGTCAACCCTGTTCTATGAGGAGGGGATTCATGCCACGGGGATTGATCGCATTGTCAAAGAGTCGCGTGTCGCTAAGATGAGTCTCTATAAGTATTTCCCGTCGAAAGATCACCTTGTGCTGACGTATCTGCGACAGCGTGATATGCGCTGGCGAGCATGGCTGGAAGAGGCAGTGAATCGTCTCGCTGCTACACCTCCCGCCCGTATTCTCGCCCTCTTCGGAGCGCTTGATGAGTGGTTCCATTCTTCCGATTTTCATGGCTGTGGTTTCATCAATGCCGCCGCTGAATATAACGGTGAAGAACATGCCGTGCATGCTATTGTCAATGAACATAAACGACTGGTTCATGACTATGTGAAACGCCTGGTGCAGGCTGCGGACATTATCGAGGTTGAGCGCTTTACCACTCAGATCTGTCTCTTGATGGATGGCGCGATTGTCACGGCTCTTACACAGAAAGATGTTGATGCCGCGTCAGCAGCACGTCAGATCGCTGGCATGCTCCTCATGCAAGCTCGCTAATACGGCATTGATTAATAGAGAGGTCATTATAGAGGAGATTAGCTATGCCCGGTCCAACCGATATCAAACCACCATTTACGGCAGAAACTGCACGCGCAAAAGTAAAAGCAGCCGAAAATGCCTGGAATTCACGCGATCCTGAGCGCGTCGCCCTGTCCTATACGCCCGACTCAGAATGGCGCAATCGCACCGAATTCTTCAAAGGTCGCGAGGCTATCAAGGAGTTTTTACGCCGCAAATGGGCGAAAGAACTGGATTACCGCCTGATGAAAGAGCTGTGGGCCTACACTGATAACCGTATCTCGGTTCGCTTCGAGTATGAATGGCGTGATGCTGAAACCGGTCAATGGATGCGTACCCACGGCAATGAACACTGGGAATTCGATGAGACTGGTCTGATGCAACGTCGCGATATGAGCGCGAACGATTATCCGATTGCAGAGTCAGAACGCCGCTATCGCTAATACCCGGAAATCACTCTCCCCTTTCAAGAACATCCCTGCGCTCCAATGATGTGCAACATATCATTGGAGCGCAGGGATGTTCTCTCTGCTCTTCAAAAGAAGAAATCAGACACCAGAGCAATCAAACGGGATACCTGACTACTCAGCAACGACTGCTGCGGGTTTATTCATACGCTCAAGCAAGATGTCAAAGAAACGCTTGCTGCCTGTCGCAATCAACGCTGGATTACGGGCCAGGATACCCATGAACAGACCTGCGGAGTAGTCACCACGCAACAACTGCGCGGCCTGCGCAGGCGTTAAACGCTTCAACAGGTCCAGACTACCATCCCACTGCTCATCGCTATAAGCCGCGATCCGTTTGTTGATGACATAAGATACATCCATCTCGCGCCCAAAACGCCCACGCCAGCGCTTATCGAAACGCGAGAGATAGCTCGCGGAAGTATCACCAGCCTTGACGGCTTCCGCCGCTACCTCACCAGCCATCTGACCGGAATAGATCGCGAAACGAATGCCCTCACCGACTAATGTCGATCCATGACCACCAGAGTCACCAGCCAGAATCAATCCATCTCTGGTAAAACCGTTGACCGGACCCTCGGATGGGAACAGACCCGTATGATATTCTATCGGACTCGCGCCCTTAAAACGCTGCGCGAGCTGCGGGATCTCACGCATAATGCGATCCAGATATGGACGGGCATCATCATCATTATCCGGATGGATCACACCAACACCCAGACGGACACGACCATTCCCACGGGGAAACGCCCATGCATACCCATTCGGAGCATACTCACTGCCCATGATCAAAAAGAGTTCATCCTGGGGATATTCTGGCGCATACAGGTCATATTCAGCACCAAAACCATAACGACGGAACGCGTCACCCATATCAGTACGGATCGCAAGGTGACGCCCATATCCAGATGCATCAATGGTCACATCAGCACGTATGTTGATACGCTCACTGATATGCGTCTTAGCTGCCACACCCACAATCCTCTGCTCTTCTACCAGCGCCTGCTCGACGGTATGTCGCACCCGCAGTTCCGCGCCAGCCGCGACAGCCCGACCAGCCAGATGTTGATAAAGCCCACGGATATCCACGACACAACACACTGGCGTCTCATACTGAAAAGGCACCTCACGGTTTGGCGTCAGAAAAAATACTTTTTTGACCGGATGATACAGATGTTCGGGAATACCTAACGCCTGCATGTCCTTGATCCAGCTTCCCCCGCTGGTATGAATAGGATAACCAATTTCGTTGTGCCGCTCTAACACTAATGTGCGTACACCCTGTTTCGCCGCCGCCTCTGCCGCTGCCAGTCCCGCTGGCCCACCACCAACAATAAGCACATTGTAATCGTCTGCCATGTAGACCCTTCTTTATCTGTGATATTTATTCGTCAAAATAACCAGCATCAGTGGAGAAAAAATAGTATCTCTGATGAGACTTTTCCGCTAGTATAGTCGAACTATGCTATGCTGTCTACTTCATTCTACTTCGTTCGCTCCCCATATAATATCGCTATGGCTTCCCCTTTACGGCGCAAGCTCTGGAAGTGGATTTATACCATCCCAGGTACCAATAGAGGCCAGAGGGCGGAAACGCGCAAATAGCTCTTCACTATACCAGCGTTCACTACGGGTACGGCGCACAACCTCCCGATGAGCCTGCGAACCATAGGCGAACTCGGTCATGGTCGGTAACGATCTCCATATACTCAATGTCGCCTGTCGCAACAGCGGCATCTCCCCGACACCAACCGAGTTGATCAGTGCATCATGCTGTAATAACTCTTCCGCGACAGCGGGAACGGCCCGCAAAAAGGCTGCAAGTCTGGTTGGTCGAATCGTTGCCCGTGTCAGAATGATATGTGGCGATTGCTCATCCAACGCCACAGGCGCTATCCCACGAAATGGATCACGCCCACCCCAGCTCCCATGCCAGCGTACAGGGCGCATGTAAACCGTCCACATTTCTTCAGACAGGCTCCTTATACGACGCATCACGGCTCCGCGTTGCTCGAACTGGCGCAGGGCCGCGAACGACTGCCAGACAGTAAAAAGCGCGAAGCGTTGCAGGTCCGCATGGGGATTAAAAACACGCCCCTGCCCAACACCAAGCAAACGCCAGAAAGATAATCCTGGCGCACGCAACAACGGCCAACGATCAAACCCCATGTGCGCAAGATTAGCTACACAATAACGCAGAGGATAACGAGCCAGCGTAAACGCAACAATTGGCTGCTGTTCGTCAATCATCATTATCTCTATCCTTCACTGCCACCAGACAGTGTTACAGGTGTTTTTTCTCTCAAATATAGAATATCCTTCTTTAATAAAATGGGACAACCATACCATTGCTAGCCTTATTTCTTAGAACGAGTACAATGACTTATAGGTTCAGTATATTCTTACAAAAATAAATGATACAAACTGTCAGGGATCAAATAATATGTGGTGAGATGGGGAGAATGTTGACAGTATGAACAGGAAAGTAGATCAACAACAACCACTAACAACCACCAGAGCAGTGAAGCTCCTCCCCCTGTCATTGACGCGACAGATACCAATAACAACCAGTCAACAGGCCGAAACACATCGTACTTCCATCATGATCAATCTCATTGCCTCCATGTTTCTGCGCATTGGTGGTCGCGCTTGTACGATACTGCTCTCGCTCTATCTCAAAGATACGATTACCTCTACCGCGATAGTCGCTGTGCTTTCACAGATTGGTTATATCAGTGAACTTGGCCTTGCGCCCTTTGCGGGCAACCTCTCTGACCGTGTTGGACACAAACCACTCCTGATTCTCGCGCCCGTCTTAGGTTTTTTTTCAACCCTCTGTATCCTGCTGGGACTGCTCCTCGTGCCATCTCCCCCCGGCGACAGAATAAATCCGGCTACGCTCATCTTATCCGGCTGCATTATTGGCAGTCGCTTACTTGATGGCACCATGACCGCTGTCCACGGGCCAGTCAGTATGAGCCATTTTATGATCGCCACAACCGGACAGGATCGTCTGCGCAACCGTGTCATGACGCTCTTCGAAGTCTTTACCCTGGGAGGGATTGCCATTGCGCTCTTTGGCGGCGGAACGGCGAGTAATCTGCTTGGCACACAGGCCTATTATATTGTGCTGATCATTCATGTCATCAACATTCTCATCATCACGTGTTTATTCAGGGACGTTCCAATCATCAGACGCCCGGTGAAACTACAGCTCCCCCCTTTCTCGACCTATCTCCACATTCTCAGAGATCACCGCATCCTGACATTTCTCCCTTCATGGATAGCGATCAACACGTTGATCAGCGCGTGGCTCTATCTCACTATGATCATCCTGACCTATCCCCATACGCTCGCCGTTGTGCGCCATCCCCACCAGTTGCTCTATGGTGGCTTTAGTCCAGAGCTCGCGGCATTATTCCCCAGCCTGTTTGCGCTCTCATTATTGCTTGGTATGTTTGTCTGGCTGCCTCTCTTGCGCCTACTGCGCCGCACAACTATTATGGCGATTGCCTTATGCGGGGCGATTCTGAGCATTGTGGCGCTGGCGTGTATGAATAGCCTGGGTCGGACAGCAATGCAACCACCCGGATATAGCTACAATTCGCTCGTGATTGCGATTCTTCTCACTCTGTTCGGCGTCTTCCTCCTCAGCGGCTTCACTCCTTCGGCATGGGTACAGATCGCGATGTTACTCGATCTCCACAAACAGCAGCGTGGCACAGCAATGAGCATCTTCTCTGTCATGCTCAGTGCCGGACAATTTCTGGGTTTGATTATGGGTGGTGTTGCCGTTGATCTGAATGGTTTCACGGGCTTTATGGTTTTTTCGATGGTGCTGGTCGTTATCGCCACCGCCAGTGTCCTCTATACACGCCTGAATGAAATTGATCTCCTATCAAACAGCTAAGAACAGTCGCAGACTACGCCACATCCCCTAACACCTGATCACTTTTGTTTTCATACTCTCTGTTTGCTTTTGACGTTCTTACCAGAATGTGCTATAATTAGAACAAGATTTCCAGTACTATGTATTTGCCTCACTGCTTGTATTGACCAACATCTTTTGTATATCTCCGTTTTTGAACATCATGTAAAGAATAGTTCTATAGAAATCCTTATCGTATGTATCTGATCCACACTATGCCGTTCAATTGTCTGCGGCGAGTCGCCTGACAGGCTGTATGGTGCCACCGCAAGGATTAATTTTCACCTACCTGTAAGATGGCGACGCTTCTAGCCACATGTGAGTGGCGTTGACAATTGTTTTTAAAGCATGCCGTGACCTGACAGACAGGAGAGCAAACAGACATGAGTATTATGCAAATCACCCAGACAGTTCGCATTCTGCCGCCGCTACAAGCCAGACGCAGCAAACCTCTTGCTCAACCTGTATTGCCCGGACTGGAGCCAGAGCCTGCGCAAGCCCCGAAAATAACTAATCGCCAGATCGCGGAAGTCCTGGCCGGGATAGCCGATATGTTGACCGCTCAGAATGGCAATCCATATCGCATCCAGGCGTATCGCAATGGGGCACGAGGTGTTTTAGATTTGCAGGAGTCAGCGACAGATATTGTTGAGCGTGGGGAAGAGCTGCCAATACCGGGTATTGGCGAACGTCTACGCTCACACATTCTTGAACTTGTCCAATTAGGTTCAGTAACTATCAACAATGGCATCTGCTTACAGACACTCCCGGCTGGCGTGATTTCACTGTTGACTATATATCATGTTGGCCCTTATACAGCGGTTCGCCTCTATGAAGAACTGGGGATCGATAGCATCGAAAAGCTGATCCAGGCCGCCGACGAACACCGTATCCGTACATTGGCAGGCTTCGGTCTACGCAGCGAGGCTCGACTCCGCGCCGCTGCTGAACGGGCCTTACAGCAACGACAGGCATCATCCACTACTGGCGGGGCTGCGTAATCGAAAAAAATAAGGAGATAGCCCGCTCGTGATGATATACAACATTGCAAGCGGGCTGTTCTATGCAGTGGGATGAACGCTGGATTTCTTCTATTTAAGACGTCTATCCACGCTAAAAGTCACCTTGTTTGATCATCTCAATAAATGCTTCTTCTAATTGATAAGTACGAGCACCGGGCTTGCCTGAACCAATGACGATTTCATCAATTTGCACCACGGGCGTAATCTCTTTTGAGGATGAGGTGATAAATGCTTCGTCAATCTCCGCCAGCTCTGTCTTTCGAATCGGGCGCTCTTCGATCTTAAAGCGCTCAGCAGCCAGTTTCAGCACAGCATTTCGCGTTACACCAATCAGCACCCCTTCACGAGCGGTGATCAGCGTATCACCTTTGAAGGCAAAGAAGTTGCTCCGCGTGCCCTCCAATACCTCATCCTGCTCGTTGACAAACAGAGCATCGGACGCATCCTGCTTCGCGGCAACTTTCAACGCCCGGATCGCGGCGATATAGTTGGAGGTCTTTGCTTCAGGCGCGGTACGCTGCAAAGGTGTTGTTATCAGTTTGATCCCCTGCGCGAAACGCTCCATATCCCGCTCACCCAGTTCTGTGATGAGCACCGCCAGTCCTGGCGTCCCACCCGGCAAAATACCATCCTCGCTCTCACCACCTGTGACCAGCATACGAATGGTTGCGTGCTTGAAAGCATTCTTCTCGATGATTTGTCGCACAATTTCGGTCAACTGCGCACGCGTATAGCCGACCTCCAGATCGATGATAGCAGCAGAGCGATACAGGCGCTCCAGGTGCGACTCAAGATGATAGGGACGACGATCATAGGTACGAAACGATTCAAAGATGCTATACCCTCGCAACACACCAACATCGTTAATCGAGATAGTAGCCTCACCCGGATGGACCCAGCGCCCATTGATATACCACCATGCGCTCGCATCGAGCATATCGCCTCTCCTTTTAAGAAACTGCTCTATCCATTGGCATTCAGCAACGCGCCCTTTGTTTCATCTGAATGACAAGAAATAGGGCAGAAATTATGCTCTGTTTATAAGACTTGTAACTCTTTAAGCCATGACATAAATGAGTCAGGAACAGCCATTGTCGAAAGACGACTCTGCCGGACCAGACTCCAATCATCAAAAAGATGGCTCGCTTTAATTTCACGCAATGTGACTGGACGTGCCAACTGTTTGACAAAAGCCACATCAACTACCCAGCTCTTACTATCATTTGGATCGGGTCGTGGCTCTGATGTCACCTGCGCGACTCCCACGACAGCCGCCTCACCCATACTATGATAAATAAGCATCGTATCATCAGGACGCATCGCACGGATCGCCTGTAGCGCCTGCGCATTACGGACGCCATCCCAGACCGTCGCTTTTTCGCGTGCCAGTTGCTCTATTGAATATGTTTCTGGATCGGTCTTCGCCAGAAAATAAGCCATTTCAGCAGCCTTTCAAACCGTATTTACCCCTCACATCCCCCCGATGATTGCGCTGATCGCTACCACTCTATAGAGATAGATGAGCGGCAGGTGCAGCACAATACGTTGGCTACATCATAGCAGACAATACAATAGACGCAAGGCGCTGCTACGCTACGCAAAACTGGCAAGCAAGAAACAAAAAACACTGTTCAAGAAGTAAAAAATCCTATTACCTGAAATGCTGCCACCACTTTCACCAATGCTTGACTTTGCAGAAAATATATGGTACCGTTTATTTAGCTTATTCAGGAGGTATCAATCATCATGTCCTTATTCACAGCCAGGGTGTTGCTACGGTAAGTGCGCTGTGTCTACCACAAAACAGGGTGGGTCGTCTTTACACGGATCATTCGTATGATCTTGCTCTGATACAATACGACTATGCCTTTTTTCTGCAATGCTACAGATAAACCCTTCTGTAGACTGCTTTTTCACTCCACATAACCAGCCCACTTAGCCTTGCAGGGCTTTTTTTGTGTCTGTCTGCTCATCATTCATATGCAGCGAACAGCACATTGCCTTTCGTTCAGCATCACCACTCTCCAACACAATAGAGCCACGCCTGAGCGGGCTATACCCTCGATTTCCATTATGCAGAGCATATGTACGCCCATATCTACTCTGCCTACCTATGTTTTGTGACGCTTTTGAGCGAAAGGATACATCTCAATATATGGATATTGACGGCAAAACAAGACGTTTGCCCACACACTATCGTCAGGCACGACACCGCTACAGATGGCTGTTGACTCACTATCTCCGACATCAATGGCTGCGGATGAGCCTGCTGGCAATGATTATGGGTGGCACCATCTGTGTACAGGTCGCCACACCACTGATTACAAGCGACTTCATTGATCAGGCTACCTCTGGCAAGGCACTTGATGGACTGATCCTGCTGGCACTGCTGGCAATGGGGCTGGCTCTCGCTGGTCAGGGACTGGCTCTCGCTGAAACCTATATCGCCGAAAATGTAAGCTGGTCGGCGACCAACGAGCTACGCACTGATCTTGTGACGCATCTGCTGCGGCTGGATGCTACGTTTCACTCTGCCCATACACCGGGCGAACTGATCGAACGCGTGGATGGCGATGTCGGCACGCTGGCACGCTTCTTCTCACGCTTTGTGGTCTATGTGCTCGGCAATGGCCTCTTGCTTCTGGGTGTGCTTGGCCTGCTCTATCACGTGGACTGGCGCGTCGGGGCAACTATGAGTGCTTTCGTCGTGCTGGCTCTGGTCGCGATGCTACGCATTCGCGCTCTTGCGACTCCTTTCTGGACAGCAGACCGTCAGGCGAACGCGACGTTCTTTGGTTTCCTGGGCGAATATCTGAGTGGACTGGAAGACATTCGCTCCAGTGGCGCGGGCGCGTTTGTGCTGCGCCGCTGCGCCGAGGTGATGCGCTCATGGTTGACGGTGACACGTAAGGCACAGATGTGGGGCTATAGCCTGGGCGCTACCAGCCAGGGACTGTTTGTACTCGGCATGGCAACCGCGTTTGCTTTGAGCGCTATGCTCTATAAAAGCGGTACACTGACGATTGGTACGGTCTATCTGATCTTTCAGTGTGCCGAGATGCTACGCCAGCCAACCGAACAGATCCGTAATGAGGTGCAGGATTTACAGCAAGCGGACGCCAGCATCGCCCGCGTGATTGAACTTCTGCATACCAGACCACTCGTCAGTGATGGACCCGGTGTTGCGCTACCACCAGGGGCGCTGGCAATAGATCTGGATGATGTTTCCTTTCACTATGCGCAAGATGTTCCGGTGCTCCACACGATCAATGTGTCGCTTGCTCCGGGCCGCGTGCTGGGTATCATTGGACGCACAGGGAGCGGCAAAACTACACTGACACGGCTCCTTATGCGCTTCTACGATCCACAGTCAGGCGTCGTGCGTCTGGGCGGTGTTGATCTACGACAAGTACGCCTTGCGGAGATACGCGCACGAGTTGGTCTGGTGTCGCAGGAGGTCCATCTCTTCCATGCCAGCGTGCGCGATAATCTGACGCTCTTCGATGATAGAGTGTCGGATGAACGAATACACGACGTACTGGCTACGCTGGACCTGACCGACTGGCTCCGTGAGTTACCACAAGGATTGGATACCATCCTTCAAGCCAATAGGGTAGGACTCTCAGCAGGACAGGCTCAGGTACTGGCCTGCGCCCGCATCCTCTTACGCGACCCCGATCTGGTAATGCTGGACGAACCATCTTCACGGCTTGACCCGGCTACTGATCGATTGGTACATGCGGCACTGGGTCGACTGCTCGCTGGTCGTACTGGCATCATTGTGGCGCACCGACTCACCACCCTCGCCTACGCCGATGACATTCTGATTCTGGAAGATGGGCAGATACGCGAATATGGGTCACGCATTGTTCTCGCAAATGATCCCACTTCACGCTTTGCCGAGTTACTGCGTGTCGAAAGTCTGGAGGTGCCTCTATGAAACAGCTCCCAACATGGCGCTATCTGGTGCAAATGGCCCGCTACAAGCCCTGGCTCTGCCTGCTCCACGCGACACTCTGGGGCATCTATAGCCTGTCATGGTTTCTGGCGGGACTCCTCTCGCAAGCCTTTTTCAATACACTCACCGGACAATCTCATCTACCAGTGGGCACGACGGGACTGGTTGTATTGATGATCGTACTCGCGGTGAGCCGTGTGCTCATCTGGCTCAGTGCTGGCTTTGTGGAAATCATCATGCGCTTCACCATGAGCGGACTACTACGCCGCAACCTGCTACGTCATCTACTCGCACGACCCGGGGCGATGACTCTTCCCTATGCTATCGGCGAAACCATCAGTCGCTTCCGCGATGACGCCTATCAAGCGGAGGATTGCATCGATTGGAACGATGAAACGATTGTGCAAAGCCTGTTTGCTAGCGGCGCGTTCCTGGTACTCCTGCATATCGACGCGCTGATGACCCTGGTCGTTGTCATTCCGCTTGTGATCGTGACGGTAATCGCACGACAAGCAAGCACCGCCCTGGGTCACTATCGCGAAGCCAGCAGTCAGGCGAGTAGTCTGGTGACGGGAGCTATCGGCGATATGTTGACAGCGGTCCAGACGGTGCAGGGAGCCGGAGCCGAAGAGCGCATCGTGGCACGTTTCCAACAACTGAACGAACAGCGCCGGGTCACGATGCTCAAAGATCGACTGGCGACACAATCACTGGATGCTATCACGACCAATACGGTCAGTCTGGGCACAGCACTGATTATGCTCCTTGCGGCAAGCAGAATGCGTGGTGGCAGCCTGACCGTCGGTGATTTTGCCCTGTTCGTCGCCTATCTGGGCTTCATCGCCGATTTTACCACCAGCCTCGGCAGATATCTGGCCCACTATAAGCAGACCGGAGTGGCGTTCACCCGTATGAGCAATCTGTCAGGTAGCGCTTCACCAGATATGCTGGTAGCACCAACATCGTTAGACCTGCGTGGACCATTGCCCACTCTGCCACCACCAGAACAGAACACACTTGAACAGTTGCGCCTGCTAGAGGTACGGGGTCTGAGCTATCATCATCCCCAATCGGGGCACGGTATCGAGAACCTGGATCTCTGCCTGTCGCGTGGCACCCTGACAGCGGTCACAGGGCGCACCGGCAGTGGTAAGACCACGCTGCTTCAGACGCTCCTGGGCTTGCTCCCATTGGAGGCAGGCGAAATCCGCTGGAATGATCACATTGTCGATGATACAGCAGCCTTCTTTGTACCGCCTCGTGCGGCATACACAGCACAGGTGCCGCGCCTCTTCAGCGAAACGCTCAAGCAGAATATCCTGCTGGGACTACCGGACGAACCTGTAGCCGTGACCGCAGCCGTACGAGCAGCCATGCTGGAACATGATGTAAAGACACTGGACTCTGGTCTGGACACGCCCGTTGGCACCCGCGGCGTCAAACTCTCCGGTGGGCAGGTGCAACGCACAGCGGCGGCGCGGATGCTGGTGCGAGACGCTGAATTGCTGGTCATCGACGACCTATCCAGCGCGTTAGATGTCGAAACCGAACACGCCCTCTGGGAACGCATCTTCGCGCAGGAAGACGTGACCTGTCTGGTCGTCACCCATCGACGCGCCACCCTGCAACGTGCCGATCATATCATCGTGCTCAAAGATGGCAACATCGACGCGGAAGGCAGGCTGGACGATCTATTAGCAACCAGCGCAGAGATGAGGAGATTATGGCTTCAGCATAAGTAACACCATGAGAAGCAGGCATCGTAGCTCATTGCGCTCATGATAGCAAAATGACAGGGCATGCCTGCTGCTCTTTGCGCA
>Ga0310811_10002317_pt1 | contig 23781 bp, 24 predicted proteins | sample YCmetagenome_FD_207642 | JGI IMG/M metagenome (GOLD analysis project Ga0310811, IMG submission 207642) | Soil microbial communities from experimental microcosm in Duke University, North Carolina, United States - YC | ecosystem: Engineered > Artificial ecosystem > Soil microcosm > Unclassified ... | reverse complement strand
GGCCTTCGCGCAGGAGTCTTTCAAGGGACTCCGCCGTTGCGGCGACGCCCATGGACGAGAGGCCTTGCCCCGGCCGCGGCAGGTCCGCGCGCGGAAGGCGATATTTGGGGTCGCCGCCGGTCTCGCCAGTCTTGCGAGGCGTAGGCGCGTCGCCGCCGAGGCCGAGTTCCTGCGCCAGCGCCGGATCGAGGCCGGTGATCGGCGAGCCGGTGTAGTCCGCCTGTGGCGCCTCGTCGAAACCCTCGGGCTCCGCCTGTTCCGAAGGCTTCTCAGGCGATTTGGCCGATTTGCGCGCGGTGTGCGCGGCGGAAAAGTCCTGGCGCCGCTCCCACGAGGTCGCCGGCGGCGGCTGGATGTTCGTGCCCGAGCCGAGGCCCGCGGTTCCGCGCGCGATGCCCGGATTGAGCAGCTCGGCGAGGGCGTCCGGCGTCGCCGGCTCATCCGGCCGCGCCGCTTTGGCACGCGTGGGGCGCGCTGGGTCCTTGGTCTTCTTCGACTTGTCGGGAGATTTGGCCATTCGCCGAATATGGGACCTGTTCCGGGACGAGAAAAGGGCGGGGGCCTCGATGATGCGCGAGGCCAGGGGATATCGCCCCTATCTCGGGCCGCTCCCCATCGCTAAGTTGCGCGCAAAGAAAAAAGCCATGCAGGAGGATACGATGCCCGAGAGTCAGCTCACACGCCGTGCCTTGCTCGGCGCCATGGCGGCACTGCCGCTCGCCAGCGCGGCGCGCGCCGACACGGCCTGGCCGGCGCGGCCGGTGCGCGTCGTGATTCCCTATCCGCCGGCCGGCGGCGCCGACACCACGGGGCGCATCCTCTTCGGCAAGGTGAGCGAAGCCTTCGGCCAATCCTTCGTCATCGAGAACCGCGGCGGCGCCGGCGGCACCATCGGCGAAGCCGTGGTCGCCAAGGCCGACCCTGACGGATACACGATCCTGCATGATGCGACGGGCTTCTCGGTGAACGGATCGCTCTATCCGCGCCTGCCGTTCGACTACCACAAGGACTTCGAGCCGGCATTTCTCGCGTCGCTGGTGCCAAACATCCTCGTCGCTACGCCCTCGGTGCCTGTCACGACCGTCGCCGATGTCATCGCCTATGCCAAGGCGTCTCCTACGGGCATCGATATCGCCTCGTCCGGCAACGGCACCTTGCAGCATCTCTCGCTCGAATTGTTCCGGCACATGACCGGCGTCAAGGTGAGCCATGTGCCGTATCGCGGCGGCAGCTTCGCGCTCACCGACGTCATGTCGGGGCAGGTGAAGTTCTTCTTCGCCAACGGCTCGTCGGTGGTCGGCATGATCAAGGGCGGCAAGGTGAAAGCCATTGCTCATACCGGCAAGGGCAGGCTCAAGAGCCTCCCGGATATTCCGCCGGTGTCCGATACCTTGCCGGGCTTCGAAGCCTATGAATGGAACGGTGTCTTCGTGCCGCACGGCACGCCGAAGCCGATCGTGCAGAAACTCAATAGTGGCCTCAACGCAGCCCTGCGTACGCCCGATGTCATCGCGCGTTTCGACGAGCTCAATGTCGAGACCCGCGCAAACACGCCGGAAGAGTTCGGCAAGTTCGTGCAAGAACAGATGGACAAATGGAGCCAGGTGGTGAAGGAAGCGAACATCAAGCTGGGGTGACAATTGTTTTCTGGTGCCCGCTGAATTTGCCGCACGCACGGCGAGACTCCCTCTCCCCTTGGGGGAGAGGGTTGGGGTGAGGGGTAAAGTGACTCTCGATTTTCATTGGCCCCCTCACCCGGCGCGCTATGCGCGCCGACCTCTCCCCCCAGGGGAGAGGTGAAGTGAGTTCGTGGCGCGGCCTTCTCCTGTAACCGGAGCATGAGTTGATTGACTTAAGTAACGATCCCCCACGCATCGCCGGCCCTGTCCCGCAGCCAAAGAAGCCCCGCATCGCACCGCCGCCCGGCGCGTGGGACGCGCACGCGCATATCTTCGGGCCGCCGGACACATTCCCTTACACGGCCGGGCGCGGCTATACGCCCCCCGACGCGCCGGTCGAGAAATACATCGCGCTGCTCGATCATCTCGGCTTTGCGCGCGGGCTCATCGTGCAGGGCAACGCGCACGGCTTCGACAACCGCGTGGTGCTGGATGCGCTCGCGCGTTATCCGCAACGCTTTCGCGGCATCGGCATCACCGATACGCGCATCGCGCCCGGCGTGCTGCGCGACTGGCACGCGCTCGGGATGCGGGGCTTGCGCTTCCACCTGTTCACGGACGAAGGCCGGCCCGGCTACGTGCGTGGCGTCGGGCTCGATGTCTTCGAAGTGTTTCGCCCGGTGATGCGAGAGCTCGGCTGGGTCATGCAGGCCTTCTGTGACTGGCGGCTGATGCGGGACATCGCGCCGGTTTTGCGCGATGTGTCGCGCGAGATGCCGGTGATCGTGGATCACATGCTCAACATCCCGGCTGAGCGCGGTGTCGACGATGATAACTTCCAGGCGCTGGTGCGGCTTGTCGGCGAGGGGCACGCGCATGTGAAGCTGTCGGCAGCCTACCGCCTGTCTACCCAATTTCCAGATTATCCCGACGCCAAGCCGTTCCATGACGCGCTGCTGCGCGCCAATCCGGAGCGGCTGCTATGGGGGACCGACTGGCCGCACCCGTCCATTCCCGGCGAGATCATGCCGGACGACGGCCACTTAATCGATCTGTTTCACGACTGGACGCCGGACCAGGAGATGCGACGGAAGATTTTGGTAGATGCGCCGGCACGGTTGTTTGGTGGTTGATCCCCGGAAAATCGCTGGCGCACCCAAGATTTGATGCATCGCAAAACCGATGTCGCGCGGGCGTGGCAGCTTGATTGCGTGAAGGAGATGGCCATGACCACAGCGAAGGATCATATCACTGATGCCGCGACCGGCGCCGCTGACGAAGTCGCGGCGCAACTCTGCCGGCTGCAGGACGACCTTGCCACGCTCAAAGAGACGATGGTGGGTGTGGGCAAGAGAGCCGAAGGCGAGGCGAAGTCCATGGTCGCCAGGGCGGAGGCCTTTGCGCGGGAGAACCCGCGCACGGTGCTGGCCGGAGCCGTCGGGCTTGGGCTGGTGCTCGGGCTTTTGCTGCGGAGGCACTGATGCTGGCCGCGATCTTCGGCGCATTCGCAGCTGATGTGCAGCGAAACGTGCATGCGTTCAAGCGCACGGCCCTGCTGACGGCCGTGGCCGTCGTGGCCGCGTTCGTCGCGGCCGGCTTCGGCCTCTCCCTGCTCACGCTGTGGCTCGAGCAGCTCTACGGCACGATGACCGCGCTGGCGATCGTCGGCGGCGGCTGCGCGGTGCTGGCGCTGATCCTGTTCGCCGTGGTGTTCTGGCGGCAGCGGCCGCGCGTGCGTCCGGCGCCGCAGGTGGCGGAGGCCACCGACATCGACGTCGCCCGCCGCACCATCGCCGACAGCGAACGCGCGATCGACGACGCGCTGACCACCATGAAACAAGGCACGCGCGAGTCGATGCTCGCCGCCGTGTCGCTGGCCGTGGTGACAGGCATTATCCTCGGACGCAAATTTTAGAAATTATATTCTTCTGTGTTCGTCATCTCGCGCGCGCCGAAGCAAAGTTCCGCGCTGAGAATTCTGTTCTTCAATTCATCCATTTCCTGGAAGCGGGAATTGTGCCGTTCGCAAACCGTGCCGTTCGCGGCACGCGCATGCTAATTCCGCTCCGAACATTGCAATCGCGTTTCATTGATTCCTTCGGTGCTCCGCTTAGCCTTCATCGAACCGCGCGCCACGATTTGTCCCCCCCGCAATTGCGCGCGTCATGGAGACTGAAGCGTCATGGCATCATCGCTGTTCGATATTCGCATCGCGCCCAATCCGCCGGTGTTCGACCTTCCGGTGCTGGTCGCGCTGGAAGAAGGCATCTTCGCCAAGCATGGCGTCAATCTCAGCTACGCCGCCGGCTACAGCGACCGCGAGATGAACCCGCACGAACAGAAGCCTTTGCATCGGCTGAAAGAGTCGCTCTACGAGCAGGGCAAGGCCGACACTTACAACGTCTGCGAATGGGGCGGCATCGACCGCATCGAGCGCGGCAAGGAAGAGCGCGCCAAAATCGCGGCGCTGCGTCCGGCCGTTGCCGCGCAGGCGATCATTTCATTCGATGAAACGCTGCAGGTGCCGCGCGATCTCGCCGGCGTCGAGATCGGCATCAACGATTTCACCGGCTCGCATTATACGACGCTGCAGCTTCTCGAGGGCGCGATCGGCCGCGATCACGTGAAGACCGTGCATGTCGGCGAGCCGAGCCATCGTTACGATCAGGTGAAGTCCGGCGCGATCCGCGCGGCGACGGTGATGGAACCGTTCATTTCGCTCGCGCTCAAGGATGGCGGCCACATCGTCGCGCTGACTTTCTATCGCGGCGCCGAGGTGATCCATCCGAAGTTCAGCAACGAGCAGCGCGAGGCGTACTTCACCGCGCTGAACGAGGCGGTGGACCTGATCAAGGCCGACTTCGGCAAATACGCGCATCATATCGTCAAGATCACCAAAGGCCGTTTACGCCCGGAAGAGCTTGGCCAGCAGTTCATCCACTACGTCCACGCCGAGAACTACGAAATCGAGAAGTTCGACAGCGCTTATGAGTGGATGGAATCCTGGAAGCTCACCGCCGGCAAGAACAGCCATGCAACGCTCGTCGCGAGCTGAGCCCGGCCGCAGCCGGCGCGGCTTCCTCGGCGAGGCCGCGCTGGCGCTGGCCGGCGCCCTGACCTCCGCAACTCTTCCCGGCTTGCGGGGCGCAGCGGCGGACCCGGCCCCCATCCGTGTCACGGATGGCGGGCCGGGGACGGCGGGCGCGATCTGGCGCCCGCTCATCGACAGCGGCCAGTTTCCGCTGCCGCCCGGGCTGAAGATCGACTGGGTCAACGGCACGCCGGGCCAGGTTCAGCTTCAGGTCGCGACCGGCGCGGCGAATGTCGCGGTCTACGGCGCCATCGGTGCGGCTGAGATGGCGCCGCGCGGCAGCGACATCGCCATCGTCGGGCCGGCGCTGAACAATCACGGGCGCTGGCTGGTGCGCGACAACAGCGGCATCCGCACGCCGAAGGATCTGGTTGGCAAGACCATCGCCGCCTTGAGCGAGGCGAGCGATACGTTCCGGCAGGCACGGCTCGCTGCGCTGTTGAACGGCATTGACCTGAAGAAGGACACCCGGTTGGTGTTCGGCTCGCCGACAGCGAACATCGCGCTGTTCGAGCGCGGCGATGCCGACGCCGTCATCACCATCGAGCCGACGGCGACGCGGCTTGTCGCGCGCGGCGCGCGCGAGATCGCCCGCACTGGCGACCTGTGGCACGCGGCGACCAACGACGCCGCACCGCTGTTCCTGGTCGGGCTGGCAGCGCATCGGCCTTGGGCGCAGCAGAACCGGCCGGTCCTTTCGGCGCTGGGCAATGTGCTCGTCGACATCCACCGCGATCTGCGCGCCAACCCGAAGAGGCTTTCCGAGTTGCACAAAGAGTTTGGCATTCCCGACAGCGAGCGCGCGGCGATCGAGTTATTGCCGAAGCGTCTCGTCGATATCTACTCGGTGGATTGGGGCAAGCCCGTCTTCGCCAATATCGACCGGCAGATCGACGAGGCGGTGAAAGCCGGCATTCTGCCGAAGCGGCCGGAGACGCCGGTCTACGACTCCAGCATCATCGTCACGGGGTAACACCATATGGCCCTGTGGACGGAAGCCGCGGACGGCAAGCGCGGCCGTGCAGTGATCGATGCGCGCCGGCTGGCCGATCTGGCGGCGCGCGTGCTGCCCGGCCTGTTGTTCTGCGTGCTGCTGGCGGCGGCGTGGCAGGTCATGGCCGTGCGCTGGAACAGCCCGCTCATCCCCGGCTTGCGTGATATCGCCGAGCAACTGGTGACGATCCTGCGCAGTGGTGACGCGGCCTTGCAGATCGGCACGACCCTCGCGCGCATCGCCGGCGGCGTCGCCATCGCCTTTGTCATCGCGCTGGCGGTGGGGCTCGCTTCGGCGCGCAACCGCTTCGCACGGGCATTCTTCGAGCCGGCGCTGCTGCTCGGCCTGACGGTGCCGGGCCTCGTGTGGGCGCTGCTCTGCGTGATCTGGTTCGGGCTCAGCCTGAAGACGTCGGTGGTTGCCATCGCGCTCGGCGTTGCGCCGGCGCTCGCCATCACCATCGCGCAGGGGATCGAGGCCGTCGATGCGCAGCTCATCGAAGCGGCGCATGTCTACCGGCTCAATGCCTGGGCGCGGCTGCGCTATCTGTGGCTGCCGGCAATCCTGCCGTTTCTCATGAGCGGGATGCGGCTCGCCTTCTCGCTGGCGTGGAAGGTCGTGGTGCTGGTGGAGGTGTTCGGCCTCTCGACCGGCGTCGGCTACGCGCTCAACTCCGCCTTCATTTCGCAGGACGTCGCCGCGGTGCTGGCCTGGACGCTCGCCTTCACCGTGGTCGTCGCGGCGATCGAATACGGCGTCTTCCAAACCATCGAACGGAGGGTCACGCGATGGAAGAAAAAGGCCTCGGTGTGAGCGCCGCGCTGCGCTTCGAGCATGTGAGCAAGACCTTCGTGCGCGCCAATGGCGAACGCGAAACGGTGCTGGACGATTTCTCGCTCGACATCGCGCCCGGCGAGCTGGTCGCCGTCGTCGGCTCGTCCGGCATCGGCAAGAGCACGATCCTGCATCTCGCCGCCGGCCTGGAGAAGCCGGACGCGGGGCGTGTGCACTTCACCGGCTGCGGCCGGCCGCGGCTGGGCATGGTGTTCCAGCAGCCGCGATTGTTCGACTGGCTGACGGTGGCCGACAATATCGCCGTCGCCGTGAACGCGGCGCGCGGCGACATCGCCAAGGCGCGCGACATGCTGGCGGCGGTGGGCCTGGCGCGGCATGCAAGCGCCTATCCGCTGGCACTGTCGGGCGGGCAGCGGCAACGCGTGGCCCTGGCGCGTGCCTTCGCCATCGCGCCCGACGCGGTGCTGCTCGACGAGCCGTTCAGTGCGCTTGACGAACTGACCGCGCGCAAGCTCAGGCTGTTGTTGCAGGAGCTATGGCTCGACTATGCGCCGAGCGGAATTCTCGTCACGCACAACACGCTCGAGGCCGCGTTCCTTGCCGACCGCATCGTCGTGCTCACCGGCAGGCCTGCGCGCATCAAGCTGGTGATCGCCGTCGGCGACGCGCGGCCGCGCAATACGGAGAACTCGTTCTTCTTCGATCTGCACCGAGAGATTTTGGCGACGCTGGAGCGGAGTGCGGGGTAGGGGGCGTCATTCCGGGACGCCGCGAAGCGGCGGGCCCGGAATCCATACGCCGCAGCGTTGAGGATTATGGATTCCGGGCTCGCGGCCTAAGGGCCGCGCCCCGGAATGACGGAAGATAAGGCGACGACGCTCACGCCACCGCCGCGGCTTTGCCGCGGTCGAGCGAGGCGATCGCCTCGTCGACGGTCTGTACATCGCCGAAGATCGAATAGAACGTCGTCAGCGTCGCGGCGTGCTCCTCGTCGGTGTAGGTGGCGCAGGCATCCGACACCATCACCGTCTTGAAGTTCAACATCATGGCGTCGCGCGCCGAGCTTTCGCAGCAGACATTGGTGGCGGTGCCGCCGATGAGCACGGTATCGATACCGCGTCCGCGCAGGTAGGGCACGATGTCCGAGGAACCCTGGATGAAGGCGCTGAAGCGCTTTTTGACGATCTGCGCGTCTTCCGGACGCGCGTCGAGCTTCGGCCACAGCGCATGGCCCTCGTGCGCGGTGTCCATGGTCTCGTAGCGGCGGTCGCGCCGTTCCGGCGTCATCAGCCAATCGTGGAACACCGACCAGCTTTCGCGCGTGTCGTTGGTCGCGTTCTTGATCCAGATCACGTGGCCGCCGGCCGCGCGCGTCGCCGCGGCGAGGCGGTTGATGTGCGGCACGATCTCCTGCGCCATCGGCACCGCGCCCTGATAATCGGGATGCACGAAGTAGTTCTGCATGTCGACGACGACGAAAGCCGTCTTCGCCGCGTCGAGCGTGTCGAAGGGATGCGCGCGCCCCGCGCGCTTGATCACGCGCCCGGTGAGATCGGCAGAGATCGAGAAGGAATGCATCGGCAACTCCTGGCATCCGCCCGGACCATCGGCACAAGGCGGGCAGGCTTGCCGGCCTGGATGTGCAGGCACGCTGGCGGTGTGTGGCGTGCCGAATGCGAAAGCTCAGCAATTCTTGTGCCGCGTGCCGGGGCAGTTGTCCGGCACACAGACGGCTGATTATGGGGTGTGATGGAGTAAATCTGCAAATCCATCCTGAGCGCCTCGTTATCGATATGTGCTCAGTCGATGGGCGTGCATGCCCACTCGATGGGCGTATCGTTCGACTCGCGCGGCACGAGGGGAGGCATCGCCGGCCTGCGCGTCTGTTCCGCGATTAGCGTGGCCGTTCTTGAGCTTGGCACGTCTGTTGCAACGCTGAGCGTCCGCCGCGTGCACAGGGGAACAGCACTGATGATCAAGACCGCGATGAAGTTGGCCGCAGGGATTGCGTTGCTCGCCAATGTCACTTTCACCACGGCGCAGGCCGCCGAGCTCATCAAGGTGAAGATGGCGGAAGTGGTCCGCTCGCAATTTTATGTTCCCATGTACGTCGCGCTCGCCAAGGGCTTCGTCAAGGACGAGGGGCTCGACGTCGAACTCGTGACCGCCAATGGCGGTGACCGCGCCGGGGCGCTGGTGCTCTCTGGCCAGGCGGACTTCGCGCTCGCCGGGCCGGAAGTGCCGATCTACATCTACAACGGCGAGTCGCTGGACAAGCCGATGATCTTCTGCGCGCTGACGGCGACGGACGGGCTGTTCCTCGCCTCGCGCAAGAAGATCGACAATTTCGACTGGTCGATGCTCAACGGCAAGAAGATCATCGGCTGGCGTCCGGGCAGCACGCCGGAGCTTTACCTCGAATACGCGATGAAGCTGCACAAAGTCGATCCCGCGACGATCAAGGGCGTCGTCACCAATATCGGCCAGACGGCGCGCGACGGCGCCTGGATGGCCGGGCAGGGCGACTTCGCCATCTTCAACGAACCGAACCTGACCAAGATGGAGGCGTCGGGGACCGCGCATCTCGTCGCCTCGATCGGCAAGCAGGTCGGCCGCGCCGACTACACGCTGTTCTTCGCCAAGAAGAGCTGGCTCGCCGCGCATGGCGACATCGCGCAGAAATGGACCAACGCCATTGCCCGCGCGCAGGCCTGGGTGCAGACGGCGAGCGTCAAGGACGTCGCCGAGACTGTCACGCCGTTTTTCCCCGGCATGACGGTCGACGACAACATGATCGTGGTCAATCGTTACCGCACCCAGGGCGTGGCCATCTGGGCGGCCAATCCGCTGGTCGACAAAGACGGCCTGATGAAGGCGCAGGAGATCATGGTGAGCGGCGGCACGCTGCCGGCCGACAAGGTCGCGCCCTACGAGAAGCTGGTCGACACGAGCTTCGCCGAAAAGGCGCAGAAGAAGCTGGCGACGCAATAGCGCGAGCGGCAGAGGAGCGATGACCATGCTGGAGACGGCTTCGGCGGCGCCGGCGGTGGCGATCCAGGGCGTGACGCTCAATTACTTCACGCCCGAGCGCGAGACGCTGGCGCTGTCCAACATCAATCTCGCCGTGCAGCGCGGCGAGTTCGTCGCCATCGTCGGCTCGTCTGGCTGCGGCAAGAGCACGCTCCTGTCGCTGGTGTCCGGGCTGCTCAAGCCGTCGCGCGGCTCGATCGCCATCGACGGCAACGAGGTCACGGCGCCGTCGCCGCGCGTCGGCTACATGTTCCAGAAGGACACGCTGCTCGACTGGCGCACCATCATCGACAACGTGCTGATCGGCGCCGAGTTGTTGAAGCTCGACAAGCGCGCGGCTCGGGCTCGCGCGCTCGACTTGTTGACGCGCTATGGCTTGAGCGAGTTCGTCAACGCGCTGCCGAGCCAATTGTCCGGCGGCATGCGCCAGCGCGTGGCGCTGGCGCGCACGCTGTGCTGCGAGCCGGACCTGCTGCTGCTCGACGAGCCGTTCTCGGCGCTCGACTACCAGACGCGGCTGGCGCTGTCCGACGAGATTGCCGCGATCCTGCGCGACGAGAACAAGACCATCATCCTGGTCACGCACGACATCGGCGAAGCCATCAGCATGGCCGACCGCGTCATCGTCATGAGCCGGCGGCCTGGGCGCATCAAGTGCGAGCACCGCATCGCCTTCCCGAGCTTCGGCGAGACACGGCCGACGCCGTTCGAGGCGCGCAAGTGCAGCGAGTTCGCCGGCTATTTCCAGACCATCTGGGACGAGCTCGACCTGCACGAGACGCACTAGGAGGCGCGACATGGGAAAAAACGCAGTGACGGCGCAGCTTCCGCACGACACCACCGGCAAGCCGGGCGTGACCATGCCGGTGCCGCGCAGCGAGGCCTACACCGCCTATCTGCAATCGTTGCGACGCCGCGCCTTCTCGATCCAGCTCTGGCAGATCGGCCTCGTCGTCGCGACGCTGGTGCTGTGGGAGGTGGCGCCGCGCGCCGGCTGGATCAACCCGATGCTGACCAGCTATCCGTCCGCCGTCGCGCGCACCTTCATGGCGATGCTGGAGGACGGCAGCCTGCTGACGCACACCTGGACCACATTCTCTGAGACGATCGTGGGCTTCGTCGGCGGCATGGTGCTGGGAACACTCTGCGCGGTGGCGCTGTGGTGGTCGCCTTATCTCTATCGCATCCTCGATCCGTTCATCGTGGTGGTGAACGCGGTGCCGAAGATCGCGCTGGTGCCGATCTTCTTCATCTGGCTCGGCGACGTGGCGTCGATCTACGCCATGGCCATCGCGATCAGCGTCTTCGTGACCATCCTGATGCTCTACACCGGCTTCCAGGCGATCGATCCGGACAAGATCAAGCTGGTGCGCCTGTTCGGCGCTTCGCGCTTCAAGGTGCTGACCAAGATCGTGCTGCCGGGCAGCGTGCCGACCATGATCTCGGCGCTGAAGGTGAACATCGGCCTAGCGCTGGTCGGCGTCATCGTCGGCGAATTCCAGGCGGCGAAGGCGGGGCTCGGCTATCTGATCAATTACGGCAGTCAGATTTTCCAGATGAACCTGGTGATGACGGCCATCGTCGTGCTGGCGGCGATCTCATCGGTGCTGTTCCTCGGCATCCAGGCGCTCGAGGCGACCGTGCTGCGCCGGCACGGGGGCAATAAGGCGGGGCGGTAAACTTCTGTCATTCCGGGGCGCACGCGAAAGCGTGCGAACCCGGAGTCCAGAAGCGATCACAGCGCTGGTGGCTGGATTCCGGGTTCGCGTCTTCGACGCGCCCCGGAATGACCGAGATAATTACGCCGCCTTGGCCCACAACTGCGCCGACGCCCGTGCGGCGCCCTCGGTGAGCGAGGCGAGCTTCATCCACACGATCTTGGTGTCGACCTGCACGCGGCCGGCGAAGGTGCCGAAGCCGCAATCGACGCCGGCGATGACGTTCTCGCGGCCCACCACGTTGGCGAAATTCAGGATGCGGTCGGCGACCACTTCCGGATGCTCGACGGTGTTGACGGTGGAGTCGATGACGCCGGGGATGATCACCTTGCCGGGCGGGAGCTTCACCTCGCGCCAGATCTTCCACTCGTGCTCGTGCCGCGCATTGGCGGCAGGGAAGGACACGGCCATCGGCTTGGCCGACAGCACGATGTCGATGATGTCCTTGAGCGGCACGTCGGTATGGCGCGGCGCCATGGTCGAGCCCCAGCACACATGCATGCGCATGCGGTCGGCCGGGATGTCGGCCACCGCGTGATTGAGCGCGGCGACGTTGACGGCGATGATCTTGCGGAACTCGGCGAGCGGCAGATCGAGATAGACCATGTGCCGCAGCATCGCCAGATCGGGACAGTCGAGCTGGAGGATGAAGCCGGCATCGACGATCGCCTTGTATTCGCGCTTCATCACATCGGCCAGCGCGAAGACGTAGGCCTCCTCGGTCTTGTAGTGCTTGTTCTTGAGATAGCGCGCGATCTGGCCGGGCGAGGGCGAGGTCATGAAGATGTCCTCGGCCTTCACGCCCTTCATCGCTTTTTTCGACATGTCGATGTCGGCCTGCGCCGCCGCCCAGTCCTTCCAGCCGACATCGCCCGAGCATGTCGGGCGATGCTGGAACGGCGAGGCGAACTGCTTGAGCTGCGCGGCGAGCTCGGGAAACTCCTCGTCGCCGGTGCCCATCGGCGGGGAGCTCTCGCCTTCGTAACCAGTCAAGCGGTCGAGCACATGCACGGTGTAGTCGGTGCGGCCCTGCTCGCCGTCATTGACGATGTCGATGCCGCATTCGACTTGCTTCTTCGCCACGTGCGCAATCGCCTCGCGCACGGCGGCGTGCAACTCCGCGCGGTGCGCGCCCCGTTGCAACTGCTCAGCCAGGAGGAGATCGACGACCTTCTGCGTGCGCGGCAGGCTGCCGGTGTGGGTGGTGAGGATGCGGTTGGTGCTGGTCTTCATGGCGTTTCCCTTGAATTGTTTTCGTTGGAATCGTTTTTCTTAGAAGCCGTGCACGACTTCGCGCACGTGCTCGACTTCCGGCGGCGTCTCGAAGCAATGCGCGACGAGCTTGCGCCATTCCTGAAAGTCCGCAGAGCCGCGGAAATCCACGGTGTGGTTCTCCAGCGTCGCCCATTTCACGAACAGGCGATAACGCGACGGTTTCTCGTGCGAGCGCTCGAGCGTCATGCCGTTGCAGCCTTTGGCGCGCTTGAACAGCGGCGTGGCGGCTTTCACGCCGGCTTCGAAGTCGGCTTCCATACCGGGCTTCACATCGATCTGAGCGATTTCGGTGATCATAGATGACTTTCACTGGCGGGAGGAGAAAGTCGCGGCATTATGGTCGGTGCGTTCGGATGTGAAAAGGGCTGGTGCTGCCCAACACGCGGCGCGTGTCCCCGGCGCAGCACAACACGTTTCGTGATGCGCTGCTCCCCGTAGGCAGGGAAAGGTGAAGATCAAAAAGCCCGCATCCGTCGCAGCGCCCAATAACAGGCGCCGCCGGCGGCGGCCGCGACGAGCAAGGCCATCCAGGTGCCGCCGTGGCTCTCCTGGAAAGGGAGGTCCTTGGTGTTCATGCCGAAGAAGCCCGTCACCAAAGTCGGCGGCAAGAGGCAGGCGGTGAGGATCGAGAGCGTGAACAGGCGCCGGTTGGTCACCGCCGTCATCTTGGCGTCGAGCTCGTCGAGGAGGAGCCGCGCGCGCTCGTGCAGCGAGCCGACTTCGTGGTCGATGGCGTCGAGCTTCTGCGCCAGCGTGCGGATCGCCTGCGCGATCGGCGCATTGTCGGCGGCGACGCGCGGCTCCAGCCGGTGAAACATCGTGCGCAATTGCGCGAGCTGCCGATGCACCCGCACCGACTGCATCCGCACGCGGCTGATCTTGTGGCGCTCGTCCACCGGCTCGTCGTGCATCACGTGCTCCTCGACGCTGTCGAGCTCGGCGCCGAGCGTCTCGGCCATGCGGCCGACAGCGTCGGCGAACTGGTCGATCACCGCGTCGAGGAACGATACCGCGGTGGGGAAGCGCTTGCCGCTTTCCAGCGCGCGGCGCGTGTTCTCGACCGAATGCACCGGCTTCTGGCGCGCGGTGATCAGCATGCGCTCGGTCATCACGAAGCGAAGGCGCACGAGGTCTTCGCCCGGCGTGGCGAAGTCCTGGTGCAGGTCGGGCACGACGCCGACGATTTCTTGCCCGAGGATGTCGAGCCGCACGTGCTGGTCCGGCCCCGAGAGCACCTCGCGCGCGAGCTCGGACACCGGCGCGTGCTGCGCAATCCAGGCGCGGCAGCGCGTGTCGGCAAGGCCGAGATGCACCCAGGTCCAGCCGGCGCCGTGCTCCGCCAGCGCCTCGTCCACTTTGTCGTTGGGGATCGTCTGCGCGGTGCCGTCCGGCTGGAAGCGGTAGATCCAGACGATTCCGGTGGCCGGGGTGGCGTCGGCCAGATCGGCGGCGGCGGTCATGGGCGTGCGTCCTTTCGCTGGCGAAATTTCAGCGAGTGGCGGCAGTGTTCATGACAGGAGGATGACGCCTTTCTTTACCTCCCCCTGAAAGGGGGAGGTCGACCGCCTCAGCGAAGCGAACGCGGTCGGGTGGGGGTCAATGCACCGCGACTGGGCCCCACCCAGTCGCCTTCGGCGACCACCCTCCCCCGCTTACGGGGGAGGGACAAGAAAGTTACTCCGCCGCCTGCTGGTCGGTCTCGACGTCGATGAAGCCGCCGGACTGGCGGCGCCAGAGCGATGCGTAGTGGCCGCCGGTGCGCAGCAGGCTCGCGTGCGAGCCCTGCTCGACGATGCGGCCGTGATCCATGATCACCAGCCGGTCCATCTGCGCAATGGTCGAGAGCCGGTGTGCGATGGCGATCACCGTCTTGCCCTGCATCAGCGTGCCGAGGCTCGACTGGATCGCCGCTTCGACTTCGCTGTCGAGCGCGGAGGTGGCTTCGTCCAGCACCAGGATCGGCGCATTCTTGAGGATCACGCGCGCAATCGCGATGCGCTGGCGCTGGCCGCCGGAGAGCTTCACGCCGCGCTCGCCGACATGCGCGTCATAGCCTGTGCGGCCATTCTGATCCTCGAGCCCCAGGATGAACTCGTGCGCGTGCGCCATCTCGGCGGCGGCGACGATCTCGGCGTCGGTCGCGCCCGGCTTGCCGTAGCGGATGTTGTCGCGGATCGAGCGGTGCAAGAGTGACGTGTCCTGAGTTACGACGGAGATCTCCGAGCGCAGGCTCTCCTGCGTCACGGCCGCGATGTCCTGGCCGTCGATGAGGATGCGGCCGCCTTCGAGATCGAAGAAGCGCAACAGCAGATTGACCAGCGTCGACTTGCCGGCGCCGGAGCGGCCGACCAGGCCGATCTTCTCGCCCGGCTTCACATCGAGCGTGAGCCCGTCGATCAGTCCGCGCTCGCGGCCATAGCCGAAGCGCACATTGTCGAACAGCACCTCGCCGCGTGTGACCGCGAGCGGCGGCGCCTTGGGGTCGTCCACCAGCGTATGCGGGCGGGCGATCGTCATCATGCCTTCCTGCACCACGCCGATGTTCTCGAAGATGCCGGTCACCTGCCACGCCACCCAGCCGGAGGCGGACACGATCTGCGTCGTCATCGGCAAAGCCATCGCGACTGTGCCGACGCTGATATGGCCGTGCCGCCACAGCACGACGGCGAAGGCGCCGGTGCCGGTGATCAGCGCCGCGTTGAGCACGTTCAGCGTCAGGCCGAACATGGTGTTTAGCCGCACCTGGCTCTGGAAGCGGTCGGTGTGGTGATCGACAGCCTCGCGCACATAGGCGTCCTCGTCCTTGGCGCGGGCGAACAGCTTCACCGTGACGATGTTCGTATAGGTGTCGACGATGCGGCCGGTGAGCATCGAGCGCGCCTCGGACGTTGTCTTCGAGCGGTCGCGCATGCGCGGCACAAACCAGCGCAGCATCACGACATAGCTGGCGAACCACAGCACGATCGGCAGCGCCAGCCAGGCATTGGCCGAGGCGAGCAGGATCAGCGACGAGGTGCCGTAGATCAAAATGAACCAGACGGCGGTAAGCAGCGCGACCAGGCTTTCGCGTATCGCCGGGCCGGTCTGCATCACGCGATTGGCGATGCGGCCGGCAAAGTCGTTCTGGAAGAAGGCCCAGGACTGCCGCACCACGTGCCAGTGGTTCTGCCAGCGAATGCGGTTGGAGACGTTGGCGGCGATGGCCTGGTTCATCACCAGTTGCTGCATAACGTAGACGGCAGGCCGCAGGAACAGCAGCACGGCGCCCATGCCGAGCAACATCAGCCCGGCGTCGGCGAATAGATCCTCCGGCTTGGTGCGGGTCACCAGCGTGACCACCTTGCCGATGAACACGGGGATCATCACGTCGAGCAGCGCGACGGCGAAGCCGACCGCGAACAAGGCGATGAACACGCCCTTGGTCTGGCGGGCGAAGTACCAATAGAACGCGACCAGTCCGGCCGGCGGCGTCGTGGACTCGCCGGGCAGCACCGTCGTCTTCACCCAGCGCTCGAAGGGCCGGAACATCGCTATTCCCAATACAGGCGCGCGCGACGCAACGGCGCCGCGCGCTGAGTGTCTCATCGGTTCTTATAGGGTCGATTTGCGGCGCTGTTTAGGGGCGCTTCATGTCGAGAGCGTGGCGGGCGGGCGCGCCCGCGCCCGCCCAGACACCGGTCATGCCATCGCGTATTTCCCGCGGCCGAAGAAGCGGTCCTTCTGCTCGGCGCTGGCGGTGTCGCGGCTGGATTTCAAGGTCGCGACCTTGGCCAGCGCGGCCTTCACGGCGTCGCGGGCGCCGATCTTGTCCACCCAGGCTTTGATCTTCGGGTATTTGGCGGGGTCGACGCCCAGGAGCTCGAAGTTGCGCAGCCAGGGGAAGGCGGCCATGTCGGCGATGGTGTAGTCCGGGCCGGCGACATAGGGGCTGGCGGCGAGGCGCTGCTCGTAGACGTCGTAGAGCTTGAGCACCTGCGTGCGGTAGCGGCTCGTGGCGTATTCGTGGCCCGGGGCGAAGCGCGAGAAGTGGACATGCTGGCCGCACATCGGGCCGAGATTGGCCACCTGCGCCACCACCCATTGAATGGTGTCGTAGCGCTTCGCCGGATCGTGCGGGATGAACTTGCCGGTCTTCTCGGCGAGATACATCAGGATCGCGCCGGATTCGATCACGGTGTAGGGCGCGCCGGCCGGGCCGTCATGGTCGACGATCGCCGGCACCTTCAAGAGCGGATTGATCTTGGCGAATTCGGGCGTGAACTGCTCGCCGGCCCAGACGTCTACCGGCTTGAGATTATAGGGCAGCCCGCTTTCCTCCAACATGATGAAAATCTTCTGCACATTCGGACTGGTCAGCGCATAAAAGTCGATCATGGCGTCTCTCGTGAAAGGTCCCTGCCGCGGACGCGGCCGCCTTTCTATAGACGAACAGGCGCGGCTTTGTCCCGGGGTGGGCGGCCGGATCAGACCGGCGCGGGGAGCGGTTCGCCAGCGGCGCTGCGCATGCCCTTGAGGCGCTGCACGAGATAGAGCGCGAAGACGGGGGCGATCAGCGCCGGTCCCGGAATGTGCAGCGTGCCCAATCCGATCTGCAACAGCGGCAGCCAATAGATCAGCCGCGCGAGCCAGGCCCCGCGCGTGCGCAGGAAGCCGCCCGAGAGCAGGCCCATGACGGCGGCGGTGAGCGCCAGCGTGTCGTAGAGCGCGAAATACGGCACCGCGGCGATCGAGCAGGAGGCGAACAGTGCGAACAGCAGGCGCGGATCGGCATTGCGGCGGACATAAAACGCCCAGGCCAAGGCCGCGACGGCGGCGGCGGCGATGGCGGCCTGCACCGCCATGGCGGCGGCGTAGCTCATGCCGATGCCGCGCAGATTCATGAACACGGTCGGATAGAAGGGCGTGGCGATGCCCTCGGGATCGGTCAATACGATGTTCTGCGCCGGCAGGCCGCGCGTGATGAAGTCGGCCCACACCTGCGGTCCGAACACAGCGGCGGCGAGCGCCGCCAGCACCAGCGCAGTGACGGCGGCGGCGGCGAAGACGCGCCAGCGCGCCGAGGCGATCAGCACGACCGGAAACAGCAGGCCGAGCTGCGGCTTCAATGTCAGAAGGCCGATCAGCACGCCGGCGATCAGCGGCCTGCGGTCGAGCAACGTGAAGATGCCGATCAGGATCGCGGTCGAGAGAAAAGAGCTCTGGCCCGACATCAGGCAGAACACGGCGGCCGGCGACACGGCGAGTGCGAACAGCGCGCGCCCGTCGTCAAGCCAGCGCGCGGCTGTGCTCACGAAGATGGCGAGGCTCAGCACGGTCCAGCACAGCAGCGCCGGCAAATACGAGAGCCGCGCGAAGGGCGCGGCGATCAGCATGATGGTCGGCGGGTAGGACCAGTTCTGTCCGGGGTAATTGGGTCCGAGGAGCGCTGCGAGCGCGTCCTGATAGGCGACGGGATCGTACCAGCGGCCGGGATTGGGCAGCGTGGCGGCGTGGCCGTACATCCAGAAATTCAGGAAGTCGCGGCCGACGACAAGGCTCGAACCGTCGCGCGGAAAGGCGGGCCGTAGGTCGAGGCCATAGAGATAGACGCCGGCGGCGGCGGCGAGGAAGAAGGCGCCGAGGATCGCGAACGCCTTGAGGACGTCGCGGTGCGCCTCGTGCATGGGTGTCGCGGTCGCCATCGGAGCCTGCCTTCGGCCCAGATGCCGTCCCCGGCGTTACGATCAGGTTACCGGCGGGGCCGGTGTCTTTTGCGCGGCGGCGAGCCGGCGCAGGCAGTCCGGGCACAGGCAATCGCCGCCGCCCGAATCCGGCAGCGGCAGCCGGTAGGGCTCCTCGGCGCACCAGCAGGGGCCGCCCAGGCCGCAATCGAAGGCCGCGCCGCAGCGCGCGCAGACGAGACGGCGGGGTGAGGGCGTGTCCGGGCGGTTCATTGTCACACTGAATAATCGAATCGACGGTATGGCAAGCTCATGCCGCTTGCCATCGACGCCATCGGCGCGCTCGGCGCCGTGCTCACCACGCTGTGCTGGCTGCCGCAGGCGCTGAAGGTGCTGCGCGAGAAGGACACGCGCGCGCTGTCATTGACTGCGAACGCCGCCTTCGCGCTCGGGATGGCCTTGTGGCTCGCCTACGGATTGGCGCTCGGCGACTGGCCGCTGATCGGCTCGAGCGGCGTCACACTGGCGCTGATGATGCCGATTATCGGGATGAAGCTGCGGTATGGGTGACCGTCTTCACTGCCCGTCGCCGCCGCCGATGTAGCCGCCGATCTTCCAGGCGTTGCCGTCCTTCACGTAGCAGATCTGGTCGTTGCCGATCGGCGCGATCGAGTCGATCGAGACGAAGCCGACCTTGCCGGCGGGCGTGACGATGCGCAGGTAGCTCGGCGCGTTGGTGCTCGCCTCCGGCATCACGCGCACGAAGGCGAGCGCGAGCTTGTCGATCACCGGCGCATTGGCCTGCGCGGTGGCGTGCACTTCGATGTTGGCGGACACCGGATAGCCCCATTCGCCGACGTCGGTCTGCGTCGCCTTGAGCAGTGCATCGAAGGCAGGGCCATCGAAGCTCGGATCGGCCGGCGCGCAGACGGCGCCCTTGTGTTGCGGCGAGGGCGCGGCGGTGGGCTCTTCGGCGTAGCCGGCGAGCATGTCCCAGCCGGCGCCGTCTTTGTTGGCGAGGCCGAGCGCGGCCGAGAGATTGTCGACGCCGGACTTCGCCTTGTCGGCGCCGTCGCCATTCTCGCGCTCCCAGAAGAAACCTTTCGCCACCACGAGCCCGGCCAGCGCCGCGCGGTCTTTCTTCTCGGCCGCCGCGCCGATCTGTTTGCGCAGGTCTTCGAGACCGGTGTCCGTCAACGGCTTCGGCAAGGTCACGGCGACCGCCTTGTAGGGCTTTACCGGCGCGGCCTGTGGTGCGGGCTGTGCCGGCGGCTGCTTCTGCTGCGCCGTGGCGATGCCGGCGCCGGAGACGAGGACCGCGGCAAAGGCGGCAATCAGACAAAGACGATGCATCGTGGCGTTCCCGGTCGGTGCAGGCTCAAGGCCCGCATGTGATGCCGGCACGCTAGCACGGGGGCCGATAAGCCCGGAACAGGTCCGGTGGAACCGGCCGCGCCGACCGACAAAAAAATATGCGGTCCCGGCGAGGGTCAGCCGCGGGACCGCATCAAGACGCTACGCACTACACAACTTCATTTGAAGTGCGATTTTGCTAGCGCAGGCTCGTGACGCCGGGGTGACACGGCCATGTCCTGTGGACTGAGCCCGCCGCGCCGGGCACGATGCCACGGACGATTCACGACGCCCGGACCCTGCATGCCCGAACTCACAACCGCGGTCGCCGTGGCGATCTTCGCAGCGACCTATGTGATCGTCGCGCTCGGGAAGGTCCCCGTTTACCGCATCGACCGCGCCGGCGCGGCGCTGCTCGGCGGCAGCCTGATGGTCGGCGCCGGCGTCCTGTCGCTCGACGAGGCCTACCGCGCCGTCGACCTCAACACCATCACGCTGCTGCTCGGCATGATGATCGTGGTGGCCAATCTGCGCGTGTCCGGCTTCTTCCACCTAATCAATGGCTGGATCGCGACCCATGTGCGGCACCCGCTGGCGCTGCTGGCCGCCGTCGTGCTGGCGTCCGGCGTGCTCTCGGCCTTCCTGGTCAATGACGCGATCTGCCTGGTGATGACGCCGCTGGTGCTCGACGTGGTCGGCCGGGTGAAGCGCAATCCGATCCCCTATCTGCTGGCGATCGCCATGGCGTCGAACATCGGCAGCGTCGCCACCATCACCGGCAACCCGCAGAACATCATCATCGGCAGTCTGTCGGGCATTTCCTATACGGCTTTCACGCTGGCGCTGGCGCCGGTGGCCGCCTTCGGGCTGCTCGCAACGCTGATCCTGATCGTCGCGGTCTACCGGCGCGACTTCCTCACCCGCGATCTGCTGCCGGTCGGCCCCGCGGCGGAGCATTATCATGCGCCGCTCCTGATCAAGACGGTGCTGGTCGTCGCCGTGATGGTGGTGATGTTCTTTATCGGCCAGCCGGTCGCCAAGGTGGCGATCATCGGGGGCGCCTTCCTGCTGCTGACGCGGCGGGTCAGCCCGCAGAAGATCTATCGCGAGATCGACTGGCCGCTGCTGGTGATGTTCGTCGGTCTCTTCATCGTCGTCGCCGGTCTGGAGAAGACGGTCATCTCGCCGAATGTCTCCGAGCTCGTCGGCGCCTTGCACCTGGACAAGGCCGCCTGGCTCGGCGTCATTACCGCAGTCCTGTCCAACATCGTCAGCAATGTGCCGGCGGTGCTGGTGCTCAAGCCCTTCGTCGCCCAGTTGCACGATCCGCAGCGCGCCTGGCTGGTGGTTGCGATGAGCGCGACGCTCGCCGGCAATTTCACGCTGGTCGGCTCGGTCGCCAATCTCATTGTCGCGCAGCGCGCCAAATCGCGCGGTGTCGAGCTCGACTTCCGCTCGTATTTCATGATCGGCGCGCCGCTCACCATCCTGACCATTGCGGCTGGCCTCTTCTGGCTCGGCACAGGTCCGCTTTAGTTGTCATTCCGGACGGCGCGCAAGCGCCGATCCGGAATCCAGACGCGAGCACGAAATCTGTTTCTGGATTCCGGGTTCGCGCCTTCGGCGCGCCCCGGAATGACGGATTGGCTTACTTCGCCGCCGGCGCCATGCGCAGGATGCGGCCGTCGGGGTTGTCGGTGAGCAGATAGATCGCGCCGTCCGGCCCCTGGCGTATGTCGCGGATACGCTCGTTCAAATCCTGCAGCATCCGCTCTTCCTTTACGGCCTTCTCTCCATCGAGCGTGACGCGCGACACCAACTGATATTTGAGCGCGCCGTTGAACAGGCTCCCCTTCCACTGCGGAAACAGATCGCCGGTGTAGAACATCATGCCCGAGGTCGCGATCGACGGCGTCCAGTGCCAGATCGAGTCGATCATGCCGTCGGCGTGCTGCTTGCCGTCGCCGACCGGAGAGCCGTCGTAGTTGCGGCCGTAGCTGACGACCGGCCAGCCGTAATTGCCGCCCTTCTCGATGATATTGATCTCGTCGCCGCCCATCGGCCCGTGCTCCTGCTCCCACAATTTGCCGTCGGCCGGATTGAAGGAGAGGCCTTCCGAATTGCGGATGCCATAGGCCCAGATCTCCGGCAGCGCGCCGGGCTTGTTGACGAAGGGATTGTCGGGCGGCACCGAGCCGTCGGGACGGATGCGGATGATCTTGCCGATGTGATTGTCGAGCATCTGCGCCGGCCGCGCCTGGATGCTGTTGGCGGCATGATCGCCGAGCGTGACGAAAAGATTGCCGTCGGGCGCCTGCGCCATGCGGCAGCCGATATTGATGATCGAGTCACCGCGCGTGACAGGGCCCTTCTGGTGGAAGATCGTCTTCACCGCCTCGAGATGCGGCGTCTCGTCGGCGATGAGCTTCGCGCGTGCGACGGCGATGCGTCCGCCGCCGTCGGCGGCTTCGCCGTAGCAGAAGAAGATGGTGCGCGACTTGGCGAAATCGCGCGCAAGGATGACGTCCTCGAGGCCGGACTGGCCTTGCGCGAAGACAGCGGGAATGCCGGCGATGCGCGGCGACATACGCCCGTCGCGTGCAACGATGCGCATGCGGCCGGGCCGTTCGGTGACGAGCATCTGCCCGCCGGGCATAAAGGCGAGCGCCCAGGGGTATTCCAGTCCGCGCGCGACGGTGGAGACCGTGACGTCGCCGGCGGAAGTATGGAAGGTGGGGTCGGCTGCCTGCGCCATTTGGCACAATGCGAACAGCAGCGCACACGACGGCACGGTGATTTTCATGGGAGCTCCCTGACCACGCGGTCAACGGCGTGCGCCCGGAGCGGTTCCCGCGCGACAGCGGCGGACGTGTTCTGCGTTTTCGCGTGAGCGAGGAACTGTAAACGCCAGCGCGTCACGTATAGCGGCCGTATAAAATAAGGCGGTATCTGCTCACTGCACGGGCGCGAGCCGCAGGATGCGGCCTCTGCTGTTGTCGGTGAGCAGATAGAGTGCGCCATCCGGCCCCTGCCGCACATCGCGGATGCGCTCATGCAAGCCTTGCAACATGCGCTCTTCTTTGACCGCCTTGTTGCCCTCGAGCGTGAGCCGCGACAGGTATTCGAACTTGAGAGCACCGTTGAACAGGCTGCCCTTCCATGCCGGAAAGAGATCGCCGGTATAGAACGTCATCCCGGACGGGGCCATCGACGGCGTCCAATGCCAGATGGGATCGACTATGCCGGGCGCGTGCTGCTTGCCTTCGCCGACTGGAGAGCCACCGTAATTGCGGCCGAAGCTGACGACCGGCCAGCCGTAATTCGCGCCGCGTTCGATGATGTTGATTTCATCGCCGCCCATCGGTCCGTGCTCCTGCTCCCAAAGCGCACCGGTGGCGGGATTGAAGGCAAGGCCTTCGGCGTTCCGAATGCCGTAGGCCCAGATTTCCGGCAGCGCACCTGGACGATCGGCGAACGGATTGCCGGCGGGCGCCGATCCATCCGGTTGAATGCGGATGATCTTGCCGATGGCGTTGTCGAGCTTTTGCGCATCCGCCTTCGGCGCAAAGTGGTCGCCGAGGGTGACGAACAAGTTGTTGTCCGGCGCCTGCGCCATGCGGCAGCCGATGTTCAGCCCGCCGGATGGCGGTCCCTTCTGGCGGAAGATGACCGTGACATCGTCGAGACGCGGCGCATCGCCCTCGACGAGTTCGGCATGCGCGACGGCGATGCGGCCGCCGCCGCTCATCGGTTCTGCGTAGCAGAAATAGATCTTATGCGACCGCGCGAAATCATGCGCGAGAACCACGTCCATCAAGCCGGCCTGACTAGACGCGAACACTTTCGGGACGCCGGCGAATGGCTTCGACAGTTTGCCATCCGGGGAGACGATGCGGATGCGGCCGGGCCGCTCGGTCACCAGCATGCGGCCGTCAGGCATGAAGGCGAGCGACCATGGATATTCCAGTCCGCGTGCCACCGTGGATACGGTGATGTTTCCGGCGGACGTATGGAACGTCTGCGCTGCGGCGGGAGCGCCGAGGGCGACACAAACTACAAGCGAAGCGGCGGAAAGACTGGATTTCATGTGCTTTCTCCGGGCACTCCAGCTTCTAACGCACAATAAGACCGTTCGTTTTCAATGGATCGCAAAATGACGTTTGAGTTTGGCGGTTCTGCCCGACTGTGGCATTTATTTCGCCATAGGGAAGGAAAACACACATGAAAAAACTAATTCTGGTTCTTG
>Ga0310811_10002315_pt1 | contig 23789 bp, 25 predicted proteins | sample YCmetagenome_FD_207642 | JGI IMG/M metagenome (GOLD analysis project Ga0310811, IMG submission 207642) | Soil microbial communities from experimental microcosm in Duke University, North Carolina, United States - YC | ecosystem: Engineered > Artificial ecosystem > Soil microcosm > Unclassified ... | reverse complement strand
GTTTCCTGCGCGAGGATCTCGCGCCGCTCGATTCGTCGCGGACCGTCGTACTGGACAGCCTGTCCAAACGCCTCAGCCCCGGCCTCACGCTCGGCTTCGTCGTCGCACCGCGCGAACTGACCGAGCGGATCGCCTCGACCATCCGCTCGGGTGGCTGGGCCCCGGCGCGTTTCCCGCTCGATGCGGCCACCCGGCTGATGGCCGAGGGCACGGTCACCGCGATCGAGACGGCCAAACGGGAGGACGCCCGGGCCCGCCAGCGGCTGGTCGCCGAGCGGCTCACGGGGTTCGCCGTGCGCGCCGACCCCCGCTCCTATCACTGCTGGTGGGAGCTGCCCACGCCGTGGCGGGCGGAGACCTTCGTCGCGGCCGCCGCCCGGCGGGGGATCGCGGTGACGCCCGCCGCCTCCTTCGCGGTCGGCTCCGGTGTCGCGCCGAACGCCGTGCGCCTGGCGCTGGGGGCGCCTGAACTGCCGGTCCTCGCGCACAGCCTCGACGTGCTGGCCTCCCTCGCCCGCTCCACCCCGGAGGAAACCACCGTCGACTGACGCCGGACCCAATGGCGCACCCGATGCCGGACTCCATGCCGGACTCACCGCATTGGGCCACCTGCCCCTCCGCCGCTGCCCCGAAAAGGCGTCTCGAAAGGGTGAGAGTTCACGACGGAATGCGAAGCCCGGAAAGTCCGTTACGCTGGCCCGCATGGGAGAACTGCCTCGGGGCAGCGAGGCCGAGGCGCTGCTCGCCGAGGCCCGCAAGGCACTGTGGGTGATGGTCGGCTTTCTCGCGCTGGTCTGGCTCGTGCAGATCATCAACTGGGCCGACGGCTACCGGCTCAGCTACGACTTCGGCATCCGCGCCCGCGATCTCGCTTCGCTGCCCGAGATCTTCAGCGCGCCTTTCCTGCACTTCAGCTGGTCGCATATCGAGGGTAATTCCGGGCCCCTGTTCATTTTCGGGTTCCTCGCCGCCTATCGCGGTGTCCGCCGGTTCTTCGGGGTGACCGCCTTGGTGGTCATCGCCAGCGGGCTCGGCGCGTGGTTCACGGCGGGCGCGAACACGGTCGGGGCGGGCGCCAGCGGTGTGGTGTTCGGGTATTTCGGGTACATCCTCGTGCGCGGGTTGTTCGACCGGCGGCCGATCGACTTCGTGATCGGCCTGGTCATGGCGCTGTGTTTCGCCTACCAGTTCTCGTCGCTGATCCCGGCCGGCGAGGGGATCGGCTGGCAGGCGCACCTGTTCGGGTTCGTCGCCGGTGTGGTCGGTGGCTGGGTCTTCCGCGACCGGCGGACCAGGGCGCCCGCCCCGGAGCCCGATCGACCGACGGCGCTGCTCGACAAGCCGATCCAGAGCTGACCGGTCGCGATCGTCGAGTCGGTGGTGCGCTCAGCCCGAGTCGTCCTCGGCTTGCTCGCCTCGGGGCTCGACCGCGTGGTGGGCCGCACAGCTCGCGGCGCGACCCAGGAGCACGGCGCGTTCGCGGGCGTTCCGGGTGAGCCCGGCGGCGCGTTCGAACTCGGTCCTTGCCTCCTCGTCGCGGCCGAGGCGGGCGAGCAGGTCACCCCGCACGCTGGGCAGCAGGTGATAGTTCGCCAGCGACGGCTCGGCGGCCAGCTCGTCGACCAGGTCGAGCCCGGCGCCGGCCCCGAAGGCCATCGACAGCGCGACCGCGCGGTTCAGCTCCACGACCGGTGACGGAGTGAGCGCCGCCAGCAGCTCGTAGAGTGCGGCGATTCGTACCCAGTCCGTCTGTTCCGGCGTCACCGCGCGGGCATGGCAGGCCGCGATCGCCGCCTGCACCGTGTACGGGCCGCCCAGCCCGCCGAGCTCCTCGGCGCGGCGCAGCGCCGCGAGCCCACGCTGGATCAGCAATCGGTCCCACCGGCCGCGGTTCTGGTCCATCAACAGGATCGGTGTCCCGGACCGGTCGGTGCGTGCCCGCGCCCGGGACGCCTGGAGTTCCATGAGCGCCACCAGCCCGTGCACCTCCGGTTCCTTCGGCGCGAGCCCGCAGAGGATCCGGCCGAGCCGGAGCGCGTCCGCGCACAGCGCGGGCCGCATCCAGTCTTCGCCGGCCGTCGCCGAATACCCCTCGTTGAAGATCAGGTAGACGACTTCGAGCACTGAAGCCAGGCGCGGCGCGAGCTCGTCACCGCTGGGCACCTCGAACGGGACCTTGTCCCGGGCCAGCGTGCGCTTGGCGCGGACGATGCGCTGCGCCACGGTGGACTCCGGGACGAGGAAGGCCCGCGCGATCTCCGCGGTGGTCAGGCCGCCGAGCAGGCGGAGCGTGAGCGCGACCCTGGCCTCGGTGGACAACGCCGGGTGGCATGCCGTGAACATCAGGCGAAGCAGGTCGTCGCCCACGTCGTCCGGTTCCGGCTCCTCCCGCGGGCGCGGCGGATCGGCGCCCAGCTCCTCCTGTTTGCGTTCGAGCAGCCTGGCCCGGCGGATGACGTCGACCGCCCGCCGTTTCGCGACCGCCATCAGCCAGGCGCCGGGGTTGTCCGGCACCCCCGTGTCCGGCCACTGTTCCAGCGCCGCGACCAGGGCGTCCTGCGCGAGTTCCTCGGCCAGCCCGAGATCGCGCACGATCCGCGTGAGCGCCGCGATGATCTTCGCCGACTCGATCCGCCAGACCGCGTCGATCGCCCGGTGGGTCTCGGTGGCCGCCACAGCCACCGAGCACACCAGCTTCGGGTCGATCGGGCAAATCGCGGCCCTCGTCAGCGGTTTTCCGCCAGCCGCTGCCGCAGCCGTTCCTCCTGCTCGCGCAGCTCGGGCGTGAACTCCTCGCCGAAGTCGTCGGCCTCGGCGACCTGGCGGATCTCGATGACACCGAGGGAGCCGTCCGGGTTGGGCACCCGGCGGACCCATTCGACGGCCTCCTCCAGCGACTTCACCTCGAACACCCAGTATCCGGCGATGAGTTCCTTCGTCTCCGCGAACGGCCCGTCGACGACCGTGGTGTCCCTGCCGGAGAAGTGCACGCGGGCGCCCTTCGAGCTGGGCAGCAGTCCCTCTCCGGCGAGCATCACGCCCGCCTTGGCGAGCTCCTCGTTGTACTTGCTCATCTCGGTGAGCAGCTCCTCGCTCGGCACTACCCCGGCCTCGCTGTCGGCGGTCGCCCGAACCTGAACCAGGAATCGCATCGCAGTGCTCCTTCGCTCGTGTTGTGCCTTCACCCCCACGTCGAACGGCCGCCGCCCGGATCGACACGCGTCCCGATTTTCTTTGTGAACGTCTCCGTTCGTGGGTGCGCGGTGCGCCGGCGACTAGGGTCTTGACGTGTCCGTCCGAGAGTTGGTCGTGCTGGGGACCGGGAGCCAGGTACCTACCCGGAACCGTAACCACAACGGCTACCTACTGCGCTGGGACGACCTGGGGCTGCTGTTCGACCCGGGCGAGGGAACCCAGCGACAGCTGCAGTTCGCCGGGGTTCCCGCGAGCGCCATCAGCCGCCTGTGCCTGACACACTTCCACGGTGACCACTGCCTCGGCGTGCCGGGCATCGTGCAGCGGTTGTCCTTGGACGCTGTGACGCATCCGGTGTACGCCCACTACCCGGCGTCCGGGCGCGTGTTCTTCGAGAGGTTGCGCTACGCGAGCCTGTTCCACGAGGTCGCGAGGCTGATCGAGGAGCCGATCCAGCGCGAGGGCACGATCGCGCGCGGATCGTTCGGCGAGCTGAACGTCAAGCGCCTCGACCATCCCGTCGAGTCCTTCGGGTACCAGCTCGTCGAGCCCGCCGGGCGGCGGATGCTGCCGGAGCTGCTGGCCCGGTTCGGCATCACCGGACCCGAGATCGGCAGGCTGCAACGGGAAGGCTCGCTGCGGGTCGGCCCGCGGTCGGTCTCGGTGCGGCAGGTCAGCGTCCACCGCGACGGACAGCGGTTCGCGTTCGTGATGGACACCCGGCTCTGTGACGGCGTTTATGCGCTGGCCGAGAACGCCGATCTGCTGGTGATCGAATCGACCTTCCTGTCCACAGAGTCCGCGCTGGCCGCACGCTACGGGCATCTCACCGCGGCACAGGCCGGCCAGGTCGCGGCCGAGTCCCGGGTTCGCAAGCTGGTGCTCACGCACTTTTCCCAGCGCTACGACGATCTCGAGCGTTTCCGCGAGGAGGCGGGCGAGAAGTTCGACGGCGAGATCGTGGTCGCCGAGGACCTCGCCCGGGTTCCCGTGCCGAAACGGTGAGCCGTGGTGTCATACCACGGTGAAACCGAAGATCTGGCTGCCGCTGGTGGTCGTGCTCGTCGTCGCCGTGGTGATCGTCTGGCAGGGGGAGGTGGGGAAGGTGCCCGCCGGGTCGACGACCGGCACGGCGGACGCCGGGACCGCCCGGACCGAGCTCGATCAGCTCGTGGTCGGGGCGCGGGGCTCGATGGCCGGGTATTCGCGGGACAAGTTCCCGCACTGGGAAACGATTTCCGGTCAGTGCGACACCCGGGAGACGGTGCTGGAGCGGGATGGGCGCGACGTCCGGACCGACGCGAAGTGCAGCCCGGTCTCCGGCACCTGGCGTAGCCCCTACGACGGCGCCACCTGGACGAAACCATCCGATGTGGACATCGATCACCTGGTACCGCTCGGGCAGGCGTGGGAAAGCGGTGCCTCGACGTGGACCACCGAGCGGCGCACCGAACTGGCCAACGACCTGACCCGCCCGCAGCTGTTCGCGGTCACGGACAACGTCAACCAGGCCAAGGGTGACCGCGCGCCGGACGAGTGGCGCCCGCCGCTGCGGTCGGACTGGTGTACCTATGCGACAGACTGGATCCAGGTCAAGCGCTACTACCAGCTCACGGTCACCACGGCGGAAAAGGCCGCGCTGACCGACATGCTGGGACAGTGTTGAGCGCCTACGGGCCATCAGCACTTCCGCGGTTCGCCCCGGCACGGACCTCCGCCGCCGGTTCCGTGCCCCGATGGTGCGACCGTCGCCTGGCGGGCGCACCCGCGTCATCTGGCGCGACGTGCCGAAACCGGGAGAATCGTGCCATGGGCGTGACTCGGGACGGCGTTTCGCTGACCAATCTCGACCAGCCGTTGTTCGACGGCTCGGACTCGACCAAACGCGATCTGGTCGACTACCTCGACGCCGTGTCGGAGAAGATCGTGCCGGCACTGCGCGGCCGGCCGCTGTCGGTGATCCGGGTGCTGCGCGGCCAGAAACCGTTCATGCAGAAGAACATTCCCCGGTACGCGCCACCCTGGGTGCGCACGGTCTCGCAGTGGGCGGAGAGTTCGCGACGTCAGGTTTCCTACGCGCTGTGCGACGACCGCCGGACCCTGCTGTGGTTCGCCAACCAACGCGCGGTGGAGTACCACCCGTCGTTGGTCCGCGTCGACCCCGGACCGCACTCCGTCCATCTCGTCCTGGACCTGGATCCGCCCGAGGGCGACGTCTTCTCCGCGGCCGTCCAGGCGGCGCGGCTGGTACGTCAGGTCATGAGCGAAGCCGGGCTGCCCAGTGTCGTCAAGACCAGCGGTGCCAAGGGACTGCACGTCCTCGCCCCGGTCGCGGACGGCACCGCGGCCGCGGACCTGGCCGCGGCCACCCGCGCGATCGCCGCGCGTGCCGAGCGCCTCGACCCGGCACTCGCGACGACCGCCTTCATCCGGGAGGACCGTGGCGGCAGGGTGTTCCTCGACCCGACGCGGTCCGGCTCGGCGACCCTGATCGCGCCGTACAGTCCGCGCGTCCGCCCGGGCACGCCGGTGTCCTTCCCCGTACGGTGGGCGGAACTCGATGACATTCGCCCCGCGGACTTCACCGTCCACACCGCGCCCGGGCTGCTCGGCGGAACCGATCCGTGGGCGGCGGAAATGCCCGAGCCGCGGGAACTGAACGCGAATCTCGTCGAGGAGGGACACACCATCCCGGTGCCCCGGGTGCAGGCCATGCACGAGGGCAAACGACGCGCCCGCGCCCGCCGCGCGACCGGCGGCTGACCCGGTACTCAACCGCGGGCCCGGTCGAAACCGGTGCGGGGCATCTCACCCCAGCGCGTCGGCTCGCGGCGGAGCGCGGCCCAGAACCCGTGCAGGCGGGCCCAGGCGGTGAACTGCCGATAGCCGATGTTCTCCAGGACGGCCGCGATCACCCCGACGCCGATGTCGCGGAGCCGGTTGAAGCGGTGCAGCGCGAGTTCCTCCGCCAGGAGCGACGTGATGGTGACCAGTGTCGCGTAGACGTAGGCGAGCAGGAGGAACTGCCAGAGAAAGGTCAGGTCGACGGCACCGAAAACGATGCCGAGCGGAATCAGCACGAGACCGGCGAGCTCGACGACCGGGCCGAGTAGTTCGAACACGACGTAGAACGGCAGCGTGATCAGCCCGACCTGGCGATAGCGGGGGTTGCCGATCATCTTGCGGTGCAACACCAGCGTTTCGGCGAGCCCGCGCTGCCAGCGGCTGCGCTGCCGGCCCAGCGTCCGCAACGTTCCCGGGGCTTCGCTCCAGGCCACCGGCTCACCGAGGAAGACCACCCGGTAGCGGTCGTGTTCCTCGCGGAGCCGCCGGTGGAGCCGCACGACGAGTTCGGCGTCCTCACCGACGCAGTCGTAGGTCAACCCGCCCACCCGGATCACCATGTCGCGCCGGAACACCCCGAACGCGCCGGAGATGATGACCAGACCGCCCAGGCGGGACCAGCCGGTGCGCCCGAGCAGGAACGCGCGCAGGTATTCCACCACCTGGATCCGCGGCAGCCACCGCCCGGGCATCTGGACGTCGACCACCCGGCCGGCGAGCACGGTGCAGCCGTTCGCCACCCGGATCACGCCCCCGGTGGCCACCACCCGCAGGGGATCGTCCGCGAACGGTTTCGCCGCCCACAACAGCGCGTACGGGTCCAGGACGCAGTCCGCGTCGACCATGCACACCAGCGGATACCGCGCCAGGTTCAGCCCGACGTTGAGCGAGTCCGTCTTCCCGCCGTTTTCCTTGCGCACCACCACCAGCGGATCACGCCGCAGCCGCGGCACGTGGACCGAGCGGACCGTGCCACGGGTCGGCACCTCGTCCGGCACCACCCGGGGCACCTCGACGAGGTCGAACTCCTCGCGCAGCCGGGCGAAGGTGTCGTCGGTGGACCCGTCGTCGATCATTACGACCTCGAACTCGGGGTACCGCAGGGAAAGCATGGCCCGCACCGAATCGATGACCCCCGCGGCTTCGTTGTACGCCGGCAGCAGCACCGAGACCGGGCGAGTCAGTGGGCTGCGGTACATCTCGGTCAGCCCGGCGAAGGGGATCCGCCGGACATGGCGGGTGAGGTCGGCCGAACCCAGCAGCACCAGCCCGAGGTAACCCGTGTTGAGCAGGACGAAATAGCCGAGCACGAACATGTCCGCGCCGTGCAGCAGCGTGGTCACCAGGCGGTCCTTTCCGGCTGGGGGGCCACCCCCGATTCGGCCAGCCGTACGGCGTCCAGCTCGTCCAGCGCCAGCGCCTCCCGGGCATGACCACCCGCCGCGCCGTCGTGCTCGGCGGCCCCGCGCAGCACAGCGAGGCCGGACTCGCCCAGCCGCACCAGTGACACCGCCGCGTTGTGCGCGACCTGGTGGACCGGATCGGAGAGCAGCGCCGCCAGGTGCGCGGTCGCGGTCGGGTCGCCGAGGTCACCGAGCGCGCGGGCGGCCACGGCGCGCAGCACGGTGGGCCGGCCCGGCGCCACCATGTCCAGCACCGGCCCCAGCGCCGCCCGGCCGCCGATCCGGCCGAGCGCCCGTACCGCGCGGACCCGCACCTCCCGCTCGGGGTCGCGCCACAGCACGTCGATGATCGCCGGCAGGGCCCGCCGGGTGCGGGCCAGTCCGAGCACCTCCACCACCGTCGCCCGGCCACCGGGGCCCACCTCGGCGAGCAGGTCGAGCAGCGACCGCTCGGCGGGCGTGCCGAGGTCCAGCAACGCGTGCGCGACGACCTGATGGGGCGGCCCCATCCGAAGGTCCACGCTGCGCAGCAGGGCGGGCACCGCCGAAGGATCCCCGATTCGCCCCAGCGAGCGCGCGGCGACCACCCGCACCTCCGGGTCGAAGTCGGTGAGCAGAGTGCACAGGTCCGGTACCGCTTCGCGCCGCCGCAACGCGCCGAGCAGCGCCGCGGCGTTCGCCCGCCGCACCACCCCGTGCCGTCTCACCTGGCGCCTCGCGTCCTTCGCCACACCGCGGCGCTCGAAGACCTCGATGAGCAGGCCGCGGGCGTCCCCGCGGATCTTGGCCAGGAGCGCGACCGCGGTCGGCTCCGCGGCCCGCCAGATCCGCTCCGGCAAGGCGACAAGCCGTTCCGCCGCGTCGTCTTCGCCTGCCGCGAGTTCGAGCAGCAGGCGGCGAGCCGGCGCGCCAAGGCGGGTCCGCCGCCGGTCCCCCCACCGGCGCCGCAGCTGGGTGACGACCAGCGCCGCCACGAACAGCACCGTCACCGCGGTCATCGCCAGGGACAGCAGGAATGTCCAGTGCGTTGTCATCGTCTTCGTGTTCTGTTCAACAACGCCGAAATCCGGTGCAGCAGCTCCTGCGGGTTGAACGGCTTGATCAGGTAGTCGTCGGCGCCGGAGGCGAACCCGCTCTCGACGTCGCCGTCCTGTGCCCGCGCGGTCAGCAGGATGATCGGCAGGTTCGCCGTCTCCGGTTCCCGTCGGAGCTCCCGGCAGACGTCGATGCCGGACATGCCCGGCATCATCACGTCCGAGACCAGGACGTCCGGGTGCTCCCGGCGGGCGGCCGCGAGCCCGGCGACGCCGTCCTCGGCCGTCACCACGTCGTAGCCGGAAGCGCTGAGCTTGACCGCGACCAGATCCCGGATGTCGGCGTCGTCATCGACGATGAGAACCCTCGCCATACTCGCCTCCCCGTGCACCCGCACCGTCTCAAACCGCCGTCACCGTTCGACGGCCCGGTGCCGGTCACGGTGGCGCCCTAACGTCGGTGCCGTGTCCGGTAAGCGCGATTTCGGCCTGTGGGCTTCCGGTCCGGTCTCCGCCGCCCGGCAGGCGGCGCTGTTGTTCGCGCTGACGGGCCTGGTCACCGTTCCGGGAGCGCTGGGTTTCCCGGAGCGCGCTTTCCTCCTGCTGACCATCGGCGCCATCAATCTGGCCATCGCGGTGGTGGCCTGGTCCCTGCCCTGGCAACGCTGGGCACCGCTGTGGCCCGCGGTCCTCGCGCTGCCCGCGCTGGGCGTCCTCGCCGTCGTGACGTGGGCGATCGGTGGGTTCGCCAGCGGGACCGCGCCGTTTCTGGTGCTGGTGTTCGTGTGGTTGGGCCTCAATTTCCCACCCTGGGTGACCTGGTCGGTGGTGCCGGTGGGCACCGCCGCCTACCTCGTGCCGCTCGCGTTGGGCAACCGGCCCAACGTGGTGATCGGCAGCACCTTCGTGATGATCCCGGTCGTGGTGGGCATCGCGCTGCTCGTCGGCCGCCAGGTCACGCACCTGAACGTGGCACGGCAACAGCTGAGCCGGGAGGCGGAATGGCGCAGCGACCTCAGCGCGACGCTGGCCCATGACGTCCGGTCTCCCCTCACCGCGCTCGAACTGGCACTGGACGAGCTCGGCGGCGGTGACCTGTCCGGCGAGCAACGGCACGTGATGGCCGAAACCGCGCGGCGCCAGGCGGGCCGGATCAAACGGCTGACCACCAGCCTGCTCGATCTCAAGCGGCTGGACACCAGCGGGGCGTTGCGGCTCGACCTCCGGACCCTCCGTCTTCGCGAAGCGGTCGAGCACGCGCTGACCTATCTGCGTTCCGGCCAGGTCACCGTGGACATCGACCCGGATCTTCTCGTGGCGGCGGATCCGGACCGCTTCGAGCAGATCGTGTTCAACCTGGCCAACAACGCGCTGACCCACGCGGGACCGCCCGTGCGTGTTTCCGCCCGGCCGGCGGACGGTCAGTTGCGCATCGAGGTCCGCGACTTCGGCCGCGGCGTGCCGCCCGAGGTCGTGCCGACCCTGTTCACCCGCTTCACCAGTTCCGACCGCAGCCCGCAGTCGGTGGGGCTCGGCCTGTGGATTTCCCGGGAACTGGCCAGGGCACACGGCGGCGACGTGCACTACGAACCGGCGGATCCGGGTGCCCGCTTCGTGATCACGTTGCCGGCCGCGGCCCCCGGGCGCGACCTCCCCTGAACGTCCACAAAGGACCGAGAAAAAGGGGTCGAACGCCCCTTCCCCCGCGGCAACGGCAGAGTGACACTGGCGGTCCGGGCACAGGCGGCTGGACCATCCGGAATGGCACGTGATCGGTCGACGGAAAGGAGGGAATGCCCGGAAATGGTGGCCATGTGCCGGGACGAATGAATTGACCACCAAACACGGAGAAGATCATGCATGCGCGGATGAATATGCTGATCGGCGACCCGGCCCGGATCGACGACGTCGTTCGCTACATCGAAGGCACGATACGCCCGCATGTCGAAGCGCAACCCGGCTGCCGTGGCATGGCCGTCCTGACCGACGCGACCCTCGGCGTGACCATGGCCGCCTCGTACTGGGAAACCGCCGAAGCGATGGCCGCCAGCGAGCACGCCGTGCAGACCTCTCGCAAGGAGGCGGCCGAACTCGCCGAAGGCTCGGTGACCGTGGAGCACTACGAGGTGCCGTTCTTCCTGCGCCTGTCCCGCCCGCCGCGTGGCGCGGGCGTGCGCATCAGCACCACGGAGAGCCCTCCCGACGAGGTCGACCGGGCGATCGAGGCCTTCCGCGAGAGCGGGGCGCCCGGGCTGCGCAAGATGTCCGGCCTGTGCAGCGCCCAACTGCTGGCCGATCGCCGGACCGGACGTGCCATGGTGATCGCCGCCTACGAAACCCCCGAGGCACTGGCGGCGTCGCGCGCGAGCGTGGCGCGGCTGCGGGCCGACGTCCTCGCCAAGACGCACACCACCGTGCGGTCGGTCCAGGAGCTCACGCTGATCTCCACCACGGTGCGGGAAGGCGGCACGAACAGCCTGACCGAACGCGAAGCCGAACTGTGGAACGCACACGATCGCGAGCACTGGGTGACGCTGCTCGACCAGCAGGCGTTCGAGATGCGCGCGCCCGGCGGCATGCGCCTCGCCGGCCGGGAAGCGGTCGACACGCTGTGGAGCACCTTCCACGACGCGTTCCCGGACAACCACGTGGAGAAGGTCGGGATCTACGGCGACGAGCACGGCGGTGTCCTGGAAGGCCGGTTCGTCGGCACGCACACCGGCACACTGCGGGCGCCCGCCGGAGACATCCAGGCGACCGGGAAACCGGTCGATGTCGGGTTCTGCGAGGTACACCGCGTCCAAGAAGGAAAGATCATCGACACCCATATCTACTACGACCAGGTGGAGATGCTGACCCAGCTCGGCCAGCTGCCGGGGCCGGTCCCGGCCTGACCCACCGGAAGACCCGGTCGCGGGTGGCTCGCGCCGCTCGCGACCGGGTCCGGTCGTGGCCCGGGATTCCGCCTTGCCCGGCCCCTGTGAGCAGGGTCGCCCCTTCGACCTCGGGTGAATGCCGGTGCCGTCGGGTTTGATGAAGGGACCGGCCGAGCAAGGGAGCGCGCATGACCGGCAACGCCACGCCCGAATCCGAGCCCGTCGTCCTCGAACCCGCCGCCCTCGCCATCGCGGAGGCGACCGCCGACCCGCCCTACGCCTACGACCTCGGCCCAGTCGGCTACCGCGAGCGGATGGCCAGTATTCAGGCCGAAGACGGTGCCGCCCCCGAGGCGGACATCGAGGACATCACCATCCCGATCGGCGAACCCGCCTCCCGGCTCGCGGTGCGCATCGTGCGGCCGAAGGGCGCCAGCGGTGTCCTGCCGGTGATCCTTCATCTGCACGGCGGCGGCTGGATCTCGGGTAGCGCGCACACCCATGACCGGTTCATCCGCGAACTGGCGATCGGCGCCGACGCGGCCGTCGTGTTCCCCGAATACAGCCGTTCCCCCGAAGCGAAATACCCGACCGCACTCGAAGAGTGCTACGCGGTCGCGGAATGGGTGGTCGCACACGGCGCCCGCCATGATCTGGACTCGGACCGCGTCGCGATCAGCGGCGACAGTGCCGGCGGGAACCTCGCGGCCGCGATCACCCTGCTCGCCAAGCGCCGGGGCGGTCCCCGGTTCGTCCATCAGGTGCTGTTCTATCCGGTCCTGGACGCGAACTTCGACACCGGCTCGTACCGGTCGTTCGCCGAGGGTTACTTCCTGCGGCGCGATGTCATGCGGTGGTACTGGGATCTCTACGTCGAGCGGTTCGAGCAGCGCGCGGAAAGCACCGCCTCACCGCTGCGTGCCGCCACGCAAGAGCTGGCGGGACTGCCACCCGCGTTGATCATCACAGCTGAGGCGGACGTCCTTCGCGACGAGGGAGAGGCCTACGCGCGCAAGCTCGAGCAGGCCGGGGTGCCCGCCGTCGCGGTGCGATACCAGGGCACGATCCACGCGTTCGTGATGTTCAACAGCCTCTACACCACCCGGGCCACCCGGGCCGCCGTCACGCGGGCCACGACCGTGCTCCGCGAGGCCTTCGCCGACGCGCGCACCGACCCCCGGGATCGTTCGGGAGTCGCCTAGTCGAGACCGGCGCGATCGGCCCATTCCAACAGGGTGTCCAGCGAATACGGCGTGTCGTCGATGTCCCGGTGGAGGTCGCCGAGCCGCGCGAACCGGCCGGGCACGGTGGCGATGGTGCACTCGCGTGGTTCGACATCGTCCACCTCGTCCCAGGTGATCGGGGTCGACACGGTCGCTTCCGGCACCCCGCGCACCGAATACGCGCTCGCGATCGTGTGATCCCGGGCGTTCTGGTTGTAGTCGACGAACAACGTCGTGGGGTCCCGGTCCTTGCGCCACCACGTGGTGGTCACGATCTCGGGTGCCCGCCGTTCGACCTCCAGCGCGAAGGCCAGCGCGGCCCGCCGCACCTCCGCGAAACCCCACCGCGGCTCGATCCGGACGTAGATGTGCAACCCGTTCCCGCCGGAGGTCTTGGGCCACCCCACCGCGCCCAGTTCGTCGAGGATCTCGTGCGCGAGGTGGGCGGCCCGGCGGACCCGGTCGAACCCGCAGCGCGGCATCGGGTCGAGGTCGATGCGCCACTCGTCCGGACGCTCGGTGTCGGCCCGCCGCGAGTTCCACGGGTGAAACTCCACAGTGGACATCTGTACGGCCCAGATCACGCTGGCCAGTTCCGTCACGCACAGCTCGTCGGCGTGCCGGTCGAAGCGCGGGAAGTGCACCCGTACCGTCTCCAGCCACGGCGGGGCGCCATGCGGAACCCGCTTCTGGTGCACCTTCTCGCCGCTCACCCCGGACGGGAAACGGTGCATCATGCAGGGCCGTTCGCGCAGCGCACGCACGATGCCCTCGCCGACGGACAGGTAATAGTGGACGAGGTCGAGCTTGGTCTCACCCCGCGCCGGGAAGTACACCCGGTCCGGGTGAGAGATCCGCACGGTGCGGTCACCGACCTCGACCTCGATCGCCGCGTCCTTCGCCATGGAGCGACGGTAATCGGAAATACCGCCGCAGGCCCACCCAAACCGTCACACTAGCGGCGTCTCGCCGCGCTTTCCCGCAGGGTGGCGAGGAAGGCCGCGATGGGTGGATCCCGCCTGCTGCCCGCTCGCACCGCGACGGAGATCGTGCGGAACGCGCGGGGCTGCGAAACCTCACGCAGCTGGATCTCGGTCGAGATCGACTCCAGTGCGAGGCGGGGCACGAGCGCGACCCCCAGGCCCGCCTCCACCAAGGCGAAGATCACCGTGAAGTCCGCGCCGGTGAAATCGATGCGGGGGACGAACCCGGCGATGCCGCTCGCCCGTTCCAGCATGAGCCGCAGGACATCGTCGTCGGCCGTGGCGATCCACGGCTCCTTGGCGAGGGTGGCGAGCGGGAGCGGCCCGTCCGGCACACGCAGGTTGGCCGGCAGTGCCGCGAGCAAGGGTTCACGCACCAGGACGTCCGACTCGATCCCCGCGTCCGACACCGTGGGCAGCAGGTTGTACTGGTGGATCAGCGCGACGTCCACGAGGTTCGACCGGAGGTCGGCGATCGCCGCCGCCGCGGACCGGTCGAGCAGCCGCACCCGGAGATCGGGGTAGGCGGCGCGACAGCGCGCGATCGCGCCGGGCACGAATGCCCGTGCCGCGGTCGGGAACGCCGCGACCCGCAGGACGCCGCGCACGGTCGAGGCGACTTCGGCGACGCCCGCGCGCGCCCGTTCCAGCGCCGTGATCACCTGCTCGGTGTGCTCGACCAGCACCAGCGCGGCCTGGGTGAGCTCCAGTCTGCGGCCGACCCGGATGAACAGCGGCGCGCCGACCTCCTTCTCCAGCAACGAAAGCTGCTGCGACACGGCCGACGGCGTGAGCGAGCACACGCGTGCCGTCGCGGCGATAGTGCCGTGCAGTGAAAGCTCCCGCAGCAGACGCAGGCGGTGCACGTCCAACACGTAGCAAGGCTAATCGCGTACGTCGGACGCCGTCACTCGTCCTCTCGTCTTGGGGGCCACACGCCACGCATCGTGGACGGGCGACCACGGCGGGTCAGAGTTGGCCGGGAAAGAAACCGTGACGCGTCAGCGGCTCCACGATCTGTTCCTCCTCATAGGACAAATGAGACAGCAGTGCGTCCGTGAGGACATCGATCGCCTCCTGCAACCCGCCGAAATCGTCCGGATCGCGGACGAAGCTCACCAGCGCCCGGTCCAGACCCTCGATGAGCTCGTGGATGATCTCGTGTTCGGCTTCCAGCCGGTCGATCACCGGGACCAGCCCGGGATCGGACCGGCGCAGGTGCGGGAAGATCGACTGGTCTTCGATCCCGTGGTGCTGGGTGAGCACCGTGCAGTAGTTCGCGCAGTAGGCGCCGAGCGTCCAGTTGTTCTGGCGCAGGGTCAGCTCGTTGATCGCGGCCCGCGCCTGCCCTGCCGACAGCGCGCCCTGCCTGACCTGCTCCAGCAGATCGCGCAGCTGGTGGAGTTCCTGGCGGAGGCCGTCATGGACGTCGACCAGGTGGCGGCCGACGGCCCGGCCGCGGGCGGTGGCCTCGTGCCCGGCCGGAGCGGCGGGGGCGACCGGCCGGTCCGCGGGGTCCCAGACCTCACGGCTGCTGAACCGCTTCGCCGGGGCCTCCTTGTGCACCGTGCCTTTCCCCGCTCCGATTGCCTCGGTGTCTTCACCGGTGCCCGGCCGGGGGTTCCTGGCCGCTGCGCCGGTTCGCTCGGTCGTCACCAGCTCGCGGACGGCGGGCGCGACCTCCTCGCCGAACCGCTGGAGGTGCTCCGGGTCATCGGTCATCAGGAAGAAACCGGACACCCCGTTTTCGAGTGCGATGGTGGTCAGCTCTTCCACCCACTGCTTCGGCGGCCCGGTGAGCAGCCCGCGTCCCGTGGCGGTGAACTCGCCGGTGATGTTGAGCAGTCGGCGCACCGCCGACGGGTCGCGTCCCGCGCTTTCCGCGCCCTCGTCGATGTGGGCGTTCATTTCGGCGAGGCCGGCGATACCGTCGGGCAGGTAGGGCAGGCTGGGCAGGGTGCCGTCGGCCACGCGGCCGGCCAGCCGGAGCATGCGCGGGCGGTAGGCACCCACCCAGATGCCCATGTCGTGCGCCGGGGCAGGGCCACGCCCACCGCCGCGCACCCGGTAGTGCGTGCCGTCGGCGTGGATCTCGTCCCGGCGGTCGGCGTCCCACACCGCACGGATGATCGTGATGGCCTCCGCCAGCGCGTCGACCGACTCGCCCGCGGTCAGGCGGCGGCCGCCGACCGCCTCGATGCCGTCCCAGAACGCGCCCGCGCCCAGGCCGAGTTCGACCCGGCCACCGCTGAGCAGGTCCAGGCTCGCCGCGCTGCGGGCGAGCACGACCGGTTGGCGCAACGGGAGGTTGAGCACGTTCGCGGACAACCGGATACGGGAGGTGGCCGCGGCCAGGTAGGACAACAGAGTCCAGGTGTCCAGGAAACTCGACTGATACGGGTGATCCTGGAAGGTCGCGAAATCGAGCCCGGCGGCCTCGGAAAGCCGGGTGAGTGCCACGACCTGTTCCGGTCGTCGCGCGGCGGGGGAGAGGAAGCTGCCGAAGAGCAGCTCGTGGTGGTAGTCGGTCATGCCTGGCTTTCCGCTGAGGTTCCGCTTCTCCACGAGACTACGAGCCTCGGTTGAAGATTCAAGTGATCGCGCTCACCCGTGCGGTGGGCCGTTCCGGTGGATACGCGGGCATTCGGCTGAAAGCGGTCCGAAAATCGTTGTCCCGCACCATATCCTGATCTTCCGGTTCGCATCTTCCCGGTTCCCCGTCCCGCACCCGAGGAGGATCACCGTGGCCAAACGCAGGCGCACCAAGACATCCGAGGGGATCCTCACCGTTCTCGCCGTCCTCGCGGTCGTGATCGTCCTCCGCGGGCTGGTGGCACTGCTGGACCTGGTGCACGCGCATCCGGCTCTCACGGTTTCCCTGGCGGTGCTCGTGATCGTCGGCGGAACGCTCTGGTGGCTGGGCCGGAAGTACCGCGAAACCCAGCAAACCCAACGACAGCAGCGACTCGACTTCGCGCGCTCGCTGGAGATCGCCCGCTACCACCGGATGGGGCCGAGCGAGTTCGAAGAGGCGCTGGCGTTCCTGTGCGCACGGGACGGATGCCGGCAAGCGCAGGCGGTCGGCCGCGCCGGAGACCTGGGCGCCGACGTCATCGCCGTCGCCCCCGACGGCCGCAAAATCGTGCTGCAGGCCAAACGCTATGGGCCCGCGACCAAGGTGACCGGCCCCGACCTGCAACGCTTCGGCGGCACCTGCTTCACCGTGCACCGCGCCGGCGTCGCGGCCGTAGTCACCACGTCCACCTTCACCAAACAGGCCCGCGAGTACGCCGCACACGCTGGCATCCTGCTTTTCGACGCGGACACCCTCGGCGCCTGGGCGAGCCGCACCGGCCCCCCACCATGGCACTGACCCGGGTTGTCCACAGCCTCCCGCGCGCTGTGGACAACCCTGTGGAAATCCTTCCGGCACCTCAGTTCAGTTCGTGTCTTGCGTTGCTGCTGGCGGCGGGGCCGCGTGTGTGGGCGGGCGGTGTTGCGCTCATGCTGCGACCTGAGCATCAGCGTGTCTCAGTGCTGCTCGATCGTCTTCTTCCAGGCCACCCCACACACCTTGGCGCTCACCGTTGGTGAGGGCTGTGACGGCGCAGGTGAGGCGTACTGGGCACCGGCGACAGTCCTCTTTGCAGGACGCCGCAGTTACGCTTCCCGGCTTCGCATCGGTCCAGTCGACAGCCGGGTCTGAGCGTCGGCATGCAGCATGACGTGCCGGGACATCGCCCGCCGCCTTTCGCTGTTGCAGGCTTCATGGCCTCGCCGGAACGCGGCCCAGTAGAGCTGCCCGTAGATCCTCGGCGACCGCACGTCGGCGACGTCGAGTGCCTGGAGGAAGCCTTCGGGGAGCTCGGAGTCCAGGTCGTTACGGTCACCGCGGAAGCGAGAGCCCAGCTTCCCTGCGATGTGTTTGAGGCCAGGCATCATCATGGCGGCAGACATGGTCCACGGTTCGGGTGTCGCGTGTGCCCTTCGGACGAGTTCCTGCCACACGGCGGCCCGGACGACGGCATTTCGCACGAGTGTCCGGCGCGGCGTCGGCCGCTTCACGCCTGGCGGCGACGGTGAGCAGCCGATCCACGTCGGCCTGCTCGATCCGGCCAAGAAGAGTGGCGATCTCGGCGCCCCGGTTGGCGAGGTCGGCGATGAACCTGTTGACGTAGTCGATCAATCGTTGCTTGTAGGCGATGAACGCCTCCATGTCCCCATCGGCGAAGTCGATCAGCGGCCGCAGCGATGCCATGAACGCCTGCGCGTTGTCCGCCAGACCGGTGAAGCGCTCGGCGAGCGCGAGCAGCAGAAGGTGCGGCTTGGCATGATCGAGATCGTCTGTTCGCGCCATCTCCACCAGCGCCCGCAACTGCCCGGCGATGTCCTCCAAAGCCACCGGCTGGCCAAGCGTCTATGGACGGCGATGCGCGTGGACGGACTGAGCGGTGACTCCGACCCGGCCGAGGTCGATCAGCGGGCCGAGCGGTTCAGCGCGCTGGATGCCGAGGGCCGGCGTCGGGTGCTGGGCGAGTTGCTCGACGACAACCCGGAGTACGCGATCGCGCGGCTGCTCGTGCACGGCGGCGAGGTAGCGCTGCTCAAGCCGGGAACCGGGTCTGCGTCGGCGACGGGATGGCCGACATCCAAGCTGCGCTTGGTGGCGAAGCTTCGCCCGACGTCGCGCTGGACATCTGGGACGACGTCCACGACGTCCACGACGTCTTGCTGGTCTCGCTCGCCGCGGCGAGCGAGACCAGCTCGGACTTGCCTCGGCGAACAGCTGGTCCCGCATTTGCTCGGAAACTTGTACACCAAGTGTCCTCGGGGGGAGTTCGCCGACGTCCCGTCGCCCGTCGACGAAGTGGTTTCCGAGTCCACGGAGAACCTCCCCGCCGTGGCCGCGGACATTGCCGGGATGCTCGCGATACCGGTTCTCGGGCACGGCCTGGCCATGCTGGCCGAGCACGGCACGATCCAGGTCGACGGAGCTGGCGTAGCTTCGAGTGCATTCCGGGAGGCACTCGAAGCCGGTACCCCGGTATGGGCGGTGAATGTGCCCGACGGACTGCGAGTACGTCTCACTGACCTCGGCCGGCGACTGGTGTATATGCGCCTGACCGGCCGCGGCTCCCGTTTGGTCCCGGCGTAACGGAAAGGGATGATGATGGGTAAGCGAAATCGCGAAAAGCGGGCGGCGAAGAAACGTGTCCGGGGAGGGCAAGGCCCGACCCCACCCCGGCACGGTAGCTTTTCCAGCGCCGCCGCCGAGGACTTCTGGGTCCCGCCGCCACCGATGGTGTCGCCTGAACTGGTGGCGAACGAGCTGATGCATGCGGCGCACACCCACGCCTCCGGCGATCCCTCCGCCGCTGTGGAGGTCGCGACCACCTTCACCCGCGGCCGTTTCGCCGCCGCGGCCCGGACCGTGGCCAATGGTGCCGGAATCGCGCTGGCCTCGGTGCTCGGCCGGCTCTGGGAAGCAGGCTGGACACCCGCCGATGTCTGGGAGCACGCCCGCCGTAACGTCGGTGATGAGGCGACCGGCCTGCTGGTGGACGGCATCGCCGCGGACATCGCGAAGCACGCGCCGGCCACGGTGGACGAGCGCTGGTCGGCGCAGGTGCAAGGGCTCGGTGCCGACGTCTGGTGGGCGCACGACCGGCCGCATTTCCAGCAGTGGGCCGAACGCGCCGGCGTCGGCATGGCACAGGCGCTCCAGACGATGACCGGGTTGCTCGCCGAGTTGATGACGCTTCCGGAACTGCCGGTTATCGTGCCGCCGCCGGGATCGCGGGTCGCCAGAGCGACCCGGTCGGCACGCGGGGTCGATCAGAAGGTGCTCGGTCGGGTCCGGGGGTTGCTGGCCAAGGCGGAGTCGACCCAGTTTCCACAGGAGGCCGAGGCGTTGTCGGCCAAGGCGCAGGAGCTGATGAACCAGTATGCCTTCGAGCGAGCCTTGCTCGATGCCGATGAGCACCGGAAGCAGACCGCGAGTTCAATCCGGATGTGGCTGGACGCTCCCTACGTCGACGCCAAGTCACACCTGGTTGCCGCGATCGCCGGGGCGAACCGGTGCCGGTCGGTGTTCTACCAGAAGCTGGGCTTCGTGGCGTTGGTCGGCGAGGAGATGGACCTGGAGATCACTGAGCTGCTGACCACGTCGCTGCTGGTCCAGTCCACCCGCGCGATGGTTGCTGAGGGCCGCCACATCACGCGCACCGGAAGCTCGCGGACTCGTTCGTTCCGGCAGTCGTTCCTGGTCTCTTACGCGGTCCGTATCGGTGAACGCCTCGCCGAGGCCGGTTCGCGCGCGCACGATCCGGTCGAGGACGCGCGGCTGCTGCCGGTGCTGGCTGACCGATCCCGCGTGGTCGAGGAGACCTTCGAGGCGATGTTCAGCGGTGATCTCGTCCAGCGGTCGGCGTCAGTCAGCAACGGGGCGGGTTGGCATGCCGGCCGGGCCGCCGCCGACAAAGCCGACCTGACGATCGAGCACGAAGCCATCGACGCCTGAACCGACTCGGCGGTCACAAGTCCTTTGTGCCAACGAGTATCGGGCTGATGCCGCGCACGGTTGGCTCTTGGATGCTGCTGGTTGATGGCCACCGCGCCGTTGCCTCAGGACGTGAGGGGGCCGCCACAGACCATGCGCGCCAAGAAATCGGGCTTTTCGTGCCGCGTTCCGGGATCGCTGCCGTATGGTCGCCGCTTCGAGTTCAGCTCGCCGTCGGTGTTGAACACCTCGCTGGTTCCGGCGTTGAAATTGGGGTTGCCTTTGAGCACCCGGCTCTGCCGCCTCAACCACGTCCATGCCTGGGCAGGCTCGTTGGCATCACACGACCCAACGCGCAGCGCCCGCTCGAGCCCGCTGCCGTAGGCCTCAGCCAGGCGTGCATACCGTAGACGACCGATCACGGTTACTGAACCGAAGATCGTGCCCATGTCCGAACAGGACCGAGCCCAAGCCGTCGCTGTCCTGGCGCGTTGGCTCACTGAGTTGCTCAACGACGACGACTTCCGCGCCAAGGTCGAAGACCATGCTCGCGAGAACCAAAGTCGTGACTCTATGCAAGGTTCGCGCGCTGGCTCGACCCCTCTTGCTGCAGAAACGGAACGTTTCTGCAGGCCAGCGCACATGTCGATCATGAACGGTGCCCCCGGCAGGATTCGAACCTGCGACACCGGCTTTAGGAGAGCCGTGCTCTATCCCCTGAGCTACGAGGGCTGACTCGCACAGCCTACCGGTCCCCGGACGGCTCGGTGTGTCAGTGGGGGTGGAAGCGGGGATATCGACTCTTGGCCTACCAGTCGGTAACCTTTCGGGTGGCCGGGAGGCGGACACCCCGCTCCCCCCGACCGGCGGGAGGGCTTAGTTGATCAAGCTCATGTTCGCGGACGACGAGGAACTGGTCCGGGCGAGCCTGCGCGGAATGATGTCCGGGGCACCGGACATCGAGGTCGTCGGTGAGGCCAATGACGGCCGCTCCGCCGTGGAGGCCGCGCGGCGGACGGCGCCCGACGTCGTGTTGCTCGATATCAAGATGCGGGCGCCCGACGACGGGATCCGCGCGTTGCGCGCCATTCTGACCCTGCCCACTCCGCCGACGGTGGCGATGCTCACAACCTTCGACATGGACGAGTATGTCAGCCTCGCGCTGCGACTGGGGGCAAACGGTTTCCTGCTCAAGGACATCGAGCCGGCGGCGCTGCTGCGCGCGGTGCGCGATCTCGCGCGCGGTGGCGCGGTGCTGGATCCGGGGGTGGCGGTCCGCATGGTGCGCGCCCATCGCGAGGGGCAGCGCGCTGCCCAGCCGGCGCGCAAGTTGCTCGCGTCCTTGTCGGAGCGGGAGCGAGAGGTCGTCGGCCTGATCGGACAGGGGCTGTCCAACGCGGAGATCGGCGGGAAGCTGCACCTGTCCGAGGCCACGGTCAAGGGCTACGTCTCGGCGGTGCTCTCCAAGATCGGCGCCGCCAACCGGGTGCAGGCCGCGCTGCTGGCGTATCGAGGTGGACTGCTCGATCAGACCTAGTTCTTAGGCGAGTCTCAGCACCGTCGGCAACACTGTCTACATGCGCATTCTCGTTGTCGACGATGACCGGGCGGTCCGCGAGTCGCTCCGGCGGTCGCTGGAGTTCAACGGCTATCAGGTTGAACTGGCCGGTGATGGCGCGCGGGCGCTGGAGATGGTGGTAGCCGATCGACCGGATGCGATGATCCTCGACGTCATGATGCCCAGACTGGACGGCCTGGAAGTAGCCCGGCGGCTGCGAAGCACCGGCGATGACCTGCCCATCCTGGTACTCACCGCGCGGGACACCGTGTCCGACCGGGTATCCGGCCTGGACGCGGGGGCCGACGACTACCTGCCCAAGCCGTTCGCGCTGGAGGAGTTGCTGGCGCGGTTGCGTGCCCTGCTGCGCCGGGCCGCGCCGGAAAGTCAGGGCGGGGCCGACGCCGAGAAACTCATCTTCTCCGATCTGACGCTGGACCCGGGCACCCGTGAGGTGCGCCGCGGCACGCGAGAGATCAGTCTGACCCGGACCGAGTTCGCGCTGTTGGAACTGTTCCTTTCCTATCCCAAGCACGTGTTGCCCAGAGGCCGGATCCTGGAAGAGGTGTGGGGTTACGACTTCCCGACCTCGGGCAACGCGCTGGAGGTCTACGTCGGTTACCTGCGGCGCAAGACCGAGGCGGGTGGTGAGCCACGGCTCATTCACACCGTGCGCGGGGTGGGCTATGTACTGCGAGAGACGCCGCCGTGAGCCAAGCGACAACCGAGCCGACACCCATGATCCATATCCGTGAGGAGGGCGACCCGAAGCGCGGAAAACGCCGGCGCATTTCGTTGCGGACCCGGGTGTCGCTGCTTTCGGCGGCCTGCGTCGCCGTCGTCATGGCTCTCATTTCGATCGGCGCGTACTTCACCGTCTCCAACAATCTCCACCGGCAGATCGACGACAACCTGACGCAGCAGGCCGCGAACATTCTCAGCGACCCGACGGTGGTCAACACCGGCGGCCGCCAGATACCGCAGTCCTTCCTGCGGCTGGTGGACGTCCGGTTCGACCTGATCAACGCGTCCGGGTCCGACGTCGTCGAGCGGATCACGGAGCGTCCGCCGATCGGTCCGGACGAGCGGGCGGTGGCCGCGGGCGATTTGAAGCAGTCGTCCCGGACCGAGGGCAACCTTCGGGTGCTGGCCGTTCCGTACCCGTACCGGCCGGGGTGGGCACTCGTGCTGGCCCAGCCGCTGGACGCGACCGAACAGACCCTGAGCCAGCTCGCGGTGGTGCTCGCGCTCATCGGCGGGGGCGGCATCCTGGTGGCGGGGCTGGCGGGCACCGCCGTGGCCCGGACGGGGCTGTTGCCGGTGGAACGGCTCACTTCGGCGACCGAGCGCGTCGCGCGGACAGGTGATCTGCGGCCGATTCCGGTCAGCGGAGACGACGAACTCGCCCGGTTGACGCACAGTTTCAACACGATGCTCGGCGCCGTCGCCGACTCCCAGGAACGCCAAAGACAGCTGGTCGCCGACGCGGGGCACGAGTTGCGGACCCCGCTGACCTCGTTGCGTACCAACCTGGAGCTGTTGCTTTCGGCCAGTAGGTCCGACTCGCCGAACCTGTCCGAAAAGGACAGGGCCGATATCGAGACCGACATCAAGGCGCAGTTGGACGAGCTGACCCAGCTCATCGGCGACCTGGTGGAACTGGCGCGGCAGGACGCGCATGCCGCCGTGGTCGAGCGGGTCGATCTGGTGGAGGTCGTCGAACGTGCCCTCGACCGGGCCCGTCGGCGTGCCGGAGACATCGACTTCTCCGTCACGCTCCAGCCGTGGTTCCTCAACGGCGATCCGGGCGCCCTCGAGCGGGCCGTGGTCAACCTGCTCGACAACGCGGTCAAGTTCTCGCCGCCGGCTTCGACGGTGCGGCTGCGCATGTACCCGCTGGGCGACGGATCTCTGATCATGGAGGTGGCCGACGCCGGACCCGGCATCGCCGACGCCGACCTGGCCCGGGTGTTCGACCGGTTCTACCGGGCATCGGAGGCGCGCACTCTGCCGGGCTCAGGTCTCGGCTTGTCGATCGTCAAGCAGGCGGTCGAGCGCAACGGCGGCACCATCCACGCCGGGCGCGCTCCGGAGGGTGGCGCCCTGATGACGATCCGCCTCCCCGGGTTCCCCGGCTGATAATGCAGGAAGGCGTGTTTCCTGCGGATAGTCCG
>Ga0310811_10002314_pt1 | contig 23791 bp, 30 predicted proteins | sample YCmetagenome_FD_207642 | JGI IMG/M metagenome (GOLD analysis project Ga0310811, IMG submission 207642) | Soil microbial communities from experimental microcosm in Duke University, North Carolina, United States - YC | ecosystem: Engineered > Artificial ecosystem > Soil microcosm > Unclassified ... | reverse complement strand
CCTCCGGCAGCGGCATCCTGCACGAGGAGATGCCGCAGGTCCGGCCCGAGGGCATCGCCGGCCTGCAGCTCTGGCTCAACGTGCCGGCGCGCGAGAAGATGGGGCCCCCGAAGTACCGCGACCTGCTCGCCGATCGCCTGCCGGAGACGCTGGCCGAGGACGGCGCGCGGCTACGCGTCATCGCCGGTGAGGCGGCGGGCGGCCGGCTCGTTGGCCCGGTGGAGGGCCTGGCGGTCGCGCCGAAGTTCATCGACGTGACCCTGCCGGCCGGCAGCACCTTTCGCGAAGCCGTGCCTCGCGGCCACACCGCGTTCGCCTATCTCGATCAGGGCCAGGTGCGTTTCGGCCCCGAGCGACGATCGGTCAGCGCGCCCGCGCTGGTCGTCTTCGGCGAGGGCGACCTGGTCGAGGCGGCGGCCGGCGAGGGCGGCGGGCGGTTCCTGCTGGCGGCGGCGCGTCCGCTGGGCGAGCCGGTCGCCCGCTACGGTCCGTTCGTCATGAACACGCGCGCGGAGATCGAGCAGACCCTCGAGGATCTCCGCACCGGTCGGTTCATCCGCGCCGAGCCGCGCGACGTCTGAGTCACTGACGCCCATCGCCCGTGGCGCCAGCTCCCAGCCGGTCGGGTGAGGCCGATCTCGAGGCGCTCCAGGCCGGCGATGTCCACGTCTGGTACGTGGGCCTCGAGGCCGGCGCGGCCGGGCGCGCGCGAATGCTCGAGGTGCTCGCCGCAGACGAGCGGGCGCGGGCCGCGCGCTTCGTGTTCGATCGCGACGCGCGCCGCTTCGTGGTCGCCCACGCCGCCCTGCGCGGCGTGCTCGGTCACTACGTGCAGCGCCCGCCGGCGAGCCTCGCGTTCACCTACGGCCCGCGCGACAAGCCCGCGCTCGCCGCGCCCGACGCCGGGCTGACCTTCAACCTGTCGCACTCGGGCGAGCTTGCCGCGATCGCGGTCGGCTGGCGCTGCGCCATCGGTGTCGACGTGGAGCAGGAGCGGCCGCTGCCCGATCTCGAGGACCTCGCCGCGCGCTCGTTCGCGCCGGCCGAGCGCCGCGTGCTCGGCGCCTTGCCCGAGTCCGAGCGCCACCCCGCCTTCTTCCGGTGCTGGACGCGCAAGGAGGCGTTCATCAAGGCCACCGGACTCGGCCTGGCCCAGCCGCTCGAGGCCTTCGTGGTCACGCTCGCTCCCGGCGAGCCCGCGCGCTTCCTCGACATCGAGGGCGATCCCGTCCAGCTCGCGCGCTGGACCTTGCTGGCGCTGCAGCCGCCGGTGGCGGCGTGCGCCGGCGCGCTTGTCGTGGAGGGCGCGCCCCGCTCGGTCACCGTGCGCACGTGGACGGCCGAGGGCGCCCGCGCCTGACGCGTATACTTTCGCCATGCGGGAGCCCGAGCTCGAGGCGATCGATCGCAGCGCGCTCGCGGCGCTGCAGCTCGAGCGCCTGCGCGCCACGCTGGCGCGGGTGGGCGAGAACCCGGCGTGGCGGCGCCGTCTGGCTGGCGCGCGCCCCGAGGACCTGCGCCACGTCGACGACTGGCGGCGGCTGCCGCTGCTGACCAAGACCGAGCTGCGCGACGCGTATCCCTACGGGCTGGCCTGCGGCGGTGCGGAGGGCTATCGCCGCGTGCACATGTCGAGCGGCACCACCGGGAACCCGATCCTCAATCCGTACACCGCCGCCGACGTCGAGCAGTGGGGAGAGGTCATGGCCCGCTGCTACGTCGCCGCCGGCGTGACGCGCGACGACGTCATCCAGATCACGCCCTCGTTCGGTCTGTTCACCGGCGGCTTCGGCTTCCACTATGGCGCCGAGCGGCTGGGCGCGATGGTGGTGCCGGTCGGGGCGGGCCGCACCGTGCTGCAGCTCAAGCTCATGCGCGATCTCGGCGTGACCGTCCTGCCCGGGATCGCGACCTACCCGCTGCGGCTGCTGGAGGTCGCGCGCGCGGAGCGCTTCGACCTCGGCTCGCTCACGCTTCGCGTGGCGATCCTCGGCTCGGAGATGTGGTCGGACGAGCTGCGCGCCCGCATCGATCGCGAGCTGAACGTCACCTCCTACGACATCATCGGCATGACGGAGACGGGCGGGCCTGGCCTCGGCATCGACTGCGCCGCCCGGGCGGGTATCCACGTGTGGGAGGATCACTACCTCGTCGAGATCGTCGATCCTCGCACGGGGGCGGGGCTGGCCGACGGCGTCGAGGGCGAGCTGGTCGTCTCCACGCTCACGCGCCAGGGACTGCCGCTGGTGCGCTACCGCACGCACGATCTCACGCGCGTCGTCTCGCGGGCCCGCTGCGCCTGTGGGCGCACGATGCTGCGGCTGGACCGGCTGCGCGGCCGCAGCGACGACATGGTCATCTACAAGGGCGTGAACTTCTATCCGCGCCAGATCGAGGCGCTGCTGCTCCGCACCCCTGGCCTGGGCCCGGAGTACCAGATCGTGCTGGACTCCGACGGCGGCGGCGAGCGGCTCACGATCGTCGCCGAGGCCGAGGCCGGCGTCGGCGGTGACGACGCCGCGCGGCTGGAGCGCGCGCTGCACGACCTGCTGGCCCTGAGCCCGGTGATCCAGCTCTGCCCGGCCGGCACCATCGAGCGAGCGCCGGGCAAGTCCGTGCGCGTCGTCGACCGCCGGGCCCGCGCGTGAGCGACCTCGCGGCGCTCTTCGCGCCGGCGAGCGTCGCGGTCCTCGGCGTCTCGCGCAGCCCCGCCAAGCTCGGCTACCGCCTGCTGCAGAACGTCAAGGAGAGCGGCTACGCCGGCGCGATCCATCCCGTCAATCCCTCCGGCGAGCCCATCCTCGACGTGCCGACGGTCGTGAGCGTGGAGGCGTTGCCTCGCGGGGTGGACCTGGCGCTCGTGAGCCTGCCGGCGCCGGCGGTGCCGGATGCGATCCGGGCGCTGGCGGCGCGCGGCGTCCGGGCGGCCGTGATCCTCTCGTCGGGCTTCGGCGAGGTCGACGCGGACGGGCGCTCGGCGCAGGCCGAGGTGCTGGCGCACGCCCGGGCCGGCGGGCTGCGCCTGGTCGGGCCGAACTGCATGGGCGTCTACTCGGGGCCGGCCGCGCTGAACGGGACGTACTTCTGGGATCTGCCGCGCGCCGCCGGAGGGATCTCGATCGTCTCGCAGAGCGGCGCCTACGGCGGGCTGATCTTCCGCCACCTCGGCGGGCGCGGCCTCGGCGTCGCGCGCTTCGTGTCGATCGGCAACCAGGTCGACGTCGACATCGCCGAGGTGCTGGAGTGGCTCGTCGAGGATCCGGCCACCACGCTGATCGCCTGCTTCGTCGAGGCGCTGCGCGATGGGCCGCGCTTCCTGGCGGCGGCCGATCGCGCGGCGGGACGCAAGCCCATCGTCGTGCTCAAGGGCGGACGCTCGGAGGCCGGCCGCCGCGCCGCCAGCTCGCACACCGGCTCGCTGGCCGGCGCCTGGGAAGTGTATCGAGCCGCGTGTGCGAGCGCCCGCGTGGTGCTCGCCGAGGAGACCGAGGAGTTCTTCGACGCGATCGAGACGCTGGTGGCCGTGCCGGTGGCGCGGCCGGCCGGGCGCGGCGTGGCCGTGGTGACCGTCTCCGGCGGCCCCTCGGTGGTCGCCGCCGACACCGCCGAGCGGGAAGGGCTGGAGGTCCCCGCGCTGGGCGAGGCCGCCCGGGCCGCGCTGCGGGCGCGGCTGCCGTCGTTCGCCGCGGTCGGCAACCCGGTGGATCTCACGCCGCAGGTCGAGCCGGCCAGCATCGCCGCCGCGGTGCGCTGCGTGTTCGACGAGCTGGCGATCGCCGGCGTGATCGCCGTCAACGTCGGCCTCGACTTCCCGGCCTTCGCCGACGGCGTCGTGAGGGCCGCGCGTGCCACCGGCAAGCCTGCCGTCGCGTTCACCGCCGATGCGCCGACGATCACCGCGAGCTTCCGGGCGGGCGGCGTGCCGGTGCTGCCGACCCCCGAGCGCGCGGTGCGCGCGTGGCGCGCGCTCTGGCGGGCACGCCCGCCGGGAGCCCGGGTGGCGCTGCCGCCGCCCGTGCTGTCGCGCGAGCTCAGCGCGGCGGTCGCCTCGACGCGCGGACCGCTGCCGTACGCGATGGCGCGCGCGCTGCTGGCGGCGTGCGGCATCCGGTTCTGCCGCGAGTCGACGGCGGCCGACGCCGATGCGGCGGTCGCGGCGGCCGAGCGGATCGGCTACCCCGTTGTCGTCAAGGCCGACGCCGCGGGGCTGACGCACAAGACGGAGGCCGGCGGCGTGGTGCTCGACGTGGCGGATGCCGCCGCCGTGCGCGCCGCCTGCGCCGCGCTCGTCGCCCGGACCCGGACCGCGCGCTTCGTCGTGCAGGAGCGCGTCGGCCCCGGCGTCGAGCTGCTGCTGGGTGCTCGACGCGACGAGGTGTTCGGCCCGGTCGTCGCGTTCGGCGCCGGCGGCGTGCTCACCGAGGCGCTGCGCGACGTGTCGGTGCGGCTGGCCGGCCTGCGCGAGGGCGACGCCGAGTCGATGCTCGACGAGGGGGCGCGCCCCCGCCTGCTGGCCGGGCCGCGCGGGCTGCGCGCCGTCGAGCGCGCGCCCCTGGTGGCGGCGATCCGGGCCCTGGCCGCGCTGATGCTCGCCGAGCCCCGGCTGCTCGAGGTCGACGTCAATCCGCTGATCGCCGCCGGGGCCGACGTGGTCGCCGTCGACGCGCTGGTGATCGTCGGCGAGGGATGAGCAGGGCGCCCGCGCCGCTCATCGACGCGCTGCTGCCGCGCTTCGACGAGGCCGAGCGGCACGCGATCCTGATCGCCGCCTCGGCTCCCGTCGTGTGGACGGCCTTGCACCGCGTCGACCTGCTCGCCTCGCCGGTGATCCGCACGCTCCTGCTCGTGCGCTCGATGCCATCGCTCCTGCTGGGCCGGCGGCGCGCGCCGCGCGAGGCCCTCACGCTCACGCGGATCGTGCAGGGCGGATTCGTCCCGCTGGGCGAGCAGGCGCCGCGCGAGCTGGTGCTGGGCGCCATCGGTCAGTTCTGGCGGCCGACGGCGCCGCGCAAGACGGTCGACGCGGCGGGCTTCGTGGCCTTCGCCGAGCCCGGCTACGCGAAGGTGGCGTGGGACTTCCGGCTGGCCGAGGAGGGCGGCGGCACGCGCCTCACGACCGAGACGCGCATCGCCTGCACCGATGCGGCGAGCCGGCGGCGCTTCCGGCTCTACTGGCGGGTGGTCCGTCCGTTCAGCGGGCTGCTGCGGCTGGCGCTGCTGCGCGCGGTGGCGCGCGAGGTCACTCGATCAGCGGGACCTTCGCCTTCGCGTAGGTGAGCTTCTCCTTCACGCGGCCGTCCGCCACATGGAGGATGTCGAGGCCGCGCCAGCCCCCGCGTCCCCGCTTCGTCTCCAGCGAGCAGACCCAGCGGATCAGCGCCTTGCCGCTCTCGGCGTCGACGAAGAGGTCCTCGGTCTCGAAGCGCATCTTGCCGTAGTCGCCGCGGAACTGCGGGACGAACGCCGCCCGGATCGCGTCGCGGCCGCGATTGATCGTGCCGGTGAACTCCTCGTAGACGGCGTCGTCGGCCATGTAGGCCATGACGCCGTCGAGGTCATTGTCGTTGAAGGCCTCGGTGAAGCGGACGACGAGATCGGCGAGGGCTCTGCGGTCCAGGGGCGCCATGCCGGAAGTGTACGGCACCTCGCGCGGGCGCGTCAGCCGATCTGTGTCGCCCGCGTGACCTCGAGCGGATGGTCGAGCAGGGGCTGCAGGCGCTCGACGAAGCGGACCGTGTGCGGCAGCCCGCCGTGGTGGTCGAAGGCCGCCTCGTCGTTCCAGCGCGAGTGGATGTAGAAGAGCTGGGCGTCGCGCGACGAGCGGAAGGCGTGGATGCTCCGGCAGCCCGGCTCCTCGCGCGTGGGCCCCAGCACCTCCAGCAGGGTGTCGGCCACCGCCGCTTCCTGGCCGGGCCGCGCGTGGAAGCGGGCGAAGATGAAGAACGCCATGGCGCAGGCTACCATACGGGCCATGCACGACCTCTTCTACCTGACCGACGAGCAGCGGATGATCCGCGATCTGGCCCGCAAGGTGGCACGCGAGCGCATCGCCCCGCACGCCGCGCACTACGACGAGACGGAGACGTACCCCGAGGAGTCGATCCGCGCCATCGTCGAGTCCGGCCTCTACGCGATCTGGGTCCCCGAGGCCTACGGCGGCAGCGACATGGGGACCCTGGCCCTGGCCCTCGTCTGCGAGGAGATCGCCCAGGCCTGCGCGGCCAGCGGCACCCAGTATCTCGATCAGGCGCTGGGCGGCCTGCCGATCCTGCTCTTCGGCGACGAGGCCCAGAAGACGAAGTACCTGCCGGGGCTGGCGAGCGGCGAGATCCTCTCGGCCTTCTCGCTCTCCGAGCCGGGCGCCGGCTCCGACGCGGCCGGGCTCAAGACGACCGCGACGCGGCGCGGGGATCACTACGTGCTCAATGGCTCCAAGCAGTGGTGCACGAACGGCGACCACGCCGACGTCATCACGGTGTTCGCGACGGTGGATCCCGCCCGACGCGCCAAGGGCGTGACGGCGTTCCTGGTCGAGAAGGGCACGCCCGGCTTCGAGGTCGGCAAGAAGGAGAAGAAGCTCGGGATCCGCGCCTCGCCCACCGTGGCGCTGCACTTCTCGGACTGCGCGATCCCGGCGAGCCACCGGCTCGGGGCCGAGGGCGAGGGGTTCAAGGTTGCGATGTCCACGCTCGATCTCACGCGTCCGGCCACCGGGGCCCTGGCCGTCGGCATCGCCCAGGCCGCGCTCGACGCCGCGGTCGGCTACGCCAAGGAGCGCCAGCAGTTCGGCCAGCCGATCGCCGCGTTCCAGGGCGTGCAGTTCATGCTCGCCGACATGGCGATCCAGACCCACGCCGCGCGGCTGATGATCCACCACGCGGCCCGCCAGGTCGATGCCGGCATCCGCGGCAACACCTACGAGGCGTCGATGGCCAAGTGCTGGGCCGGCGACGCGGCCATGAAGGTCGCGACCGACGCGGTGCAGGTCTTCGGCGGCTACGGCTACACGCGCGAGTTTCCCGTGGAGCGCTACATGCGCGACGCGAAGATCATGCAGATCTACGAGGGCACGAGCCAGATCCAGCGGCTGATCATCGCCAAGGAGCTGCTCGGTGGCTAGCATCCGCAGCGACGTCGTCGGCAGCCTCCTGCGCCCGACCGCCCTGGTGCAGGCCCGCGAGGCGCGGACGGCCGGCCGGCTGAGCGATACCGAGTTCAAGCGCGTCGAGGATTCCGCGGTGGACGAGGCGGTGCGCCTGCAAGAAGCGGCGGGGCTCGACGTCGTCACCGACGGCGAGCTCAGACGCTACGCGTTCTTCGGTCACCTCATCGACGCGCTCGACGGGTTCGACAAGCTCGGCGGCTGGGCCATCCCCTTCCACGACGAGCAGGGTGGCCAGCTGGTCTTCAAGCGCCCGGTCGTCGTCGGCAAGCTGCAGTGGCGGCGCAGCATGTGCGGCGAGGAGTTCACGTACCTGCGGGCCCGGGCCACGCGGCCCACCAAGGTGACCTTGATCAGCACCCAGCAGGCCGCCGCCTACTACGACCCGCAGCAGTCGGCCGGCGCCTATCCCACGCGTGACGCCTACCTGGCCGACGTGGTCGACCTCACGCGGCGGGAGATCGACGAGCTGGTGCGGCTGGGCTGCGGCTACATCCAGATCGACGCTCCGCAGTACGCCGCGCTGCTCGATCCCGAGCTGCGCGAGGGCTATCGCCAGCGCGGCAGCGATCCCGACCGGCTGATCGACGCGTGCATCGAGATGGACAACGCCGCGATCGGCCACCATCCCGGCGTGACCTTCGGCCTGCACATCTGCCGTGGGAACAACCAGTCGATGTTCTACGCCAGCGGCGGCTACGAGCCGATCGCCCGGGTGTTCACGAGGAGCCGCTTCCAGCGCTTCCTGCTCGAGTACGACGACGCGCGCTCCGGCGGCTTCGAGCCGCTGCGCGCCATGCCCGGGGACCGGGAGGTGGTGCTGGGCCTGGTCACGACGAAGCAGCCGCGCCTGGAGTCGGTGGACGAGCTGCGCCGGCGCATCGACGAGGCGGCCCGGATCGTGCCGCTCGAGCGTCTGGCGCTGAGCCCGCAGTGCGGCTTCGCCTCCACGATGGAGGGCAACCGCGTCACCGCCGAGGACCAGGCGGCCAAGCTCGCCCGGGTGGTGGAGACGGCCCGCGCGGTGTGGGGCCGCTGAAGGTGCGAGGCTGGCGGCGGCCGCCGCTACTCCTGCTGCTCCTCGTCCCGCTGTGCGCCGCGCCGGCGCACGCCGACGCGATCGACGAGTTCCTCCGCGCCGAGATGCACCAGCGGCGGATCCCCGGCCTGGCCCTGGCCGTCGTGCGCCATGGCGCGGTGGTGAAGCTGGACGGCTACGGCCTGGCCACCCTCGAGCACGACGTGCCCGTCACGCCGGATACCGTCTTCGAGCTGGCCTCGGTCACCAAGCCGATCACCGCTGCCGCCGTCATGGCCCTGGTCGAGGACGGCAAGATCCGCCTCGACGCGCCGATCACGACGTATCTGCGGGGGGCGCCCGACGCCTGGCGGGACGTGACGACGCGTCACCTGCTGATGCACACCTCGGGGCTGCCGACCCTGGAGTCGGCCTTCGCGGGGGCGGGGATGGAGGACATCCGGCTGCGCTACAGCACCGCGCGGCTCTTCGGCATGGTGACGCGCGAGTCCCCGGTGTCGCGCCCCGGTGAGCGCTTCCAGTACAACGACGTCGGGTACTTCCTGCTCGGCATGATCATCGAGCACGTCACCGGCAAGCGCTACGCCGAGTTCCTGGACGAGCGGTTCTTCCGTCCGCTCGGCATGGCCTCGACCTCGGTGCTCGACCAGGCGCGCATCGTCAAGCATCGGGCCGCGGGTTACACCCTGCACGAGGGCCGGCTGGTCAACATCCGCCGCGTCGTCGACGTCGAGCTGCCCTCGTTCTTCGGCGTGCTGTCGAGTGCCCGGGACCTCTCGACCTGGCTGATCGCGCTCACCGGCGGCCGGGTGGTGACGCCGGCGACCCTGACCCAGATGTGGACGCCGGCCCGGCTCAACGACGGCGCGTCCGCCACCTACGGCTTCGGCTGGTACATCGGCGAGCAGCAGGGCCGGCGCACGCTGTGGCACCGCGGCATCACCGGCACCGAGGTCGCGCTCTTTCCCGACGAGGGGCTGATCGTCGTCGTCCTCACCAACCTCGGTCGCCAGGTCGGCGGGACAGACCCGGTGAACGCCTGGGGCCTGGCCTCGGCGGTGGCCGAGCGCTACCTCGCCCGACCCCAGTAGACAGCGCTCAGCGGCTTCGCAGGTGCGAGGTCGAGCGCCGCCAGTTGACGGGCTGCGAGGTATCGACCACGTTCATCGCCGCGAGCTTCCGCGCGCCGTGGGCCACGGCCGTCCCGATCGACGGGAATCGCTCGTGGGATTCGGCGATCGTCTCGCCCGCGTAGTTGACGATGCGCCAGCGCCAGGTCTCATCCTTGGGGGTGTTGAACGCCGCGACATGCATGGGGGACAGCCTCCAGACTCGTGGGCGGTCGAGTTCGAGTCAGCCCCCTCACTGTATCAAACCCCGCGCTCGTGTGCACGTAATTTATAGAACAGATATATGTTATATAAGAGGTGCCTTCGTACTGATCCGTGCCCCTCGGGAGGGAGAGCCCATGTTCGAGAACGAGACGCGCGTGCTGGTCATCCTGCCTCGCGATCTCGTCGACCGCGCCCGGGCTGTGGCCGGGCGGGCGACGATGTCCATGCGCCTGCCGGTGAGCCTGCAGATCGTGTTCCGGGCCTTCATCGAGGAGGGGCTGCGGCGGCCGACGGCGCCGGCGCTGCTGGCCAACGTGGGCCGCCAGGCCGCGACCGTCCGACGCATTCGCACCGAATCGCGACGTCGTCCCGCCGCGCCTCGCCCCGGTCGCATCCGGGCGGGTCGATGAGACCTGGGCTTCGCACCGTGACGTTACGCCTGGGAGGTGTCTCCGCGTGATCGCGATCTGGACCGTGCTGCTCGTCACCATCGCCCTCACCCAGGTGGCCGTCCTCGCGACGTCCATCTATCTGCACCGGGCGATGGCGCACCGATCCCTGCGCCTCCATCCTGCCGTCGACATCGCCTTCCGCGTCGTGCTGTGGCTGACGACGGGCCAGAGCCGGCAGCAGTGGGTCGCCGTCCACCGCAAGCATCACACCTTCACCGACCGCGCTGGCGACCCCCATAGCCCCCAGCTGCTCGGCTTCTGGCGCGTGCAGCTCTTCAACGTCGCCTATTACATGCGCGAGGCGCGCAACCCCGAGACGCTGAAGACGTTTGCGCCGGACTTGAAACCGGATCGGCTCGATCGCCTCATCTTCGAGCGCGGCTTCCTGGGCCTCGGGGTCGGGCTCGGCCTGCTCTGTGCGCTCATCGGGCTCTGGCCGGGGCTCATCGCGGGATTCCTGCACGCGGGGCTCTATGTCTTCGTGATGGCGCCCCTCATCAATGCCCTGGGGCACTGGCGGGGCGGCAAGAACTTCGAGAACACCGCGTTCAACTGGCGCCTGTGCTCCTGGGTGACCGGGGGCGAGGGGCTGCACAACAATCATCACGCCCACCCGCGGTCGGCGAAGTTCAGCATCCGTCGCTCGGAATTCGACCCCTCGTGGCCGATCATCCGCTCGCTCGCGGCGGCGGGGTTGCTGGTCATCCTCGGGCCGCCGGTCGCCTGGACCGGTGCCGTCACCCGGAGGAGTGCGCCATGAACGTCTTCGCCTTCGCAACCTCACGCCGCTCCGAATGGCGCTGGCGCATCGTCGATCTGCAGGGCGAGATGCTCGAGGAATCCGCGGATCGATTCCTGACGATCGGCGAGGCGCTGGCCGCCGGAACACAGCAGCTGGTGGTGCGTCGCGAGCGCGACCGGCCGGCCCCCGCCCGGGTCCCCTGGCATCGCCGCCGGTGATCAGCTGCGAATCGACGCGGGCGGGCCGCCTCCGGCGCCGAATCGAGATGAACGGTCGCACGAGCGCCCGCGCTCACTGAGTCGTGAGCGGCCGGTAGCGCTGGGTCGAGTCGTACTCACGCAGCACTGAGGAGCGCGAGCTCCCCGGAACCCGGAGGTCCCTCATGCAACGCGTACCATGGCTCAAGCCCGCCGTCTGGGGCGCAATCGTCGGCGCGGTGATCACCATGATCGTCGGATTCTCGTGGATGGGCTGGATGCTGGGGGCGACGGCGAACCGGATGGCGGTCGAGCGTGCGGACGCCGCAGTGGTCGTCGCGCTCACCCCGAACTGCGTGTCGCGCTTCATGCAGCAACCCAATGCGGCCGGCAAGCTCAAGGAGCTGCAGACGATCGATTCCTGGAGACAGCGGGAATTCGTCGAGGCCGGTGGATGGGCCACGCCGAGCGGGGACAAGTCGCCCAACTCCGGTGTGGCGAGCGCCTGCGCCGATCAGCTGGTCAAGGCCAAGATCTAGCCCGGCGCCGCGACCCGCGAAGGGCTCACCGTCCCGTCGGCGGTGAGCCCTTTCGCAACCTTCCTTCAGGCGGCCCGCGCGGCTTTCCGGCTCTTCATGGCGTCCATCTGCTGCCCGGCGTGATCGAGCTTCGACTCATCCCAGGCCTGCTGGATCCGCGGCCAGATGTCGCGCTCCTCTTCCTCGATGTGATCCTCCAGCGCCTCCTGGAGCTCCTCGACCTTCTCGAGCCACTCGTCGCTGGTCGCATCGAGTCCGTCGATCTCCTGGATCAGCATCTCCGCCTCGCCCACTTCCGCGTGGTGGTGCTCCGGCCAGTCCTTCAGCGTCTCATCCTTGGCGCCGACGTCTTGCGCCACCGGGCCATAGAGCGCCGTCTCCTCCATCTGCTCGTGCAGCTTCAGCTCCGGCTCGAGCTTCGCCCACAGCGCGGCGCGCCCCGCGGCATCCGCCGCCTGGATGTCAGCGAACCCTTGCTTGGCCTTCTCGTGCTCGGTCTTGAGAAACTGGATCGCGTTCATCGGTGTTCTCCTCGCGGCCTGGCCGCGTGCGTTGGTTGTTGCGTTATTGATCCTCCCGCCGAGAGAGCAGGGCGCCTCGGGGGAGGGACGTAACGGCGTGTCATCGCCTCGGCAGCGCCACCACGTGGGCGACGACGCCAGGACGTCCTCGGGGAAGGTCGGAGACTGGGGCCCGCGAGATGCGCCGTCAACCGTCCCGGGGAAGCTGCTCGGCCAGCTCCGTGGACAGTCGCTGCACGTCGGTGGGCGCCAGCAAGCGTTCGACGTCGGCATCGTGGCTCGGGGCGCCGATGCCCAGATGGGCGCGGATCTCCTGCACGAGCTTGAGCGTGGTGGTGCTCTCCTGCTCGGCCAGGAGGTTCACCTGCAAATCGAGATGCGCTCGGTGGTCGGCCAGGCGCGTCATGCGGTTCTGGCTGATGAGCACGAAGATGGCCAGGAAGATCGCCTCCAGCGACACCACCAGGGTCAGGAAGGCGAAGGGAAACGGATCGAACGCCGGCAGGCCGGGCAGGCTGCCGGTGCCCGCGAGGAGCCAGAAGCCGAACCACACCACGTGCAGGATCAGGAAGGTGCTGCTCCCGAGACCGCGCATGATCGCGTCGCTGAGGCGCTCGGCGCGCGATCGTCCCGCCAGCGCCGCGCGCTCCAGCGCCACGACGGCGCCGATGTTGTCCGGCAGTGCAGTACCCTCGGCCATTCGCCGCTACGCCGCGCTCCGGGCCGAGGCGCCCTTCACCCGATCGATCTCGGCCATCATCCGCTTGCTCACGTCTTCGAGGACCGCATCGCCCAGCTTCTCCGCGAGGTGGAACATCTCGTCCTCCTCTTCCTCGACGTGGTGCTCGATGAGCTCCTCGAGGACGGTCATCTTCGCCTCGAACCGCTCATCATCGGGGTCGACCTTCGGGAGCTCGGCGAGGACGAGCTTGACGACTCCGTGCTCCTCGTAGGCCTCCAGCACCATCTCCTCGGCCTTCTTCGTGTCCAGCTCCTTCACGGCGGGATAGAAGACCTTCTCCTCGATCTGCATGTGCAGCTTCAGATTGTCGGCGAGCTGGCCGAGCAGCGCCTGCCGCTGGCCGGGCTTCGCTTTCCCGATCTTCTTGAATAGTGCTTCCACTTCGCGGTGCTGCTTCTTGAGGATTTGTGTCGGCTTCATCTGGTGTCCTTCCTGGATCACATCAATGGTGAGCAACGAGTCTGCAAGCCAGACGCCATCGTTCCGGTTCTGAGACCATCCGGCGGATCTACGGGGCGGCGCGACCACCGGGGCCCTCGGCCCCCTGGATGAGGGAGAGCATCCAGAAGTTCAGGCCGGAGGGACGGGTGAAGGTCAGGAACGCCTCGACGGGGGTTGGCGGCACGGGCGAACGGTCGGCCGCCTTGCCCGCGCCGCCTCCCACGGTGTCCATGCGCATCGAACCTACGACATAGGCCGTCACGTAGTCCCGATTGCCGTCTTGCCACGCTTCCGTCACCTCGGCGGTGATGTCCACATCTGCGACGCGTACCCTTCCGCCGCCCGCCCGCGAGTTGTTGCGGGAGGCCTCGAGCTCCACGTTCATCGCCGGGACCAGGCGATCGCGAAGCGCCCAGGGGTCCTGGACCACGTGCTGCACATCGCGAAACGTCATCGCGGCGTAGCCGGCGAAGCGGGTAGCGTCGAAGCCACCGTCCGTCCGACGGATGTCCTGGAGGCCCTTCGCCAGATCCGTCAACAGGGCGGGGGCCGGCTCGGCCAGGGTGGAGGGGAAGGGAACCGTGTCGGGCGGCGCGGGCCGCCGAGGCTTCGCCCATCGGAACCGAACGATCCACGCGACGACCACGATCGCGGCCACTCCGAAGACGAACGCCTCGTAACCGACACTGGTCGGCCCGTGGCGGAGCGTCGCGAGGACGAGATGGCCGAGCAGGATCCCGGCCGCAAGGCCCAGCCAGGGCCCGCCCGACACGCGAGGAGTCGGCAGCGGAGATGCCATCGGCAAGGCCGCCGGCGCGGCGCGTGGCGCGCGGGTCACCACGACCGTCGGTACGGGTCGCAACGGACGCGACGCGGAGCGCGAGCCGCGCCGCCCGGCGTCGGGCGTCATCCGAGGATGACGCTCGACGAGAAGTCACCTCGCATCAGAACCGCCCGCCCCGGCGCCGACGTCGCCGCGCCGCCGTGCGTCCGGGCGCGTGCTTGGCACGCCCGACCACCAGGAAGCACGCGTCGCTGCAGTAGTCCTGCACACCCGGCCCCAGCTCGGCTTTGCACGTGAGACACCGTCGCGTCGCTAGCATGGCGTTTCCCCCCCGGCTCCGCCCTCGCCCTGACCGAGGCGGTGGCGTATCTGTTCGAGCTGCCCTTCGAGACTTGCGTCCAGCACGAGGCCGCCGCTCTCCACGACGAACCCGCCCAGCATCGTCGGGTCGACGATCTCCTCGAGCGCCACCTGTCGGCCTCCCAGCAGCGGTCCCAGCTTCGCGGAGAGGGCCCGGCGCGCCTCGCCAGTGAGAGGGATCGCGCTGCGAACGCGGGCGCGGGCGCGGTGAAGGTCGTCGTCCTCGAACTTGCGATACTGCTCGGCGATCGCCTCGAGATGGTCGGTACGACCGCGCGCCGCCACCAGGCCCAGGAAGTCGCCGGTGAGCTTCGAGAGGCCCGAGCCCTCGGCCACGTCCAGCGCCGCCGCTCGCTTGGTGGCGGCCTGAATCCACGGTCGAGCGAAGAAGTCGCGCAACTCGGCGACGCTGCCCACGGTGGCCGTGGCGGCGTCGAGCTCGCGACCCACGAGCTCCATCTGATCCCGGGCTTTGGCGACGGCGAACAGCGCCTTGGCATACGGCGCGGCCGCTCGCCGCCGCCTCACCCTAGTACTCCTCGCCCGGCGCCGGTGCGGCGCCGGTCCTGTCACCTTCCGGAGCGTCGGTGATGAGCACCTCGGTGGTGAGCAGCAGGGAGGCGATCGAGGCCGCGTTCTGGAGCGCGACGCGCTCGACCTTGGTGGGATCGATGATCCCGGCCTGGAACAGGTCCACGTACTCGTTGGTCTCGGCATCGAAGCCCCGCGTGAGCGGAACCATCCCCTTGACCTTCTCGACGACCACGGAGCCTTCGAGTCCGGCGTTCTCGACGATGGTCCGGATCGGCTCCTCGAGCGCGCGCCGCACGATGCCGACGCCGGTGTCCTCGTCACCCGAGAGCTTGAGGCTGCCGAGCGCGTCCGCGGCGCGGAGCAGCGCCACGCCCCCGCCCGGCACGATGCCTTCCTCGACCGCCGCCCGGGTCGCGTTCAGCGCGTCCTCGACGCGGGCCTTCTTCTCCTTCATCTCGGTCTCGGTCGCCGCGCCGACCTTGATGATGGCCACGCCGCCGGCCAGCTTGGCCAGCCGCTCCTGCAGCTTCTCGCGGTCGTAGTCCGACGTCGTGTCCTCGATCTGCACCCGCAGCTGCTTGATGCGGCTCGCCAGCGCCGGGGCCTGGCCGGCCCCCTCGATGATGGTGGTGTTGTCCTTGTCGACGAGCACCTTCCGGGCCTTGCCGAGGTCGTCGAGCTTGATGCTCTCGAGCTTGGTGCCGAGATCCTCGGTGATGGCCTTGCCACCGGTGAGGGTCGCGATGTCTTCCAGCATGGCCTTGCGGCGATCACCGAAGCCCGGCGCCTTCACGGCGCAGATCTGCAGCGTGCCGCGCAGCTTGTTGACGACCAGCGTGGCCAGCGCCTCGCCCTCGACGTCCTCGGCGAGGATGAGCAACGGCTTGCCGGCCCGGGCGACCTGCTCGAGCAGCGGCAGCATGTCCTTCATCACGCCGAGCTTCTTCTCGTGGATCAGGACGAGGGCATCCTCCAAAACGACCTCCATCCGTTCCGGGTGCGTCACGAAATAGGGCGAGAGATAGCCCCGATCGAACTGCATGCCCTCGACCAGGTCCAGCGTGGTGGCGGTCGCCTTGGCTTCCTCCACGGTGATGACGCCATCCTTGCCGACCTTCTCCATGGCCTCGGCGATCAGGTTCCCGATGACCGTGTCGTTGTTCGACGCGATCGTCGCCACCTGGGCGATCTCCTTGCGGTCCTTGGTCGGCCTGGACATGTGCTTCAGCTCCTCGACCACCACCTCGACCGCGCGCTCGATGCCCCGCTTCAACGCCATGGGGTTGGCGCCGGCGGTGACGTTCCGGAGGCCACCCCGGAAGATGGCCTGGGCGAGCACCGTCGCGGTCGTCGTCCCGTCACCCGCGGTGTCGGAGGTCCTGGCCGCGACTTCCTTCAGCATCTGCGCGCCCATGTTCTCCGCGGGGTCCTTGAGCTCGATCTCCTTGGCGACGGTGACACCGTCCTTGGTCAGCGTGGCGCTTCCGAACTTGCGGGCGATGACCACGTTGCGGCCCTTCGGGCCGAGCGTGACCTTCACCGCGCGCGACATGGTGTTGATCCCGCGCAGGAGTGCGGCGCGAGCGTGCTCCTTGAACAAGAGCTGCTTAGACATGAAGACCTTCCTCTCGAGTCTGTCGGTGGGAGTGACCCCGGCCGGGGCGCTCGTTCACGAGCCCAGCACGCCGAGGACGTCTTCCTCTTTCATGATGAGATACGTCTCGCCGCCGAGCTTCACCTCGCTGCCGGAATACTTGCCGAAGAGGATGCGATCGCCCGGCTTGAGGGCCAGGGGCAGGGTCGTGCCGCCCTCGGTCACCCGACCGGTCCCGACCGCGATCACCGTGCCTTCCTGCGGCTTCTCCCGGGCGGAGTCCGGGATGAGGATGCTGCCGTACGTGTCCTCGCGCTCCTCGAAGCGCTTGACGAGCACGCGGTCGTGGAGCGGGCGGAGCGTCGTTGGCGCGGCCTGAGCCGGCGCCGAGGTGGTGACCTGAGCCATGGGGCGCTTCCTCTCTTGTCGTCCAGGTGGGTGGTGTAGGTCGTCTCCGAAACTGTACCACTAAAATAGTACACTAGGTCAATTCAGTTCTGGTGTACTATTCGGCTGGTACAGTAATGGCCATCGTCATGAACCTGCAGGTGGACGCCCACAGCCCGATCCCCATCCGGCGGCAACTGACGGAGCAGCTCAAGCACGCCATCGAGAGCGGTGGCGTGCCCCGGGACCAGGCCTTGCCGAGCATCCGGGAGCTCGCCGGCTTCCTCGGGATCAATACCAACACCGTGGCGCGCGTCATCGAGGATCTGAAGCGGAGCGGTTACGTGGAGGCACGCCGGGGGACCGGTGTCTTCGTGGCGTCCGCACCGCCCGCGCGCCCCTCACCCCATCTACGCGAGCGATTCTTGCGGGACGCCGTGATCCGCGCGGCGGCGCTGGGAATGACCGCCGACGACCTGGCGGTGGGCGTGCTCAGCGTGGCTGGCGTCCGCCCGGTCGCCATCCAGGGCTCGGTCGCGGTCCTCCTCGTCGAGTGCAGTCCACCGGAGCTCGACTTCTTTGCCGGACAGCTCGAGGCTCATCTGCCCATCCGCGTCGACAAGGTGCTGCTGAGCGAGCTGGCGGCCGTCACGCGAGGGCCGAAGCCGATTCCGGCCTGGCGCGCGGCGGTCACGAGCTTCTGTCACCTGCCGGAAGTCGAGCGGCTCCTCGAGGGCCGAGACGTGCCAGTGATCGCGCTGCTGGCCGAGGCACACCTCGAGACGCTCCATCGCCTGGCCCAGTTCCCGGGGGGAACGCGGGTGGGCGTCGCCTCCGCCGCCGTCGAGACCGCGCACAACCTGGAACACTCGATTGCGAACGCCGCCCTGCCGAATGTCGTGCTCGTCGGGGCCTGTCCCGTCGAGAGCGCCGCCCTCGCTCGCCTCGTCCGCCGGGTGGACGTGGTCGTCTGCTCCACGGCGGCGGCCGAGCGGGTGCGCCAGCTCGCGGGGCCATCCCTGCAGGTGCTGATCGACGATCGGGCCCTCGATCCGCGCGCGATCGAAATGCTCGCGGCCATCCTCGTTCGGCGCAACGGCGACGGTCCGGCCCCGCCAGTGCCCTCTCCCATCCGGAGGACGAGCGCGACGACGGGCCGACCCGCAGCCCGCGGCGCGCGAAAGGGCCGAGGCACCGTGCAGCCTTCGAGCCGAGCGAACCACAGTTGAGAAAGGGAGTCGCCATGTTGCCCATCGACGTGTCCATAACAGCCGGTCGCAGTCGTGTGCTCGCACGCATCGCCGTCACCGGCATCTACCTGCTGCGTGGTCTGCCTCGTGACCTGCAGCGCGCCGCCCGCACCCGCGCCCTGCGCGAGGGCACCACACTGCGCTCGGTGCTCGTCCAGAGCTTGCGCGAGTACGCCGCCGGAACCTGGACCCCGAAGCCGGCCGAGCTGATGCCGGGCGCCGCCCGGGCAGGCGGAGAACCGTCACCCAGCCTCGGTTCCTGAGGAGCACGGCGCAATGTCCAGATTCGGTCCGCGGTACAAAGCGGTTGTCGGCGGCGTGCTCGTCGTCGCCTCGCTCATGCTCACGCGCGCGGCGGAAGGCGAGGTGCCCACCGCCGCGGACTTCGCCGCTTGCAACGCCGAAGCACCGCAGGCCATCAAGGCGGGCACGGCCTCACCAGTCGTGGCCGACCACGCCCGGGCCGACCGCGCGCGGAAGAGCTCCGCGACGGCCGCCCCCCGCGCGGCCGGCCTCGAATCGTCCGATCCGCAGATCCACGGCATGGAGACGGTCGGAGCCAGGGACGCTGCCTACCAGGCGGCCTATCGCAGCTGCATGAGACGCAAGGGCTTCTGAGAAATCCTCGCCGGAAAGGTGGACACACATGCTCTCTGAACACATCGCGCAGATGGGTCCGATGTTGATTCTGGCCGGTCTCTCCGTCGCGTGGCTGGCCGAGGCCGTTGCTCGCGCGGGGAGCTACGGGTTCATGGTGGACATGGTCGCCGCTCTCCTCGGCAGTATCCTCGGGGGCGCGCTGGTCCTGGGCTTCTTCACGGGCGCCAGCATGCCGGCGATGCTCGTGGTCGGGTGCCTCGGCGCGACCGCGGCGCTCGCCGGGCAGCGCCGCTTCTGGCGCTCCGTCCGGCTCGGCACGTGAGGCCGGCGGACACCCGGCGGTAGCGGCCTCTCTCGGACTCTCAGCCGCCCATCACCCAACAACTTCGCTCCCTCTCTCGGCCGCGATGGACCTTGAACGGAGGTGCGCGGCGCTCGACGCCGCGGCGTCGGGAGCACCCAACGTCCCCTGCGGTAGAATTGCCCGCCGTCGAACCACCGAGCGACGGACCGGACCACGACGATCCCGACCGCGAGAGGAGCGTCTTCATGAGAGGACTGAGGTGGCTACTGGTGCTGGCCGTGCTCGCGCTGCCGACGGCGACGTGGGCCCAGACCGTGAAGATCGGCGCCGTCGTTCCGCTGACCGGACGCTACGGACCGGGCGGCGCGCAGGTCCGCACCGGCTACGAGCTCGCCGTCGAGCAGATCAACGCCGCCGGCGGCGTCAGCGTGGGCGGCAAGAAGATGCCGCTGGAGCTCACCCTGCTCGACGACGAATCCGACGCGACGAAGACCGTGGCCCGCCTGGAGACGCTGGCCTCCCAGGGCGTCGTCGGCTATCTGGGCGGCTTCGGCTCGGACCTGCACGCCGCCGCTGCCTCGGTCGCCGAGAAGAACAAGACGCCGTATCTCGGTATCGCGTTCGCGCTGAACAAGATCCACCAGCAGGGCTTCAGGTACCTCTTCTCGCCGTTCTGGAAATCGCCCGACGTCGGCAAGTTCACCGCATCGCTGCTCGCGCTGATCCCCGCCGCCGAGCGGCCCAAGACCGTGGCGATCTTCCAGGAGAAGACCGACTGGGGCCAGGAGATGAACGTGGCGTGGACCGAGACCGGCAAGACGGCCGGCTGGCAGGTCGTCGTGCACGGCGAGTACGCGCCGGGCGCCAAGGACTTCTCCGACCTGATCCTCAAGGCCAAGGCGGCCAACGCGGATGCCGTGTTCGCCGTGCCCACACCGCCCGACGGCGTGACGATGATCAAGCAGATGAAGGAGCTCGGCTACACGCCCAAGCTCAACATCATGATCCGCGCCGCCGACTCGCCGCCGTGGACCAAGAACCTCGGCAAGGACGGCGACTACACGGTGCTGGCCGCCGGCTGGCATCACGCGATGAAGGCGCCCGGCGTGGATGCGCTGAACGCCGCGCACGAGAAGAAGTTCGGGCGCCCGGCCGATCCGATCGTGGGCCCGGCCTACGCCTGCGTGCAGATCCTGGCCGCCGCCATCACCAGGGCCGGCGCCCTCGATCGCGACAAGATCCGCGACGCCGTGGCGGCGACCGACATGACCACCGTGATCGGTCCGGTCAAGTTCCGTCCCGACGGCACGGGCATCGTGCAATCGGCGTTCGCGCAGTGGCAGAACGGGAAGCAGGAGCTGGTCTGGCCCAAGGAGTTCGCGACCGCGCCGCTGGCGTACCCCGCGCCGCCCTTCGCGAAGCGGTAAGCGCACGCGGCGACCGTCCCTAGGCTCGCTCCATGGCGCTTCTCGAGGTCGAGCGGGTGTCCAAGGCGTTCGGTGGGGTGCGGGCCGTCAGCGACGTCAGCTTTTCCATCGATCAGGGTGAGCTCATCGGGGTCATGGGGCCGAACGGCTCCGGCAAGACAACCCTGTTCAACGTCATTGCGGGATTGTTCGCGCCGGACGCGGGACGCATCAGGCTGGATGGGCACGAGATTGGTGGGGCGAGCTCGCATCGGGTGTGTGCGCGGGGGGTGGCGCGGACGTTTCAGCTGGTGCGGGTGTTCGCGGGGTTGACGGCGATCGAGAACGTGCTGGTGGGGCGGCTGTACGGGCGCGCGGCGGCGCCGGCGCGCGGGGCCCGGGCCGAGGCCGAGCGGTTGCTCGCGCTGGTCGGGCTGGGGGGACGGGGCGAGATCGTCGCGTCGCGGCTGACCTTGATCGATCGCAAGCGGCTGGAGCTGGCCCGGGCCCTGGCGACCGAGCCGCGGCTGCTACTGCTCGACGAGTTCCTGGCGGGGTTGAACCCGGCCGAGACCGAGACGGCCATGACGCTCATCCGCACGCTCGTGCGCGACGGGCTGACCGTGCTGATGGTCGAGCACATCGTGTGGGCGCTGATGGAGCTGTCGCGGCGGATCATCGTGCTGAGCGCGGGCGAGAAGATCGCCGAGGGGACGCCGGCGGCGATCGCGGCGAATCCCGCGGTCGTCGACGTCTACCTCGGCGCCGATCAGGGGAGCGTCATGCGTGCTTGAGATCCGCGACCTCGACGCCGCGTACGGCGACATCCGCGTGCTGTCCACGGTGTCGCTCACGGTGGGGGCCGGCGAGATCGTCGCGCTGCTCGGCCCCAACGGCGCGGGCAAGAGCACCCTGCTGAACACGGTGGCCGGGCTGCTCCGTCCGGGGCGTGGCACCATCACCTTCGCGGGGACGGATCTCGCCCGCCTCCACGCCCACCTCATCGTCGAGCAGGGGATCGCGCTCGTCCCCGAGGGGCGGCGGCTCTTCGGCGGCATGACGGTCGAGGACAACCTGGAGCTCGGCGCGTTCGCGCCCCGGGCCCGGGCCGGGCGCACCGCGGGGCTGGAGCGCGTCTACACCCTCTTCCCCGACCTGCTGTCGCGCCGCCGCCAGCTCGTGCGCGCGCTCTCCGGTGGCCAGCAGCAGATGGTGGCGGTCGGGCGCGCGCTGATGACGAACCCGCGCCTGCTGATGCTCGACGAGCCCTCGCTCGGCATCGCCCCGCGGCTGGTCGCCTCGATCATGCAGTCGCTGGTCGCGATCAACCGCACCGGCGTCGCCGTCTTCCTCGTCGAGCAGAACGTGCCGGCCGCGCTCGGCCTGGCCCATCGCGCCTACGTGCTGGAATCCGGCCGCATCGCGCTGGCCGGCACCGCCGCCGAGCTGGCCGCCGATCCCCACGTTCGCCGCGCCTATCTCGGACCGCTGGCGATGCGGCAGTGAGCTTGCTCGCGCAGCAGCTCCTGCTGGGCCTGCTCATCGGCGGCCTGTACGGCCTGGCCGCGGCCGGGCTGTCGCTGGTCTTCGGCGTGATGAAGGTGCTGGACGTGGCCCACGGGGAGCTGATCATGCTGGGCGGCTACGGCGTGGTCTTCGTCGTGGCGCTGCTCGGCCTCGATCCGTTCGCGGCGCTGCTGATCGTGATTCCGCTGTCGCTCCTCCTCGGCGCCGTCCTCTACTGGGGCCTCTTCGGCTTCGTGGTGCGCGCCGACGAGGAGACGCGGGTGAAGAACTCGCTGCTCATCGGCTTCGGCCTGGCGCTGGCGCTGCACGCCCTCGCCGTGCAGCTGTGGACCGCCGATGAGCGCTCGGTCGTCACACCCTACGCCGGGGCCGTCGTCAGCGTGGGCCCCCTCACGATCCCGCTGGTGCGCCTGGCCAGCCTGGTGATCGCCTTCGCGCTGATCGGCGGACTGCACCTGCTGCTCGCCCGCTGGCGCTGGGGCAAGGCGATCCGCGCGACGGCCGAGGACTGGCAGGCGGCGATGCTCACCGGCATCGACATCCGCCGCGCCTACCTGCTGGCCTTCGCGATCGGCACCGCGCTGGCCGGCGCGGCCGGCACCCTGGTGACGATCGGCTACTCGGTGAGCCCGTCGATCGGACTGGAGTGGACGTTGAAGGCGCTGATCGTCGTCGTCCTGGCCGGGCTCGGCTCGATGCTGGGCACGTTCGTGGGCGGGCTGCTCCTCGGCGTGGCCGAGGCGGCGAGCGCGGCGAGCTTCGGCGGTCCCTACCGCGAGGTCGTCGGGCTCGTCATCTTCGTCGTCGTGCTCGTCGTCCGTCCCCGCGGACTGTTCGGACGATGACCGGGCGGCGCGAGCGGGCCTGGGCCGCCGCGATCCTGATCGCGCTGGCGCTCCTGACCGCACTGCCCCGGCTCATCCCGCGGGACAGCGTGATCAACTTCGTCTTCCTCATCCTGTTGTCGATCACCCTGGCCCAGAGCTGGAACATCGTCGCCGGCTACGCGGGACAGGTGAACCTCGGTCACGCCGCGTTCTTCGGGCTGGGCGCGCTGGTGGCCCGCACCTTGTGGATCGGCGGCCGGCCGATCGTGACGGCGATGGTGGCCGGCGCCGTGGTGGCCGTGCTGTTCGCGCTGCTCATCGGCGTCGCCGCCTTCCGGCTGCGCGGCGCCTACTTCGCGATCGGCACGCTCGCCCTCGGCGAGATCCTCCGGACGACCGTCAACAACGTGCTCCCGGAGATCTCCACCCTGCCGGCCGCAACGATCGCCACCTACTCGCTCACGCGGCGCTACTACCTGGCCCTGGCCCTGGCCGCGGTGTCGGTGGTGGCGGTGACGGCGCTGGCCGGCTCGCGGCTGGGGCTCGGCATGCGCGCGATCCGCGAGGACGAGGAGGCGGCGGAGGCAACGGGCGTCGGCGCGCTCCGGCTCAAGCTGACCGCGCTGGCGCTCTCGACGGGGCTGGCCGGCCTGGCCGGCGGGCTGTTCGCCTTCTATCACATCAGCTACTACCCGGCCCACCCGTTCGGTCCGCAGTGGACTTTCGATGCGCTGCTGATGACGTTCATCGGCGGCGTCGGCACCCTGCACGGCCCGGTGCTGGGCGCGGTGCTGTACGTCGCCCTCAAGGAGTACGTCGCGCTGCACTGGGTCGACTTCCACCTGCTCATCTTCGGCGCGCTGTTCATCGCGATCGTCCTGCTGCTGCCGGGAGGCCTCGTGCAGGCCGCCGAGCGCGTCCGCCGGCTCCGGTGGGGGTGAGGCGGGTGTTCGACACCTGCCTGAGCCGATGGACCAAAATCTCCTGAGGTGATGGGATGATAGAGCCGCGCTATCGTTTTTTGATATGATCTGAATTCCATGACCGAG
>Ga0310811_10002313_pt1 | contig 23796 bp, 24 predicted proteins | sample YCmetagenome_FD_207642 | JGI IMG/M metagenome (GOLD analysis project Ga0310811, IMG submission 207642) | Soil microbial communities from experimental microcosm in Duke University, North Carolina, United States - YC | ecosystem: Engineered > Artificial ecosystem > Soil microcosm > Unclassified ... | reverse complement strand
GCACGGGTGTTCGACGCGACGCCTGGCATTGGGACCTCGGCGGACCCTACCTCCCCGATAAGGGACTGAGATGATCCCGCTCGACCAGCCCTTACGTCGGTCGCGCGACGTCGCCGGCATCGAGCGTCCGCTCGAACGCGATCACATCGCGGCGCAGCGAACCCAGTTCCGTCGCTAGTCGTTGCTGCAGTATGGGCTCTCGCCGAAACCTGAGGTAAGTGCGGGCTCGACAGGCTGCTCGGTGCATTCGTTCGCTAAGGTAGAAATTGATGTCGGCCGCGATCGGCAGGCTCACGAGGTAGGCAGCCGCGATGATCGGTCCCCACAGGGCAGCCACGGCGGCCGTCTGAGCGAGATACGCCAGCAGCACGAGGGCAGCGCCCGCGAGAACCGTTCGCATCGCGGGATCCGACGCACTCTCCACCGAGCGCATACCGAGCGCGCGCGCCGCACTGAACGGGAGCCAGTGGTTGATTCGCCCCCACAGCGCGACAGGCCCGCCGATCAGCAGGAGCCAGCCCTCGCTCAGAACGAATCGGAGCGCGTGTTTCACGCTCAGCGAGATTCCGATGTCTTCGAGAAGCAGACCCTCTTCGGCCACCTCGCGCTGAACCGCCTCAAGCCGGCGAACCAGTGAGTCTGCCTGCGTGCGCAAGTCCGGATCGGCCGACTGGAGTCGCTCCGCCCACTCGTTGATGCGTCGCGCGAGCGTGGCTTCGGCGCCGAATCCGCGCGGCCGCTGGCTGACGCGTACGACCTCGTCGAACAGGGCGGCGAGAACCGACGCCAGGTGAAGGGATCGCGCCGCATCGTCGCTGCTCGCGTAGTTGAGCGTCACGGCGCGCAGTCGCGTTTCAATCTCGTCGGTGAGTGCATCGGCGGCCGAACCCTGCGGCGGCCCTTGCCACGTCGACATCACGATTGGCTCGCCGATCTGTACGAGAACTCGGGTGCGCGGCTCGTCCTTCCGTTCGAATGTGAGGCCGATTGGCACGATAGATAGATTCGCGACGCCGCCAGACCCGGCGGCGTATAGCGCCATTCGGGCGGCGCCGCTCTTCAGCGGCGCAAGGAAGGGTTCGTCGTGCGAGATCCCCTCGGGGAAGATCAACACCACACCTTGCGCGCGCAGCACGTCACGGACCGAGCGAAACGCGTCGCGGTTGCGCATCGGATCGGACCGCACGCCGGGTTCGGACACGTCGTGTGCGCGTTGGAGCGGCACCACGCCGATCCATCGCAGCAGGCGGTCCGCTATCGGATTCTTGAACAGCGTCGACTTGGCGGTGATCCGCACCCGCCGCGGCACGATCCAGCCGACCAGGAGCGCATCGACGAGCGCATTCGGATGATTCACGACGAGGAGAAGGGGGCCTCGTCGTGGGAACCGTTCGAGCCCCTCGACCTGGATGTCCCGGTAGTACCACCGGAGCGCGACTCGGGCGATCGCGCGCAACAGCACGTATACGATCATGCCCGTTTCGCGAAGCGATCGGGAACGCCGAGCGGTCCGACGATGGCCGCGGCGCGCGAAGACAGAAGCATCAAGCTCAAATAGCGTCCCGCCTCGACGTCAGGCACGAGTCCGAGCAGCACTGGGCGTTCCGCCGTTGGAACTCCACCAAAATTCAACCCGATCGCTAGTCCAACAAGCCAAAACGCGTTTCTTCCAGGAACAACAATCACACCGAGATCGCTGACGAGCCACACGGCGAAGTACAGCGTGGCGACGTTCATCGAGAAGATCGTGTTCGAAAATCATACAGCGCCCAGCTGAATCGCTCGATGAATGGGGCGCGTGCGCTGACACGCACTTCGCCGTCGGCCAGAATCAGCGGGATCGCATGTTGCGGGTGTGCCATCTACGGACTCCGTGAGGAACCGCCAACGTCTCGGTGAGAACGGTACCGCCCGGGGCAGTCCTCCCGAATACGTCGCCTGACGTAGCCGGCGTACGTAGCTGTTGACGGCAGGCACCGTTGATCCAAATTACGACGAATGATGTCTTTCCGGCGTTCCGCCCTCCTGCTCTCGGTGTTCATCGCCGCCGCGTGCGAACGGGGTAAGGCGCCCCCTCCGGTCGATACGTCTGCCCTGCACGCGGCACATGTCGCGGACTCCGCCGCCCTCGCGTCGTCAACCACAAAAAATTGGGACGCTGGGGCGGGCCCCGTCCTGCTCGTTGCCGCGGCGTCTCCTGCGCAAGCAATCGTCATCCCGCCCGACAGTGCGAGGGCGGCGGAGCAACTCGCGGGGATTCCGCATCCCGCCTCCGTAACCCTGTTCGGACGGAACGGATCGGTGCAAACCGCGGAGCTTCCAGGCGTCGTCGATACCGCCGTCTGCGCCGTGGCGCCGCTGAACGCGTCACCCCCGCCCAAGGCATGGAGCGTCGGCTTCATTGGTGGCGCGGTTTCACCGCTCGCACTCGACTCCATCGAGTCGCTGCGCGGAGATTCCGCGGCGCTCGCCGTCGAGATGACGCGTCTTGCGTCGGCGCTGCCGAACGACCCGGCGGGTCGTTTCGCCGGACTGCCATTTGTGATTCGATCGATGTGGCGATTCACCATCCCGAGTGGGCCACAGGTTGTCGTCGCGACCTTCATACGCCAGATCAACCAGGAGGCGACGCCGCTGCAGGAGCGAACATTGATCGTCGGCGAGCGAGCGCCGAAGGACTCCACGTTCACCGCCGGGTATTCGGAGCGCTCCTACGGCCAGGAAGAGACGATCGAGAGCCGCGACGTACTCGCCGCGGTTTTGATCGGATCGTCGCGCACCCCGTCGCTGATTCTCGCGCACGACTACGGCGACGCGACGGCGTATGGGCTCGTTGAGCGCGGCGACGGCGGTCGCTGGCGGTCGCGCTGGCTCAGTGCCTCCCGCCGGTGCCCTGCGTCAGGGACCCTCGATTCGCGCTAGAGCGGCGGGGGCTCGCACCCGCCCTGCCATTCCCGCCAGGCCGGCAAGCGTGAGCACGTACGGCAGCGACAGGAAGAGTTGGTACGGGAGCGCGAGCCCGAGGGCCTGAAGCAGAAACTGCAGGGCGCTCGCCCCACCGAACACCAACGCCGCGACCGCGACGCCCAGCGGATGCCATCGCCCGAGCACGACGATGGCGATTGCGATGAATCCTCGCCCGGCCGACATACCCTCGGCGAACGTCCCAGCCTGCGCCAGCACGAGTGCGCCCCCAGCGAGACCACCGGTCAGGCCGCCAAAAATCATCGCACCAAATCGCATGCGGCTCACTCGGATGCCAGTCGCCTCGGCGGCAACGGGATTCTCACCGACTGCGCGAAGCGCGAGACCCGCGTGCGTCTTGTACATCCACCACCAGACGAGCGGAACGAGGAGGTACGTCGCGTATGTCACGATCGGTTGCTCGAACAGCCCCGGACCGAGTACCGGAATGCGTGACAGCGCAGGAATGGGAACCGGGCCGGTCGTCGGAATCGACAGTCCGGCGCCGGCAGTCCCGTACAATGTTCGATACAGCGTGCCGGTGAGTCCGATGGCCAGTAGCGTCACGGCCGTCCCCGAGATGATCTGATCTGCGCGCAGCCACACCGCAAACAGTGCAAAGGCGATCGCTGCCGCGACGCCGAACAACATCGACGCAGCGTAGCCACCCATCGCCCCGGCGTGTGTTGCTCCGACCAACCCACCGAAACACCCCGAGAGGATGATTCCCTCCAGGCTGATGTTGATGATTCCCGCTCGCTCGACGACCACCTCACCGATTGCCGCAAGGGCGAGCGGAGTTGCCGTGCGAACCGTGGCTTCGGCGAACGCGGTGGCTGGCGAGCTCATGGCGTTTTTCGCGCGCCGATTCCGGTTCGTCCGAGCGCGACCAGCGACAGGATCACCCCGGCTTCAATCACGGATACGACGACGGACGGAACCCCGGCGTCGCGCTGCATCGCCGTCGCTCCTGCCTCGAGTGCGCCGAACAGGATTCCACTGCCGATGATCGCGAGCGCGTCGAGGCGCGCAACGAGCGCCACGGCAATGGCAGTGTATCCGTACCCCGGCGAGATGTTCTCGTAGAGCGCGTACGTCACGCCCGAGACTTCGATCGCCCCGGCGAGGCCCGCGAGTGCCCCGCTCACGAGAAAGGCGCGCATGGTCACGCGATCGACATCGATCAGGCCTGCCGATCGCGCCGCAGTTGGATTCGCGCCGACGACGCGAAGGCGAAAGCCGCTCGCCGTGAAACGAATCGCCCACCACGCGCCGGCGCACGCGGCGACCGCAATCGCGAAACCGATGTGAAGGCGCGTTCCGGTTGAAAACCGCGGGAGATGCGCTGCGTCGCCGAAGGTCTGCGTTTGCGGATAGATATGCGTGGGCTCCTGCATCGGGCCGCGCACGAGGTATGACACGAGGTACGCCGCCACGAAGTTCAGCATGATCGTGCTGATGACCTCGAGCACTCGAAAACGCACGCGCAACACTGCCGCGATCGATGCCCACATGCCGCCGGCCACGAACCCGCTGAGCAGAACGAGTGGCAGTACGATGATCGGTGCGGCATTGCGGATCGACAGCGCAGTAGCCGCGGCGGCCGCGGCGCCGACGATGAACTGACCCTCCGCGCCGATGTTGAACACACCGGCTCGAAACGCGATCGCAACAGCCAATCCGGTGAGGATGAGCGGCGTCGCACGAATCAGAGTGCCCGATCCGATGGCGTACCACGAGCCCAGCGATCCGTTCACGAGGGCCCACGCGGCTCGCTGAACGTCGAAGCCCGCAGCGACGAGCAGCCCGGCCATGCCGACGATCAGAGCGATGACCAGCCCGACGGCGAGGCGAGGTGAGTGTTTCACGCCGCCGTGACGCTGCGACGAAAGCGCACGAGCTGTCGGATTGCCGCGATGCCCAGCACTGGTCCGACGGCGAGCACGGGGAAAACCCACTTCCAACCCACGACGCCGACGAGCGGCGGAATGAGCTGAATCGAAACCATCGTCAGCAGGAACCCCATAGACGTTTGTACTGTCAGGGCCGTTCCCACCGCGTGCGGTGGAACGGACTCGGTGACGAGCGCGCTGAATTGAGCGGAGTCGGCAATGACGAAGAAACCCCACATCCAAGCCAGTGCGCCGAGGAGCCACAGGCTCCGGCCGAAGGCAAAGGGAATCAGCAGTGCGCAGCTACCGCTCAGTGCCATCGCCGACATCACGAGTCGTTCGCGCCCGCGGCGGTCGGCGACCAAACCGCCCCAGACGCAGCCGAGCCCACCGATCGCGATCGTCCCGAAGGCCGTCAGCGATATGACTGCGCTCGTGTGCACCCCCGTCGGTCTGCCTTCCGCCGCGACACTCGCCGCGATGAAGACGGGTATCCATGTCCAGAACGAGTAGAGCTCGAACATGTGTCCCAGATAGCCGCCGGTCGCGAGTCGCCAATCGCGCCGCTCGAATACCGTGTGGAGCAGCCTCCACGAGAAGGGCCGCGGCGGGAACGGATACGGACCATCGACATAAAAAGCGCCGACAAGCAGCGCGGCGAAGATCGCACACATGGACGCCGTGAGGATCACTCCGTTCGGGCCGGCGTTCGGTAGTGCGTGCACCAGATACGGTGTGGCTTTACCTACGGTGAGAGCACCGACGACCGTTCCGATTGCCAGTCCGCGTCGAGCTCGAAACCAGGTCGAGGCCATCTTCATCGCTGGCGGATAGACTCCGGCGAGCGACAGTCCGGTGAGAAAGCGCAGAACGAGAGCGATGGAGAATCCGTGCGTTTGAAGAAGGGCGGCGTTCGCCGCTGCACCGAGAAGCGCCGCGACGGCGAAGAACCGTGACGAGGGTAAGACGTCGGCGAGATTCAGAAGCGCTGCGATCGCTGTCCCAACTACGAAGCCGAGCTGCACGATCGTGGTCAGCCATCCCGCCTGCGATCCCGACAACGCCCATCTCTGCGCGAGCTGTGGCGCGACGGCGCTCGCAGCAAACCAGAGCGACATCCCGAGGAGTTCCGCTACCGCGAGCAACCCGAGCATTCGCCAACGACCAGGATGAACGTCGACCAGTGTTTGGCCAGGACTAACTTCGACCGCCGCTCGGCTCGCCGTCGTCATGCGACTCCGAGCATTGCACGACCAACGACGTCGCGGTCCCGCACGCACTCGCGAACGACTCCGGCGTGAACGACGAGAACTCGGGTGGCGAGAGCCAGGACCTCATCGAGATCGCTGGAGTGCACGACGATGCCGGCTCCGAGCCTCGCAGCCGCGCGCAAGCGATCGTGCACTGCGCGCGTTGCCCGAATGTCGAGACCGCGTGTCGGGTTCTCGGCGACGACGAGGCGCGGCGACTCGGCAAGCTCGCGCGCCATGACGAGCTTCTGTTGATTTCCGCCGGAGAGCGCCCGAGTGAGCGTCGTTTCAGTCGCGCCCCGAATGTCGTACTCCGCGATCACCGCCCGGGCGCGCGCGCGCTCTTCGGCGGGTCTGATTCGACCGCGACGCGTGCTGGATCCGCGAAGGGCCAGATTCTCGGCCACCGTGAAGTCGAGAACGAGAGCGTCGCGGTGACGGTCCTCGGGAACGAATCCGACCGACTCAGGCAGACGAATCGTCCCAGACGCTATCGGCACGCGACCCGAGAGAGCGCGAAGGAGCTCGCGCTGTCCCGCCCCCTCGACCGCCGCAATCCCGACGATGTCGCCCGATCGGACGGTGAATGATGCGTCTTGAATGGTTCGAACACCGCGCGCATCGATGATAGAGACGGCGCTGGCGGTTGCCACTTCAGCGCCGGTTTCTGGCGGGGGCGACACGTCACCCGCAGGCGGATCTTCGCCAAGAAGCGCATGCGACAAAGCACCGATGGTGAGGCCCGCGGCTCGGGCGGTCAGCGCAACACGTCCTCGTCGAAGAACGGTTACGTCGTCCGCGATCGCGAGCGCTTCTCGCAGTTTGTGGGTGATCAAAACGACCGCATTGCCCGCATCGGCAAACCCGCGGATCCAGAGCAAGAGCTCCTCGATTTCGTTTGGCGCGAGAACGGCGGTCGGTTCGTCGAGAATCAGTATGCTCGCGTCGCGCGCCAGGGCTTTGACGATCTCCAGCCGCTGCTGCGCACCGACACTGAGATCTCCAGCGCGCGACCGTGCGTCGAGTACAAGCCCGGTTCGCACGCCGATGTTCGCCACACGTTGTTCGGCGTCGCGCCGGCTGAATCGCCCGTGTCCGCCGAGCGCGACGTTTTCTGCGACGGTCATCGCGGCGACATTCGTGAAATGCTGGTGCACCATCCCGATTCCGGCGTCGATCGCGTCGGTGGTGGATGAGATGCGTTTGGCGACGTGTGCGCGGACATGTCCGGCGTCGGGCGCAAAGAGACCGAAGGCGATCCGCATGAGCGTCGTTTTCCCCGCGCCATTCTCGCCGAGGAGCGCGTGAACAGTCCCGGCTCGCACATCGAATGACACGTCGTCCACCGCCGTGCTCGGTCCGAAGCGCTTGGTGACGTTTGCGAGCGAGAGCACGATCGCATCGGTCGCTGCCGGCGCCGCGGAAGTCACAGGCCTGTGGGCGCGTCGATGAAGGTCGACGTCACTCCGAACTCCTCCGCCAAACGCTCGCCGACCGCTCGGACGCCGAGGGTCTCTGTCGCATAGTGCCCGGCGTAGAGAATCACGATGCCCAGTTCGCGCGCCTCGACCGCCGTGTGGTGCGGTCCCTCTCCGACGATGAGCGTATCGAGACCGCGCCGCGCCGCCTCCCGAAGTGTCGCGGAGTCGGCGCCCGCCCCGGTGCAGAGGCCCCAGTGTCGGGTGACGCGTTCGCCGTCGAATGGTGTGGCGACGAGATGCCCGCCGTGCGCAACGGCCAGCGCCGCCGCGCGCTCGGCAATCAGTCGCGTCGGCAGATCGCTCGCACCACTGAGTCCAACGTCGAGCGATTGGTACGGAGCGAACCCGCCTGAGGGCGTGAGACCCAGGTGTGCCGCGAGTAGTGCATTGTTACCGAGCTCGGGGTGGACGTCGAGCGGAAGATGCGCCGAGTAAACGGCGACGTCGTGCGTGACGAGCATCCACAGTCGCTTGTGTCGGTGTTCGGTAAGCGGCTGCACGCCGCCCCAGAACATGCCGTGGTGAACGATGAGGAGTCGCGCTCCGGCGTCGATCGCCCCGGACACGGTCTCCGTCGAGAAGTCCACGGCGCACGCGACTCGCTCGATGTCACCGACATTTGCCAGCTGAACGCCGTTGATGGCGTTCGGATAGTCGGGAATGGATCGGATGGCGAGCGTCGAATCGAGAAATCGCGCGAGCACCTCGAGTGAGGGCATGTTAGTGCCGCGCTGTCGTCGAGTCGGCCGCTCTGGGAGCGGTGAACGTGCCAGCGAGCATCTTCGCCTGGAGCGCATCGATCTGGGCCCGCGCGGCCGCTGGAATGTGCGACTCGAGGGCCGGGTTCAGAACGAGTGTCACGACGTGAGACTGTTCGCCGAGCTCGATGACGCCGGGCTTGAACGTTCCATTCTGCACCTGCTTCGCAATCGTGAGAAATGCGAGTGGCAGATCGATCACGACGCTGCCGAGGGTCACGTCGGGCGCGACAGCGTTCTGATTGGAGTTCGAGCCGATGACGAAGGTGCCCGCCTTTTCACGCGCGGCCTGAAACACACCGAGACCGGCAGCATCAGCATTCTGGAAAATGACGTCGACACCCCGCGACAGTTGCGCGAGCGCCGCTTCCTTCCCGGCACTGACGTCGTCCCAGTTTCCGATATATGAGGTCGTTACCGAGGTCGCCGGATTCACCGACCGGGCGCCGGCCTCGAAGGCATGGAAGCTCTCGACCACCGGAGGCAGTTCCTGTCCGCCGATCACACCGAGCTTGTGTGTCTTGGAAACGGATGCGGCGAGAATGCCTGCCAGATACGACGCATCAGAAAACCCGAACGCGATCCCGGCGAGGTTCGGTCCCTGTGTGGTTCCCGAGGTCGTGACATAGATGGTCTTCGGAAAATCCGGGGCAACTCGCTTCGCCGCGTCCTGGTACTCGAACCCATGCCCGAAGACGATGGTGTATCCCTGATTTCCGTACTGTCGAAAATTATCCTCGAACTCTGCGGGGGTTTTTGTCTGAATGTGACTAACCTGCGCGCCGAGGCTGTCTCGAATACGCAAGAGACCCTGATATGCTCCAGAATTCCAGGACTGGTCGTTGATTGCTCCTGGTGTCAGCAACGCGACCTTGAGTTTCGATTCCGCCGTAGTTGGCTTGCGCGCGGAATCGTGTCCGCAGGCAACAAGACCGATGGCTAGAAGAATGTTGAATACTGTGGAAAATCGACTATTGCGGAGCACGCCGTTTGCCTTAGTCCTTGATATAACGCTACTTACGTGATTGTTGAGAACTGAACCACTCGCAACGATCCGCCCTCAAAACGAAAGGTCCACTGCGATCGCACAAATCCTTATAAGTGACGCCTTGGTGCGATATATGTGTCGTGGCGATGTCTAGAAATCGTGCCGAGCTTCCTTCATGATCAGATCTAGGACGCGGTCGAGGTCTTCGTTGGAATAAAAAGACACTTCGATTCTCCCCTTCGCATCGCCGGACAGCAGTACCCGAACGTCGGTCTGTAGGAATCGCCGTAGGTCGTCCTCGATTCGCCGAACCGCCGGGTCCGTCGAAGCAGACGCGGCCTTGTTATCGCGCGACGTTGGACTGGGCATCGGCTTCGCTGGAGCGATGGCCCCGCTCAACTCACGAACTCGCTGCTCGAGCTCCCGAACGCTGAGCCCGGCGCTCACGGCTTCCTCGGCGATCCGAACGGCTGAGTGTTCCGGTCCGAGCGCGAGCAGCGCCCTCGCGTGACCGGTAGTCAGCGAGCCGCGCTCCACGAGTTGCTGGACTTGCTCAGGAAGACCAAGGACGCGTAGCAGGTTCGTGATCGTCGTTCGGTCCTTGCCGACCGCCTCGGCGACCTGCTGCTGGGTGAGCTGAAAGTCCTCGATCAGGCGACGGTAACCGCGCGCCTCTTCGATCGCGTTGAGGTTGGCTCGTTGCAGGTTTTCGACGAGCGCGAGTACTAGCATCGTGCGATCGTCAAAGTCGCGAACGATCGCCGAGATCTCGGTCCACCCGAGATTGGTCGCGGCGCGAAATCGGCGCTCGCCGGCGATGAGCTCGAAGGCGTCGCCCTTACGACGAAGCGTGATTGGCTGGAGAAGGCCGCTCGCTTTCAGCGACGCCTCGAGCTCCGCGAGCTCCGCCGGGTCGAACTCACGGCGCGGCTGGAAGGGATTTGCCCGAATGCGCGACAGCGCGACCCGCTGGAGGTCGCTCGCTGGCGCCCCCTGCCCCGTCGCACCGGCCGGAATCAGAGCCTCGAGGCCGCGTCCGAGGCGCCTCGGCTTTTCCGCGCTCACTTGACGCGCCTCATAAGTTCTTTCGCGATACCGACATACGCCTGCGCGCCGACCGACGCGACATCGTAGAGGATGATCGGCTTGCCAAAGCTCGGCGCCTCGGCAAGCCGCACGTTTCTGGGTATGACGGTATCGAAGACCTGGCTTCCGAAGTACTCCCTCGCCTCTGCGGCCACTTGCCGCGAGAGGTTGAGCCTCGCGTCATACATGGTCAAAAGAACGCCGTCGATCGCCAAGTCCGGGTTGACGCTGCGCTGAACGAGGTGGACGGTGTTCAGTAGCTGCGACAGCCCCTCGAGTGCGTAATACTCGCACTGCAGGGGGATGAGCAAGGCGTCCGCAGCCGCGAGCATGTTCAGCGTGATCAGCCCGAGCGACGGCGGACAATCGATGAGAACGAAGTCGTAGTTGTTACGCACCGACGCGACGGCCGAGCGCATCATCCGCTCGCGCTCCTGACGGTCGACGAGCTCGATTTCGGCGCCCGCGAGGTCTGGGGTCGCCGGAAGCACGTCGAGGTGCTTGAACTGCACCTGTCGAACCGTGGCGTTCGCAATCGAGACGGCGCCGATGAGGACGTCGTAGACCGTGGATGTGAACTGGTCTCGCTGGAGACCGATGCCGCTCGTCGCGTTCCCCTGGGGATCGCCGTCGATGAGTAGCGTGCGCTGTTCGGCCGCCGCGAGACTGGCCGAGAGATTAACTGCGGTGGTCGTCTTTCCGACACCGCCCTTTTGATTCGCTATCGCGATGACGCGGGCCACTATTTCGAGATGCTAGAGGGGCGTCGGGTGCTGCTCGGGGCCTCAGCGCCCAACCATGCCGTCTTGAGCCCGACCCGCGCCAATCTACGGACGCCTAGGGAACGGGACAACGTGCCACGTGGCACAGCTGTGTTTGACCGCTTCGGTTGTGCCACGTGGCACGCTCAGCAGCCCTCGACCCCACTCCGTCGCGCGGAGTTCGCCAAGACGCAGCGGCGACCCGCGGGCGCGTTATCGACCGCCAACCAGGGCCCAGCGAGCCGTCACAGTTGCGGACACGGTCTGCTGCCCCGGCTCAATGGGCGTCTTCTCGGCCATCGCAGCCATCGGAGCTCGCATCGCCACGATTGGCCGGATTGGAGCCTCCGTCGTCGACAGCTCCAGCAGAGCGCCGAGTGTGCCGCCGGCGGCTTTCGCCAGAGTCTCGGCGTCCATTCGCGCGTCGGCCACCGCAGCTGCAAGCGCGGCTCGGCGCGCCGAATCGGCCTTGGACGAATAGAACTGCAGGCTCGAGACCTCGTTTGCCCCCTTAGCCAACGCTGCATCGATTGCCCGTGCAACGTCGTCGAGGCGGCGAAGGTCGGCCCGCACCGTATTCGTCACAGTGTACCCCGTCACCCGAGGCGTTCCTGAGCCTGTCGTCGGATAGGCCATCTCCGGCGAAACGTTGTAGTTCACCGTCGATAGCTGGTCACTCCCCAGCCCCAAGGCGCGCAGGGTGTCGAGAATCGCCTTCTGACGTCTCGCATTGTCCGATGCCGCCGCCGCCGCAGTTGTCGCTCGACTTTGCACGCCCACCATGATCGTCGCACGATCCGGTGTGATCCGAGCCTCACCGGTACCACTTACGACGATCTGAGGGGGCTGGGCTGCTGCCGGCACTGGGGCCTGTCCAACGACGGAACGCGGCGCCGATAGCGAGATGGCAATGACGCCGGCGGCAATGAGAAGGTTTCGCACCGTGGGTCTCCGGAGTGGGAGTCTGTTCAACCGGCAATCCTCGTGCTTCAACATTAAGTATCTATACGATACTAAATCTGACGTCAAAAGATCCGTGACGTCGATCCTGGCGTTCAGGTCCCCGCGCCCTCCGTCGAGCGCCGGCGGCGCTTTTCGATCTCCAGCACGAGATTCTGAAGATCAGTGGGACTCACTCCCGGGATTCGCGACGCCTGAGCGAGGGTCGAAGGACGAATCGTCGCCAGCTTCTGACGCGACTCGAACGACAGCGATCGGAACTCGGCGTACGGGATGTTCTCGTCCAGCGCGAACTGGCCCATTCGCCGAAGCTTCGCTGCTTGGTCGCGTTCGCGCACGAAATACCCAGCGTACTTGAGCTCCAGCTCGGCGGTGATCAGCGCATCGCGCTGAAGTCCTCCACCCACGCCGGCGGCGACGAATAACGAATCGAGCGACACCGACTGACGCTTGGCGAGCTCCGCAATCTTCACCGAATGCGCGAGCGGCGCGCTTTCCGCGAAAGCGAGCGTCTCGTCCGCCTGGGCGGGGGTGATGCTCGTGACCTCGGCCAATCTCAGCGCCGTATCCTCGTCGTCGAATCGACGCGCTATCACCGCGGCTTCCGGCGCGGAGTAGAGACCAAGCTCGAGCCCCACGGGCGCCAGTCGACGCAGCGCGTTGTCCTGCCGCACGGTCAAGCGAAACTCGGAACGCGACGTGAAGAGACGATACGGCTCGTCGACGCCGCGCGTGACGAGATCGTCGACCAGGACGCCGATATAAGAACTCTCACGCCCGAGGATCACCGGCTCCTTCTCGAGGACCTGTCTCGCGGCGTTCAGTCCGGCAACGAGACCCTGGCCCGCTGCCTCCTCGTATCCTGTAGTGCCATTGATCTGGCCGGCGAAGAACAACCCGCGTAGCGCACGCACTTGGAGCGACGCGTCCAGCTGCGTGGGTGGGTAGTAGTCGTATTCGATCGCGTAGCCGGCGCGCGTCATTCGTGCGCGTTCGAGCCCCGGGATCGACCGAAGAATCTCGAGCTGCACCGGTGCGGGAAGAGACGTCGAGAGCCCGTTGACGTATAGCTCGCTCGTGTCGTGACCTTCGGGCTCGAGGAAGATCTGGTGTCGCTCCGCCGCCGGGAACTTTACGATCTTGTCTTCGACGGATGGACAGTAGCGAGGACCACGAGATGCAATCGCGCCGCCGTACATCGCGGAACGCGCGATGTTCTCCTGGATGATTCCCTTTCCTGTCTCGCCGAGAAACGTGATCCAGCACGGGATCTGCTTCGGGTGTCGCGCCTGGTCGGCGGTTTGGCGCGGCGACATCCAGAAGTGCGACCACGAATAGTCGAACGCTTCGATCTCGCTCTCTTGCTGTTCGAGCGAGCTGAAGTCGACGGACCGCCCATCAATCCTTGGCGGCGTGCCGGTCTTGAATCGCTCCACCACCAGGCCGAGTCCCTCCAACTGCTCGGCGAGGTGTGTTGCGGACGATTCACCGGCCCGGCCTCCGGCAATCTTGGTCTCAGTCCCGATGTGAATCCGCCCGCGAAGGAACGTACCGGTCGTGATCACCACCGCGCGCGCCGAGAATCGTCGTCCCTCGAGCGTCTCCACGCCGGCGACCGAACCGGAAACATCGTCGATGATCAATCGAGCGACTGTTCCCTGAATCGTCTCCAGGCGCTCATGCTGCTCGAGCAGTGTCCGGACCGCACGGCGATACAGACCGCGATCGCACTGCGATCGCGGAGCCCACACGGCGGGGCCCTTGCTCCGGTTGAGCATGCGGAACTGCAGGGATGCCAGATCGGTCGCGCGTCCCATGATCCCGCCGAGCGCGTCGACCTCTCGCACCACCGTGCCTTTGGCCACGCCGCCGATGGCGGGATTGCACGACATCTGGCCGATCGTCTCCAACGCGCTGGTGACGATCGCGACACGCGCGCCGGCGCGGGCTGCCGCCACCGCAGCCTCGGTGCCGGCGTGTCCCGCGCCGACGACGAGAACGTCAAACTCTGCCTCGAGGGTAGAGGCACTCAGGTGCGCAGCCATCCCGAAAGCTACGGACGGCTCGACGTGGCCGGGAGCATCGAGCGACCGCGGTATATTGTTTTCCCCACCCGGCAATCGCACACACCGGAGCTACGAGATGGCACTCGCGATCACGACAGGCGCGCCAACGCTCTTCATGCGTCGCGCGGCATACGAATCCAGCGGACTGACCCGCGCTCAGCTCGACGAACGCTTGGGCCTCACGCCGGACGAATTCCGTGTCGAGGGAGATTTGATCGCGCTGGGGCCGATTTACGGCGAAGGCGGCGATGCGCTCGGAGAGCTGATCGCCGAGCTCGAGCAGCTGGGACTCGTGTATTTCGACGACTTTTTCGAGCTGAGCGGCAATTGGCCGGATTGGCTACGGATTCACGCGTCCGCCAGTTAGCGAGACTCGCCGTGCTTGGTCAGATGTGCGGACGTTGACGCGGGTGTGATCGGACCGTTCCGCAACAGCCCGTGCCACCCGCAGTGGTAACACCAGCTCGTGCGGAATTTCGGCATCAGCACGCTCCACATACGCGAGGACTGCATGCGAAGAGTGGGTGCGTCGCAGTTAGGGCATCGATCCCCCTCAGGGATCAGGTAGTAGAAGAAAACTGTCGCGAGAATGGCGCGAAGAACGAAGAACCCGCCGATGATGGTGATACATAGGACAGCGTCCCACATCGCGCCCTCCCCGCTCGACTACAGTCGCTTCTCTACTTCCATCCACGCTTCGACGTACGCGATGTCGCCCTCGATCCGCTCAATGACGACCTCGGTTCCCGCCGCAATCGCCCCATCGTCGAAGCTTCGTGCTCGCAGCACGTGTCGCTCCGACCCGAGCTCGTAGGTCACCTCTCCATCAACGTCAGCCCGAATGGGTTTGGTCACACGGGCGATGTGTCCCTGCAGGATATACCGCTCATCGTCGACGTCGTGCTCTGGCGTGATCCCCCACCATTTTTTCACGAAGTACGCCGCGATCGATGACAGTATCGCGCCGAGGACCGTAGAAATTCCCAGCGCCATCGCGACACTGGCTGACCCCCGTCGCGTCAACACGTAGCCGGTCACGCCGAACGTGATGGTGAAGACAACGATGACCGCTGGCGAAAGACTGAATGATCGCTCTCCGGCGGGATTGTCTTCCCGTGGGCGTTCGACGCCGTACATCATCACCCGTACTGCAAGCAGCAGTCCGATGGCGAAGCTGGCAAGAAAAAGGATGGTCATGCCCGAGGTCTTTGTGAGCGTCGCCGTCAGTCGGCAACTGTGTTGACCAATGTGTTCAACAGCGCGCTGCTTTTGAAGCTCCTACGCGAGGGGCGTCATGATCGGCTCGACCGATCACTCGCACGCTCGACGGCCGCTGCGAGAAACTCGCAGGCCCGCCACTCGGCGTAGTACCGTGGCCTCCATGGAATACTCCCGGCCACGAATCCAACGTGTCCGCCGCGCTCGGTGAACTCGAGATGGAGATTCGGGTTTGCCTGGGCGATCGTGCGGACTTCGTCAAGCACGGCCGACGGGAGAAAGGGATCGTCGATCGCGCTCAATAGCAGCGTCGGTTTGGCGATCCGGTCGATCCAGCCGAGCGAGCTCGACTTCTTGTAATAGTCGTGCGCGTCGGCGAATCCGTGAACCGGAGCTGTCACCGCGTCGTCGAACTCGAAGATCGAATTCGCGCGGTCGAGGCGTGACCGATCGAACAGGTTCGGAAAGCGCTCGAGTTTGGCGAGCGCCTTCTGTCGCAACGTTGTAAGGAAGTGCCGGTCGTAGATTCGCGAAAATCCAGTCGAGATGAACCGGGCACCGCGCTCGAGGTCGAACGGCACGGAGATCGCTGCCGCAGCGAGAAGCTGGCGTGGCGCGCTCGTGCCACGCTCGCCCAAATACTTCAGCACGACGTTCCCGCCGAGCGAGACACCCGCGAGTACGATCGGCGTATCGGGGGACTCGGCGATGACTCGTTCGAGCGCGAACGCCAGGTCGACAGTGTCGCCCGAGTGATAGAACCGTGGGGCGTTGTTCGGCTCGGAGCCGCAGCCGCGAAAGAGCAGAAGGTCGGCCGCCCAACCTCGGCGCGCAGCTTCTCCGAAGAAGCCTGCGACATAGTGCGACCGAATTGTGCCCTCCAATCCGTGAAGGAAAAACAGTCGCGGGGCGCCAGGCATCCCGGTCAGTCGGTGCAGCTCGATGAAATCGCTGTCTGGCGTCGTCCACCGCTCCACCTTGGTCGGAAACGGCGGACGGGGGCGAAAGAACTTTCCCCAGAGGGTCTGAGCATGCCCACCCCGTACCCACCACGCAGGGCGGTAGGTATACTCGCTTCGACGGTTGGACGACACGAAAGAATCTCGGACCTGGGTGAGTGCGCTGGGTTCTGGGTTCGCGATCAATAACAGGCCGGACCGAACGATGGAAGTTCAAGTCTTTGGAGTGAAAAAGAGCGCCGACACCCGGAAGGCTCTTCGTTTTTTCGCCGAGCGCCGAGTCAAGACGCACTTTGTCGACCTGATGGAACGCGCCGCATCCCCCGGCGAGCTGCGCCGCTTCATTCAAAAGTTCGGACTCGATCGAGTGATCGACCGCGAATCAAAGCGGTATGAAGAGCTCGGCCTGCGTCACGCCCGGCTCTCGGATGAACGCTGGCTCGAGAAACTCGCCGAGGAGCCGCTGCTCCTCAAAATGCCGCTCGTGCGCAACGCGAGCGCGCTAACGATTGGGTTGGCGGAACAGGACTGGAAGAGCTGGATCGACAAGTGACACAACTCGCAGTCGCCGGCGTCAGCGTGGAGTTTGGTGCAACGACGCTGTTCAACGACATCACGTTCACGGTTGCCGCCGGCGATCGGTGGGGTATCGTCGGACGCAACGGAACGGGCAAGACAACGCTCTTTCGGCTGTTGACGGGTGAAATGCAGCCGACAGGCGGGCAGATCGCGCGTCAGCCGGGCATTCGGGTTTCGCTGCTCGAGCAGCACCGAGAGTTCCCCGGTGCCACGACGGTGTGGGAAGCTGCCGCGGGACAATTCGCCGATCTGCTCGCGCTCGAGAAATCGCTGGTTGATCAGGCGACACGCCTGGAGCACGACTCGAGCGAAGCCGCGATGAATCGGTACGGAAAGGACCTCGAGCGTTTCGAGCGTGAGGGCGGCTATACCGTGGCACCGCGAGTCGACGCCGTCCTGCACGGACTGGGGTTCGATCCAGTCGCTGCCCGAACGCAGCCGGTATCACAGTTGAGCGGCGGCGAGCGCGGCCGGCTCGGACTGGCAAGACAGCTCGTGAGTCCCGCCGACGTCCTGCTGCTTGACGAACCGACGAACCACCTGGACCTCGAGACGACAAAGTGGCTCGAAGAGTACCTGGCCACAGTGAGCACCACGGTCCTCCTGATCAGCCATGATCGCGCCTTCTTGGCGGCAGTAGTAGATCATATGGTGTACTTCGAGGGCGATTCCGCGACGCCGTACGTCGGGAGCTACGCCTCGTTCGTCGAGCAGCGAACGCTGCGGCGGTTGACCCAACAGCGGCATTTCGAGCAGCAACAGCGCAAGATCGCCAGCGAGCAGGACTACATCGCCCGCAACCTCGCCGGGCAGAACAGCAAGCAGGCAAAGGGCCGACGAAAACGTCTCGAGCGAATGCCGCGCCTCAGCGCCCCGATCGGCGAGGACGGTACGATGGCCGTCCGCTTCGAGGTGGCCGAACGTGGCGGCGATCGGGTCGTGTCGGCGGAGCACGCTTCGATCGGAGTCGAGAATCGCGTGCTGGTACAGGACCTCAACGCGACGCTGATGCGTGGCGACACGCTCGGTCTTGTCGGCCCGAACGGCTCGGGAAAGTCGACCTTGATTCGGGCGCTGATGGGCGAGCACCCGATCACGTCCGGCGAGCTTCGCCTCGGCGGAGGCATTACCGTCGGGTACTATCGGCAGGATCTGGCCCAGGTGCCGCTCGACAAGTCGCTCTACGACGTGATCAGCGACCTCCGCCCGACGTGGGATCGTCGCATGGTCCAGGGTCACCTCGGTCGCTTTGGATTCTCCGGCGACGAGGTACAGCGACGCGCCGATACGCTCTCGGGAGGCGAGCGCGCCCGCGTTGCCCTCGCGATGCTCATGTTGAGCGGGGCGAACCTCCTCATACTCGACGAGCCCACCAACCATCTCGACGTCGAATCGATCGAGACACTCGAAGACGCGATCGAGCAATACGACGGCACCGTCCTTCTCGTGAGCCACGACCGCGAATTGCTCCGCGCGCTGACGACGCGCCTTTGGGTCCTCCACGAACGACACATCACCGATTTCGACGGAAACTTCGCCGAGTGGGAGACGGTGTCGGCCGAACGGAGCCACGCGGCGTCCGTACGCGCCGCCGAGGAGGAAGCGCTGCGTCGCGTCCAGGAGAAGAAGAAGACGGCGCGCCGGGAGGAGAGTGGACGCGAAGAACGCAATGCGCTGAAGAATGCGCAGCGCCTGGTCACGGACCTCGAGGCGCAGATCCAGACGCTCGAAGACCGCATCGAGGGAGTGACTCGCGAGCTCGAGGATCCGGAGCTCTATACGCGGCCGGACGGCGTGGAGCGCGCGAGGATCCTCGGGGGCCAGTTGGACGAGCTCAAGCCGGCGCTGGAGCGAGCGCTCGAAGACTGGGGTAGGGCCACCGAAGCGCTCGACACTTTGACGGCTGGGCGCGCGTAGGGATTGGCGCCCCACTCTCCTCTGGATGCTCATCTTTTTGCTGTGCGCGCAGCTTGCCGCTTCGGCGGCGACTGCTGATTCGACATACGTGACGCCGGCGCTGCGCGAGCTCGTGGCTCGCGCCGCGCAGGCGAATCGCGCACCGCCTCCAGAGTTTCGCTCCTATCAGAGTCACATCGAGACGGAGCTGTCGCTGTTATTGCGCGATACTCTCGGGCGTGAACACACCGCCCAGGTCGAGCAGCTCGCAACCGATGGACTGTGGAATCGCGATGGGCGCTATGACCTGCACGTCGTGGGCTATCGGTCGCAGACGATCGGAGTTCCCTACTCCGCGCTGAGCATTGTTCGGGCGTGGACGATTCCGTCGCTCTACGGCAATCGACTGTCGATGGGCGCGTACTTCAACCAATCGCGACAGCGTCAGGACACACTCGTCGCGGTGCATCCGTTCGCGGCGGACCGGGACAAGTTCTACACGTTCTCTGGTGGTGACACGGTCACGGTGCTGCGGATCGGCAATCGCCGCATTCCGATCGCGCGAATTCACGTGCATCCCAGCTTTCACGGGACCACACGCCTCGGCGCGTTCGATGGTGAGATCGACCTGGATGCCGATCGCGCCCAGATCGTTCGAATGCGCGGGCAGTTCGTGACGCTAGGTGGTTCGCCCAGCAAGCTGGGGCAAGTGATGCGCGCGGCGACCGGGGCGGTTGCGGTGGCGTACGGCGAATTCGTCAACGCCGAAGTCGACGGCAAGTACTGGTTGCCCGCGTTCCAGCGCACCGAGTTTCAGGCGAGCTTCCCGGCGTTCGGGCAGATGCGTCCGATCTTTCGCCTCGTGTCGAACATCGGCGACATCGCCGTGCGTTCCGCCGATTCGCTCTCGTCGAGCGACTCGATCTATACGCCGCGTGTCTTCATCAGCTGGGCATCGTCGGATAGCGTCAGTCAATTCCAGCGATGGGAGCGCGGAATCGGAACACAGAGCGGGTCCGTGCACTCTGATGATTTTGCGGACCTTGCTCCGGACGTCTGGCGGCCGACCGGCCCGCCCCGGCTCAGCTTCTTTCCGAACAGCACGAGTCGAATCCTTCGGTTCAATCGTGTCGAAGGAGTCTTCACGGGCCTCGCGCCATCAGTCGATTTTCGCAGCGTTGCGCCGGGGCTGACCGCAGGTGCGCACGGCGGTTGGGCGTGGTCGGAAAAAACAGCGCGCGGGGGCGCGTTCGCTTCGTACAATCGTGGAGGCTCCATACTCGGAGCGCGAGCCGAGCGCGCCTTGGCATCGACGAATGACTTCTCACTCCCGTTCGCCGACGACCCTGGCATCTGGGCGATCCTGAGCTCGGTCGACAACTTCGACTATGTCGATCGCCGAACGGCGATGGTGTCCCTCACTCGCGTCATCCACTCGGTCGACGTGGCGCTCGCGACATTCCAGTTTGGTGTCGGCGACGACAGAGGCGAGCGCGCGCGGCTTGCGCACGGACTGATCAGCACATCGCACTTCCTCCCGAACCGCGGCGTGGAGGACGGCACCTATACGATCGGGTCGGCGGATCTCGAGCTGCATCCGAATGTGACCGGCGACTTCGTGCAGCCGGGTGTCGGATTGCGCGCGCATTATGAGGCGGCGTCGGGTGAGATCGGGTGGCAGCGCGCCGAGCTCTCACTCTCGGGGAGAAAGTATCTCGGGCCGATCTCGCTGGCCGCGCATGCCGACGGCGGCGTCGTGATCGGGCGCTATCCGCCTCCGCAGAAGCTGTTCGAGCTCGGCGGAAACGAGGCGTTGCCCGGCTATCGGTACAAGGAATTCGTTGGCGATCGCGCGGCGCTGTTTCGAACCTTCGCGAGCTATCGCTTCGATCTGTGGCGCAGGCCCGTCCGAGTCTGGCGAAACCTCATGCTGCCCGGACTCAGTCCAGGCTTGGCCTTGAGCGCACAGGGCGGCTGGACCGAACTGTCGTCCACGGGAGCGCGACAGGCCGCCGTGGCCCTCGGAGTTGCCGACAGCGTTCCCGTGTCTGCACCGACGAACGGCATACGCGCGACAGCCGGCGCGGGCATCACGCTGTTTTCAGACCTGCTTCATCTCGGCTTCGCCCGACCCGTGGACCACCCGGCGCCGTGGAAATTCGTCATCGGCTACGGCGGCGCCTTCTAGAAGGCGCGAACTAGAATTCCCCGATGAAGCCGATTTCCGGCTCGAGATGAACGCCACAGTTCTTCTCGACGGCCGACTGCGCAATCGAGATCAACTCCCGCACGTCCTTCGCCGTCGCGTGGCCGAGATTGACCATGATGTTGGCGTGGATGTGCGAGATCTGGGCGTCCCCGTGGCGAAAGCCCTTTAGGCCGCACTGATCGACGAGACGTCCCGCGCCGACACCTTCCATCTTCTTGAAGATCGACCCGGCGCTCGGATGCCACTCGAGCCAGGGGTGCCGGCTTCCACGCCAGCTCAGATTCTCCTGGAGAACGCGCTGCAGCGCGCCCTGGTCGGCGCGCGTGAGCTTGAACGTGGCGGTGAGCACGACGTCACGGCGGTGATGAAAAACGGTGTCGTCATAGCCGAACTTCACGTAGTCGGGCCCGACGGTCTTGCGCTCGCCCTCCTCGGTGAGGATGTCGCACGACTCGAACACTTCCGCGATGAACATCGTTCGTTCGCGTTCGGGCGCGGGAGAGAGAAAATGCAAGTTCTGCCAGATCGCGCCGCCAACAGTGCTCGGAATGCCCACGTAGTGCTCGAGGCCCGACCAGCCCTCCGCTACTGATTCCTGTATCAGATGCTTGACGATCGCACCGCTCTCGGTCCACAGATGGCAGGAATCGCCCTCATTCCGGAACTCGTGCGCGTGCGCGGTGTTCCGGATTACCAGCCCCCTGAAGCCGCGATCGCCAATCAGAACATTGGCTCCGAGCCCAAGGACGAAGTACGGTACACCAGTCTCGCGCGCCGCGAGCACGGCATTCGCAAGCGCATCGGCGGACGTCGCCTCGTAGAGCAGGTCGGCCGGGCCGCCGATCTTGAACGTCGTGTACGGAGCGAGCGGTTCGTTCCGGCGAAGGTGCGCGGGATTCAGGCGCGCGCCGAGTCGCTCGAGATTCTGTGATTCGGACATGTGAGGATGAAAGAAACCATGGATGGGTTCGAGATGCCACCGCGCACCCCGTTTCTCGCTCGCGTGCTGTGCCTCGCGGTCGTTGCCACGCTCGGTGCGTCCGCCGCGCTCGGCGCACAACGCGCCGAGTTGGAAAAACACATTCAGCGCACAACGCTGCCGAACGGACTCGAGGTGATCGTCGTCGAGAACCGGGGTGTTCCGCTCGTCACGATCGAGGCCGACGTCAAGAATGGCTCGTTCACCCAGGGGCCGGAGTTCGAGGGGTTGTCGCACCTGTACGAGCACATGTTCTTCAAGGCGAACGCCAAGTATCCCAACCCCGACGATTTCGTGGCGCGCGCCTCTGAGCTGGGCGCCGAGTTCAACGGCACGACGAGCGAAGAACGGGTCAACTACTATCTCACGGTTCCCGCTGACAGCGTCGAAGGCGGGATGAAGTTCCTCGCCGCGGCGCTCATCAATCCGCTCTTTCGCAAAGACGAGCTCGAGCGCGAACGCGAAGTCGTCATCGGCGAATACGATCGAAACGAGTCGAGTCCGTTCTTTCCCTTCAGCACCGCGATGAGCAAGGCGCTCTGGGGCGCGGGCTGGAGCCGCAAGAACCCACTTGGCGAGCGGGCGGTCATCCAGAGCACGACGCCCGAGAAAATGCGCGCCATTCAGCAGCGCTACTACGTTCCGAACAACACGGCGATCATCATCACCGGCGATGTGCCGGCCGCGAAGGCGTTCGCCCTCGCCAAGTCGATCTTCGGTGACTGGAAGCGCGCCCCAGATCCATTCGAAAGCGAGCCAATCCCGCCGATCCCACCGCTGACGCGAGACACAGCCGTCATCGTCGAACAACCAATCGGATCGGTTGTCATCATGCTGCAGTGGCAGGGCCCAAGCGCCACGCAGGACGTTGCGGCTACCTACGCGGCGGACGTGTTTTCCGACGTTCTCAATCAGCCGGGTTCACGCTTTCAACGCCGTCTCGTCGACAGCGGGCTCTTTCACTCCGTCACCGTGAACTACTACACGCTGAACCAAGTGGGGCCGATTACGATCGAAGGCGAGACGTCGCCAGAAAAATTCAAAGAGGCGCTCGCCGCTCTGCGCGAGGAGATCCAAAAGTTGAACGATCCCGGCTATTTCTCGGCGGCCGAACTGAACTCGATGAAGCAGAGCCGCATCGTCGGCACCAAGCTGGGTCTCGAACGAGCGTCGGGCTTCGCGCACCAACTGGGGTTCTGGTGGGCCGTCACGGGGCTCGACTACTTCTTTGGCTACGTCGACACCATGTCCAGCCAGACCCCACAGGACCTGCAGTCGTACGCCAGCAAGTACATCATCGGAAAACCACACGTGACCGGCGTACTCCTGAGTCATCAAGCACGGCAGGCCCTCGATCTCACACCCGCGATGTTGAGCAGTGGGGTTCGCCCGTGATCGCGCGTCGAGCTCTCTTTGTCGCGTTGCTTGCCACTGTAGCGGCAGCGCCCAGAAGGCTGCGTGCACAGGCGGTCGATACGTCGACCACGATGTTCGACGTCAACGGTCTCAAGGTGATTCTGCGACGAAACACCGCAAACGATGTCGTGGCCGCCAACGTCTACCTGCTCGGCGGAACGCAGCAGCTGAGTCCTGCCACGCAGGGGATCGAGGCGCTCTTGCTTCACGTGAGCGAACGTGGAACCAAGCGGTTTCCGCGCGAATCGGTGCGCCAGCTGACCGCGGCGCTCGGCAGCGCCGTGGCAATTGATCCATCCGAGGATTGGACTCGATTCGGGTTCACGAGCATTCG
>Ga0310811_10002312_pt1 | contig 23799 bp, 20 predicted proteins | sample YCmetagenome_FD_207642 | JGI IMG/M metagenome (GOLD analysis project Ga0310811, IMG submission 207642) | Soil microbial communities from experimental microcosm in Duke University, North Carolina, United States - YC | ecosystem: Engineered > Artificial ecosystem > Soil microcosm > Unclassified ... | reverse complement strand
TCGATCTGACCGTATTGGGAGCAATGGAGGTATCTGATACAGGGGATATTGCCAACTGGAAGATACCTGGCAAGATGGTCAAGGGGATGGGTGGCGCTATGGATCTTGTGGCGAGTGCGCGGAATATCATTGTTGCTATGCAACATACCAATCCAAAGGGAGAATCCAAATTGCTGCCTGCGTGTACTTTGCCTTTGACTGGAGTAAAATGTGTAAAGAAAATAGTGACCGATCTGGCGGTGCTGGAAATTACACCGGATGGTTTTCGCCTTTTGGAGCGTGCCCCGGGAGTGAGTGTGGAAGAGATAAAAAATAAAACAGCGGGCCGGCTTATTGTGTCCGGGGAAGTGCCGCAGATGATGGTTTTGTAGCACTAGCTGCGATCAAATAGAAAGAATATTTAACCAGGTCTGCCAGAAGAAGGAACAATCGTTTTTCCGGGTCCGGCGGAGAGGGCAGAGGCCGGCAGCAGCCGATCCCTTCGAGCAGCAAATAGAGCAGAATATAAAATAATGTACCGCTTCCTATCCAAAACAGCGGTGATCTGAAGATTTGGAGTGAACTGGTGCGGATGATCGTCGGCAAGCTGACGAGGATCACCATTCCCAAAAAAGCGTTTAAAAGGGTATCGATGCCAGGGCTGGGTCTTTCCCAGTCCACGAGGGACCAATACGTGATTGCCAATGTCAGCAGGGCTGTCAATAGGATATCCAAAATATACCGGTATCGGGCATTCAGGCGGGGCCGGAAACAGGGGACAAGTAAAAGCAACAGGATCAGCGAGAAGATCTTATTGATAATATATAGATTCTCCTTTGTCAGGGGGTAGGTCAACTCCAGCAGTCCTTTGAAAAAGCTTAAGAGACAGACGATGAGCAGGAAATTCAGTGGTTCCTGTAAATAGAGCTTTCGCCCAAAGATGAGCAGGGCTGAAAAAAGAGGCAGGAAAATAATGACTACCAGGAGATAGTCAATCGAAGAATTACCTGTCTTGAACATATTTCGTTTTTATCCGCGTAAAGCGGGCCGGATCTGAATGCACTTAGGCTAATGGCGGATAAGTCTAATCGATCAGGTTGTTCTTTACGGCGAAAAAGACCAGGCCGGCGGTGTTCTTTGCGCCGAAGCGTTCCATCAGACGATCCTTTATTGCTTCTACCGTTCGGGGGCTGACATCTATCTTTTGGGCTATTTCCTGGGCGGTGAATTCCATACAGATATAACGAACGACCTCTCTTTCCCTATCGTTAAGGGTTATCTCTGTATTGAGGCTGGGGATCGTCTTTGTGCGTACGTGTGATTTCTTCAGCAGGATGCGGTTCACGAAGTTATTCAGGTAATAACCTTTAGTGGCAACTTCTATGATGGCGCGTTTGATCTCGGAGGGGTCAGCGCTTTTCAGGAGGTAGCCATTGGCTCCTATCTCCATCATATGGCTTACAAAACGCTCGTCTTCATACATTGTCAATGCAATAATGTGGATAGAAGGATATTGTTTGGCGATGATCTTAGTGGTCTCGATCCCATCCTTTTGAGGCATTCTCAGATCCATCAGCACGACATCCGGTTCTGAAGCAGCGAGTCCATCGAGCAATTCCTGCCCATTCTCTGCTTCCTGAACGAATTTTATGGCGCTGTAGGGGCGTAAGGATAATATAACCCCTTTTCGGAATATTTTGTGGTCATCGGCTATTGCAACTTTAATTACTCCCATAGGCTATTCATAGTTGGTTGGGCTTGCTGGGCTTAGGCCAGGGGCATGTACACCTAAAGATACACATAAATTCTATTCCTGTTCCTGTAGCTTATCTTCTTCTTCCTTAACCAGTTCGATAGTTACTTTATAATAGGTTTGGGACATATCCTTCTCAAAGAATATTTTACCGTGCAGCACTTTAAGCCGGCTTTGGATGTTTTTCAATCCGAGGCCTACATTACTTTTATTGAGCTTGTTAAAATCGTTTTGGGTGATCCCTCTGCCGTCATGATGCAGCCGGATAAAGAACTTGTTGCCGCTGGTATTCTGGGTCAGATGGATAAAGCTGGCATTACTGTGTTTCAGAATATTATTTACCAGTTCCTGGATAACCCGGAAGATGATCAGCTCGTTTTCGGATTGCAGCCTTTCCCGGTAGTCGTGAAAGCGGGAGCTGGCGTTCATGCTGCCGGAGCCGCTGATCTTTTGGAAGAGGTCATTTACGGCCGATTCGAGCCCAAAGTTCTTGAGGGTTGGCGGCATCAGGCTGTGTGATATATTACGGATCAGCTGGATGGTATCGTCGATGATCGATTTGGCATTGTAGATACTTTGCAGCTGGGTTGTCTTATCCAGGTTGACCAGGTTCTCATTCAGGTATAGCCGGGCGGTGGCCAGGAGGGGCCCGGCGTCATCATGCAGGTCGGCAGCGATACGCTGGCGTTCTTCTTCCTGTAGCCGGATAGAGGCGTTCAGGAGAAGTTTTTGCTGATCCTGTTCCATGCGTTGCAACCGCAGCTGATACCGGATGACCTTTCGCTGGTGGAAGATAATAAAGACGATCAGCCCTATTGTAAGCGCTAACATCCCAATAGTGCCGAAAAATAGCACCAGAGAAACACTACTACCAGGACTTGTGACTTCTAATAGTATCATGGATGGGGCGTCCTGCGACGTTGCTTAGGGTTTTTAGTTTTCATCATTGGATAATTTACTGCATGTCGGCATAAGCAGTATCTAAGGAATGATGAGCCTTATCACTTTTTTTCATTAAAAACGCGACAGAGAACAGAATATTTTTTAATATATTAAAAAAATTATTAATAGACCAGTAATTATTATACTCCTGTTTGGTCAATGTAGCGGCATAAATGAATAGGAAGAGTGTGGAGGCGAAGTAGAGTAATATTGCCAGGACGATCCAAAAGTTCTTTAGATAGTAAACGTACATGACAGTTGGATCGGTGAGTTGTTCATAGAGAAAGAAGATGCTGAAGATGATCAGCAGGATGGACTCGGCGGAAGCGGAGAGGGAGTCGAATATAGTACCGCCGCTTCCGTTCAGAAGGTTAATGGTAGCAATGATCAGGAACAGGGCTACCCCAATCAAGGTAAAGAATTTAAATGGCTTATTTTTCAGGGAAAGGTAGATAAATAAAGTAAAAAGGCCGAACTCGCAGATCGTAAAACTACTATTGAGGTAGAAGATGTAGCTACGATCTCTAAGTTCGTGGTGTACATTATCGGTCAGAAAGGAGATAGCACAATAAAGAAATATCACCCAAAATCCCCCCTGTTTGTTCCGTTTAAGAAAACAAACATAAAAGATCATGGGTAATACTCCTGAAAGTACGCTTATTAATGGAAGCAATGCCTATATTTTTATCCAAATATAAAAGGCATTGATCTATAATCCAAGTAAAAGGGTCTATTTACCTACCAAAGATCAAATCCCAGAGGCTGCCTTCCCAATTGGACCTGTCGGCTACGATGGCGGGTACTGTAGACAGCTGGCCATCTTCCAGAACGATCACTTTCTTTACGATGTCTTTTCCGTCGGCGTCGATACCAACGTAAACGAGAGTTTTCTGATTGTTTTCGTTCAGGGCATTGTAAAAGCGGATCCCTACGCAGCCTTGTTGAGCCAGGATCTCGTCGATGATGTTACGGCCGATGACATACGAAGTCACGCCTTCTTTGGTCATTTTTGCATGGGCGTTTACGAAATCTGCAGCCATTTCGTGGCTAATCCCTTCCCCAACCTTGCTGTAGTCCTTCTTGATAGTTAACTCCTTTTGCATAAAAAGTAAGTTTTTAGAGGTTTGTAAAATGTTAGTTTGTAAGGCTAAATAACCCCTAAAAAAAAAACTGGACAACGGCCAAAATTTATGGTAAAATGCTTTAAATTGCTTGAAATTCAAGCCTGTACTACGTTTGACGTGTTTTTACGAGGGAGTTTACTAGAGTAAAATAGAGTAGTTTCACGCAGGAAAAATAGTATTTTTACTATCGCTAAAATCGTAAATCGTACACGTGGAAATACCCGGAAAAAGATATTCACGATCGGGGATCGTTTGTGGATAACTGAAAAAAAGAGGGAAGCCGGGGAAGAATGAGTAATTAAATTACAGTTTTTTCGTTTATATCGGTCTATACAACCGGAAATTAAAGGTAAATTCATTACCTCGTAGGAGGAGTCACCGGTTTAAAGAGAAGAGAAGTTGATTGATATTGGATTTAACCGGTTGGTTTTTTAGGATATTGAAATCTTTTACTGGACGGTAAACGGGACATTGGATGGTTTGTGGTTATGACCACATCAATCAACTTCCAACACAAAAATAACCGGTTGTTCGTCGCCGTACAAGAGCAGAACTGCCCATTTTGTGAAATGCGGAAATTACAATTCGAGTCGTAAAAATTCTAAGTATAAAGTTGGTATTTCTCCGTGCATCTATGAACTCCCGGCTGGAAGTGGCCGGGCGCGGTTGAGGACAGCTAATTGTTAAACGAAAAAATTAAGACCTATACCTATTAATTCTACAAACCTGCCGGTATGACTGCTGAATTAGTAATCAAAGTATCGATCGCTGATGATCATAAGATTTTCCGTGACGGTATTAAAATGGCTCTGAAAAATAAGGAATATCTTAGAATTCTGTGGGAGGCCGAAGATGGAAAGGATCTGGTCCACAAAATGCAGATCAAAAGACCGGATGTATTGCTTATGGATATACGGATGCCGGAGGTGGATGGTATCAATGCAATAGGCCTGCTGCGAAAAGAGTATGAAGAGGTAAAGATCATTGTGCTCACTATGTACGATGACCAGGAAATGATCTCCAAAATGATGGAAATGGGTGCTAACGCCTATCTCACCAAGACTACAGACCCCGATGAGATATACCAGGCGATACTCACCTGCATGAATGATGACTTTTATTTCAACGATCTCGTAAACAAGGCAGTTCTTTCCAAACTGCAGACCAAACGGCAGGTTCGTCAATTTTATCCAAGCCCCATCAAGTTTTCCGAGAAAGAGATCCGGATCTTAAAATTGCTGGCGGAGGATAAGACTACTGAAGAGATCTCCAAAGAAGTATTTCTTTCAACGCGTACGATCGAGACCATCCGGCAAAATATGAAAACGAAGATAGGCGCCAAAACAATTGCGGGTCTTATCATGTATGCGATGCGCAATAAGATCATCGACTAAACTTCTCCCACCTCCTCAAATAAAATTGCCTGCTTTTTTGCGTATCGAAACAACTGACGCAGGAAAGCAGGCAAAAGACTCGTGCAAACCAGAGATAGAAATTTATAGGATATTGAATGGATAAACTAAAAGAAGTTGATTGACATTGGATTTTGCGTGGGCTTCATAAGATATTGAAATTACGTTTTGGACGGTTTTCAGGACATTGGATAGTCTGAGGTTGCTAATCCTCGTCAATCAACTTATAACAAATATACTTGTGGATAAACGGGCAGGCAAGAGCACATTTGCTTAATTTTAGCAATTCGGCTTTTACTGGGCTGTTCGTAAAATAACTAGTTTTTGCAACGTATAAATTCCTCTTTATATTAGAAAAAAAACAACTTATCTTCGTACAAACGCGAACTCCGGTTCGCGGGCTGTAACCGAGCGCAGCGAAGGTTACGACCGTTCACGAGCGAAGCGAAGGGAACGAACGAGGAAAGCGAGGAACGAAGCATTTCGAAGTTCTGAAAAAAGGGACGATTTTTTCGACAAAGGTCCCAAAGATAAGTGTTTGGACCAAAGGGCTAAATTTGGTTGAAGCCCGAAGGTCCAATTTCGTATATTCCGAAATGACGTTGTTGCGTATCTTTCCTATAGTAAGTGTTGCAATTTTTGCTTCAATTTGCAGGAATGTTTGGCAGGTTATCCAACTGCCCCGTTTTGTAAAACACTAAAATCGTATGAAAAGACCAGAGCTTAACCAGGCGATAAAAGTTGCTATTGCAGATGATCACGCTCTTTTCAGGGCCGGAGTTAAAACAGCGCTTGCCGTCAAGAAAGATGTAGAACTAATCGCAGAAGCAGACAACGGCATGCAATTGCTGAATCTGCTCAAACACGTTGAGCCTGATGTTATCCTTCTGGATATACAAATGCCGATCATGGATGGCATTCAGACCCTCCCGGAAATACGCAAAGTCCATCCTCACGTTAAGGTCATCATACTTTCCATGCACAATGATCACTCAATGATTTCCAAATTGATGGAGATCGGTGCCAATTCTTATCTGACCAAAAATTCTGATTCGGAGACCATTTACCAGGCTATCAAGACCTGTTACGAACAGGAATTTTTCTTCAATGAATTGACTAACAAGGCCTTGCTGACCGGATTGCGCACAAAAAGGCCAGAGATCGGGGCTCCCCAGGACGTCAATCTAACTGAAAAGGAGTTGACGGTGCTGAAGCTGATGTGCGAGGAAAAGACAACCAAGGAAATTGCCGATATCGTCGATATAAGCCCCCGTACCGTAGAGGCTATCAGGGACAAGCTCAAGACGAAGACCGGCGCTAAATCAATGGCCGGCCTGGTCATGTACGCGGTAAAAAATGGCATTATCGAGCAGCAGTAATTATAACGGAATTGTGTCCTGTAACGGAGTGCATTTACCTGCCGGACAGCCTTTGCTGACGGCGGATAACCGTGGGTTTCGTTATGGAGATGGACTTTTTGAGACAATGTTTGTACAAGAGGGCCGTATCCGCCTGGCGGAATATCATTTTGACCGGCTTTTGTCGGGAATGGCTTTCCTGGACTTTGAGATCCCTTCCTCTTTTGCAGAAAAGCTGACAAAGGAGATCCGGGCGGTTTGTGAAGCCAATGGGCTTTCCGGCGCAGTCGCGGCCCGGGTGCGGCTGGTCATTTTTCGGGGCGAAAGCTCCTTTTCGGGTCCCCCGGACCGTTTCCCCAACTATATTATCCAGTCCTGGCCTTTATCAGCTGTCCACGAGCCGGTTGAGGGCGGACTTGCTATCGGTATCTTCCCTGATGGCCGGAAAGCTTGTGATAGGCTATCGAACCTTAAGTCCAATAATTATCTTCTTTACATACTTGCTGCACATTATGCGAAAAAGCAGGGGCTGGATGATTGCCTGGTCCTGAATAGTCAGAACCGGGTAGTGGATTCTTCCATCGCCAGCCTGTTCTATATCCGGCAGGGACAGTTTTATACTCCCCCCTTGTCGGAGGGTGTAGTGGCTGGCGTCATGCGGCGTCATCTGCTGGATGCATTACCCCGGGCGGGCTATATTGTGCATGAACAACCGGTGACCCCGGAAGACCTTCTCACGGCCGATGAAATATTCCTGACCAATGCGCTGAAAGGGATCAGCCCGGTGAGGTCCCTGCTGGGAAAGGCTTATACCGATCGCCTTGCTGCTGCTGTTTATGAACGGCTTGTAAAAGTGTTATAAAGGCTGAACAAAAGATAGGTTTTTATTGATATTTGACTTTATTTGGGAAAAACTATACGTGGGTAAGAAGCTGGCTATTTTTTGGTTTCGGCGAGATCTGCGACTGGAAGATAATGCGGGTCTTTATCATGCGCTCAGGAACGGAAGTCCTGTATTACCCCTTTTTATATTCGATCGGGTCATTCTCGATCAACTGGAAAATAAAGCCGACCGCAGGGTGGAATTTATCCATATGGCCCTTGGCGATATGCAGGAGGATCTGAAACAGATGGGCTCCACGCTGGAGATATATTATGGATCTCCGTTGGATATCTTTCGGCAACTGATGAACGAATATGAGATCACGGGGGTTTTCACCAACACTGATTATGAACCTTATGCAACACAGAGGGATGCCGATGTAAAAAAATTGCTGGCCGGGAAAGCGATCCCTTTTTATAGTCATAAAGACCAGGTCATCTTCGAAAAGGGGGAAGTACTGAAGGATGATGGCAAGCCATATACCATCTTTACTCCCTATAGCAGGAGATGGAGGGCTACGCTGAATGATTTTTATCTTTCTTCCTACCCGGTGAAAAAGTACTGGTCTCAACTTCTGCAGCAGCGACCGCGGGCTATTCCTTCCCTTGCATCTCTTGGATTCAAAAAGACAGGAGAATCATTTCCTCCGCAATTGATCAGGACAGAGCTTATTAAAAAGTACGACAAGCAGCGGGATTATCCCGGGATAAGCGGGACCAGCAGAATGGGTGTCCATCTTCGTTTTGGTACTATCAGCATTCGGGCGCTGGCCCGAAAGGCGGTAAAACTGAACGATACGTATCTGAACGAGTTGATCTGGCGTGAGTTCTACCAGATGATACTCTGGCATTTCCCGGCTGTTGGGGCAAGCAGGGCTTTCAAACCGGCTTATGACAATATCCAATGGCGCAATAATGAACAGGAGTTTGAACAATGGTGTGCTGGTCGGACCGGGTATCCTCTTGTAGATGCCGGCATGCGGGAACTAAATGCAACGGGGTTCATGCACAATCGCGTGCGCATGATCACGGCTTCCTTTTTGGCAAAGCATTTACTCGTCGACTGGCGCTGGGGGGAGGCCTATTTTGCCGAAAAGCTCCTGGATTTTGACCTGGCATCCAACAATGGGGGCTGGCAGTGGGCTGCCGGCAGCGGTTGTGACGCGGCGCCTTATTTCCGGGTTTTCAATCCCACGCTGCAAGCCAAAAGATTTGACCCGGACCTCAAATATATCCGTCATTGGGTGCCAGAATGGGAGACGCTCAGCTATCCGCCGCCGATGGTGGATCATGAGGAAGCGCGCAAACGGGCATTGGCTGTGTATGCAACGGCGGTGAAAGAGCGTCAATGAACTATCTCCAGAGGAGTCGCGGCCGGCTTGTTCTTATGGATCTTACCATATGTTGTAAGCAGAGTTTGAATGGCTTTTTCTCCTTCATTTCCGAGGGAAAGGGAGTAGTTGTTGACATACAGGTCGATATGCTGGCGCATTACGCTCTCATCCATTTCCTGGGCATGAGCTTTGACATAATCTGAGAGGGCAGGGTAATGGCTGAAAGCATATTCCAGGCTTTTCCGGATGAGTGCGTTGACCTTTTTTGACAAGGCCTGGTCAAGGTCTTCCCGGAAGACGATGCCACCCAGTGGGATGGGCGCCCCGGTCTCTTTTTCCCAGAATTCACCCAGGTCCATCAATTTGGTCAATCCCTTTTGCTGATAGGTGAACCGGTTTTCATGAATGATCACTCCACAATCGACTTTTCCTGAAAGGACTGCGTCTTCGATATCGGAGAAGACCATGAATTCTTTCTGTTTCGCTTCAGGAAAGGCAAGGGAGAACAAAAGGTGGGCCGTGGTCTGTTGACCAGGAATGGCGATGGTGCTGGTATTTATGGTCGTGAGAGGGCGGGGCTCCCGGGAGATAAGGAGGGGGCCAACACCTTTACCGAGCGCACCGCCTGCTTCCAGGAGACGGTATTGATGTAATACCAGCGGCAGGACACCATAGCTTATTTTTGAAATATCCAGCTTACCCTGCATGGCCCACTGATTCAAGGTCTGCACATCTTCCAGGAAAACTTCAAAATCAAGGCCTTCCGTGTCGATCTTTTTGTTGACCAGGGCATCAAAAATAAAAGTGTCATTAGGGCATGGGCTGAATCCCAGGGTAAACCGCATGATTATTTTTTTTATAGTTTTAAAATGTGGTCCCGTTCTTTCCGAGCTTCTCCAGCAGGGAAATAACCTGCTCATTCAGATTACGAATAGCCGACCGGATATCCCATTTGGTCTTGTCTCTTACTCCAATGTCGTTGGATACGGCCCTGAGCTGGACAAAGGGTATCTTTTCCCGAAGACAGACGTAATGTAGTCCGCCGCCTTCCATGCTTTCAACAACGGCGGCCGTATTTTGTTGGTACCAGGCTATCCGGGCCGGTTCGGTGGTGATCTCATTGACGGTTATTGCTGAGACAGGGTCCAGGGAAGTCAGGCTCAGCAATTGTTGGTAAGGATTGACCAGTTTTCCCCCGGAAAAGGGAGGGGCTTCGCTATCGGCCAGCTGGAGGTCAAAAAGTGTTTTAAAGCGTTGGTCTTCCCAGACGCCGAGGTCGGCCAGGGCTTCTTCCCGGACGACGACTACATCGCCGGCTTTTCTGCCGGTAAAGCACCCTGCGATGCCCGCCTGGATGATCAGGTCCGGCCGTTGGCTGTCAATCTGTCGCATGAGCGACCAGGTTGTGGCAAGGCTTCCGACGCCGGTAATGAGGGGATGGACGTTCGTGGGGGACGGGGAGGATCGCTCCCGGATTTTGGCGGCAGGGGCTTTGGAGGCCAAATAGTCGATAGTTGGCTGAATTTCAAATGGGGTGGCGGCTGCCAGCAGAATATGCATATTGCAAATATCCGGAATCATTTAACTTTGCGGGAATTTTAAAGTTGAAGTAGTATGGTGTATCTGACACGCCTGGAACATTTTAATGCGGCTCATAAACTCTATAATCCAGGCTGGAGTAAAGAAAAGAATGAGGAAGTTTTTGGTAAGTGTGCCAATGAGAACTGGCATGGGCATAATTATGATCTATATGTAACCATAAAAGGTGATCCTGATCCGGATACCGGTTTTTTATTCGATGTAAAGAAGCTGAGCGAGATCATCAAAGACCAGGTCATCGAAAAAGTGGATCACAGGAACCTGAATCTGGAAGTGGATTTTCTGAAAGGGAAAATGTGTTCAACCGAGAATCTCGCCATTGGTATCTGGCAGCAGCTGATCCCTCATATACCGTCGGAGATCCAGCTGCATTGTATCAAACTGTATGAGACGCCCAGGATCTATGTAGAATATTTTGGTTAACCAGGAGGCATGGACCCCGGGCTCAAATTTAAAAATGGTAATTATGAGTGCAGGTGAAAAAAGAGTAGCGGTTTTCCGGAAGGAGCATTTTAACGCAGCGCATCGCATCTTCAATCCCGCCTGGGATGATAAGAAGAATACCGAGGTGTTTGGTAAATGCAGTAACCCTCATTACCACGGACATAATTACGAATTGATCGTTAAAGTGACTGGAGTACCTGATCCGGAAACGGGTTATGTGATGGACATGAAGGTGCTATCGCGCATTACGTCGGAAGAAGTACTGGAAAAGTTTGACCATCGCAACCTTAACCTGGATACGATCTATTTCAGGGACCTTAATCCTACCGCGGAACATATTGCTATCGTTATCTATGATCTGCTTCGGGCGCGTATCGATCCCAAACTGGAATTACAGGTGAGATTATATGAAACTGAAAGGAATTTTGTTGAATACCCTGCAGAGTAAATACTAAACAAACAGCAGACATATGGCCTATACGAAGATCGAACAATACGACGAAGAGATCACTGCGTCTTTGACACAAAACTATCGTCAATCATTGAACCTGCTCGGTGAGGATGCTTCCCGGGAGGGGCTGTTAAAGACTCCGGAACGTGTTGCGAAAGCCATGCAGTTCCTGACCCAGGGATATGAGCAGGATGCGCATGCTATTTTGAATTCCGCCAAGTTTCATGAAGACGTGAGCGAGATGATCCTGGTAAAGGACATCGAATTATATAGTTTGTGCGAGCATCATATGCTGCCTTTCTTTGGTAAGGCGCATGTTGCATATATCCCCAACGGCTGGATCACGGGCCTGAGCAAGATTGCCCGTGTGGTCGACGTATATGCCAGACGTCTGCAGGTACAGGAAAGATTGACAACCGAGATCCTGCATGCTATAAAGGAAACACTTAATCCTCTGGGTGTAGCTGTCGTCATTGAAGCCTCTCACTTGTGCATGATGATGAGGGGCGTTCAGAAGCAGAACTCGGTTACGACCACGTCTGCCTTCTGGGGTGAATTCGAGAAGAATGAAACGAGAAGTGAATTTACAAAGCTGATATCTTCGAATCTTCATTAAAGACTTTGTTTTCCAAACGGTATATATATCTTTTCCCTGAAAGATTTTCTTTTTTGAATCGCCTCTTTGTGGCATATTTGTTTTCAGAAGCGGATCACAGATCCGCTGGCCAAAGGCCCATCATTAAATCGTGCAACGGGGATGGGTTATTTTTTTTGATAAGCCAGACCCGTGCACATAAATTTTGAACAGTATGAAGCATGCGTATGTCTTCCCGGGACAGGGATCTCAGTTCGCCGGCATGGGAAAAAGTCTTTATGAGAATAGCGCCTTTGCAAAGAAGTTATTTGAACAGGCCAACGAGATAATAGGATTTCGGATCTCAGATATTATGTTCACCGGTACGGAAGAAGATCTGGCTCAGACAAAAGTGACTCAGCCCGCTATTTTTCTCCATTCTGTCATAGTTTTTAAAGGGATAGAAAATAACAAGCCCGATATGGTAGCAGGCCATTCTCTGGGTGAATTTTCAGCGTTGGTGGCCAACGGGGTACTAAGTTTTGAAGACGGGCTTCAACTCGTGGCTGCGCGTGCCATGGCTATGCAGCATGCATGCGAAAAACTGCCTTCCGCTATGGCTGCTGTCTTAGGATTGGAAGATAGTAAAGTAGAAGAGATATGTTCCGCCATACAGGAAGAGACAGGTGAAATAGTTGCCCCTGCCAATTACAATCATCCGGGACAACTGGTGATCAGCGGTTCGGTAAAGGGGATCGAAGTAGCCGGTGAACGCATGAAGGCGGCTGGCGCCAAACGTGCGCTTGCCTTACGGGTTGGCGGCGCTTTTCATTCTTCCTTTATGGAGTCTGCGCAGGAAGAATTGAAAGTTGCGATAGAGAAAACTACGTTTTATAATCCCACCTGCCCGGTTTATCAGAATGTCGTGGCAAAGGCTGTCGTGGCAAAGGATGAGATCAAAAAAAATCTTATCGATCAACTGACGGGCCCCGTGAAGTGGACGCAATCTGTCAGGGCCATGATAACGGACGGCGCGTCCCATTTTACGGAAATCGGTCCCGGAAAGGTCTTACAGGGTCTGATCCATAAAATTGACAAGACTGTGCAAGTAGATGGGGTGCACTAGGATATAGCGCAATTGATCCAGCCCGGATCAAAACTCGCCTGATATTTTTTATAAAAATTTATGGCCGGCTCGTTCCAGTCCAGCACTTGCCAAACCATTCCCTGGAAATTCTTTTCTTTTACTTCCTCCAGCAGGCGGTCGAATAATATTTTGCCCAGTCCTTTGCCTCGCATTTTTTCGGTGACGATCAGGTCTTCCAGGTAGAGGCGCTGGCCCTTCCAGGTGCTGTAGCGGATATAGTATAAGGCAAAGCCTTCCACCTTCCCGTCAACGGTGACGACAAAGGCCCACCAGACAGGATGGAGGCCAAAGCCGCTTTCCGTGAAGTGTTGAAGGCTGACCGTGACTTCCTGCGGGGCTTTTTCGTATTCCGCCAGTTCGCGTATCAGTTCTAACAAACGTGGGCAGTCTTCGCGGACTGCCCTTCTGATAAGTATGTTTTCCATGTTAGTGTCTAGTGTCCCCATTTAACCCAGGTAGCTCCCCAGGTGAATCCGCCTCCAAAGGCCGCGAGCACGAGGTTATCGCCTTTTTTTAGTTTTTCTTCCCAATCCCAGAGGCAAAGAGGGATGGTCCCGGCCGTTGTATTGCCATAGCGCTGTATGTTGATCATGACCTTTTCTTCTGCGAGTCCCATACGATGAGCGGTGGCATCGATGATGCGTTTGTTCGCCTGGTGGGGCACCAGCCAGCTGACGTCATCGGCAGTGAGGTTATTGCGTTCCATGAGTTCAGCGCTGACATCAGCCATCCCTTTGACGGCAAATTTAAAAACGGCCTGCCCTTCCTGGTAGATGAAATGCTCTTTTGAGGCAACTGTCTCGTAACTGGATGGCCGCAGCGATCCGCCTGCTTTCATGTGAAGGTGTGTCCGGCCGCTGCCATCGCTTTTTAGAATGCTGTCCAGAACACCATAGCCATCGTAATTGGGTTCGAGCAGCACACCACCGGCGCCATCCCCAAAAATGATACAGGTGGTCCGGTCGCTGTAGTCGACAATGCTGCTCATTTTATCGCCGCCCACGACTATTACTTTTTTGAAACGGCCGCTTTCGATATACATAGCACCCGAGGTCAGCGCATATAAAAAGCCTGAACAAGCTGCACTCATGTCAAATCCCCAGGCATTCTTTGCTCCGATCTTATCGCAGACGATATTGGCGGTGGAAGGGAACAGCATATCCGGAGTGACCGTTGCAACGATCAGGCAATCAATCTCTTCTGGGCTAATCCCTCTTTTGCGGCAAATCTCTTCGACAACGGGCACGCAAAGGTCCGAGGTAGCTTTGCCTGCGCCTTTCAGTATCCTTCTTTCCTCTATTCCGGTCCGGGTACGTATCCACTCGTCGTTGGTATCAACAATTTTCTCAAGGTCGGCATTGGTCAAACGGTCTTCGGGTACATATCCTCCGATCGCAGTGATAGCAGCGGTCATTTTGTTGCTCATTATTAATTCCAGTCTGGTTAAGAAAAGTTTTTTGCAAAGGTGGGGAAAAATATTGAAATGGCGGCTAAACTGGTCTGCGTCGGGTTTGGGGAACGGCTGAAGTGTCCGACAATTACCCTATTTTCGCAGCCATGATCGCCTTTTTACGTGGTACGTTCGCCTATAAAAGCCCCGCACTTGTCCATATGGAAGTCGGTGGGGTTGGATATGAGCTGCAGATCAGCCTTAATACCTATTCACAGATCGAAAGCCTGGACAAAGGGCTCTTGCTTACTTACCTGCATATCCGCGAAGACGCGCATATCCTTTATGGTTTTTTTGACAAGATCGAGAAAGACCTTTTTATCCTTCTTCTCAGCGTATCGGGTGTAGGGTCATCCACGGCCCGGATGATGTTGTCCTCCATGAGACCAGAAGAGATAAGTCGTGCCATTCTCCAGGGAAATGCCAAACAATTGGAGAGCATCAAAGGGATCGGCAAGAAGTCAGCTGAGCGGATCATTCTTGAGCTAAGAGACAAGGTTGGAAAGGGGAAAGATGATACCACAAATATTTCATCTTTGACAAGCAATACGTTGGAACAGGACGCGTTAAATGCCCTGATTACACTTGGCATCGCCAGGCCCGCCGCAGAAAACGCAATTAAAAAAGTAATCCATGAGGTGGCAGGCACCGATAAAGTCGAGGATCTTATTAAGAAAGCTTTAAAAATCTTGTAGCCTATCGGTGAAACTATACTTAACTAATTCTTGAGGAAAGTTTGACCCGCCAATCGTTTCATTTATTCCTGGCAACGGTATTATTGACCGCCGCATCGGTTGTGTTTGGCACAACTGCATCAGCGCAGGTTGATACTATACAGCATAGGACAGACACGGTAGGACTATCTCCGGATATGTACCGCCTGAAAAGGGCGGCCGATTCTATTCGGCGGCTGGGGGATTCTATCCGCAGACTGAACGATACTTTATCCCGGAGGCAGTCTGATACATCCCGGAGGCCCACTGATTCATCCCACAGAATAATCGACACCTTCCGCAAGGATACCCTCCGGTTCCCACTGTACGACCGCCGGGGAGACCGTATTACCAACCCCAACAAGAATCCCTTCGATCTTAAGGACCCTGCCAATATTCACGATTCGGTTGAATACGATCCCGTTACTAAGCAGTATTATATTCTTGAAAAGGTTGGTAATCAGTATTATAGAAAACCAACCTATCTTACTTTCGACGAATTGATGCAGATGCAGAGCCAGAGTTCGGAAGATGACTACTGGCGAAAGCGTGCAGATGCGTTGGACGCTCTCAATCGGAAGCTGCTGAGGCCAAAGCTTTCCGTGAGCGATAATTTATTCAATCGCATTTTCGGGAATGGGAAGATCGATATCCGGCCGCAGGGGAATGTAGATATTACAGCGGGGTATGCGGGGCAGTCCATTCAGAATCCTACCCTGCCGGAAAGCGCAAGAAAGACGGGGCAGCCTGACTTTAATATGAATGCCAACCTCAACGTGATCGGCAATATCGGGGATAAGCTGAAACTCCCCATTTCATATAATACGCTGGCCAATCTCGACCTGGAGAATCAGCTCAAGCTGGATTATACCGGCGGCCCCGATGAGATCATTAAAAAGATCGAAGCTGGGAATGTCTCTTTTACCACTCCCAGCACCCTGATGACGGGGGCGCAATCTCTTTTTGGCATCAAGACCAAATTACAGTTTGGGAAGCTGTCCGTTACGGCTGTTTTGGCCAACCAGCGTTCGCAAAAGCAGAATATCTCCTCCCAGGGCGGGGCTGCCGTTACCTCTTATTCCTTTAAGGCAGATGATTACGAAGAGAACCGGCACTTTTTGTTGGCGCAATATTTCCGCAGTAATTATAATAAGGCCATGTCGAGGCTGCCTATTGTCACTTCGCAGGTACAGATCCTGCGGATGGAAGTCTGGGTTACCAACCGGAATGGGATTGACACAGGTTCCCGCCAGATCGTGGGGTTGATGGACCTCGGGGAAGCTGCTCCGTATAACAACAGGATCCGTCCAAATACTAATCTGCCCTATCCGTTCAACAATGCCAATACGGAATACAATTCCATTGTCGGGGATAAGTCCAGCCGGAATCCATCACAGGCAGCCAACAAGCTCAATTCATTGGGATTGAGCCAGGTACAGGATTTTGAAATAGTCTATGCCCGGAAATTGAACGCTTCTGATTATTACTTTAATCCCCAGGTCGGGTTTTTGTCGGTCAACCAGACCCTGCAATCCAATGATGTCCTGGCGGTGGCGTATCAATATAGTTATAATGGTACGATCTACCAGGTGGGGGAATTTGCCGCAGACGTTCCGCCGGATACGGCAGCTGGTACGGGGGCCGGGTCTTCCAAGGTCTTGTATCTTAAATTGTTGAAAGCTACTTCTCAACGTACGAATCTTCCGTTGTGGAACCTGATGATGAAGAACGTGTATTCCCTGAAGACGGCCGGCGGCAGCTATCTGTCCAATATTCAGCAAACCGGGTTTCAGTTCAATATTTCTTATGATGAGCCCAGCAAGGGAACAAAGAGGTATTTACCGGAAGGTCCAAAAGCATCGATACCCCTGCTTACCGTGCTGAACCTCGATCGGTTGAATGCGCATAACGATCCTCAGCCGGATGGGATCTTTGACTACCTGGAGGGGTATACTGTCCTGTCTAACCAGGGACGGATCATTTTCCCTTTGCTGGAACCCTTTGGCCGTGACCTTGATACGATAGCTTTTGCGGGACAACCGCAGTCTCTAAAGGATAAGTATGTCTTTTATCAACTATATGATACGATCAAAGCCGTTGCGCAGACATATGCCAATGTGGACCGGTATGTGCTGAGCGGGACGGCCAAGGGCCAGTCTACTTCCAACCTTTCCCTGAATGCGTATAATGTGCCGCCGGGTTCAGTTGTGGTGACGGCCGGCGGTCAGACCCTGAAAGAGAATGTGGACTATGTGGTCGATTATAACCTGGGCCAGGTGCAGATCATCAACCAGGCGATAATCAATTCGGGGACTCCGGTGAATGTCTCCTTCGAGAACAATGCCAGTTTCGGACTACAGCAACGAAGTTTCATGGGAGTGCGTCTTGATTACCTGGCCAAGTCGACGGCTACAGAATCGTTGAATATCGGGGCTACATTTGAAAGACTGAACGAGCGGCCTTTTTTCAGCAAGACGGACTATGGCGATGATCCGATCCGCAATACGATGTATGGTGCGGATGTCAATTACCGGGGGCAGCTGCCACAACTGACGCGTCTTTTGGATAAGCTTCCTTTTTATACTACAAAGGAGATGAGTACCATCAATGCCTATGGTGAAGGAGCCATCCTTCGTCCGGGGCATCCGGCGCAGATCGGTAAGGGTACGGCCGGCGCGGTATATATCGATGACTTTGAGGGGTCGACGAGCTCGATCGATCTGCGTTTTCCGCTGACGAGCTGGGCCCTTGCTTCTACGCCCCAGGGTAATCCCACGGGGCCGATCCCTGCCTTATTTCCGGAAGCTGCTCTCAATGACTCTGTCGATTATGGGTTTAACCGTGCCAAGTTCGCCTGGTACAATATCGAACCTACCTTACAGGACAGGAGTAATACCAATAACCCGGATAAGTATGAAAATACGCTGCTTGATCCCCGTATCGGTCCGATCCAGACCCAGCAGCTCTTCCCCCAGCAGACCGTTCAGACCGGCCAGGCGCAGCTGATCACATTTGACATGGCGTACTATCCTTCTGAAAAGGGGCCTTATAATTATGATGCCCGACCCGGAAGTGTGGATGCCAACGGAAAGCTGCTGAATCCGCAGAAACGCTGGGGTGGTATTATGCGCGCGATAGACCAGACCGATTTCGAGACGAATAATATCGAAGTGCTGCAGTTCTGGATATTGAGTCCTTTTGCAAAAACCTCCAGCAATGTTGGGAATACCACGGGTGGGCAAATGTATATCGACCTGGGTAGTATTTCGGAAGACATCCTCCGGGATGGGAAGAAGCAGTTTGAGAACGGTCTTAACACGCCTAACATTCAGTCTGCCATAGACAGCTCATCCGTTTGGGGCAGGGTGCCGGCCAATCCGATTCAGGTGACTACAGCGTTCAGCAATGATGCTGCCGACCGGCCTTTCCAGGACGTGGGTCTGGATGGGATGAGTGATGGTTCCGAACGGAGCAAGTATCAACGTTATCTGAACACGCTGTCAGCAAACTTTGGAACAGGCTCAGCTGCTTTTCAAAATGCGTCGACCGACCCATCGAGTGACGACTTTATCAACTATAGGGATTCCCGTTATGATGCATCGCAAACGGGCATTCTCGGACGGTATAAGAATGTCAATAGTCCCGAAGGCAATTCACCTATAGCCACCTCGGGGTCTACGACGATATCGGCCTATACATTATATCCCGACCAGGAGGACCTGAACAAGGATAATACGATGAATACCCTGGAGGAATATTTCGAGTATAAGGTCGATCTCGTGCCAAATGGTTTTGGCTCCGGTTTTATTACGGACTCGATGACCTTTGCGCCCAGCGGAGGTGTGACACAGACCTGGTACCAGATGCGTATACCTATCTCCGAGTACTATCAGAAAGTGGGTAATATTCCCGACTTCAAATCTATCCAGTTCATCCGGATGTACCTGACCGGTTTCACCGATTCGGTCGTATTACGTTTTGCCAAACTGGAACTGGTGCGTAACAACTGGAGGAATTTCAATTATATCATCGACACGACGGGAAATTATACTGTATTGCCAGCCAACAGTATCACGACCTTTAATGTCACGGCGGTGAATATTGAACAAAATAGTTCCCGTACACCGATCCCTTATGTTACTCCTCCCGGTGTGGTCAGACAACAGGAACTGAGTAACAATAATGTCAACCTCTTGCTGAATGAGCAGGCGATGAGCCTTCAGATCTGTAACCTGTTGCAGGGAGACGTACGCGGTGTCTACAAGACCACTTCACTTGACCTTCGCCGATATGGTACCATGGATATGTTCATCCATGCGGAAGCGACGGGGAATCAGAATGGGATCAATGACAATGATCTTTCCGCCGTCATTAGATTAGGTAGTGATTTTACCAGTAACTATTATGAAATACGTATACCCTTGAAACATACGGCGTGGGGGGTCGCGACTGCGGATGCGATCTGGCCAGCCGCCAACAATCTAAACCTGAGCCTGCAGCGACTTATAACGTTGAAGGTCAATCGAAATAACAAAGGGGTGAGTAATGCATATTATAAGGAGACGGATGCTACGGGGAGGTCGTATGCCATTTTGGGTAATCCTAACCTGGGAGCGATTCAGGCATTCTTCTTAGGGGTACAAAACGTGCAGCTGGCAACAGCCTGTACTGAAGTATGGTTTAATGAATTAAGACTGACCGATATCAGTACGCAGGGTGGGTGGGCTGCCGTAGGCAAGGTGGATGTCAAGCTGGCTGACCTGGGTACACTTACGGTGTCGGGAAGTAACCGGACAGCCGGATTTGGTACGATAGACCAGAGCACCAATGAGCGATCGCTGGACAACAACTCTCAATTCGATGCCGCAACCAATCTTGAGCTGGGCAAGCTCCTGCCCAAAAAAGCCGCCATGTCCATTCCGGTCTATGCAGGCATTACGAGGACTACGAGCACTCCGCAGTATGATCCCTTTGACCTGGATATAAAGCTGAAGGACAAATTGAAGGGTGCGCCGGCTTCCGAAAAGGATTCCATTAAGCAGCAGGCTGTTGACCAGACGACGATAACGACAGTCAACTTCACCAATGTCCATAAGAACAATACTACCAATAAGAAATTGAAGCTATGGAGTATAGAAAATGTAAATGTCAGCTATTCCTATAGCCGGCAGGAACATCATAGTCCGCTGGCGGTGGAAGATGAGCTGATCGTTCACAAGGGTACATTTGCGTATACTTATAACCGACCGGCCAAGTTCATAGAGCCCTTCCGGAGAAAGATCAAATCCAGGTCGGCCTGGCTTGGTCTTGTCAGGGATTTTAATTTCAATCCCATGCCGACCGTGCTGAGTTTCCAGGCTAATATCATCCGGCAGTTCGGGGCTTATCGTTCGCGAAACGTCGGTGGTCCGGAGAACATCCTTCCGGAGACCTTCAATAAGTTCTTTACGTTTGATCGCCTGTATACCCTGCGATGGGATTTTACCAAATCGCTCTCACTGGACTTTACGGCTACGAACCGGGCATGGGTCGATGAAGACAGCGGCAGGCTGAGCAAGGCAGGACGGAGACAAATGTGGGACCGGTTTTGGAAAGGCGGCCGCACTGTTCTGTACACGCAGAATGCCAACATTTCCTATAACCTGCCGACCAGTAAAGTGCCCTTCCTCGATTGGACATCGGTAAGGTTGGGTTATTCTGCTGCCTATACCTGGACAGGGGCTTCGCAGCTGGCAGTGACGCAGGGAAACACTTTGCAGAACTCACAGCAGCGTACTTTGGTAGCCGATTTCGACTTTACCCGTCTCTACAGTAAATGGGGGTTGTTGCGCCGGCTGGAGCAGGGGGGCAATCAGCAGCAGAAACAGCCGCCTGTTGCCGGCCGGCCAGGTCAGGATACGGCAAGGAATAAGCAGCCGCAAAATGCCCCCCCGGAGCTGCATGGTATAGCAAAAGCGCTGGCGAGACTGCTGACATCCATAAAGCACGCACAATTCAACTATGCTGATAATTCCTCCTCTACGATCTTTGGGTTTATGGATAGCACCCGTGCTTTAGGCATGGACTTCCATACGATGGAGCCGGGTTGGAAATATGTGTTCGGACAGCGGGCGGATACCAATTTTATCAACCGCCTGGGTAGAAAGGGGCTGATCTCTACGGATACGACCCTGAATAATCAGAACATGATCAGCTTTACGCAAAAGATATCGGCGAATGCTGTCCTGGAGCCGATCCGTGATCTGCGTATAACGCTCAACCTGGATAAGACCTTTGGGCAGAATTATTCCGAACTGTATAAGGACACCGTGGGTGGCAGCGGGTATGCGCGACTTAATCCATATATGGCGGGTACGTTCAGTGTCAGTTTCATCTCTTATAAAACATTGTTCGAGTCGTATAAGCCCAATGAGATCTCACAGACCTTTGCCAAGTTCGAGAACTACAGGAGTGTCATTTCTTCCCGTCTGGGTTCCATCAATCCCTATACCGGGGGATTAGTCGGAAGCGATGGTTATTCCGCGGGATATGGCCGCTACGCACAGGATGTACTGATCCCGGCCTTTATCGCCGCCTATACCGGCAAGAGTCCTACAACGGTGGCGCTGCTCAATGAGAAAGGCGGGGATGTCACGTCAAATCCTTTCTCGGGTTATCTGCCAAAGCCCAACTGGCATATCAGCTATAGCGGATTAAGCAGGCTGCCCTGGTTTAAAAAGATCTTTACCAGCTTTAATATCACCAATGGGTATACAAGTACCCTGAGCATGAATAGCTTCAACTCGGATCTTCGTTATCGTGATCCGCTGGGATATGGAACACCCGGATTTATCGACACGATCAGCGGGAATTTTGTTCCTTTTTATGCGGTTCCGAATATCACTATCCAGGAGCAATTCGCTCCTCTGCTGGATGTTGATATGCAGTTTGTCAACCAGGTACAGGCTAAGGTTGGGTATAGCCGGAGCCGTCAGCTAAGCCTGAGCCTTGTAGATTTCCAGCTGAGCGAAAGTCGTTCGACTGAAATTACGATCGGGGGAGGATTCCGTAAACGGGGAGTCGGACTGCCATTTGGCTGGAAGGTTCCAGGGAATGGAAAGACGCCGCCCAATGGGCCGCCTGGCAGCATCAACGCTCAAAAAGCGCAGAATGACCTTACTTTCCGGCTTGATATAAGTATCAGGGATGATGCGACCTCCAGCAGTTATCTCGATCAGAATGCTTCATTGCCAACCGGCGGACAAAAGGTGATACGTATCGACCCGTCTATTGATTATGTCTTGAATAATCGGATCAATCTGAAGCTGTATTTTGATCAGCAGCGAACGACACCCAAGATCTCTACGACGCCGCCTATCGTCACCACTAAGGGCGGGATCCAGATCCGGATCTCGCTGGCGCCATAATGTGAGCGCGGGTCCTCCCCTTATGGCGCGGGCTACTTCTTATAAAAATAGATCGCATCGGCCTGGGCCGTACAGGTCATGACTATGTCGTTCAGGCAAACATGGGGTGGAAGAGTAGCGCAATAGAAAATAGTGTCGGCTACGTCTTCAGCGTAGAGTGGTGTGAAGCCTTCATATATTTTTTTGGCCAGGGTCTCATCACCTTTGAAACGAACGTTTGAGAACTCTGTTTCTGCAGCGCCGGGATGGATGGCGGTTACCTTGATGTTGTGTCGCAAAAGGTCGATCCGCATCGAGTGAGATATGGCTTCTACGGCGGCCTTGGTGGCGCAGTAGACGTTGCCTTTTTCATAGATCTCTTTGGCTGCAACGGAGCCAAGATTGATGATATGTCCTTTTCCCTGCGGGATCATCAGTGGCAGGACGGCCCGCGACATATAGAGAAGGCCTTTGACATTGGTATCGATCATTGTTTCCCAGTCGTCCATATCGGCTTCATCGAAGTAATCTCTTCCGAGGGCCAGGCCGGCGTTGTTGATCAGCAGGTCAATCCTTTTCCAGCTTTCGGGTAGTCCGTCGATTGCCTTTTGAGCGGCTTTTTTGTCACGGACGTCAAAGACAAGTGGAAGTATCTTCGATGGGGTATCCCGGTTATTGGAATTATTTTCCAGCCCGGCCTTTAGCGTTTCGAGTCTTTCTTTTCTTCTGCCTGTGATGATGATATCATAACCGCCTGCTGCTGCAAATTTTCGGGCGCAAGCTTCGCCGAATCCTGAAGTCGCGCCTGTAATAAGGATGATCTTGTTCATGATTGTGTAACGAAATTTAAATATGATTGCAAAATCCTGTAACTCTGACCGGGTTCTTCGAGCATGCCTACATGGCCGGATCGGTTCAGGAGGTGAATATGGGATAAGGCCGGTATATGCGATTGTTGTAAAGCCTGTTGTGGTGGAACGGCCTGGTCGTGGCTGCCGATGACAAAAAGGACGGGTTTTTTTGTTTGTTCCAGTATGGCCGTGCGGTCTGGACGGCGGATCATGGCCTCGTAATAATGAACGAGGGAGGCCGGCAAAAAGCTGGAGTAGCGGTCGATCATTTCATTGACCAGTTCCGGATGGTCCTTGCGGGTCTCAGGGGCGAAAAGGTTGGGAGTGGATTGCCGGATAAAAGGAGAGCTGCCGTTCTTTTGAATGAAGTCAATGCTTTTTCTGCGGGCTGATCTCTTTTC